>Ga0315280_10000066_pt1 | contig 181115 bp, 160 predicted proteins | sample YL17G06_40_MG_FD_203697 | JGI IMG/M metagenome (GOLD analysis project Ga0315280, IMG submission 203697) | Sediment microbial communities from Yellowstone Lake, YNP, Wyoming, USA - YL17G06_40 | ecosystem: Environmental > Aquatic > Freshwater > Lake > Sediment | place: USA: Wyoming | collected... | reverse complement strand
AATGAGCAAGCAATGCTTGTTCCCACCACAACCTGTGATGATGGGATTGTCTATGATGGTATTCTGGTGACGTACTGACAAAATCGCTGAACAGTTAACCCTGACATTTTCCCTTGACAACGACAGAGTTACCTCTGCTGCATCAATAATGGTTCCTCCATTGCGGACGATCTCCCGCGCAAGCCCGCCAGCGAATTTGTGCGAACCACCGTAGCAGTAACACTTGTTTATACCCCGGTCGAGGAGGAGAGGTACGAAGAAACCTATCCCAGTCTCTCTGGGATCCAGCCCCCACATGCAACTGGCATACAGCATGAGGGCGCGAACGCGGTCGTTTTCAAACGTATTGTTAATTATCTGCAACGGACTTTGTTCAATGAGTTCCAGCATATCTTGGCCTACCTTGGTCTTCTGGAGAGCCATACTCATTTCTATCGGGGACATGGTGGGCACATAGGTAGCGGGAGCTACAATCTCGTCAACGATGCGTCGCCAGTTCCTCATCACCTTGCCGAAGTTGACCGCATCCTTGAAAGAGAACTTACTAATGGAGTCCTTGGTGTCTTCTATCATACGAGTCAGGAGCAGAGATTTGCCATCCTCGAACACCATAGCTGTTTGCGCATTGGGTTTCACCCAGACGATAGCGTGAGGGTCCAGGTTGAAGTCCCTGACAACAGGCATGTAGTCAACCATCATATGGTAGATAACATGCGCGTTAGAGTAGTAGCAGGGGTGAAGGATTTCCTCGGTAGCTAATCCGCCTCCTACCTCATAGCGGCGCTCTACCAGAGCCACCTTTACACCCGCTTTAGCCAGATAGGCTGCAGCCATTAAACCGTTAGGACCGCCTCCTATGACAACTACATCCCAGTCGCTCGTGTCAGGAAATTCTCTAAATGGCCTCAGTAAGGTTTCCTGCGTTGCCATAATCTACCTCCTCCCCAATTAGTGACGGGGTATCACAGATATCTTGTCTTTTTGTGGTATATACCACGGCGATGGGTACCACCAGTTACCGGGCTCAGCGATGCCGTCCTCGATGAGGGTATGCATCAGGTTGTAGGCAACGGCCATGAGGCATAACCCGCCGGGGTGAGCTGAAGATTGGTGGCATAGATAGAGCCCTTCGATGGGGGTCCGGTATCGAGCTAATTCAGGCAGCGGCCGTTCATTCCACCACTGGTCGCGGCAGTGACGGAGACCATACCATGAGCCACCGAGCAGACCTGTGTTTCTAAACTCCTGCTCCCATGGCGTCAGACTCCAGTGGCGGATGATATTATCCGAATCCAGGTTTTCGATAACCTGGCTGAATGCCTTAATCATGTAGGCATCCATCTGGCCTTTTACCTTGTTAATAGCATCTGGGCCGCCTACGTGATACTCCGGGGGAGGAACATAGACTTCAATTGAGCACTCTACATAGTTGCCGGGGCGGGTACATTGTCGATGGAAGGTGTCGTTGTATATCTTATTGCTCCCGGCCCAGAGCCACAATACCCTTTCAGGAGGTACAATGGGATTGCCTTGGTGTCCCATCACATCTGTGGTGTGCTTATAATAGATCTCTCGTGAGTCCATCGGGTAGCAGACGCCTCCCAACTCACCCTCCTTGTACTTTGGTCGGTAGCGAAGACGCTCACGCGTAAGGAAGTGGTTTACGTAAATGCTTCCTCCCTTGATGTTGAGGTCATCTATTCGCTTTCTAAAGGCAGGGTCAAGATGGCGAGGACCGATGAGCTTGAGAAAGGTCTGCTTGATTTCAGTGGCACTGAGTACCGCTTTGTTTGCCCAAATCGTTCTTCCTCCGATAGCTGCGTTGTCTCTGAGGCGCACGCCTAGCGCTCGCCCATCCTCGATAATGATCTCATCAACAGGACAGCAGGTGCGGAACACAGCACCATGCGCCACGGCGCAACGAAAGATAGCGTGGTAAAAGCCATGTATGCCGCCCATGGGAACAGCTCCTATAGTGTAGAGTACACTGGCAGCTACGCTTGCAAAAGCTGGGATGGCCATCCCCTCGAAGTGGCCCGCGGCGCCTGACATCCAGGCTATATAAGCCATGAATACCTTGAAAGGCTCAGTATCACAGTACTCATCCAAAAGGTCGAACAGGGTCCACTCGAGCATCTCCTTGGTCCATACCTCTGGTAGATGCTGCTTATAAACCTGCATGAAGGGGATGGTTTCTGCATTACACTCTATATCAGGCGGGTGTGGCGGGCACCAGAAGGTGGCGCGCAAAAGCTCTTTCATGAACGGGGGATTACCCAGCATTCCGGATAGCTTTAGCCATCCTTCCAGATCCTTCTGACTGACTGTGGAGATACCATCTGTCGTCAAAAGGGCAAACTTACCCTCTTCCAGGCCAAGGCCCCGGTCTTGGGCTGACCAGTCCATGCGGGCACCGTACTTCCACAGCTCTAGCTGCTCCCAGCCGGGGGCTGCTCCTCCATAAAGCCCCACAGCATGTGGACTGGTGTGCACTCCTGCCATAGGGTCTGCGTTCTCCTGCGCTCCGCCGCACTCAGGCCTTTCCTCCAGCACGCAGACGCTCAGCCCGCACTTGGCCAGATAGGCTGCTGCCGTTGTGCCGTTATGGCCTCCACCGATGATGACGATGTCGTATCTTTCGTCCTTGCTCATGGCCCCCTCCTTACCAATGGACTGCGGAAATAGGCAAAGTGGGATTATACACTGGACATAAAAATAGTATTGCCCCCATGCTTGCCAGTTAGAGCAAACTTGGGAACCAGCCGTTTCGCTTGCGCTAATCTATGCGATTGTGTTTAAGCCCGCTCATTTAAGGTCTGCTTCTCAAAGAAGCAGAGCAAAAAAGAAGAAACCACAAACCCGATTGGGGGAACTGTGCCGCATCTGTGGTGAGATATTTTTATCGCACAGTGCTGGAGGTGTCAATAGAGGTAACCCCATATTTTTAGGTAGTGTTATGACACATATTCAACTCCATATACACAGAGTCTTTCCACGTACTTTAAGAGTAAATCTCTCCTGGTATTTGGAGACGGGAAGGTTGGAGTCCGCCAGAGGCGGACTCCAACCTTCCCATACAAAGTGCCATAATTAAGCTTGACTAGCCTTAGACCCTATGTTAAAATTTCAATTTGGGTGAGGTCTATCGGACTCTCTGATTTTCGCTGTGATTTACTGTTGTTTTTTCGAGAAAGTGAGCCTTTGTCGCCTTGTGCAATAGGGGCATGAGGAAGCGAAGGCTTTTTATTTGTTGCACAGGCCAAATAAATGCTATCTAAGGAGTGTGCTATGGCTAAAGTACAGACAAAGCTCTTCCGAAGACCCGAGGATGCGAAAAAGGCGATACATGAACTAAAAGCCAAAGGCATTAAGGCGGAGGAGATAGGGATCATCACCAGCGGCAAAGGCAAGAAAGAGATGGGAGACAGCTTAAAACCAGCAGCAGACGTCAATTCGGTGACTGCTATGGGACATGCTACTTCCCTATCCAAAGCAGGCAGCGATATGGCAAAAGCGCTGGGTGAGTTCTGGGGCGTCCCCGAGGATACGGTCAATTATTATCAGCGCGCCATCGCTCTGGGCGGCGTAGTGGTAAGCGTACATGCCGATGATGCTCAGGCGGAGAAAGCCCATGAGATACTGAGAGTGGCTGATGCCCACGCGCGCAAGAAGATGCCCTTGCAGGAAATCAGCCCGGGGTTCCTCAAGGCCAGCCGCATGAGTTCCACCAATCCTATTGATGCACCCATGTCCGGAGACTTCCGAAGATATTAAGGGAGGCTTAGAAAGATGTCAAAATTTATCGCCACGAGAGCAATCAGAGGCGCTCACGCCGCCGTCAAGATGGCGGATGATATGCTTCAGGATGCCCTGAAGAAAATGGGGCCAGATACCCCCATCGTATTTAAGGATACGGCAGGCGGTGGTACCGCATTCCATCTACCCACCATCTGGGGGCTTCTGGGTATTAAGGTACAGAAGCTGGGTGAGCTGAAACCCGTCGTGGAATATGCCAAGGGACTGCTGCCCCCGGTGCCCGGCGAGAACATGTGGCTGCCGTACCTCGGCGAGACCCTGGACGCCGGAGCAGCTACACTATACGCCTTCGAAACCATAGAGGGTATACGCTTCGCCAAGGGCGAGCAGCCCGAGAAGAAGGATGGTTTCGTGTACAACGGCCCCATCAATGACGCCCAAATGAGAGGCTGGGGCATTCAGCTCGTCGACGGCAGAATGTCCGGTTTCGCTGCCCTGGTCGGCTGCGCCAAGAGCAACGAGGTAGCGGTCAAGATTGTACGCGAATTGCAGTCCAAGGGACAGCTCATCTTCATCTCCAGCAACAGAAACGGTCGCAATGTTGCCGACCAGTTGCGAGAGTCCGGCGTGGAGATGGGGTATAATACCTTCATCGTCCCCTTCGGCACCGATATCGTCTCGGCTATCTACGCTCTGGGCTTCGCCACCCGCGCAGCCTTGAGCTTCGGCGGTATCGAGCCGGGAGATGCGCGACGCATACTGCTTTACAACAAATTCCGCTGTTTCGCATTTGTGTTAGCCCTGGGCCCGATTACCGACATGGAATACGCTGCGGCAGCCGGCGCCATCAACTACGGATTCCCTGCATTCGCCGACACCGTGATACCCAATATCCTGCCCACAGGAATAACTAAGTTCGAGCACGTAGTGAGCATGCCCTTCGACGACATTCCAGGCAAGGATGACCTGGAGAGAGCAGAGAGGCTGGTGCAGCGCTGCATCGAGCTTCGCGGCATTAAGCTTAAGATAGCCAAGGTCCCCATACCCGTTGCCTTTGGCGCTGCTTTCGAGGGCGAGGTAGTGCGCAAGGCTGACTTAGCATGTGAGTTCGGCGGCAAGGGCGGCATGTGCTTCGAATGGTTGAGAATGAAGAAGCTGGATGAGGTCGAGGACGGCAAGATTACAGTGGTCGGCCCCGACATCGACAGCTTCGCCGTAGGCTCCAAGAACCCGCTGGGCATCGTGGTGGACGTAGCCGGGCGCAAGATGCAGAAGGACTTCGAGTCGGTGCTGGAGCGACAGATTCACCACATGATGAACGGTGCCGAGGGTGTGTCCCACCAGGGGCAGAGAGACATCACCTGGATACGAATTCACAAGAACGCAGTCGCCAAAGGAGTAAAGCTGCGGCACTTAGGCGACATTTTACATACCTGCCTGAAAAATGATTTCGGCGCTATTGTGGACAAAGTGCAGGTAACAGTATACAGCGACCCCGCAAAGGTAAAAGAATTATTCGAACAGGCACGCGCTGTGTACAAAGAGCGAAACGCTCGTATGGCCGGCCTTAGCGATGAGGCTGTGGATACCTTCTATAGCTGCACTCTGTGCCAGTCCTTCGCCCCGACTCACGTGTGCGTGATCAATCCGGAGCGTGTGGGCCTGTGCGGTGCTTATAGCTGGCTCGACTGCCGAGCCGCTTTCGAGATGAAACCCGCCGGCCCCAACCAGCCAGTGCCTAAAGGGAAGGTAATTAACGAGAAGACCGGTGAGTGGGAAGGTGTGAACCGGTTCATCCATGAGCACTCCCAGAAGAAATTGGAGAGGTTCACCATCTACTCGCTGATGGATGCCCCATTGACCACCTGCGGCTGCTGCGAATGCGTCATGGCGGTCATCCCCGAGGCCAACGGTGTTATGGTCGTCTCACGTGATGACTACGGTATGACCCCCTGCGGCATGACCTTCACCACACTGATGAGCACGGTCGGCGGCGGCTTGCAGACGCCGGGCATGATGGGCCACGGCAAAACTTACGTCATCAGCAAAAAGTTCATCCCAGTAGAGGGCGGCATCAAGCGGCTAGTATGGATGTCCAAGAACCTGAAAGAGGAACTGGCAGAGGAGTTGAAAGCGGCGTGTGAGCGCGAGGGAGTTCCCGACCTCATGGAGAAGGTCGCCGATGGCAGCCAGGTTACCACTGTAGAGCAGTTGACGCCCTGGCTCGAGCAGAAGGGACATCCTGCTCTGACGATGGATCCGATTATAGGCTAATACGATTGGGACGTGAAAAGTGTTTTAATACATAAAACAAGGGTCGCCTTACTCGACCCTTGTTTTATGCTGTATATTAGGGAAAGGAGATTTCTGCCATGCCTGGAGTAGAAATTCCAATTGAGAAATGGACCGGTAAGATACGGGAGGTGAAACTGGGAGGAGGCAAGAGAAAAGAGATAGTCCTCGGCGGCGAAAGTACTCTGCCTTTCCTCAGTTTCGAAGGCTCTTTCCCCCATCCACCCAAGGTAGGTGTAGAAATCCAGGACAAGGAGCCAACCGGTTGGTCTCAGTCCCTGCTTCATGCCTGGGGCGATGCAGTAAAGGACCCAGCAACCTGGGCCAAGAAAGCTGCGGAATATGGCGCCGAGGCCATAGCTCTGAGGCTGGTGAGCGCCCATCCTGAGATGGGCAATACCGGCGCCGCTGAAGCCAAGAAGACGGTGGACAAGGTGCTCGCGGCGGTTGACCTGCCGCTCATTGTCATAGGGCCCGGCGTAGCAGAGAAGGATAACGCCGTTCTGGTTGCGGTCTCCGAGGCAGCGAAAGGACAGCGTATCGCTATAGGCAACTGCGAGGAGAAGAACTACCGCACGGTTGCCGCTGTATGTATTTCAGACGGACACGTGGCCATCGCCAAGAGTCCGCTCGACATAAACCTGGCTAAACAGCTTAACATACTGCTCACCGATATCGGCGTGCCTGCTGACTCAATCCTGATGGACGTAGATACCGGAGCACTGGGCTACGGCCTGGAGTATGCTCTATCGATTCGTGAACGCGTGCGACTGGCTGCCCTGGGCGGCGATGCTATGGTCAACATGCCTGTGATAAGCCACTCCGGCGCAGAGGCCTGGCGGCAGAAGGAAGCGAAGGCCAGCCAGGGAATACCGGCGGCCTGGGGCGCCGTGGAGGAGCGCGGATTAATCTGGGAGGAGCTGACCGCTCTAACTGTGATAAATGCCGGCTCAAACTTAGTGACCTTACTGCACCCCAAGTCTGTGGAACGGATCAAGGCTACCATCCACAAGCTGATGGGGAAGAAATAGGGGAAAGGAGAGCTGAACAATGGCACTGACAGGTATTCAAATCTATAAGTTCCTGCCCAAAACGAACTGCAAGGAATGCGGCCAGCCTACTTGTCTGGCGTTTGCCATGAAGCTGGCGGCGAGTCAGGCCGATTTGTCAGCCTGCAAATATGTCAGCGACGAGGCTAAGAAGGCGCTGGAGGCTGCGTCCAAGCCGCCGATTCGTCTGGTAACGGTGGGCGCGGGAGATAAGAAGATCGAGGTGGGGAACGAGACGGTAATGTTCCGCCACGAGAAGACCTTCTTCCATCGCCCCGCCCTTGTGGTGAGAATAAAGGATTCCACCCCTGATGAAAAGGTCAGCCACACCGTAGACGAGGTCAGCAAATATAAGGTAGACCGCGTCGGGTTGACATTCGGCATCGATGGAATCGCTGTTCAGAACGATTCCGGGAACGCCGCTACTTTCGCCAAGTGTGTGGAGACGGTTGCCGCGAAGACCACTCTGCCACTGATACTGATGGCGACCGACCCCGCCGCCATGGGCGGAGCGCTGGATAAAGTGGCCAAGTCCAAACCGGCTATCTACGCTGCAACCAAGGACAACATCGACAAAATGATTGAGCTGGCTAAGAAATATGCCTGCCCTCTGGCCATCAGAAGCTCGGATGGATTGAACGAGCTTGCCGAGTTGACCGATAAGGCAGCGAAGGCCGGCGTGGTAGACCTCATCCTCGACCCCGGCGTGAGAGGCTTCGGCGACACGCTGGTGACCTTTACCCAAATGCGCAGGTTGGCCCTGAATAAGCGGTTTGAGCCGGTGGGCTATCCGCTGATATCCTTCCCCGGAGAGGGCGCAGCGTCGCCCGATGAGGAAGCGATCCTGGCAGGGCAGCACATAGCCAAGTACGGCGGCATCATTGTCATGGACAATTTCTCCCCTGCCACAGCTTATGCCCTGGTCACCCTGCGGCTCAATGTGTACACCGACCCGCAGAAGCCGATACAGATGAAACCAGGCCTATATCAAATACTGGAGCCCAAGGCGACAAGCCCGCTCTGCGTTACCACAAACTTCTCGCTAACCTACTTCTCCATTGCCGGAGAGCTGGAGGCAGCGGGCTGGGCGTCATGGCTGCTGGTCTGCGATACAGAAGGTCTCTCGGTGCTGACCGCCTGGTCGGCAGGCAAATTCGATGCCGACAAGATCGCCAAGACGGTCAAGGGACAGAATGCCGCGGAGAAGATAAGCCACAAAAACCTGGTTATCCCCGGCGGCGTCGCTGTGCTGAGAGGCGAGCTGGAAGAGGCGCTGCCCGAATGGAAGATAATGGTGGGGCCGCGCGAGGCCATGGCTGTGGGCGGCTTCCTCAAGGAGCACTGGAAGGTTTAGCAACAGATTCGTAAGAGAAGGGGTAGATTGGGCTTATTAACCCTTCTACCCCTTTAACAGTTCTAGACCGCAACCGATTGGAAAATGACTACTACTATTGCTATCGCCGGCAAGGGCGGCAGCGGCAAGACTACTATCGCGGCCCTGCTCATCAAGCTTCTATCCCAGAAGGGTGCAGTGCTGGCTATCGATGCCGACCCGGCCACCAATCTCAATCTGGCTCTGGGATTGCCCTTGAGCGATACCGTGGGCAAGGTCAGAGAAGAGATGGCGGCCAAGGTAAGGGCCAGGACTATGGAACCCGGCTTAGCCAAGCAGGACTACCTCGACATAAAGATAAGTGAGGCCCTGGTGGAGTCGCCGCAAATAGACCTGCTGGCCATGGGACGCCCCGAGGGAGCAGGGTGTTACTGCGCCGCCAACAACATGATTCGCACCTGCATCGACCGCCTGGGGAAGAACTACGACTACGTGGTAATCGATTGCGAAGCGGGCATGGAGCATATCAGCCGCCAGACCACGCGGGACATAGATATCATGCTCCTGGTCTCGGACCTCACGGTGAGGGGCATCCTTACCGCCGCCAACATGAAGGCGCTGATAAAAGACCTGAGGACGTATGTGGGGAAGATTCATCTCATTGTCAATCGCGCCACAAGTCCTCTGCCACCCAAGATTGCCCAGACGATAGAGGAGTCATCTCTACAAGTTATAGCCCTGATACCTGAAGACCAAAAAATCAAGGAACTGGAGGCGGAAGGGGCGCCGCTTATCGAGTTGCCTCCGGATTCGCCGTTACAAAAAGGGGTAGCGGAGATAGCCGGGAAACTGGGGCTAGGATAGAGAGGACTAAAAAGTACTGTAATCCCCCTTGCCCCCTTTACAAAAGGGGGGATTGAGGTAGAAAAAACAGTGTCTGAGGTAGCAAAGAACTGGGGTTGGTATAAAGTACGAGGGATTTCACCATCACCTAGCCTCTCCCGTCAAGGGAGAGGGATTTTAAAGTGAGAGGTAGCTAACTTAGCTAGGATAGGAGTCGTAAGAGACTAGCATAAATCCCCCTTGCCCCCTTTGCAAAAGGGGGGATTGAGGGGTTGACAAATACTCAGCTTAGAAAAGGGCAAAAGAGGATTACAAAAAGGAGGGACTTAGATGAAGCTGATCGCCATCGGTGAGTGCATCCATATTATCTCGAAGGAAGTGAAAGCGGCAGTAGAGCAACGTGATAAAGCATATATCCAGCACCTGGCGAAGCTCCAGGCGGAGAAGGGAGCCGATTACCTGGACCTCAATATCGGCCCTCAGAAGAAGTTAGGACACGAGGTCATGCCCTGGATGGTACATACCATTCAGGAGGTCTCTCACCTGCCCCTCTCTCTAGACACTTCCAACGCCGCTGCAATCGAGGCAGGGCTGAAGGTAGTCAAAAAGAAGGCGCTGATCAACAGCACCGATGCTACAGAAGAACGCTTAAGCGCAATGATGCCTCTGGCAGCTAAATATAACGCCAATATTATCGCCCTCACCCTGGCGAAAGGCGGCATCCCTACCACCGCCGACGCCCGCGTCGAACTAGCTACAGAGCGCACCTTCACCGCAGCTGCAAAGTACGGCGTGCCTATCGAGAACATCTGGCTCGACCCCCTTGTGCTGACAGTGAACGGCAACCAGGACCAGGCGCAGCAGACGATAAATGCGGTAAGATTTTTCAAACAACTGGCAGACCCGCCACCCAAGACCACCTGCGGTCTATCCAATGTGTCCAACACTTGTCCCGCTGAGGGGCGCCACCTGATCAACCGCGTCTTCATGATAATGATGGCCGGCGCTGGCCTGGACTCGGCGATCCTCGACCCGCTGGACAAAGAGACGATGGAAGCAATACGCATCATCGACACCAGGGATACCTCCACGCCGAAGGGCAAGCTCTATGTGGGGCTTTACGATGCGTATGTAGCCATGGAGCAGTACGACATCAGCCAGGTGGACATGAGCGATCCCGAGCTAAAGGATATAGCCAAGACCATCAATATTTTGCAGAACAAGACGCTCTATGCCCACGGGTATCTGAGGCTGTAGAGGCTACCTTCGCCCGAAGTTCTTCTCAAGTTGAGATGAGCTGAGGTGAATCATGGTCGGCCTGCCGTGCGGACAGGTGCGGGGCTGAGACGCCTGCTCCAGTTGCCTTATTAAATCCCGCATCTCCTCGTGGCTCAATGCCTGCCCTGCCCGCACCGCGCCATGACAGGCTAGCGAAATAGCAATCTCCTCACGACGGTCTCCCTTCTCCCCCTCCACCAGAAAGTCCAGTACCTCGACCAGCGACTGCGCCACATTCTGTCCCTTGAGCAGAGCCGGCACCGAACGCACCAGGTAGGTTCTCTCCCCGAAATGCTCTATGCCGAAGCCGTACTCTGAGAGGGCTTCAGCCTGAGATTCCAGCAGCTCCTGCTGGCGCACCGAGAGCTCCACGGGCACAGGCTGGAGCAGGCCTTGAACCTCGACGGCTCTACGCGAACGCTCGTTGCGAATTTTTTCAAAAAGCACTCGCTCATGCGCGGCATGCTGGTCTATGAGGTACATGCCGTCGGGCCCCTCGGCGATGATATAGGTGTTCGCCATCTGGCCCACCACGCGGAGGATGGGCAAGAATTTGGCGACGGGCTCGGCGGGGTGTGGGGTGGCGAGGGGGGGTCTGGTTACTACTTCTTCAGGGCTGGCAGCGAAGGCAGGGAGTCGCTCTGCTTGTGAGGCAGATGCGGGCTGAGGCTGCCGGGACAGGGTATCCAGCGTGGGCATGGGGGCCTGGGCGGTGAGGGTATTTCGGACGGCTTTCTGTATCGCAGAGAAGACATCGCGCTCGTTGCGGAACCTGACCTCGCTCTTGGTGGGGTGGACGTTGACATCTAAATCTTGAGGCGGCAGCGAGATATTGATTACAGCTATGGGATGCCTGCCCACCATAAGCAGGCCCTGATAGGCGTCCTCAAGGGCGTAGGAGAGCATGCGGTTCTGCACCCAGCGACGGTTGACGAAGAAGCTCAGGTAGCTGCGGCTGGCACGGGTGAGGGTGATGGGGCTGACGAAGCCGGTGACGCCAGGCAGCAGAGGGTCTGCGCCTTCTTTAGCTTCTATCTGGAGCATAGCTTTGGCAACATCGAGACCGTAGACTGCGCCCAGCACCTCCCTGAGATTGCCGCTGCCTGTGGAGCGGAAGGTGGTGCGACCGTCTATGAGCAGAGTAAACCTCACTTCGGGGAAGGCGAGGCTATACTGTGCCACCAGGTTGCCGATGTGGCCGTTCTCGGTAGAGCTGGACTTGAGGAACTTGAGGCGGGCGGGGACGTTGCGGAACAGGTTGCGCACCGTGACCGTGGTGCCGATGGGACAGCCGCGCTTGGCTCTCTCTAAAATTGCGCCATCTTTTATGTTAACAAAAACGCCCGAGAGCTCATCCCTGCTGCGGGTGACCATGGTGACCTCGGAGACAACGGCGATGGAGGGCAGGGCCTCGCCCCTGAAGCCGAGGCTGGAGATGCCCTCAAGGTCGTCGGCAGTGGCGACCTTGCTGGTGGCGAAGCGCTCGAAGGCGAGGTCAACCTCCTCGGGAGGTATTCCCGCGCCGTTATCTACCACCCTGATGAGGCGCACGCCACCGCCCTGCACTTCGATAGCGATCTGGGTAGCGCCGGCGTCCAGAGAGTTCTCCAGCAACTCTTTGACCACCGAGGCGGGCCTCTCCACAACCTCGCCGGCGGCGATTTTAGAGGCTACATCAGTGGATAAGATGCGAATGGGCATGGGTTATGTTTGTTCCCTTCTGCCTACTCTTGGCAGCGTAGCTAACATTGTGCTTCACGCCAAAAGCTTAAAAACCCTAAGATAAAACATTTCATTTATTCTTTCGTAATTCTCTAATCACTTCATCGTTTAAGTTTCGAATATGTATTATGAAATCCATTACTTTCCTCAAGATGGATACAAACTCATTAGTCATGAATAGGGACAAAAGCGGATCAGACATCCATTGGTCGAATATCTCTTTTTTCTTTTTATTTGCGTGAGCCAGTCCACCGTAAATAAAAATGTCCAATATTTCCCTTCTTGTTAAGATTACGTTTTCGATCTCGATCGATGGAATAGAATCTAGCCAAGCATTAAACTGACCTCGCGCATTTTTAAACGAGTCCTTCCTCTGTTGTGAGATAGGTAATTTTTCATATACCGCTTCCATGTTTTCAAAAGATGACATCTCAGTATTTTGACAGAAAAATCTATAAGTTAATACGAAAGCATCTATAGATTCCTCATCGGGCTTCTCTAGTTCTCCTTTCAGGTTTCCATCTTCTTTATAATAGAGCCTCATCACTCGCTCTTGTTCAAATACAGACTTAGTAAAACTGCATCTCCTTAATTTCTCCGCCTTTTCATTGAAAAGGTTCAATGCATTGATAAAATCGTGATTGTACATTTGGATATTAGTATAACATCATCCAAGGTCAGCAGCATCAAAGAACTTAGGGGCTCAAAATTTTGAGCCCCTACATCTGTCCAACACTGTCATCAGTGCTCAGGCACCAGTGCCTGTTGTAAATAAACGTAGGGGCACGGCATGCCGTGCCCCTATATAGTCCCCACACCCCTTTAGTAGGTCCGCGCAAAACCTTATGTAAAATCTATTGGTGTTTTGGTAGTGGGTTATGGGGGATTGTTTTGCTAGCATCGTGCATAATGCAATGTCAATTACGTAACCTTCTTGGTCACCATCTCGATTGGCGCAGCTAGCATCCAAGCTCTCCGCTCTTCCATTATGAGATAGAAGGCCAAGACTTTATTGCAGTCACTGCAATTGCTCTCCGCGACGCCGTTGAAATCGTCTCTGCAAGTTATCATCGTAGTGCCCGTACCACATTCAGGACATCTAGCTATAACGTGATGCTTGTCGATGCAATCGTAGCTAACTACCTTCATCTTCTCCACCTCCAAAGTCACTTGGGTCGACTTATTATTGAGTAACCTTGATATGCCGGTGAAAGCAACCAGATTATACCACAAACCTCGTTTTGAGAGGCTGACACCTGCACAGGGAATAGAGATCGCTAAGAAAGCTGCGGAGGCGCGTTGGCGAAAAGGCCCCCACCCGTGCGCCCCTGCCTTGTGATCCCACCTTCATCCATTTTGGGAAGAGGGGCAACTAATGGAATTGCCGAGTATCACCAATACTTTGTGCCTTCGAGAAAAGCGGCGACGCCTTTCTTTTTCAGAGTTCGCAGGTTCTTCAGATGAGCTTCGCCGTGGCCGGCTTTGAGGAAGTCGAGGTTCTCGCAGGTCTCGAAGTCAGCGCACTCCCAGCAGCCCTCGATGCCTTTCTTCTGGCAGCACTTCCTCATCTTGCAGAAAGGAGGGCCGCCACCGCCTTTGCAGGTCTTCTTGCAGCGGAACTTAACCATCGCCCCTAGTACTTCGTAGCACTGGTCGTAGTTCTTCAATGCTTCGAAGAAAGGCACGGCTGCCAAAACCTCCGCCGTTTTATCAAACTTAGCAGCCCTCAGCTCTTTTCTGAGGTCTCGGGCCAGGTCAGCGACCTTGCCCTTGTAGCTAACACAATCGCCACAGTACAGACCGCAGTAGGCAATCAACTCTTTATTACCTGCCATCAGCGCTCCTTTCTCCTTAACCTGAGCTCGACACCACCCTTTGCTGCAAAGCTGCTGAGCAATTCCCTTAGAATTTTAGCCTTGGTTTTAGTATCATCGGCTTTGACCTTTCCCACCTTTGTCTTACGCTCAGCCTCACATAACAAATTCTCCAGTTCTGCTACCGGAAGCAAGGTGGTGGCAATGCAATAGAAGCTCTTCGACCTGCCGTCGTCGAAATCTTTGAGCATCCTCTCCAGCAGCTTGATTCGCTTCGCCTGTTGTTTCAGAAACTTATCAAGTCCCTGTTCTCTAATGAAGTAGAGGTTCGACTTTATCTTCTGATGGGTCAAAAAGGAGTCTTCTATCATCCCTTTATCCAGCCAGGAGGCAAACTTGGAGCAGGGGAACTCGTCGCACTGTGCACAGACCTCAAGCCCCTTCTTCTTCACGCAGCAAGTTATATAGCCACATGAGGGGTGCTTATTGAAGAAGCCGGGCCCGCAGCAGCCCGGACATCTCGAAGGGCCCGCAGAATAATACCTCGGACAAAGTCCGCAGTCGAGGCCCGCAGCAGCCTATAGTGGGATATGTTTTGACTGGTTTATCGCTCATTTCTCTACACCTTTTGAGGGCGAGACAATATCGCCCCTACAGTTTTCGAACCGGTATCAAATCGCAAAAGTAAAAACGGTTGTCCCGGAGAACGACCTTGCCCCTTCTGAAGCGTATCCGCTCGCTAAATATCGGGCCATCATAGACGAAGGAGTGGAACTCGCCGTTCTCGCCGCAGGGGTCGACCTTGGGAGGAAGCTCTGACAAGAATTCGTTGTCGAAATACCTGCCCACGAATTCTCCATCGAGGACGTTCGAGTCAACGCAGGTAATCACCGCCTTAAAATCCAAATCTATGAAGGTGTGAGCAAGCTCGGTGGTATCCCTTTTCCATATGGGAAATATACCGTTCATCCCTATTTGGGCCAGGTTTTTTTCGCGGTATTTGCGCAAGTCCTCCAGGAAGATGTCCCCGAAAACCACCGAGGAAACGCCCTGGCTCTTGTATTGTAACAGCTTATCTTTAAGCTTTGCTTCGTATTCTTCGTTAGAGGAATTCCTGGTGATGTAGAGTATTTCGAGGGGCAATCCCAAAGACTGCGCCTGCTGCTCCAGAAGGACTCGGCGCACGCCGTGCATGCTGATGCGGTCGTAATCCTCGGTTACGCTGGTCAGCAGCGCTGCTATCTCGTAATTATGGAATTTCCGCAGCACGTAGAGAGACATGGCGCTGTCTTTGCCGCCGCTCCAGGTGAAAAGCACTCTCTCGGTCACTAGTTACGCTCCCTTTGTCTATAGCACATATGGGGATATTAAACAGCGTTTGCTGTGGTGCTCGACTATGTGAGCGCGATAGCCATTCATCTGAGCATAGCAACCATGGACAGGCCAGCCAGCCCGGCCCCGATGATGATTACCGATTTACCGGTCATTTTCCCTCCTCTCATTTCGCAGCCAAAATAACTTCAACCGGCAGTCCCCACATTGACATCTCCGTTACATCGGAGATACCAAAGCTGGCTTCTTCCAGCGCTTTCCGGGCATTGATAGGTCGGCAATCGACATACCTCGGGAATCTCCTGTGAAACCATTCGTAGAGCTTTACCGTTGTTCTGTCCTTACCCTTGTTGGACATCGCTACAATGCAGATACGCCCATCGTCTCTAAGGACTCGATGACAATCTCCAAGCACAGTGGAAATCTCATGGGCATCGAAAAGCTCGAGGGCAAAGCTCATGAATACGGCATCAAAGATGCTAGCCTTAAAAGGGAGCCGGGCAGCATCGCCGCACTGCAAGCTCACCCTCTGCCATAGACCTGCCTTGAGCACTCTGGCTTGAGCGACGCTGCACATGCCTTCGGATATATCTATTCCATATACCCTGCCCCAGTCACCGACCGCCTGAGCCAGGGCCAAGATGCAGTGTCCCGTGCCAAATCCGACCTCGAGAACTGTCTCCCGTCCCCCAACATTCAGCTTGCGCAGTCCTGCTTCTCTGTACTTCTTCTCGAAACGAGCAAACAGGTCATACCATTTACTCAGCCTATCATAATTAGCTTTGGTTTCCTGTCTCGATATTGCTATTCTATCTACCCCTTCTCCAGTACAGAACTTTTTCCTTCATAGTACATATCGATTATCAGGCATTCCAACGCAATCTTCAAGCTGGACCTAAGGAGCTTTACGGGCGATTTACTCGTGAAAACCGCCAAGTCAAGTCTAAAAACCCTTGACAATCGTGACTCGCTCCTGTAGAATCTCGTGCTGATAATCGAAAGGAAAGGAGCATAGAAAATGGCGGAACAAGCCAAACAGCCAGATGCAATGAAGAGGCTTGCCGGCACCATCGGCCTGCTGGCCTTCTTTGGCGGGATAATTCTGGCGATAGTCGGTGGCATAGGGTACCATGATCACAGCGGCATCACGCTAGCGCTGGTCATCATGGGTATCCTCGTGGGATTGCTGAATATCACCGGAAAGGAAGTGCTCCCGCTGCTCATCGCTGCCATCGCCCTGATCGTAGTAAGCCTCACACAAGGTTTTACGCCTCTGGATAAGCTGGGTGTAGACGCAGGCACCAAACTCAACGACATCGTAGCCTACATAGCGATCTTCATAACCCCAGCGGCGATTATCAGCGCCGTTCGCGCCGTCTGGGCTATAGCGCGCCCTGGCTAAAATAGACTTAGACAGAGATGACCCAGACTTACTCGTGAGGGCAGGCTGGGTCATCTTATTTTTATGCACAGGTTGTTGACAACGTTCCCGCCTTACTGGCCTGGAATATTGTACTAGCCTGACATACCTCTCGCTGGCGTATAACGAGATAAGCAACATATCTCAACTCGTCAGACTAAACCGAGTGAGGTTCGGTCTACTTCGCGCTTACGTCAGGCGACCTCACCAGCAAGAGCGGGGTGTTCCCTCCATTCAGGACTTTGTCTGCTGTGCTCCCCAATGCCCAGCGGGTGACGCCGGACCAGCCGTGTGTCGACATAGCCACCAAATCGGCGTGCACTTCATCGGCCAGCTTGATAATCTCATGCCCCGTATTGCCAACCTTCACCTCATATCTCACTTCGATGTGCTTGTCTTTAAGGGCGTTGGCTACCTTCTCCAGATAACCCCCGGCATCCGCCTTCAGTAGCTCCACTTCAGCCTGGGTATAGGGGATCTGGGCGGTCTCACCCGGGATAGCATAAACAGGGGAAGCTGGCGGCACCACGTGGAGCAGGGTAAGCTCTCCCTTGAGCCTCGAGGCAAGCTCCTCAACATAGGGAATTACCGTTTCGCTCTCTTTTGAGCCATCCAGAGGAACCAGTATCTTGTTCATGGTGCCTTTCTCAAGCTCGTGGTGATGGACGCCCTTGGCCCTGATGAGCGCCACGGGCCGCTTGGTAGCCCTCACCACCTTATCTGCCACGCTTCCCAGGACCCAGCGCCTGATGCCGGACCAGCCATGCGTAGCGATGACAATCAGGTCAATACCCTGCTCGTCAGCAAAGTCTACAATCCGCTCGGCAGGGTGGCCGTCCAGTATGGCCGACCTAACGGTGATGGCTTTATCATCTGGCTTCTCAAGGTACTTTTTAGCGCCACGCTTCGTGGCTGCAACCATCTTCTGAATGTACAACTGGTGCATGTGGTGATATTGCTCCTGCGCCGCCTCACAGACATGCACCAAAACAACTTCAGAGCCTAATCTCCCGGCCAGCTCTTCGGCGTAAGGCAAAGCGACTTCAGCCAACTCGGAACCATCCAAGGGAACAAGTATTTTCTCGTACATGTGACCTCCTATCCGTGATGATAATGCGCTTAGTCTAAATCGAAATCAATACTATCTCATTCTTTGGCTTTGCGCTGAAGCTCGTAGAGCTTGGTGATGGCTTCCAGAGGGGTCATCGAGGATATGTCGAGCTTGAGGATTTCGTCCGTTACAGGGGACTTCTGCCCGAATAATGGAAGCTGCTCCCGGGGAGACTTCTGCCCGGAACGAGGTTGAACTCCAGGCACAACTTTCACGTCGCCATTGCTTTCAAGCTCAGACAAGACTTCCTCGGCACGATGCACCACCGCCTTGGGCAGACCTGCCAACTGCGCCACATGGATGCCGTAGCTCTTGTCCGCCCCTCCGGGTATTATCTTGCGCAGGAAGACCACCTTGCCACCTTCCTCCGAGACAGCTATGTTGTAGTTCCTCACGCGGGGCAGGAAGTTCGCCAGCTCCACTAACTCATGATAGTGAGTTGCGAACAGTGTCTTGGCGCCAAGCCTGGGGTGATTATGGATATACTCAGCCACGGCCTGGGCGATGGACAGGCCATCGTAAGTCGAGGTGCCGCGCCCGATTTCATCTAGAATAATCAGCGACTTCGAGGTGGCGTTGTTGAGTATGTTAGCGGTCTCCACCATCTCAATCATGAAGGTGGACTGGCCGGTGACCAGGTCATCCTGAAGACCGACGCGGGTGAAGATACGGTCGACCAGCCCGATGATAGCCGAATCTGCAGGAACAAAGCTGCCGATCTGAGCCAGGAGCACGATGAGCGCTACCTGACGGAGATAGGTGGACTTCCCCGACATGTTGGGGCCGGTGAGGATGATAAGCTGGGCGTCCTGATTAGAGAGATAGGTGTCGTTGGGGACAAAGCGCTCATCAACGAGCGCCCGTTCCACCACGGGGTGGCGTCCGTTGACAATCGTTATCGAGTCATCAGCGGTCAGTTTGGGGCAGACGTAGCCATGCCTCACCGCTATCTCGGCAAAGGCAGAAAGAACATCTATTTGAGCCAGAGCGGCGGCGATGCTCAGGATGCGCTCGCCGCAATCCCCTACCTGGCGGCAGACCTGGCGAAAGATAGAGCTTTCCAGGTCGGCAATCCTGGTCTCAGCGTTGAGTATTAGCGATTCGTACTCCTTGAGCTGCGGGGTGAAATAGCGCTCTGCTCCAGCCAGCGTCTGCTTGCGAATATAGTCCTGGGGCACCCGGCTCAGGTGAGGCGAGGTGACCTCGATGTAGTAGCCGAAGACCCTGTTGTAGCCTACCTTGAGCGACTTTATGCCCGTCCTATCGCGCTCGGTGCGCTCCAGGTCAGCCAGGTATTTGCGGGCATTGGATGAGGCAGAGCGAAGCTCGTCCAGCTCGCTGGAGAAGCCGCTTTTTATCACATTGCCCTCTGCCGCCACAGGGGGAGGGTCATCAACAATGGCCTGAGAGACCAAGGTGACGACGTCATCACAGGGTTTGAGTTCAGAGGAGAGCCAGTCCAAGGCTGCATCGGCACTCAGTATCGCCTTCAACTTAGGTAAATGCTCCAGGCTGCGGCGCAGTGAGACCAGTTCACGGGGTGTGGCGATGCCTGCCCTCACTCGGTTGATCAGACGCTCCACATCGCCCAGTTTGCCGAGCAGATTTATCACTTCGGCGCGCTGAGGCGACTGAAAACAGGCCACAGTATGCTGCCTGCGCTCAAGCTGCTTTATGTCGAGGAGGGGCTGTCCCAGCCATTTCTTGAGCAGTCGCCCGCCCATCGGCGTTTTGGTCAAATCAATGACGGAGAGCAATGAGCCTGCGGTCAGCCCCAGGCGGCTGCTCTGAAACAGCTCGAGATTGCGGCGAGTCTGGGCGTCCAGGGTCATGAAGGACTCGGTGGAATAGGTGCTCAGGCTGTTTATCTGGCCCAGCGCACCCTTCTGGGTCTGCTCCAGGTAATGGATGATAGAGCCCGCCGCCCTGATCGCCAGCGGCAGTTGGGCGCAGCCATAGCCCTCGAGGGTAGTTGCCCCGAATGTGGTGAGCAGTGTCTGTTGAGCTGTATCCAATTCGAACCAGCGGTCATCGAGTGGGGTCACTGGAAATGAGAGAGATAGCGGAGGAGGCTGCGAGCTGCGAGGGAGGAGCAACTCCGAGGGGCGAAGACGTTCCAATTCGAGTTGAGCCTTCTCAGCAGGAAGCTGGGTGGTAGCGAACTCGCTTGTCGTTATGTCAACGTAGGCTATCCCGACCTGTTCGCCCTCTGCGACCACGGAGGCGAGGTAGTTGTTGGCCCTGGTCTCGAGCAGGTTGGGCTCGGTGACCGTGCCGGGGGTCACCACTCGCACCACCTCCCGCTCCACTATGCCGCGTCCCGGCTTGGGCTCGCTCATCTGCTCGCAGATAGCCACCTTGTAGCCCTTGTTGATGAGCTTGGCCAGATAGTTATCTAAAGCATGGTGGGGTATCCCGGCCATGGGGTAGCGCTGCCCTTTGCCCATCTCCCGAGAGGTGAGGGTGATCTCAAGCTCCTTGGAGACCAGCCGGGCGTCTTCATCAAAGGTCTCGTAGAAATCACCCAGGCGGAAGAAGACGATAGCCTGGGGATAGCTGCGCTTTATTTTGAGATACTGGCTTCGAACTGGTGTCATTGGCACAATTCTCTCGGGGCTATTTTACAAGAATAGTGCAACTAAGGAAAGCTTTGAAGTAGCCACCTTAGACATGGCTGGATAAATGATGCTAAAGCTGGCATCGCCCCTTCCCTTCCAGTCTCTCTGGACTGCATTAAAGGCTCAACCCATTCTCTAATATGGGAGCACCTTATTTTGCAGTTGGCAATACCAGTATACGATATCCGTCTGACCGTAATCAGTATGTTGACACAATGACCATCAAAGACCTGAGCAGATGGGAATCACTGGAGATGGTACAAAGATACACTCGCTCGGTTACTTTTGAGGATTGCATGAAGCACTACAAAGCACCCCTGTTTTAAGCCCTGTAGTCGAAATCCATTGCGGATTTTCATTTATCGGCTGTCAACTTCACCACTGTCTCGTCACTTATTGCTTATCTTTAGTGGCCCAACATTTTCAAGTTTGAGTATGAGTTCCGTTTTGGAGTCGGCTCTTAAAATGACAAGCGGCTTAGTGATGGTACTGTTCCCACGGTCAAATGGGGCGCATACCATGTTATCTCCATATATTCTTAGCACCACCATTTCGGGATTGGTGGAAGTGACTAGGAATTCCTTCTCAGAATAGCTGTGTGTTCACCGCTCATATAGGCTGTATAGAATAAAAGGACTAAAGCCAGTAGAACCAAAAGGAACGTAAATAATCGAGACAAAGAGGTTACCTCTCTCCTGAAAAATCCCCTCTCATCTTCATCTTCAGCTTTCAACTTTTGGCGATAACCGCGGACTTTTCTCTGCGTAAATATTGGAACTGCGTAATGAATAGCGTAGAAATATAGAGTTGCTACTGTAGCTCCAATAAGCATATAGACTATGTCACGCCATAATGAAGGATATGCAAGCCAAAGTGCTCCAAGGAAGATAATGAAGATAATGGTGGTTATGTGTCTCCTCAACCTGCGCCCCCACTTTTCCGTCAAAACGTAATGCTCAGTATATCTCAGCATAAGAAACACACATATCACAATTATAAAGACACCAAGAATCTTCCCTATGGTGATCAATACTGTAGTCAGGTTCAGTACTATGAGGTCTTGAGGTATTCCAAATTCTGAATTGAACCCAAGTTCGTGTAAATAAGCAATGCCATATCCTATTGCGCTGGCTGCTCCAATAAGGACCGCCTGCCATTTCAGAAGCCACCCTAATTGTGTTCTCGATTGGCTCTTTTCGTCGCCCTTTACGTCACTAGTCATCTTCAAATGTCTTACCGTTCCAGTTGCGTAAGTTAGCTAATCCGACCATGCAATATCTAATGGATTTATCGGCTCGAAGTGCTTCGAATTGAGTAACAGCTATCATCCAAGTCTTTGCGATATTCTACGGCGAAATGTATATTAGCACAAGAAGCCCTGTAGTCAAAATCTAGAGGCTGTCGCACCTCAAGGCATAGCAGACGTTGTGCAAGTGGCAGCAGTAAGTCTATTGGAGCGGGTGACGAGATTCGAACTCGCGACTCTGTGCTTGGAAAATCATATGGAATGCAATAGCCTGGAAACAAGTAGGGGCACGGCATGCCGTGCCCCTACGGGATGCTAACTTTGGTTCGGTTGCTATTTACCTTTCAGGTAGGCGTCCATGGAGTTTACCGCTCTCTTGGCGGCGCCCATGGCGCTGATCACGGTGGCTGAGCCGGTAACCACGTCGCCTCCTGCCCAGACACCGGTCTTGGTGGTCTTGCCTGTCGCCTCATCGGTGACAACCGTGCCCTTTTTGGTGGTATCCAGCCCCTTAGTGGTAGTAGGCACTAAAGGATTGGGCGTGGTGCCCAGCGCCACGACCACTGTGTCAACATCCATCTTGAACTCGCTGCCCTTCTTGACCACAGGGCTGCGGCGGCCGCTGGCATCGGGCTCGCCAAGCTCCATCTCCACGCACTCCATAGTCTTGACCCAGCCCTTGTCATCGCCATAGAACTTCACAGGGTTGGTGAGGAACTTGAAGATTACGCCCTCTTCCTCAGCATTCTCGACCTCCTCACGCCGTGCCGGCATCTCGGTGCGGCTGCGCCTATACACGATATAGACTTCCTCGGCACCAAGCCGAAGGGAGCATCTGGCGGCATCCATAGCCACGTTGCCGCCGCCGATGACCGCCACCCTCTTGCCCACCCTGAGCGGCGTATCGTACTCGGGGAAAAGGTAGGCTTTCATCAAATTTACCCGGGTCAGGTACTCGTTAGCGGAATAGATACCATTGTAGTTCTCGCCGGGGATATGCAGAAACATGGGCAGGCCAGCGCCAGTGCCCAGAAATACAGCGTCATAGCCGTCCGCAAGAATTTCATCAACCGTGGCTATCTTGCCTATCACCGAGTCCAGCTTGACGTCAACGCCCAGCGACTTAACGTAGTCCACCTCGGCCTGGACGATACGTTTGGGCATCCTGAACTCAGGGATGCCATACATCAAAACGCCGCCGGCGACATGCAGGGCCTCACGGATGGTGACTTTGTGACCACGCTTGGCCAGGTCAGCGGCTGCGGTGAGACCCGCCGGGCCGGAACCGACTACCATCACTTTCTTGCCAGTGGGCGGGGCGATCTCCGGCTTGGGCTTCGAGGTGGCGGGCTGGGCAAGCTCCCAGTCAGCGACATAGCGCTCGAGTCGTCCGATGGCAATAGGAGCGCCTTTCTTAGCCAGGGTACAGACCTCCTCGCACTGGGTCTCCTGGGGGCAGACCCGCCCGCAGATGCCCGGGAGAGCGTTCTTTCCTTTGAGTATCTTCACCGCCTCAGGCATTTTGTTATCGCGCAACGCCAGAATGAATTCCGGTATGTCCACGCCCACAGGACAGCCCGCGATGCAGGGGCGCTTCTTGCACTGAATACAACGGCTGGCTTCATACAGCGCATTCTCGGCCTGGTATCCCAAGGCGACTTCGTTAAAATTCTTAGCCCTCACTTTAGGCTCCTGCTTGGGCATGCCAACTCTATTCAGGTTCAACTTTTCCGGCATAGGTCTTTACCTCCTATCACAGCTACAACTCTGCTTCCAGAGCTCGAGTGAGCGCTTTTCCTCATCGAGATAGGTGCGCTGCCGAGCCATAAGCTCGTCCCAATCGACCTTATGGGCATCGAAATCCGGGCCATCGACACAGGTGAACTTGGTGACGCCGCCGATAGATACCCGGCAGACGCCGCACATGCCCGTGCCGTCGACCATGATGGGGTTGAGGCTGACAATAGTCTTCACCCCGAATGGCTTGGTGGTCAGCGAAGAGAACTTCATCATGACCGTGGGGCCAATGGCAACCACCAGGCCGACCTTCTCCTTGCCGCTTTCTAGCAGTTCCTTCAAGGGGATGGTAACCACTCCCTTGCGTCCGTAAGTGCCATCGTCGCTGGTCACTATCAACTCATCGCTGAACTTGCGCAGGCGGTCCTCCCAGAACACCAGGTTCTGGCTGCGGAAACCCATTATGGAGACAACCTTATTCCCCGCCTCTTTCATGGCGCGGGCGATGGGAACGATTGTGGCGATGGCGAAGCCGCCGGCGACGCAGACTACTGTGCCATAATTGTCAATATGCGTGGGCAGGCCGAGGGGGCCGGCGAAATTGGCAATAGACTCCCCAGCCTTGATAGTAGCCATCTTGCGGGTTGTCTTGCCCACCTCCATAAAGACGACGGTGACAGTGCCTTTCTGCCGATTCCAATCGGCAATGGTCAGCGGGATACGCTCACCCTTGTCATCCACCCTGATTACAACAAATTGCCCCGCCTGCGCCTTCTTAGCTACATCCGGGGCCATTATCTCGAAAAGGTGGATTTCAGGGGTAAGGTCCTCCCTGGTCACGATTTGGTACATTTTACCTCCAATATCTAAGACACTAGGTAGGCAGGGCTCTCTGTAATTAAGAAGAGTAACACCCTTAACATCCCGTATCTGAACCGCATAGGAAATTGACAGATAGGATGAGTCCAGCCCCCAGCGTATAATTTTACCTTCATTCGGGGAAAATGACAAGAGCAGGAGCCCTCAGTGTGCGAATTTGACTTGAATATACTCTGGAGCTATAATGCTTTACGGGTGGGCTCTTTTACGATTTGGTGCAAAGTACCCCACTGGCTAACGTGCGCATGGCAGATATATTAGCAATATCCCAGGGCACTTGGCGAACGACCGCCAAGTTTTTTATGTCTAATTACAGAGATAGGCTACCGGAGAGAACAGGTGACAACCGAGACTGAGCTACGAAAGCATATACGAGATATAATCGCCCCGTTTAAGGGACGGCAGATTGTGTTGATACCTGCTTTGCAGGCAGTGCAAGAGAAGCTCGGCTATCTGCCCCAAGAGGCGATGGAAGAGATAGGTGAGATGGCTGGCGTATCAACAAACACAGTCTATGGAGTGGCTACATTTTATGCACAGTTTAGGACGACTCCGGCGGGCAAAAAGCGAGTTGCAGTATGTCGAGGAACAGCTTGCCATGTGCGCGGCTCAGAGCGGATTCTGGAGGCTGTTGAGCGGGCTTTGCGCTTAAAGGTCGGTGAGACGACGTCAGACCGTGAGTTCAGCCTGGAAACCGTGGCCTGCATCGGAGCCTGCGCCCTGGCACCAACCATGAGAATAAATGAGGATACCCATGGCAAGCTAACCACTAAGGCAGTCGAAGAACTATTCCCACAAAAAGCTAAACAAGAAGAGGCACCTGAGAAATAATGGCTCAGTCTAATACTAAGCACCAAATCTTAATCTGCCAGGGGACTGGCTGTGAGTCCTCGAAATCAGACAAGATTACAAAAGCCCTTGTGGATGAGGTCAAGCGCTCCGGCCTATCCGATACTATCCAGATCAAAGCTACCGGGTGTCACGGTTTCTGTCAGCAAGGCCCTATTGTTATCATCGAGCCCGATGGCATCTTCTATACAGGGGTCAAAATAGAGGATGCGCCGGAGGTGGTGAAGTCCTACTTCGTGGATGGCAAGCCGCTGGAGCGGCTGTTCTACCACGACCCCACAACTGGCAAAGCCGTACCTCTGTATAAAGATATCCAGTTCTACAGCCAGCAGCATCGCCTCATTTTGCGGAATTGCGGCCACATCAACCCTGAGGAAATCAACGACTATATCGCCAAAGGCGGCTATGCAGCTTTGAAGAAAGTCATTTCCTCAATGGAGCCTACCCAGGTCATCAATGAGGTTCAGCGCTCGGGTCTGCGGGGCAGGGGCGGCGCCGGGTTCCCCACTGGCAAGAAATGGGAGGAGGCGTACAAAGCAAAGGCTAATCCCAAATTCGTGGTGTGCAACGCAGACGAAGGAGACCCCGGAGCATTCATGGACCGCTCCATCCTGGAGGCCGACCCGCACTCTGTCCTCGAGGGGATGATTATCGCTAGCTATGCTATCGGCTCATCAAACGGCTATATCTATGTCAGGGCTGAATATCCCCTGGCTGTGAAGCGATTCGGCATCGCTATAGAGCAAGCCAAGAAACACAATCTTCTAGGCCCGAATATCCTGGGCAGCAAATTTAGCTTCGATGTCGATGTCATGCAGGGTGCAGGTGCTTTCGTCTGCGGCGAAGGCAGTGCTCTGATGTACTCGATCGAGGGCAAGCGAGGCATGCCCCGTGTCAGGCCGCCGCGTTCGGTGGCATCGGGACTGTGGGGATTACCCACCTCTCTGAACAACGTGAAGACCTTTGCCAGCGTGCCCTTGATTATCAATAATGGGGCAGACTGGTATGCAGCCATAGGCACCGAGGGCAGCAAGGGGACGGCGGTCTTCGCTTTAACCGGCAAGATAGCCAACAGCGGCCTGGTGGAAGTGCCTATGGGGACTACGCTGCGCCACGTTGTCTTCGACATCGGAGGTGGTGTCCCTGGAGGGAAACGCTTCAAGGCGGTGCAAACCGGTGGGCCTTCGGGCGGCTGTCTCCCTGAAAGCGCCCTGGACCTACCCGTTGACTTCGAGTCTCTGAGCAAGGCCGGCTCCATTATGGGCTCCGGGGGAATGGTGGTGATGGACGAGGAGACCTGCATGGTGGATGTCGCCCATTACTTCCTCTCCTTCTGCCGCGATGAATCATGCGGCAAGTGTGTGCCCTGTCGTGAGGGGTTGCCCCTGATGATCGACATACTGGAGAGAATTACAGGAGGAAAGGGAAAACCTGAAGACATAAGCCGGCTTCTGGAGATGAGCGATACAGTCATTAAAGGCGCTCTTTGCGGATTGGGGACCACCGCTCCCAATCCCATCCTCAGCAGTATCCGCTACTTCCGCGACGAATGGGAAGCCCATGTCAACGAGAAGAGATGCCCGGCACTGGTATGCAAACCGCTGATAAACTTCTACATCCTTCCAGATAAATGCCAGGGCTGCGGTATCTGCCTCAGGTCCTGCCCTGCCGAAGCGATCACCGGCGGGAAGAGGATGGTGCACGTAATCGACCAGAGCAAGTGTATAAAGTGCGCAACCTGCCTTGAGAAATGTCCCACAAAGTTCAGTGCAATAAGGAAGGTGAGCAGAGAGACCATCGAAGTGCCCCAAGAGCCTGTGCCCGTAGCTGCTGCCGCAGGCACAAAATAAGCGAGGCGTGATGCCAGTGGAAAGCGCATCAATTAAAACAAATGTCTTTACGCTGACTATAGACGGCGTTGAGGTCAAGACGACCAGAGGGAAGAGAATCCTGGAAGCAGCGCTGGATAATGGCATTTATATCCCCAATCTATGCTCGCTGCGAGATATCAGGCTCCCTTATGGGGCATGCCGATTGTGCCAGGTTCAGATTGAGGGCAGGAAAGGCTTTGTCACCTCCTGCAGCGAGCCGGCAGCCGAGGGCATGATTATCCGCAGCAACACACCGGAAGTCAACGCCATGCGCCGCAAGATCCTGCACATAATGCTGGCCAGGCATCCCTTTGTCTGCCTCGAATGTCACCGCAGGGAGCGCTGCAAGCCGGGAGATACCTGCCTGCGGCTGATAAGCGTAAATGAGCAACAGTGCATCCTCTGCCCCAATGACGGACGCTGCCAGGTGCAGAGAGCGGTTGATTTCATAGGACTGGGCGAAATGCCTTATCCCTACATGCCTAAAGGGCTACTCATTGAGAGGGAGAACCCATTTGTGGTCCGCAACAATAACCTGTGTATCCTCTGCGGGCGCTGCGTCAGGGTGTGTCAGGAGATACTGGGCATAGAGGCTATTTCCTTCAACCGCCGTGGCCGCGACACCTTCATTGGTGGAGCCTTCGGCAGGCCACTCCTGGAGTCCGGATGCACCTTTTGCGGCTCCTGCGTGCAGGTCTGCCCCACAGGCGCGCTGAAGGATGTCGGCGACGAGTGGGAGCGCTGGATTGACCCCAAAGCGGCCTCGATTCGCTGTCAATATAACTGCCCTGCCAGAGTGGATGTCCCTCGCTTCATAAGGTTCATCAGAGAGCATAAGTATAACGAGGCCCTAGCAGTAATCCAGGAGAAGGTGCCGTTTGCCCTTATCTGCAGTCGCATTTGCTCACATCCCTGCGAGAGCGCCTGCAGACGCAACGACCTCGACCAAGGGCTCGCCATCAGGGCGCTGGAGCGTTTCACCGCCGAGCGGGCAAGCGTCAAATGGATTTTAGAAGGCAAAGCGCCTGCTTCGAACAAAAAGGTGGCTATTATCGGCTCCGGCCCCGCAGCGCTCACTGCAGCCTACTATCTGTCCAAGAAGGGCGGGCATGCGGTGACAGTTTTCGAGTCTCAGCCTCAGACGGGCGGCATGCTGAGGACAGCACCCGAGTACGACCTGCCTCGCCAGATTCTCGACGATGAACTGGAGATGCTCAAGAGGCTGGGGGTGGAGATGAAGACGCAGGCCAGGGTAGATTCGGTGGACAGACTGTTTCAGGACGGCTTCCATGCAGTATTCGTGGCTTTGGACGCCCACAAGATAGCTGAGCTTGACATCGCGGTGAGTCCCGATGACCTCGGCACCGGCAGGAAGGGCGTCTTCGCCGTAAGCGATGCGGTGAGCGACAAGCATATCTTCATTAAAGGAGTGGCGGTAGGCAGGAAAGCCGCTATCACCATAGACCGCTATCTGGGCGGCAGCGGCAACATTGACGAGGTGCTGGCCCCAGTGCAAGAAGGAATCCCCAGGATAGGCCGGATGCCCAACTTCGCCCAGAGAAAGCGCGTCGCTATGCCTACTGCATCCGTGGAACAGAGCAAAGGCGAGTCCGCCAAGGTAGAACTGGGCTTCAGCGACGGGGCGGGCTCAGAGGAGGCGCTGCGATGTATGGGTTGCGACCTGCGCTTCATGGTCGCGAAATTTGTAGAGCAGCCGCCGTTGAGCGCGTCCAAAGCAGAAAAACATCGATAATAGACAATAAATAATTGAAACTCTGGGCTAGCCCTGAAGCTAGCCCAGAGTTTTTTTTACGCTACCGCTAGTTACAAATCCGAATCAAACTGCCTCACAGATCAGGGCATTGCTGAGGCTAGGCCTCTCAGACCAGGCAGCCTACCAAGTCGCAACGTGGTCCTCGGCTATGCCGAATGCTTTCTCCACGGTGTGTCTCTTTCCTCCGGAATCAACCAGTATGCCCGAATAAAGGCCGTACGGCTGGTTGTAGGCTGTCCGGGCAAGGCCAAGGTTCACGTGCTCCCAGCGTAGGCCCTGCGGGGTGAGTTCCAGTTCCACGGCCCCGTCCGTGGTACGAATCCTCCAAGTCTGCATGGGGTCCTTGGGGACGTCGAAACGGGCAGCGCCTAACAGCGAGATAGAGTTCCCGTGCCAGATGCAGTTCTCATTGAATCGCTCGTCATCTTTGATGATATTGTGTGTGAGGTTGACGCCGAGCAGGTTCCCGGCCCCGTCGATGGTAGCGAAGGTGGCCCACCTCCAGAAGGTGTTACGGGGATAGTACGCTTTGTGGTAGTCCAGCAACCCCACATCCCGGTCCGGGGTGAACTCCACTTTCTCGCCGCCTATCTGAAGTACTCCGCTAGCGGGGCAGACCGACTTGTGCGTGAACATGGGACGGTTGGGCCCCAAAGGCAGCATCGCCACCAGCGGCTGCGTCCGTGCAGGGTCTTCGTTAAACAGCAGGGTGCCCGAAACTGTGGGCAGAGACCGCTGCCCGCGCACCTCAATGCGGAGATGATGAACCTGCTTCTCAAGGTGGTTGTGTACGAACACCCGGTATCCCCGTGTCCTGATTTGTCCGGAATGGTCCCACAGGTTGGCCGGCGCTTGGAACCCCCACGGCAGGAGCTTCCGCGTGTGCTCGAAAGCCCTGCGGCTCCTCCGGTCAAACAGGTGCAGCCAAGAGGTCACCAGAAACCCCACATCAACGATCGCTACGCTGAGATACCAGTCGGGATGTATCACTGCCCAGTGTTCCCACTCCTTTAGGCGGAAACGCCGCAGTCCGCCCAGTCGCGGGATACCGCAGTGCGCGTCCAGGAGGTTCAACTCTTTGAAGGGCCGCGAGAAGCGGCCAAACTGCACCTGCCCGTCCACTACTGCCCTGTCAGGGGTCTTCATTGCTCCGGCCATGATGCACCTCCTCCTCTTACATGCGGGGTTGGCTTCGTACGCTTCTGCGGCCACCTGCTGGATTTAAAGCAAAATGGACGCATAATCTCACTTCAGATAACCTTTACGTTTCAGGAATTTTTTGCTCTGGAGCAAATCCTCATGGGAGTTCACTTCGAGGATAATGCTGCCACCGTAACCTATTTCCTCCAGTTTCCGAAGGACGCCCAGGCAGTCCACCATGCCTGTCCCAAGCGAATAGTGAGCATAGGAATCGCTGGCAATGCCGTCAGTTAAATGGACTTCAGTAATTACTCTGCCGAATCTTGTGATGAAGTCCACAGGATTGACGCCGCTGACGAAGGCATGAACGGTATCCAGAGTTATTCCGATCCCCTTGCGGACAAATGGCTCGAATTCCCGCGGCTCTCTGAACAGCGCCTCGCTCCGATGCAGGTTCTCTACGGAAAGCTCCATACGTTTCTTTTTAGCATAACCTGCTATCTCGAAAACGCTACGCTCTGCTATCTGCCTGGTCTGTTTCTCCAGCAATGCATATCTGTCGGGAGTGGCTCCAAAACAGCCCGGATGCATTACCAGTTTGCTTATCCCCAGTTCCCCACAGAGGTCGATATGCCTCTTTGTCTCTGCAATCGCCTCTCTTCTCATAGCGGAATTCAGGGCAGCGATGTTGACCTCACCCAAGGGAAGATGGCAGGATACTTCACGGAAGGGGCGGATTATCGCTTTCAAGTCGGCAGCCAACGGAAGCAGCAGTTCAGCGCTGATAATGGAGAAACCGAATTCGATTTCTATGGTGTCAAAGCCATTCTTCAGGACGAACCGGGCAAAATCGTCCAAGAGGCTCAGGTAGCCTTTAAGCAACTGGTCTGCCCCAGGGGTGACAGTTCCTCGGGCAAGGCTTGCGACTTCCCCGGTGCAGATACTTGTGGAAATACCGAATTGTCTGTTCATATCACCTGTGGCTGATTATGAGGGCGTTTATTGCTTTTTTCAACCCCGTGCATGCCCCAATCGGGGGCAATCTGAGTTTGGGGGCAGTCCGGAGGGTTTCGGCTTTAGCAATAGCGCGAAGTTGAACATCCTGATGGTTGCCGTCTCAACATGGAAGCCAGAGTCCTGGGTTTAGCTGGTACCTTGTAAACGCTTGCTTTCAGGGAACACGCGCTCAGAGACTTTAAGACTGTTAACAACGCGAGCAACAAAAGGCATACTGAGTATGAGCTCGTCCACTGCAGACCTCAGGCGGTCGCTTCGCACTGTCCCCTTGAGAAATGCAATACCGTTCCGTACTTCAACCGACACCTGCGCCAAATTCAGGCCGAGGCAAAGAGACAAGCTTCGCAGAATTTCCCCCATAATCTGGACGTCGCTTTTGTATGCCGCCGATATCACTCTAATTGAATTGATCACTTGTCTTACGCCGGGAACGGCGCGCGCTTTGTCCTCAGCAAGGCGCTTATCCGTGACGCTGTCTACTATTCCGACTAGCTGCACTACACTATCCTTGACCTGAATCGAGATTTGCCTTTCATCTACGTTCGGATTCCTCGAGAGAATTCTCGCAATACGCTTCTTCAATATCGAATCCTCGCTGACAGATAATGTCGGTGAATTTTGCTCGGACTCAATTCCTTCGGCATGGTCAGTGCGAAGTATCCCGCTCTGCCTAGCAGATTTCTTAAGACGATACCAGGGTGCTCTGTCTAGGGTAACTCTTTCCCTGAATGGCCTGTACGTTGAGACATCTTCGCTAGATATGCAAACTCCACCTTTATCGTGGAAAGGGATGGGCTCCCAATGTTTACAATCCTCACATTTCGCTACATTCGCGGAACATAATTCCGGTCTTCTCATGGCTCCTCTTTCCATTTATCGGTCTCTCGGCACCTGCGCGATTCTGTATTTAGTAAAACGTGGATGGAATACCTGCCGTTACACTGACAGCTCTGTAACAAAGACTCGACGATAACCGTTATATATAGCGAGGGTTGTCATTCGAATAAATAGGGCACGGCATTTGAGGTGACAAATTGCCATGACAGTGTTAAAGAAAAAGCCTTTCGATGTGCTTATCGGTTGATACAAGTCGAAACTTGTAAGTCGCTGAGATTTGTGCGATATTTGTTATTGAACCCTGAGAATCACCAGAATTCAATTTTCGAGGCTTTCAAATGTCAGACGATTTATTGGTACAGCGGGCAGTAAAGCACGATGAGGAAGCGTTCGCAGCTCTCTATGATCGTCACTTTGATCAAATTTATAGACACATCTACTACCATGTGCCTAATCGTACCGATGCTGAGGACATCGCCCAGGAGGTTTTTGTCAAAGCCTGGAAAGCAATCGGCAAATACAAAATGTTAGGAGCTCCTTTTGCGGCCTGGCTCATTGCCATTGCTCGTAACCTGGTAATTGACCATTTCAGGGCCAGAAAAGACTCTGCACCCCTGGAGAATGTGGAGAGCTTCGTTCAATCGCAGGATGAGACACCCGAGACAGTAGCTGAGCGCCACTCAGATAGAAGGCAAGTTAGAAGGTCCATTTTGAGACTAAAGGAAGACAAACAGAAGGTCATTTTCATGCGTTTCATCTACGACTTCAGTTATAAGGAGATTGCTAGAGCCTTAGACAAGAGTGAGGGGACAATCAGGGTGCTAGTGCATAGAGCCCTAAAGGACCTGAGGCACATCATGTTGCAGAGCGGCACAAGCCTGCATTAATAAGTAGACATCTGCTTCTCATTCCCTGGACCAATGAATTGCCCATACAAGGCCTCCCCAAAAGAAGTGACTTCGGAATGACTCTGGGCAGATCCAATCCACGGTGACCTTTCAGCCTTTTCGCGATCACGAACCAAAGACCTCTCCTAACAAGGTGACTTAAAATCCCGCAATTTTTGAAATCCCTCAATCCCCCTTTACAGAAGATAGGGGACTCGGATAGAAATAGTATGGCTATCTAGCGCAAAGGGCAGGTTAGTGGTACACTGAGATGGATTGGAAGAAATGGGTTACGAAAGCAGTCAAGATAATAACGCTGCGCAAAGCAGCTCGACAGATAAGGTCGCCTTCGTCCTCAGCGGGGGAGGCAACCGCGGCGCGCTCGAAGTGGGGGTTCTCATCGCTCTCCTGGAGCATGACATTCGGCCACGAATCCTGGTCGGCACATCCGTAGGAGCGATAAACGCCGCCGCCATAGCTATCAATCCGACACTGGATGGGGCTCGGGGGCTGGAAAAAGCGTGGCATCGAGTAACTAAGAAGGACATTTTGCCCGACAACTATATGTCAATGGCAATGCGCCTGCTCACCGGTAGAAGCAGCCTGTTCGATAACAAGAGGCTTAAGGATTACCTGAGGTCACGATTGCCAAAAGTGATACAACTGTTTGCCGACATAAAAGGGGCAGAACTGTATATCACGGCTGCAGACCTCAATACCGGCGAGCTGCACATCTTTGGCCTCGACCCTAACGAGTCGATGCTCGATGCTGTAATGGCGAGCAGCGCTTTCCCTTTGATTCTTGCTCCCTGGGAATACCAGGGGCGGCAGTATGTGGATGGCGCTTTAGTCAGTGACCTGCCCATCCGCGTCGCCGTGGAGATGAAAGCCACCGAGGTCTATGCTATCGATGTGGGAAAACGTCGAAGCGTAAGAAAAAGTCGCTTAGGCGTGCTCCGCGTTCTCAGGCAGATATTGAACGCCAATGCCTATAGCCGGTTTATTGAGGACATGGGTTGGGCCAGCAAATTGCCCAAAGACAGGATCCACTATATCAACGTGGATGGTTTCGAGGAAGTGGGCATCTGGGATTTCACTCATACCCCGGAAATGATCAAGCATGGCCACCAGACAGGGGTAGAATATCTGCGGCAATTATCCAGCCGTGCCCGCGGGCAGGATGAGAAGACGACCTAAGCCAAAACTGAGAAGTTTAAGCCTTCCCCCTCAGTAAACAACCTGCTTATCGTTGTATTGCTATATTGTCGGTTAACAAATATAATGTGCTTGCCATGTCTGGGGAAATTGTTGGCGGCGTAGTTGGCTCAGGGTTTGTGGGGGCGTTCCTAGGCGCCTACATAACGACAAGGGTGATCGTGTATAGAATAGGCCAGGCTGCCAGCCTTCCTGCCTATCAGGTTATGGGACGTCTGGTGTCAGTGGTTATCCCAACCTTGATGGAGGAGGAATACCTGCCCAAGCTCCTGGAGACCATCCGCAACCAGACATACCAGCCAATAGAAATCGTGGTGGCCGATAGCAGCCCACCTCCTTCAAGCGATAAGACACTAGAGATATGCCAAGCTTACGAAGCAAGGTATGTCTTTGTCCCCAAGCTGAATCTTCCTCATGCCCGCAACGCAGGCGCGATGGAAGCGCGGGGCGAGATACTGGTGTTCGTTGATGCCGACTGCCTATTTACCCCCACCTATATCCAGGATGTGGTGGCTGCGTTAGACAAAGGATACGTTTTGGCTCATGGCGCCGACCCCGTAGCGGAGGGCATCTTTTTCGCTGCGGCATCGCTTATACTACGCAGTTGGTTCAAGCCCAAAGCGTATACTACAGGCAGGGGGATAGCCATCTGGAAGAGTGCGTTCAATGAGTTAGGTGGCTACGACGAGAGGCTAGACCCCACACAGGGTTATCGGGAAGACCTCGACTTAGGCAAAAGAGTGCGACAAAGGTATGGAAGCAAAGCCATACAGCTCTTGCGCACGTCTTATCTGGGGGAATCAGCCCGGAGGATAAAATATCTCGGCACCGCTGACTGGGATAAAGTCAGAGGGGTCAGGGGTTCGAAGACTATCCCTATATAAGAAATGAGACGGCTCCCGTACATCCTGTGCTCTCTCTTCATCTTAATACTCGGTTTATAGCCAGGTCTTATTCTCACCAGACCAATAGGGCCACCCTATCGAGTCACGTAGAACGACTAGCGGGGTTGCTCCCACGTAGCTTCGCTCAAGAAGAATCGCTGACTCCAAAACAGAGCCGTTTGGAGCGTTTTTAATAGCTAAGAAACAAGCTCCCTTGTAAGGATATCATAGAACCTGTCTCTGGCGCTCCGTTCGAGCCAGGGCCGATGGCCGCACTTCTCCAAAAGGATGAAGCGGAAGTCTTTCAGGATGCGAGAAAGAGGTTCCACGACCCCTGCGGCGGGATGGGGGTCGTAGTCGCCATGGATAGCGACTACGGGGCACTTAATTCTCTTCCCCAACTCCAAAAGCTTGCCATTGCTTCTGAGCTGCTCAGCCTGTTCCCAGACACCCTGGAAGACATCGTACTGGCATTCCAGTATGTCGTCGTTATGGGGCAAAGGATCGTAGGCGTCAGCTTGGGACAGCAGCTCTCCCAGTCGGGCCAGAGGCGTGTTTTTGTCCACAACAGAGGGGTCATTCAAAGTCTGCATCAGGGAAAGGGCTTGCTCTCTTTCCTGTTCAGTGAGCCGACTCAGCCTGGTCTGCGTAATGTTTGCCGCGTATTTTTCCTCGTAGGGGGCGCTGCCGATGAGTATGAGCTTGTTTACAAACGAAGGATAGCGTGCGGCAAAGATAAAACTGAGCAAGGCCCCCCAGGAGAAACCGATCAGAGTGATGGGGAGGGCTGCGTTCTCCTCTAAAACGGCCTTCAGCTCACGGACCTGCCCTTCGAGCGTGGTTGCGGTCTGCAGCGGCTCCAGAACACCCATAACGGCGGAAAGCTCCCGAGCGACCGGTGCCATTTCTCCGGGCGCACCCGGCCCGCCATGAATGACGGCTGCAGGAAAAGGCTTATGGCCATATTTTCGTAAGTTCACCATGTTTGTAACAAGTTTAACCTGTTCCCGAGCCGAAATAAATGGGTGACACGCGGGAGGACAAAACGAGACGGAAATTTGATGGTAGGCTGCACAATCCACGCGATAAAGGAAGAAGGTATTTCTGTACTCGTCAGCGAAAGTGGTGTATAATCTCACACAAGATTAAGATGCTCACTAATTTCTTGGTTTGCATAGTCATCCAATTTTCTGGAGCCGCATTTGGATAGTGGCAATGTGACTCAAGGGATTGCAGGATTCTGGAGCGCTCACTCGGACGAGATAGTTATCGGTATTGTTGTAGGCATTATAGTTGCAGTTGCAATTATACTGATACAGGTTTTTACAAAGGCATTCAGCAGGTTCTTCTCGTGGCTTTGGAGAAAGATCACTCGCAAAGCGCCACCACTGCCACAAGGAAGTTCCTTGCCTTTCAAATTTGCAACCTCATTTGCCGAACTTGAGCAGCGTATCCGAGAGCTTGTTCCAGACCTGCACGGCGACCTCGGCATCGCTTATCAGCCCCGTCTACCACAGAAACAACAGCAGCGACTTCAAGAAGAAATTGATAACAGCCCCCTACTCATCCTGGTAGGACGCATGGGCATCGGCAAAACTCGAGAAGGCATAGAAGCATTACGGCGCCTAGAGCGACGACTAGGTGAGCCTATTACTATTCTGTTTCCCACCACACCATTCACAGCTTCCATATCTCTGCCATCGGATGTCCCTAAAAACCATCTCGTTCTCTTTATAGACAATCTACATAACCCTCCTTACTACACGCCAAGCAGACAAAGTGAATCCACAGCAAAGGCGGGAGATTTTCCCAGTTGGTTTAAAGAGTGTTTAACTCATTTCAAGGGCCACGCTGATTTTAGGGTTATAGCCACTGTAAGAAATGACTTGAGCAGAGATTACGAAGAGACGATGCAATATTTGCGCCCCATTATCAAAGAATTCGGATTTAAAGAGTTCGCTTTGCCATCTTGGGATCAAAACAATGTAGATGGGCTTATCAATGCTATGGCAGTCGCTCGAGGTATTACTGTACCCGATGACGCGAGAAAGGAGTTGGCTCGACGTTGCACTGCCGAACGCACTCCCAACTATGCAAGAGTAGCAGTATCGCGCGTTAAGGTTGGAGAAAGTCTTACTCTCCCGGAGGTTCAGACACTGCCTAAGACCTTCAACGACCTATGGCAGAAAACATGGGATGAGCGAATTGCTCCATATCCCCAAAGAATATGCCTATTCAATGCGCTCGCCCTCTTGCGCGAGGCAGGGGTTACCCCAATTACGTCAGTCACCCTAGAGTCCGCTGCTCGCTTGTGTGGCAGGCCTTGGTGGTGGCACAGAAGAAAGATAAAGGCAGGAATTCGTGGTGTTAGTGCCTGGATCGAACGAAAGACTGCTACAATAGAGTGCCCAGAATCCTACTTACCGCGGGATATATCAATAGCGCAACATGGACATGCGAAGCTATTGGCATTTACTCTTCGCGATCTCTTGCCCTCCGCCCCACAATCTATTGCTCCGGAACTCAATAACTTTGGTAATTTTCTTGGTGAATTCCCACTCGGTGACATGGCTCAGAATCTGGAGGAGGCCATCGCCTGTTTTAGGCGCGCCTTGGAGGTCTACACCAAGGAGGCCTTCCCTGAAAAGTGGGCCATGACACAGAACAACCTGGGCAATGCCTACGGTGATCGCATATCTGGCGATAGGGCTCAGAACCTGGAGCAGGCTATCGCCTGCTGTAACCGTGCCCTCAAAGTCTACACCAAGGAGGGCTTCCCTGAAAAGTGGGCCGGGATACAGAACAACCTGGGCACTACCTACAGTGATCGCATATCTGGCGATAGGGCTCAGAACCTTGAGGATGCTATCGCCTGCTTTAAGCACGCCCTCGAGGTCCTTACTAGAGAAGACTCCCCCGAAAAGTGGGCCGCGATACAGAACAACCTGGGCACTGCCTACAGGGACCGAATATCTGGGGAAAGGGCTCAGAACCTGGAGCAGGCTATCGCCTGCTTTAAGCGCGCCCTCGAGGTCCTTACTAGAGAAGCCTCCCCCGAAAAGTGGGCCGGGATACAGAACAACCTGGGCACTGCCTACGGAAACCGCTTATCGGGCGACAGAGCCCAGAACCTGGAGGATGCTATCGCCTGCGTTAAGCGCGCCCTCGAGGTCTACACAAGGGAGGCCTTCCCTGAAAAGTGGGCCATGACACAGAACAACCTGGGCAATGCCTACAATCACCGAATATCTGGGGAAAGGGCTCAGAACATGGAGGATGCTATCGCCTGCTATAAGCGCGCCCTCGAAGTCTACACTAAGCAGGCCTTCCCTGAAAAGTGGGCCATGACACAGAACAACCTGGGCAATGCCTACAGTGACCGAATATCTGGGGAAAGGGCTCAGAACCTGGAGAAGGCTATCTCCTGCTATAGGTGTGCCCTGGAGGTCTACACCAGGGAAGCTTTCCCGGAAGACTGGGCAATGACACAGAACAACCTGGGCACTGCCTACGGCGACGGCGACAGGGCTCAGAACATGGAGAATGCTATCGCCTGTTTTAAGCGCGCCCTCGAGGTCCGCACCAAGGAGGCCTTTCCCGAGAAACATGAGCAAACGACTAGTAACCTAAAAGAGGTAGAGCGACGCCTGGAGGACTACAGGAAGGGACAACCTCTCGCTTGATGCCTCACTTTTCCACTTACACAGCTGCTGATTTGCCCGCTAACCTGCCATGCTGGATAGCTTGACATAGCGCCACGGCTTCACAATTAGATACTGGGGAAGATTTGGGAGAAAATAAGGGGCGGTTCGCGAACCGCCCCTACACACATAAATCAAAAGCTAATTACAACGAAGGCACTTTCTCGGTAACCTTCTCCACGCGGACGGCGCAGACCTTCAGCTCGGGGATTTTGGACACCGGGTCTGAAGCAGGGTTGGTGAGCAGGTTGGTGGCACTTTCGGCGAAGTGGAAGGTCATGAAGACCACGCCCTTGGGCGAGGCTTTAGTTACCTTCGCCCTCGCCGGCACTTTGCCCCTGCGCGACACTACCTGCACTTTGTCGCCTTCGGCGATGCCCAGCGCTTTAGCGTCCTGAGGGTTGATCTCCACCTCTTCCGCACCCTTCAGCTCGTTGAGCCCCTTGGACTTGCGGGTCATGGTGCCGGTATGGTAGTGGAACAGGCTGCGTCCCGTGGTGAGCACCAAGGGGTAAGCCTCATCGGGGCGCTCCTTGGGCGGCCTGTACTCCAGTGCGGCAAACCTGCCCTTGCCGCGGCTGAACATGCCCTCATGGAGGAACTGGATGCCGGGATGGTCTTCGGTAGGACAGGGCCATTGCAGGCTGCCGTTCTCCAGCCTGGCATAGGTGATGCCGCCGTAGGACGGCGTGACGTCGGCGATCTCCTTCATAATATCCACTGAACTGGCGAACTCGAAGCCCTTGCCCCTCATGCGCCGGGCTATCTCGCAAGTAATTTGCCAGTCAGGCTTGGCAACGCCCGGAGGGGCGATAGCCTTGCGCACCCGCTGCACGCGGCGCTCGGTGTTGGTGAAGGTGCCGTCCTTCTCGGCGAAGCTGGCGCCGGGCAGCACCACATGCGCAAACTGAGCCGTCTCGGTAAGGAATATGTCTTGCACTACCAGAAACTCCAGCTTGCTCAATGCCTCCTTGATATGTTTGGCATCGGGGTCGCTGAGCACGGGGTTCTCACCCACGATGTAAGCGGCCTTGACCTTGCCCTCGCCCATCAGGTGGAACATATCGGTAAGCACCAGCCCGGGCTCTGTGGGCAGGGTGCAGCCCCAGGCAGCCTCGAATTTCGACCTGGCGCTGGCGCCTGCCACCTGCTGGTAGCCGGTGAACACGTTGGGCAGAGCGCCCATGTCGCAGGCTCCTTGAACGTTGTTCTGGCCGCGCAGCGGGTTCACGCCCGAGGCCCACTTGCCTATGTTGCCCGTGAGCATGGCGAGGTTGGCCACAGCCAGCACGTTGTCGGTGCCATGGGAATGCTGAGTGATGCCCATAGCGTAGAGGATAGACGCGGGGCCATTGGTGGCATACGCCCGGGCTGCCTCAGCGATGGTGGCGGCGGGGACGCCGGTAATCTCAGATACCAGGTCGAGGTTGAAGCCTTTGAGAGAGTTCTTGAACTCCTCGAAGTTCTCGCAGCGCTGCTCCACAAACGTTTTGTCAAATAAGCCTTCGTCGAATATCACGCGGCACATGCCCATGAGCAGGGCCACATCCGTGCCGGGACGGTGCCGCAGCCAGATATGAGCCCAGCGGCATAGGCCGATTTCGCGGGGGTCAGCGACGATGAGCTTGGCCCCTTTGTCCACCGCCTTCTTTATCTCGAGGGCGATAACAGGATGGTCTTCGGTGGTATTGGTCCCGATAGCGAAGATGCACTTAGCATCGGCAATCTCTGCAATGGAATTGGTCATGGCGCCGCTGCCGAAGCTCGTGGCCAGACCGGCCACGGTGGGCGCGTGTCAGAGACGGGCACAGTGGTCTATGTTGTTGGTGCCCATCACCGCCCGCGCGAATTTCTGGAAGACATAGTTGTCCTCGTTGGTGCACTTGGCGGAGGATATGGCGGCGAACTGTTTGCCCTTATACCCGGCGAGCCTCACCGTTATCAAGTCGAATGCCTCGCCCCAGGTCGTTTCCACAAACTCGCCGTTCTTCTGCTTGATGAGAGGCGCGGTGAGGCGCTCGGGTGAGTTCACGAAATCGAGGCCGAATTTGCCTTTGACACAGGCCTGGCCCTTATTGGCAGCCCCCTTGCGGTCGGGGACAACGCGCATGATTTTCTCGTCTTTAATCTCGAGCTTGAGCTGGCAGCCCACGCCGCAATAGGGACAGATGGTAGTCACCACGCGGTCGGGAGCGCCTGCACCTATAGCGCTGCGCTCTATGAGCGCCACCACAGGACAGGCATCCACACAGGCGCCGCAGAACTGGCAGTTGGCATCTTTGAGGTTGAGTTTGTTAGGCGGAGCGATGACGTTACACTGAAGACATCGCTGAGTTTCCGCTATTGCAATGTCACGGGGAACCTCAAGCTCGACCTCATCAAAGTTGTTTATCCTGTCCTTGGCGTGAAGATGTGAGAAAACGGCCAATTTCTCGGGCGGAAGCTCGTGTTCTGTGAAATGGGTGGCTTCTTCGGGAGCGACGAGAGATTCCGAGATGTCGCCCTTCCCGCCCAGGTAACGGTCTATAGCTTGGGCAGCCTTTCTGCCCGCCGCTATGGCTTCGATGACAGTGGAGGGGCCACTGATGCAGTCTCCGCCGGCGAACACGCCCTGGCGGCTGGTCTGCAAACTGGCATCTGCCTTGACCACATTGCCTTTCCCCGCCTCAACCTTGAAGCCAGCGGGGATATCGGTGCGCTGCCCGATAGCAGCGATGATGGTGTCAAGCTCGGTAACGAACTCGCTGCCCTTGATGGGGACAGGGCGGCGTCTGCCGCTGGCATCGGGCTCCCCCAGCTCCATGCGTATGCACTCCAGCTTCATCTTGTGGCCATCGCGGGTTACCTTAGAAGGGGCTGCGAGGTAGATGATCTCAATGCCTTCCTCCAGCGCTGCATCCACCTCCTCAGGGTTGGCCGGCATTTCAGCCCGTGTGCGGCGGTAAATGATTTTCACCTTCCTGGCCCCCAGGCGCAGGGCGATACGGGCCGCATCAATAGCGACATTGCCTCCACCGACGACAGCCACATCTTTACCCACGTTTATCTTCTCGCCGAGGTTGACCCGACGCAGGAACTCCGCCGACTCGATAACCCCGGGCAGGTTATCTCCCTCCACACCCAGGCTCATCCCCTGATGCGCGCCCAGGCCAAGGAAGATAGCATTGAAGCCCTGCTCGAAAAGCGAGTCAAGCGATTCGACCTTAGTATTGAATTTGATGTCAACGCCGAAGCTCGTGATATCGTCAACCTCGCCTTTGAGTATATCGCGGGGGAGACGGTAGGCGGGGATGCCCACCCTCATCATGCCGCCAGCTTCGGGCAAAGCCTCGAAGACAGTTACTTTATGGCCCTGTTTCGCCAGGTAGTAGGCAGCGGTCAAACCAGCAGGGCCCGCACCTACGACTGCCACTTTCTTGCCAGTGGGCGGCAGCTTCTTGGCCCGCTTTTTCCAGGAATCATCGCTGTTATCGGCAGCGTAGCGCTTCATCATTCTGATACAGAGAGGCTTGTCCACCTCTTTGCCACGCTGGCAAGCCTGCTCGCAGGGATGCACGCAGACGCGCCCCAGTGAGCCAGGGAAAGGCACTCTCTCTCGAATCACTGCCAGGGAAGCGGAGGGCCTGCCGCGAGCGATGAGGCGCAGGTAGCGAGGGATGTCTATGCCGGCAGGACAGGCTTTATGGCAGGGGTAGGCGAACTCGATGGCCTTGGCACCTCTGATGTCGTCGCAGACACGGACACAGCGTTCGCAGAGTATGCAGTAATTGTTATCGCGAATCCAGAACGGGCTGTCCTCGCGAACAGGCAGCTTCTTGGGAATATAGGGAGGCAGCTCGTCAAGACCGATGTGGTCGATCACTCTTTGCAGCTCGCCGTCGCCGCCCTTCATGGTGTTCTCATAGAGCTTGCTATTCTCTTTACTTCCACCCCTGAGAGAGGCGTCGGTGTATCGAGAGAGGATGAGTTTCAGGCTGTGGTGACGCAGTTTCTGGAGGCGCAGTTTGTTGGTATGGACAACCATTCGTTCGGCTACAGGGGTGATACAAGCCAGTTGGGGCTCGGCAACCCCTTTTACCTCAACTACGCAGAGTCGGCAGGCCCTATCGGGCTGTAACTCAGCCAGGGGCTTCAGACCCGGGTAGTTGCAGAGGGCCGGTATGTAGATGCCAGCCTTCTCAGCTGCCTTGAGAATAGTTGTCCCCTCATCCACCTTCACCTCCCGGGAGTCGATGGTAAGAGTGATCTCTTTCACTTTGCACCCCACTAGAGATAAATTAAGAACAAATAATATTAGAGGTCTATCTCAATAACTTATGGACGGGGCACTCTGCCAAGCTATGGTGCGATACTGGGTGAAAGCCATGGACAGAAAGGAAGGAGCCCGGCTAATGCGATACCAGTGATGCAGCCGAACTCCTGATACGCCTTTGCAGAACAACGATCGGCACCTCTCATTCCGCTACGGAGAGTGCCAGCATCTCAGCCAGCTTCAGACCAAGAACCTGAGTGAAAGCTCTATTCCAGTGTACCCAGTATACCTGTAAACAGTGAGCTTTTCAAGGTTCCGTGCTCGCCGAGAACGCTGCCAACATTTTGCTAACATTGTCATCAGAGTAGACCTGCTAGACAGCAAAAGACTGGAGTCTAAGCTCCAGCCTTCGCTCACACTGCCTTGGGTTGCCGGGCTCCGAGCTACCTTTTCAGGCGTCTCGGCTAGCAACACGATCATATGCGCAATTCTAAACTAATGTCAACTCACTCACAAAAATGGGTTTGGAAGAGGCTCTTGAATTTTTGTATTCTACGATTATTGTACAGAAGGCTCTTGACTTTTTTGTACTCTGCGATTATTGTACACAAGAGGTCGGCAACTTCAGACCGAAATATTGAATAATTACAAGAAGGGAGAACGTTATGCCAGACATCTGCGAAACCCCTGCGGAAATCGATACTCTGCCGATCTACAAGTCGAACGATTCGTTCAAGTTCTCTGATCACAGTGGGAAGGTCATCCTGCTCTCGTTCATGAGTTTATACTGTTCGCACTGCTGGAGCTGGGTGCAGCGGTGGATAGACTTGAAGTCGCAATACGCCGCGGCCAATGTCGAGATCGTGGTCGTCGTGTTCAACTTGCTAAACCCCGGGCAAGACGCCGTGACGGATGATATGATCGACAGCCAAGCCGCTACTAACGGTTACCCGAACTTCCAACCGAACTTCACGCTGCTTAGAGATTCCTTCGGCACGGTCTCCTCAGTCTATAGGAGTGGCTTCACCGGCCCCTCTATCGGCTTTCCGTATCAGTACTTGATCGCCCGGTCCTACTTGATCGCCAACAAGTGGCACTCGGATAGCACGTCGAACGGTGAGCTCGTATCCTTTAACAGCCAAGATTACAGTGACGTCGAGAACTTCATCAAACACCGAATTGCTGATCTGCTCCTTGATCGATCGCGATGGAACACCGTTCTCGTGCTCGATTTATCTGACACGATGAACGATGAAGAGACGCTGGCCGGGGTAACCAAGTCGAAGGTCGCCTTCATGCGCGACGCAGTTGACGTCTGCCTTCGGGTGTGGAAGGACTACTCCCTATGCCAAGACAAGGTAGGCCTTGTGACCTTCAGCAGCAAGGCGTCCAGCGGCGGGGTGCTGCTGCCGATCCTGAAAGATGACAACGCTCAGAGCATCTCGGACCAGATAGCTGCGGCCACGGCATCCGGATGCACTGCCATGGGGGCCGGGATTGCGACTGGGATCGATATCCTCGAGACCGACCCCATCGTAGCAGGTGATGCCCAGAAGCGCCACATGATCGTGTTCACTGACGGCATCCAGAATCGCAATCCCATGGTGTGGCGAACCGACGAGTGCGTAAACGTGTGCCACTGGGAGCCGCAGATCCGCCACGTCGACCCCGCCGAAATCACCCTGATGGACGGTTTCCTCTGCGACAGCTCAGGGGACGGCGGGGAATCCGGCTATGCCGGGTCGTTGCCCCGGATAATCCACGGGAACCCTATGCAGACCGCCATTCACACCATCGGCATCGGGGTGCCGGATGCCTACCAGTGGGTGCTCACCGTTGTCTCGAACGAAACCGCGGGCGTGTCCCACCTGGACACAGACGTCTGGCCCAATCTCGAGGAGTTCTTTGTCGATAGCATGATGCAGGTCTCCCGGGGCTTCAGTCTGGGTCTCGTTGCCAAGGCGAGTGGACAACTGGCTGGCTCTATGGCCGTGTACGAGCAAGGATTCCACCTCAATCGGTCTGTGCGAAGTGCCACGATTGTGTTGAGCTGGGTGGACGAGACAGCGCCGCTCACATTCGAGCTGTGGAAGGATGGCGAACTCCTGTCGCTGCAGAACAAGCAGACCCTCCAGCGAGCCGCCAGCGTAACGACGCTTCCGTTTCCACTCTACCAGCCCCCGAGATCGTTCGTTGCCGGTCGCCCAGTCGTTCAGGAACTGACTCATGCCTCGGCATTGGCCTTGCCGTCGGTGGCCCGCCTCAGGGCCAGTGGCGAATTGGTCGAGGCCGAAGGCGACTACATAATCCGGATCCGCCACATGTTCCCCGGCACGACACAGGCCGTGCCCTTCCACCTTATGGTCCTCGCGGATGACCACAACGTCGAGGTGGAGCCGTGGCTGCCGAAGCAGATTTTCTTCACGGACGAGCGCATCCCGCTCCACGTGGTCGTCACTGAGCACGGGAGTCCTGTGGAGAATGTGTTCTCCGTCACGGCCTCGGTCAGCCACCCGACGATGTCGTTCAGTAACCTTTATGCAGACCACTGCCGTCAGGTTGCCGGTAAGGTGAGCCTAAAAGGTCAGGACGTGCTCGCGAGACGCTATCAGTCGGTCGTGAAGGACATGCTGAAGAACAAGAATGTGGTCCAGAGCCTCCGGACGCGGGCGACCGAAGCGGTGCGTCTCGAGCCGGCACCCTACTCGGGGCACAAAGCGGGCCGCGCCAGCGGCCACTACGAAGCCCAGTACTCGGGCACACGGGTTCCCGGGCACTATCGGATCGAAGCGGTTGCTCGAGGCGCGACCCCCACTGCCGGCGTGTTCGAGCGCATCGTGAGCAGGACGGTTCTCGTTCTGCCACACCCCGACCTGGAACAGTCCAACGTCCAGGTCTCACGGGGGAGCAAGGAGCAAACGCTCGTCATCACCATGACTCCGGCCGACCGGCATGGAAACCTCCTAGGGCCGGGATTCGGAACACAGGTGCAGCTCGTCCTCGATGAGGAGCCATGCGGGAAGCTCAAGGACAAAGAGGATGGCTCCTACCAGATCGACGTCGACCTCCGCGGCAAGCGCAGCAAAGCCACGAGGGCCACACTCTGGATCGCCGGCGAGAAGGTCTTCTCGGGCTCGTTGGCCAAGCTCAAGGAGTTGTCGAAGAAGTGAACTCCCACTCGCTGGGACGGCCCGTCGTGACGTCTAGTCGGCCGCTGCCAAGCCGCCGCCGGCCAGGGACCGGCGTACCAGTAGGGTAGGCCTCCACTCGATACTCGTCAGCCTAAGCAGGGCGTTATTTTCGCTTCCGGAAGTGTGACCTGCCCCAGGGAATGGTACCAGTTACAGAGTTAGAGTTACGTGACCTGCCCCCAAAAACGGAGCCAGTTTTAATGTTAGACTGTAAACGTAATGAAGGGGGGCAGCTAATGGTCAGAAAGGCATTCAAACCCGAACAGACCATCAACAAGCTGAGTGAGGCTATTGACACTTTCGGCAATCTAATAGCATAATCTTGCAAGAAACACACTAAGGAGTAATTGTATAGATTTATCTGCAGCAAATTAAACCTGAACCGTTAATAGTCAAAGTAAGGATGGAAAAGAAGGTGAGTGGATGGTCGTGAGAGGAGGTGGACGTGAGAAAATTCTTCTACTGAACGATTGTTCGTAAGTTTTTAAACTGCCTTAGTCCGGTGCAAGTACAGGTCATCGAGAGTTAGTCAGTTCAATAAAGGAGGTTAATATGCCAGGAATAGGAGAGGATGCCCCAGATGTTTACGGAAATGATATCATCAACAACAACCCCAATTTCGCCCTTCATGATTATCTGGGCAAAGTGATTTTGCTCAGTTTTGTCTACTGTGGCTGACAGTACTGTAGCGCGGAGGTTCCGTGCTTACAGAATCTATGGAGCACATATGCGGCTCACGGCGTGCAGGTCGTCGTGGTGAACACATGGCACTATGCAACAGACACCCAGGTAAAAACCTGGCTGCAAGGAATGGGGGCTACTTTCCCCGCCATTAATGAAGCTTATCCCTACGCCTTCCTAAATTCCTATGACGAGGGGGCGGGGTTCGTCCCGCATAGCTACATCATTGGACGCGACATGAAGATTCGACAAGAAATTCCAGGGGCGGTTGGTTGCGATGTAATGGAAGGATGCTTGAAGGATGTCCTATACTTGCGTCCACCGGTGGACATCGAAATGATCATGGACGTATCGGACACAATGAACAGCCCTCCACCAACCACGCCCGGCGGCGATCCGAAATTGACACTGATGCGAACAGCGGCGACAAAGATCACGGATTTTCTGCACGATCATGGTCAGGTGGACGATCGCATGGGGCTGGTGTGGTTTACCGATGATGCCAGCGAGTATGTGAACGGGAGCGGGCAAAAACTGCTGCCTGTTCCAACGAACACGTTGAAACTCAAAGCGCAGATTACCGCCCGCCCTACGGGGATTTGCACGGCCATGGGCGCAGGCATGCAAAAAGCCTTCGACACCCTGTCGGCAAGCACACACACACGCTATGCCATCCTCTGCACTGACGGGATGCAGAACATTGATCCGAAGGCTGCGCCGGTGGGAGGGCATTACGAAATCGTGGACAGCGGCGGCTGGTTGTGCGGCACCGGGCATTCCAGCGTGCTGTCTCATCCGGGAATCGACATCGCCGCGTACAATACCCGTGTCCACACCATCGGCATTGGCATCACCGCCACGTATACCCCGCTGCTGCAGGATATCGCCAATGCAACCGGCGGCTTCTATCGCAGCACGTATGACCCGGCTACGGACCTCGACCTGATTTACTTCGTCGATCTTTGCAACAGCATGGCCGGTGGCTCGCCGTCAGTGGTCCATTATCATGCAGGGAGACTCAATGCAGAGGCGTGTGAAGCGGAAGAGATCTTCTACCTGAACCGCTCCGTGCGCAAGATCACCGTCATGCTCTCGTGGCAGCAGGCCCAACATGGCAACCTGACCTTCTGGCTCCATGCTCCCGACGGCACACTGCTGAACCTGCATGCCGAAATGAAGCAATTCGAAAGTTACTGCCTAGCAACCGTCTACTTGCCCAAGCAGCAGGATGGCAAAGTACTCCCCTACATCGGAAAATGGTGGATGATTATTCGTGGTGAGACCCAAAACTCGTATGCCGACTATCACGCTTTCGTCATCGCCGAGGACCACGAGATTAAATTTGGCATCGATTTCCCGAGAAAAGTATATAAAGTTGATGAGATGCTGCCAATCCATATCAAACTGATTGCAAGGGAAAAGCCTATTACCGAAGTCAACAATATTCTGATGGAGGCGATTCACCTTCGCCAGCCGCTGGAAAAACTCGTCGCTCAATACGAGTTGCCGCCCACTAAACGGGAAGTGAAGCGTCGGCCCGGTATGCCTTGCAAGGATCCAGTCCTACAGAAACTTGCAGCTATGCAAACTGATCCGAGCTTGATAGATCGGCTCAAGCCTGTGAGGACCGAACTATCATTGAAAAAGGGGACTCTGAAATGCAAAACGACCGAGAAGGAAATCGTTATTCCCTTTGCTCTTAATCAGCCTGGACTGTGCTCTTTTAAGATTACAGTTCAGTATAAAACTCGTGCAGAAGGCCCTGTCCATCGCATCGATTACGTTTCTGTGCATGTAGCGTAGACATGGCTGAGTTTTCGCTGATTAGAGATTCGGCATACACTATACTAAAATTCTAAGTTTCGTAGCTCTAGAGCCTCTGGAACATTCAACTCCAGAGGCTCTAGCATTACTTATTAGAACTCTTGTCATCTGCAAGCACCAAGGTGATCCGAAGTTTGCTTTGTTCAACCAGAGCGACTATTGCAGGAGCTAAGTTGAAGCTTGTATCTCAAGGAAGTCCTTGCGGAGCTACTTAATACTGTCCTTGTCCTCTTGCACAAGCTGCTGCTGTGATACCCATTTTGGAGCCCGAACACGAATCGCGAATAAAGGTCTCAACCCGAAGGAATTTTGCTAACATTTTTGCTAGCGAACTTTTCCTCACCATGCAAAACCCGAAATGACCTTACTCTCCCCGCGACATTTTCCCCTTGACAGATTGAGAACTAATGTTCTGCAATGCCTCCGTATTATCGGGACTGAATGTACACAGTTCCCGACCCAATTCCAGAGCCGCAGCCGGCATCCACAGAGCCACACTATTGTGGGCTGATGGCGTTAAGCCGATAGCTGGTTGCACCAAGCTCTTGGTATCCCCCGGAAAATTGAATATGTGGGGTTTCGTTCGTGGGAATTCGTTTGGGGAATTTGCTCCTCGACATAGGGGCGCTTTTTACCCGAGCGGTCCCCGCTGCGTTCGACTGAAGCTGATCACGGCCTGCGAAATTCCAGCGTCCGGCGACCTGAAAATTGAATAATTTTGAAACCTCAAATCTCGGGCCGTGCTATGTTCAGTGAGGACCCACGCCCGTGGTTACCCAGCCCACCATCCATTTCATTAAGTGCCAGTACCCCTGGCTCATGGGCAGACCAGATAACACGGGGAAGAACAGGGCAAAGCAGACAACATTGAGCGCAAGGTAACCCGCAACAACCCACTTACCCCACTTATATTTACCCCATAACCACTGAATCCAGAGGGTGACAGCAAGGATCATGAACAGCACATTGGGGAAGAAATGATAGATCATAATCGGTCGTTTGATTGTGATAAAAAATAGCCATTGGGTCAGAAAGGGGATAGAGATGAAAATGGCTATATTGTTCCTGTGTTTTATGGCAAGCCAGAAGATACCAAGCATCGCGGCTATGCCTGCCCACCAGAGCGCAGGATTGCCCATAGAGGAAATGTACCCAGTACTGTCATCAAAGCTGCCTAGATACACAAACATGGGGCGAAGTATAAGCGGCCAGGTATACCATGCTGAACTCCCATAATACGGCATTCTCATACCGGCCTGGGAGCGGTACATATCGAACTGCAAGTGCCAGAAGTCATGCGCGCCGTGGCCCGCCAGGAAGTACGTTGTGTATGACAGCATATAGATAGCCACAGCCGCTGCCAGACCACCAACGAACCAGAAGACTTCGCTCCCGCGGATTACAGGCTTGCGCCACTTGAGCAGAATCAGCAGCACCACCATGCCCACAAAGCCGAACATGACAGTCCATTTCGTGGAGAACCCCAGCCCAAAGAACACGAGGCTCAAAAAGAGGTACTTGCCGTTACGTCCAGGGTCTTCCCAGTAGCGATAGAAGAAATAGAACATGGCAATAACAAAAAACAGGATATAAGGTTCAGGCACGGCAAGCCGTGCCTCAACGAAGTGCATGAACTCAAAAGTGAGCAGGAAAGCAGCGATGAGGCCGGCCCGGGAGGACTTAAATACGCGCTTAGCAAAGAAGTAAATAAGCAATATGCCGAGGGCAGCGAAGATAACTCCAGGGATGCGCCAGGCAAAAGGATTGTCGCCGAAGACTGCTATGCCGGCAGCTATAATAAGCTTGCTCGTTAGAGGATGGTCCCACGCCGCAGAAGGGGTTTGGAGCTTAAGCGTCTGCTCCGCCGCCCTGACATAGTATATTTCATCCCAATATGTGCCTGAGGTATGGCTAGCGGGGTTGCCCACCAGTTGCTGCTCATCTATGAGAGCAGCAACCGTGTTATCCTGGTCACCTACGATGTTGCTTATGTTCAATTTGTGGCCGTCTGTGAACAGGGCGATCTCACCGATCCGCGCCGATGTACCCTTAAACACCAGGCGAACATACTTGGTGTCGCGGCCCAGATTCAGAGAATCCCATTCAAACCAGACGCTGGATCTTGTCAGGTTAGTCTGGTAGGTCCAATTGCCCGGTGAGCCCCAGTAGAGATCAACATTGACCGTGTTATCATCCACAACTAGCACCCAAACCTTTTCCACAAGGGCTACTGTGCCAAGGTCAACGTAAACTTCTTCGGACTCTTTTTGAGGCACCCAATCCGAGGTGGGAACCTTTCTGTCCCCCAGATTCCAGAGGGACATGCCGAGAAAGATGGCAACGAGAAGCGCCAGGATGAGGGCGTGCGTCCAGGGAATGGGTACTTGGGGGATAGGAGACGAAGGCTCCTCCTCGACCGCTTCAACTTTTGGTGAAGGAGGAGAAACCGCTTGCACCACTGCTTCAAGCAGTTTGGGTTCTGGCGGCCCGGGGGAAATTCCCGGCGGTCCTCCTTCAATCTCTTTAGCGCGCTGCATCCTCCAGAAACTCCAGATAGCGTAAAAGAACAGGATGGCGTTGATAGGAACCAGAACATAAATCGACCAGTGCCCATCGGGTATGAACTTACCTGCGTTGAGCACAGACAATACATAGGCCACGTTGGCAAAAAACGTCCCCGTGAGCCCCACGTAGAGCCAGGGGGGGTGACGCGGGGAAAAGCTCATGGCGAGAAGTGCAAAGGCCGGGAAGAGATACCGCTCGTGCATGCGAGTCATCAGCATAAAGAAGCCAAACATCAGAAGGAACACAGCGAAGACGGGCGCCCTTCCCCCGGGCTTGCGATGGAACTGCCACATGACGAAGGCAGCAAAGATGAGAAACGCGATAGTACCCCACGTCTGGTAACTCAGGCCCAGATGCGGTGCGGTGTCATCTTTAAAGAAGCCTAGCAGAGCCCAGAAGTTGTAGGCATTGAGGCTGTTAAAGGGATACAAAGTGTATCCCTCCTTGTAGCGGTCAATGAGGAAAGTAATCGGGTTATTCCAGTGAAAGGGGGCGATGACTATGAAGATCAAAGCTATAAATACAACGCTGCTGGATAGGGCACGTTTCCAGCCCCCGTTTTTAAGAATCAGGTATGCCAACACTGGGAGAAGGACAACACTCTGAGGCTTGGTGAGTATGGCGAGGCTAAAAAGGCCGCCCGAAAGCTCGTATCTGGAGCGCAAGGCCGAATAAAGAGAGGCAACCATGAAGAAAGTGTAGACGGAGTCCATCTGCCCCCACACTGCAAGGTCGAAGATGGTTGCAGGATTAAGGGCATACACGGCCATAGCGCCTAGGGCGAAGAGGAAAGAATATCTCTGACGCACAAAGCGGAAGATGAGATAGGCTGTGGCGAGGTCGAACAGGTTCTGCGGCAGCTTGATGAGGAGGTATAGGCTGCCCGGCCCTATGGCATGCGCCAGCTTACCGAAAATCCAGAAAATGTAGATGTTGAACGGGGGATAATCAGACCAGGTGGAATCGTAAAAGCCGTATAACCCTTTCTCGGCAGCGGTGTTATACCACGCTTTGAAATTGTTTTCATCTATGTAATAGCCATGATAGCGAAACAGGAGCAACCGGACGAGCAGGGATACCGCAAGGGTGAGGATAACCAAGAAAACCTGGCCGCCGGGTTTAGAGGCAAAGTTCTGCAGTCTTTCTAAAGCCTTTGATTGCATTCTAGCTTTTCCAGAATCCGCCGGGGGCTATCATTGACTGCCGTTCATCGCCGAATGGCAGCGCGGCTACATTGTCTCACAAATGGCATGAGCGAGGCAACTCTTACGACATTACCTGAAAAATGGTGACACCATATTTCTCGTAAATCGGCTTGTATCTTTCCGAATCGCTGGAGAACTTTTGCAGGCTCTCCGCCGGATACTTATCTTTCTCCAGCTTACCAACGTATACATATTCGACATTATACTTTCTCAGCAAGGCAAGTGCCTTATCACCATCTGGAGATTCATAAATATTATCTACATCCGTATCTCGCCCCGCTACTTCATCCCAGGAGCCTCGCCACATCACCTCGTGAGTTACCCAACCTACAACCGTAGGCAAACCGGTCATCGTCGAGACGTAGGATGAAAATTGATATGCCTCGCCGGGCGTCTCCAGTATGACAGGCTGCCCCTTTACATTTCTGTTGATCCATTGAATAGCCTCGTAATCACCTAGGGCTATGATTTTCATATAGGCCATCCCATCCAATGTCCCTCTGCCTATATTGAAATCATCTCGCTTGCCACTGGCCCAGCCTATTGTCTGTCCTACAGGCTGAATCATGCAAGCTAAGACAAGGACAACTACAACAGCGACCCAAACGCCCTTAAGCCTCCCTTTGGTATTCTTCAAAACCCAAAATACGCCGTAGGCGGATGCTATACCCAGAAAAATCCATAACGGCACATAGAATTTCATGACCGTATTGTATCTTTCGGAAGGATGTGACAAGGCGTCGGCTATAAAGAAGACTTCACAGAATAAGGCAATCAGCGCTCCCATGAGCACAAGGAGCAGCATGAATTCGGTCTCTTTTCTTTCACGGGCTTTGCATATGAAGTATAAGGGGACCAGGATCAGAGGTATAAGGATTAATAGAAGCTGGAAATTCAACAAGAAAGATATTGAGGCAAGAACGATAGCCAGAACCGTAATTACGATGAGTGCCTCTCTCTTAAATAACCTGCTTCTAAACAAAACGTAGAAGAATGAGAATAGCACGAACAAAAACAGGGCAAAAAGCTCAGCAAAATCGGCCAATTCAGTTCGAACATTTACTATCCCAAGTCCGTGAACTCCACCCCAGCTTCTTGTAACAAAGTAAGGCACGTATAGTACGAGGCTCACCAATATAACACCTAACATACCCTTTTTGTTAAGATTCAGTTTGAAAAATATGAAAGCGAACAGTGTGAATGCGGCGTAAATGAGATAGTCCCACGTATTTATAAATATGAAGAAGCCTAAGCTAATGCCTAATATAAATACAGTTAGTAGCGAATCCAATCTCCCATTCTTTACATCGTCATCTCCCCTCTTGAGCAATGAGAACATGAGCGTGATGTACATAAGCTGAAAAGGAATACTCATCATGTATCCATGCAAATGCCGCTGCAAAAAAGCAGCATAAGGATACAGGTTCTCGGTATTAGGTATAACTCCGGTGCCCAGGTCAAAGTGGAGAAGCCAATCCCAAAAGCTATGCGCTCCATTTGCACTATAGTCCAGCAGGTTATGATGGAAGACAAAGGCAGAGAGTTGGAATATCCCCGAGATATAACCAGCGAGAGAAACGAAAACGAGTGCGATAAAGCCATAGAGTTTTCGTCTCGTGACATTAAACACTATCCCGTATGAGGCGCACGCGACAAGTCCGAAGAACATCGCCACTGCCAGGTTATAAGATATGGGGGAAGGCACCTTCGATATCATAGTCAATATGGCAACAACAAGCTGGCCGCCATAGTAATAAGGGAGGCTTGTACCGGCAAGCCAGGGATCAGCGGGAGGGAAATAGCTGCTGCGCAGAATCGATTGGAGAAAGGCAAAGTCCATAAAATCTTCGCTGTATGCATAGAAGATGTCCGGCTTGTATCGTGTGTAGACCACAAACAGCGCAAAGGCGACTGTGAAAATTGCCTCACTGATAAGCATCGATTTTAAAGGCAGATTCTTCAGGCTCAGATTCTTTCTGCCCAGATAGAAGGAGAGCGCCAGCAGAAGTAGCACTGCGAGAGAGATGTTGATGTACCCGAATTTGAGCAGGTGCAGGCTAGCGAGCAGCCAGGAGAAGTATGTTAGAAATAGCAGACCCAGGATTTTGGAGATGGAATAGCCCTTATCCGGGAGCCTGCCGCACACCCTGGATACGAGGGGGAATGTGATGAGGCCAATGACTACGAGAATGAGCCACCAGATTATGGCATATACCACCTGGATCATCTAATATACGTGTCCTGGTAGATTTCCGCTAAGGTGGCGGGAGTGTCCGCAAATAGAGAATCGTCTTCCCTCTACCAACCCAGATGGACGGTCCAAAGGGTCCCCCATAGATTAACCGCCACAGATAAGGCTACCAGAATAATCATTGTCCTGTTCAAGGTTTTGCCCATACCTGCAGCGATTAGAATCAAGAGAAACGGCAGGAAATCCAAACTATAACGGTACCCAAACTGAACCCATCCCGTGGAGAACCATAATAGGGTAGGCAGCAGAATACCTATTATGGCTAATAACGACCACAGGTTGATTGATTCTGAGAATTTGGCCTTTACAACATAGAAAACTGCTGGTGTTGTGAGTAAGATGCTCATTCCGTCAGGAAGAGGTTTCAAGAAAGGGAAATAAGGAATATACTGCGACGACATAAGCAGAAGGGTGTATAACTGCTTTGGTATGTAATGGAGGCTAAACATACCATACTGCTGGATGTCAGCAGCAAAATATGAAGCGTAGGCGTGACCGGCATAGCCAGTCTGCAGGGGGTTCCCGAAACGTAAGTAGTTGAAATAGCCATATAAAGCTATGGGTATAGCCAGACCAGCAATAAATAGTATGGGACGACGTAGACCACCCTCCCGGTACAACATTGCCAGGAAAAAGATAGCGCCTATTACGACCGGAAGCCGACTTAGCACGGATAGCCCTAATAACAGCCCTATCAGCACTGCTCTTTTCCTGCCGAAGTATTCAATTAGACTTAGAAGCAAGAAGAAGACCGCAACTATCTCGGCAAAGAACCAAGTGGTTCCTGTAATGGCTACATCCCAGTGGACTGTACCGAAACCAAATAGAATTGTGAGCAACCATCGCTTCCAGCCCGTGATGCTCATGCGCCCCAATAATATCCAGACTAGCGCAACATTGATGGCACCGATGAGCATACTTATGCGGACTTCATCGGTACCAGTTCCCCATATGGCCACTGCCGGGAGAAGTACCAGCGCCGGAACAGGAGGGCTGGGCAGATAATACTTCCCGTGGTAGTTTACAAGGTCCTGATAGTAGCTGGGGAAGCCCTGCAGGTCAGTTCTACCATCGAGAAACGCCTGAGATTCGTAAACATAATGCTTATACCATTGGAGAGGGGTTGAATTAGATAGAAAGTAGATACCAAAAACTATCCCCACAATCAACAGCGGGATCAAAGATTGCTTCAAACTTTTGCTCATGATTGACCAGGCCCCAGCTATTGTAGCATTTCTAATGTTAGACCTACTAGCACGCAGTGGCCGAAGTAAGAAACAGGGAGATTGTACAATATAGCATATCAAGATGTTGCAGCCGCTAGGGCTCAGCCTATTTCGAAATTGAAGCTAAATGGTGGGATATGTTTTGTCCATACAATCTCATAGAATTAAATAACGAAGACCGGAGCGGCGATGCAGGCAGCTTATAACCATCTGTTGGGAAATGCCTTTTGCCCGAATATGATTGTAGTTTGACTCAAGACTAATCCTCACGGGAAAATAGAGCTTCCACAAACTCTTCAGGGTTGAATGGTGCGAGATCTTCCAACTCCTGACCAGTGCCTATGTAGAGGATAGGTATCTTGAGTTCATCGCAAATGGCAAGGACGATCCCGCCCTTAGCCGTGCTGTCCAGCTTCGCCAGCAGTATGCCAGTGACCTTCACCGCCTCAGTGAAGTATTTTGCTTGAGCCAAACCGTTCTGGCCTGTGGTAGCATCCAAAACTAGCAGCACCCGGGGCTCTATATTAGCTTTGTCCATTACCCGCCTGATTTTTTTGAGCTCCTCCATGAGGTTGAACTTCGTATGTAGACGACCCGCGGTATCCACAATGACAATATCGGCATTTTTCTTCGCTGACTCCAGGGCATCGAAAACCACTGCGGCGGGGTCGCCGCCGGGCTGATGAGCGATTACCGGAACCTTTATACGTTCCCCCCACACCTTGAGCTGATCAATGGCCGCTGCCCTGAAGGTATCACCTGCCACCAAGAGCACCCGTTTCCCCTGCTCCTTGTAGCTATAGGCCAGCTTGGCGATGCTGGTGGTCTTGCCCACGCCGTTGACACCGACCACAAGGACTACGCCTATCTTACTGTCTGTAGATGGCGTAACCTCTCCTCCCCCTGCCATCAGCATGGAGACCATCTCCTCTTTCAGGGCATTCCTTGCCTCTGCAGCATCTTTGATGTTCTCTTTAGTTACCCTCTCCTTGAGTCGTCCGGTAAGCTTAGCGGTGGTGTTCACACCTACATCGGCGGAGATGAGAAGCTCCTCGAGTTCATCCCAAAGCTCCTCGCCGAAGGTAGGGCGGTCGAAAAGATGCACAACCTTGCCCCACCAGGCCTCGCGGGTACGTTTCACCCCTTTTTCTGTCTTCTTGAAAAGGCCAAACATGCCTGTTAGCCTCCCATTAAGCCCTGTAACGCTTGCCGTGCCGCATCCATCTCTGCCGCCCTTTTGCTCTTGCCACTGCCTCGGCCAAGTATCGTGTCCCCTGCCAGCACCTCGACAGTGAATATTTTGTCGTGGTCCGGGCCTACCTCCTCGATGGTGCGATAAACAGGTGTTATCTTCCGCTCCGATTGTATAATCTGCTGCAGTCTCGACTTGTAATCGGCAGTGAACCTATCCCCGACTACTCCGTCAAGTTCACTGCCCAGTAGCCTCAAGATGAACCCTTTAGCGACATCAAATCCTTGGTCAAGGAAGACAGCCCCGATAACCGCCTCCAGGCCACAACTTAGGTTCCGGGAACGAGAACGACCCCCGCTATCCTCCTCGCCACGCCCCAGATACAGATAGTCGCCGAGTTGTAACGATGATGCGATGCGGCTTAAGGTCTCTCCACACACCAAAACTGATCTGAGCTTAGTCAGGTCGCCTTCAGAGAAGTCCGCGAACTGAGAGTAGAGCTCATCCGCCACCACGAAGCCGAGCACGGCATCTCCCAAGAATTCAAGCCTCTCATTGGAGACCAGGTGCAAGGCGGGGTTTTCGTTTAGATAGGAGCGGTGGACGAGGGCTTGCTGGAGTAGAGACTCGTTTTTAAAGTTGACGCCGAGGATAGCTTGAAGTGCACCAAGATCTGACAAAATAACAAACCTAATACGAATTTGAGGTTATGATAAGCCCCCATATCTGGGTTGTCAAGGAAACAGCCTGAGACCCGGGATGACAATTTCTTACTGCTTTACTCTGACGTTAACTTTTCCTCCCAATCTTGGGCACGCCTCGAAATATTATTGACATCGGGCAAGTTATTTAGTATAATGCAAATGATTAGCATTATGCTAAAGTACTGCGTCGAGCTTACCAAAGTAGTGCAAGCCTATATGCCATTCGTATAGCCGGAAACTGAACAGGAGGCTTTAGATGAAGCAGGAGCCAAAACAGGAGGAGCTCATAGAACGTATCCTCCAGCTCGGAGAAAAGGCATTCCGCGAACTCATTCCGATATTGCCCACAGAATGGCTCCAGTTGGATCTGACCATGCCTCAGCTCAAGGTTGTCCTGCTTCTTTTCCTGAACGGCCCGGTACGCATGAGTGATATCGCTTCCGCACTGGGTGTGAGCCTGGCCACAGCAACCGGAGTGGTAGACCGGCTGGTAGAACGAGACATCGTGATGAGAGAAAGCCAGCCCGAGGACAGGCGGGTGGTACTGTGTCGCCTGTCAGAGAAAGGACAAAAGATGATAGGCGGGCTATGGCAGTTGGCCCGTGACCGCGCCAAGGAACTTCTGGAGGTGGCAGCGACGTCACAACTGCAGTTGATTACTGAAGCACTTAAGGCACTTTTAGAGGCGGGCGAGGCAACAAGAACAGATTCGAAATGATATCAGGGCTGAACACGATGGCACAAACGCAGAATATTAAGATGACCCAGAAGGAGCGACATGCTGTCCATCCTATCGCTCAGCGAATTATGAATCAAGGGAGCGCTGAAGAGTTATACCTGGCGACTCCTACAATCACACAAACGGCGTCTCTTTCAGGCACTGTCTACAAGGACGAAGACGGCGATGGAATATATGATGCCAAGGTAGATATCCCAATACCGGGGGCGATTGTGACTGCGCGGCTAGGAGACAAAGCCATAGCGGTAACCCATACCGATGAAAAAGGCGAGTATACCTTATCGGTTCCTGCCGGAAAATATTACGCCCTTAAGGTCTCTCTGCCTTTAAAAGGGGATTGCTACGACCCGGACCTCAAGAAGTGGGGCATCTGGAGCACTGTAAAAGGCGAGGAAGAAAGTGTCCCGTGTCCTTCTAATAATCAAAACATCGAGGTTGATTACCGGATGCTAAATTACGGGCCTAACGATTACTCCTGGAGACTCTGGCATAAAGGCCCGGTGTTCGACGGAGAGAATGTTGTTCTGGTACACGGGTTCAGGTTCCCGGGCTCCGCCAAGCCAACCCGGTGCGAGGAGCAATTCACCAAGCTCGATGAACTGCTGCAGACAAAAGAAGAGCAGTACAATGTGTGGCAATTTGAGTATTCAGACAGTGCCCGGGGAACCCTGGGCACTGCAGCAACATATGCCTCCAGACTTGCCAAGGCGGTAGACAGGATCAGCGAACTTACCGGTAATAGCATATGCTCTATCGTTGCCTATTCTATGGGAGGGATTGTAGCTCGCCAATATGCTGCTGCGGGAGGGAAATCAAGGGTAGCCAAACTTCTGACTCTGGCCACACCGCACATGGGGACGATGCGATTCGAGCCTTTCAACCTCAAATGGCCCGACAAACTTATCCCCAGAGCGGGAGCGGAATTGAGAACGGATAGCAGATTTCTCTGGGATTTAAATACCAAGGTTGATTCTCATGTAGCCGAGTTCGCTGCTGTTGGTGGAAACTCTCGAGGCCATACAGATGGTCTGATAGAGATGAGCTCGACCAGCCTGGCCAAGTTCAATTCCGATGGCACCATTTTTGAGAACCTGTATTTTGTTGCCGTGAACCGGTCGCATCTGAACATAAATCAGATTAAGGACAAAGGCGATGAGGTATTCCAACTCATCAGCAGCTTTTTGCGCGGGGGTGTAGCAGGTATAAGCGGCCTAAGGCCAGCAGAAAAACCGGAGGACTATAATGTCCATTTCTTTCTCACCTTTGCCTTAAAAGATAGTCCACGATGGAGGATGATTTATCCACGCGTTGTTATGGCAAACACAGGACACAGGTATTGGGGCTTCAGAGTTTTTTCGCAAGGTGCCAAGACTGAGAATGGCTCACAAATTTTCACGGTTCAGTTACGGCCTAATGAGGAAGGTGAGGCCCGAATCTATTATGCTCGAGGCAAATACGTAACAGCCCAAGTCCATAAAGGACAATCAACGATAGTCACGGAACCCCTGGATGCGAGCTCCGCAGTGCGTGAGAGAGCCTCAGCAAACAGGCCTCAGTTCGGTATCAGCTTAGGGGGGTCTTGAAGGGCAAGGCTTAATTAGAGAAATTAACTCAAAGAGATAATTGGGAGGCGTGGAATGCGTGTATTGGTAACAGGTGGAGCGGGCCGTTTGGGAATAAACGTGTGCAAAGGGTTTCTTGATGACGGATTCCAGGTGCGGGTGTTTGATCTGGACACTCCGCGCAACCGAGAGAGCGTCAGGAGACTTGACGATAAGGCTGAAATCCTATGGGGAGACATCACGAACCCGGACTCAGTCAGAAAGGCGATAGAGAAAGTAGATGCAGTAGTGCATATGCCTGGCATCCTGCCCCCTCTAGCTGACGAGAATCCCGAACTATGCGCCAAGGTCAATGTGGGCGGAACCAAGATACTAGTTGACCTGATAAAAGAAAAAAACGGACATATTCCTTTAGTGTTTACCTCTTCAGTAGCCGTGTTCGGTCCCACTCCCAGCGTTAACGAGCCCCTTTGCGCAGACAAGCATATCCCCCGTCCCAAAGATACGTACGGGCAGACCAAGCTTAGAGCAGAAAACCTGATCAAAGAATCGGGGATTGACTACTTAATACTGCGTCTAACTGCAATCATGTACTTCGATTTCGAAGTAAGCGACCTCAAACGCATGTTTACCATCCCGCTGGATAATCGGGTTGAATTCTGTCACCCCGATGACCTGTCTACAGCGATACTCCATGCTATCAAGAATTTTAACGCTATAAAGGGAAACACACTGGTCATTAGCGGCGGGCCCGATCAAAGGATGTCATACCGGGATATGGTAGGCAATATTATGGGCGTTATGAGGTTGCCTCTGCCGCCGACTGATAAATTCACAAAGGAGCCCTATTACCTTGACTGGTACGACACCACGAAATCGCAGGAGCTTCTGAAATATCAGCAAAAGACGTTTGCTGATTATCTCGTGGACTATGCCAAGGGTTTGACCAGCCGCTACTCTACCCTATTCCTGCCATTCATGCGCTATCTCGTTTCACCGGTGTTCGGCAAGCTTGTCGTCCAGTTCATGAGGGCTTCATAATAGACAAGAGCGTTTACAAACACCCTTATCAACCCCCTGTTTCCCCGTTCCCTGAGGAATGGAGCGCATGCCATGCGCTCCTCTGACTTCTCAGTCCCTAAACAACTCTGAATCTACTTTTTGTTGACAATGCTCCCTGTGTTTGATACCCTATCTGAAGCAAGGGAGCTTCGACCCAAATTGACGCGCGATGACCTTGGAGAACTAGTCCGGCATCAGGCCGACTTCATCATCAGCCAGCAGCTTCCCTCAGGAGCCATCCCCTGGTTTCGAGGTGCCATCACAGACCCCTGGGATCATGTGGAATGCGCCATTGCGCTGGGTCTCGCTGGCAGATTCGATGGGGCTGCGAAGGCCTATAGGTGGTCCTATGACACACAGAACGGTGATGGGAGTTGGTACTCCAGCTACCCGCAAGTAAAGCAGGATGACCAGACCAAAGACGCAAACTTCACCGCATATATAGCAACCGGAATATGGTTTCACTATCTAGCCACCGAAGACGCAGGCTTTCTGCGAAAGACGTGGCCGATGGTGGAAAAGGCGATAGATTTCACTCTGAGTTTGCAGCAGCCGACCGGCGAGGTCTACTGGGCAATAAGCCCTCGGGGCAAAACCTGGCCAGGAGCTATACTCACCTCATCGAGTTGCGTCTGGCACAGTATCAGGAACAGCGTAAACATAGCGAAAGCATTGGGAACAAAAAGAGCAGACTGGGAAGAAGCAAGCAATAAGCTTCTTAAGGCGATGAGAGAACACCCTGAGCTGTTTGACAAGATGGGCGAGAACAAGCGGCGCTATGCGATGAACTGGTTTTACCCCGTTTTGACCGGGGTACTCAAGGGAAGAGAGGCGAAGCAGCGTATAGATAGAGAGTGGAGCGACTTCATTATCGAAAAGTGGGGGTGCAGAGTCGCCGTGGACGAGGATACCACTGCGGTAGCCGAGACCTGCGAGTTGATTATAGCGCTAGCACTCATAGATGAGCGCAAGAGAGCGAGGATGCTGCTAGACTGGACTTTGAAGCTCCGTGATAATAAGCCAGGCTTTTGCCGGGGAATTAAGTTCCCTGAAAAGGTGGCCTGTCCCCCGGATGAAGAGAGAGCGACCTGGACATCGGCGGCGTTGATATTGGCTATTGCAGCCCTATCCAAGGTTTGAGGTGAGTTCAGTGCCTGGTTCTAAAAAAGTCTCTGGAAAATCCACGCCAGCAAGTGCCGATAATGACTTTGTGGGATACGAAGTCCTCATAGACTTCATGGAAAAACGGGGGTTGCAGAAGCTGGAAGGGGACCTTATCGAAATCGGCGCCTTTATGGGCGGCGGGACGGTCAAACTGGCAAGATTCGGTCAGAAATACGGTAAGAAGGTGTATGCCATTGATATTTTCGACCCCGGGAGTGATAAAACTCCAGATAAAAACGGGGTCAAAATGTGCGATATTTATCAGGCGTTTCTCCAAGGGCGTTCTCAGTGGGAGGTTTATCAGCAAACTACGAAAGGGTTCGACAACATAGTAACCATCAACATGGATTCCAAGAAAGTCAGATTCCACAAGAGGCAGAAATTTGTCGTCGGCTTCATCGATGGCAACCACCAGCCGGATTACGTGAGAAATGACTTCAATCTCATCTGGCGTAACCTTGTCCCCGGAGGGAGCGTAGGTTTCCACGATTACAATTTCGACCTGCCTGAGGTTACCAGGGCGATAGATGGTTTAATGGACAAGCATAAAGACGAGATAAGCGAAGTGCACGAGATAAAAGACAAACACATTCTTCTGTTGATTAAGGGAAAGATCGAGAAATAGACAGATGCTCGAAGTGCTTCAGGTTGAGACGACAAATTACTGCAACGCTCACTGCATTTTCTGCGCCTATGAGCAGATTAATAAGCATGGCACCATGACAGATAAGCTTTATACCAAGATTCTGAGGGATGCGGCTAAGCTCGACCCGCATCCTAAGACGTTCATCCCCATGCTCACCGGCGAGCCCTTCCTTGACCCACAGATGGTTGAGCGCATAAAAGAGGCGCGTGCAGTTCTGCCCAAAACCGAGATTCACCTTTATACCAACGGCAGCAAGCTGACTGAGGAGATAATCAGAAGGCTTGCGGAGGTACCCAGATTCCATCTGAACATCTCGGCAAACGGGGCCTCGGTGGAGACCAGGAAGAGACTGACGGGCCTCGGCGACTACGAACGCGTCGCCAGGATGATAGATTACATAGACTCACTTCACATTTCACACAGTGTGTCGCTGGTACAGCATCCCTCCATCACCAAGGAAGAAGAGAAGGCTTTCAACCGCAGGTGGGGGAAATCGACATCGAGTGCCTCATGCCGCTCGTCCTATATTTTCCAGCACCTGAATTTCGGCGGGCTCACCTATCAGAAAGACCAGACCCGCTTCACCTATTGCATACATGCCACCAGCCATATGACCGTTCTCTGGGACGGCAAGGTGAACCTGTGTTGCATGGATCCGCTGGGCAGGAAGATATTTGGCGACTTAAACCACCAAACGGTCGCTGAGGTATGGCAGTCCGAAGAGCGCCAGCGCTATGCCACTATGCACAAAGAGGGCAGAGGAGCGGAGTGCGAGGTCTGCCGGGACTGCAACATCGTCTGCTTCTAAGAGTTCCGAGCGAATAGAAAGTATGCTCCTGTCTCCCATCGCTTGTATCTTCGACACTTTTCTTGACAAGTCTGCCTGCCAGTGGTATAAAACCACTGCTTAGCTCTATTACGACTCACGCCCACGTGTCATCTCTGGCTTTGTATCCCCTTCAAGGAGCAAGCCATGAGTCATATTTTCATCAGCCATTCAGAGAGGGATCTCCCAGTCGCCCATGAGATTATCAGAGGGCTGGAGGACCCAGAGTACAAGACCTGGTATTTCGAACGAGACAGCCTTACCGGCCTATCATGGAGGGAGAACGCAAGATGGTAAGGATCCATCTATGCCAAATACTGTATAATCCCGCTTACTTTGACGGCAATTCCGACCTTTTGGAAGAACCAGCTCCTTCCATTGATGTCACGCGAACGATAGGGCAACTAAGACAGGTCAGATCTATTGAAGGTCTTCTCTTAGAATCCCGTTCCTCCTACGTCAAACATATCACTGAGAAACTGTGCGCCATAGCTCGATGGAGTCAATCCAGAGGGGGAAAGATCCTGGTTTTCCCTGAGTATTCCGTACCATGTGAGGCTTTGCCTGCTCTTCGAGATATCGCCAGGGAAGCCGGGATCCTCATTGTAGCTGGGACGCACAGGGTCAGATTTACGGAAACCTCAAAGAAGATCTATGGAAGCATTGGTTTGGATATGGGAACTCTCAGGAATGGTTCAGCCATAGCTCCCATAATCTATCCTACGACAGGCACAGTAGAAATCTCTGCAAAGAAGTATCGGTCAAAATGGGAACCGAACCTTGATGTATCAGGGCAGACAGATAACATTTACGAGGTCAGTCTTGACAATAAACCAATAAGAATCGGAATTGCTATATGTATAGATGCGCTTCACGTGGAAATACTTGGTTCGCTGTGGTCAGACAGGGTTAGCAAACCCCATCTTATAATCTGTCCCTCACTGTCCCCCTCGGTGGAACAATTCAGAGACGTGGGTAAGATTCTGGCTGGCCAAGAAACCCTTTTCGCCTATGTCAATTCAGCAGAGTTCGGTGGCACAGCGTTCAATATCCCCAAGGAATGGGAACCATATTTGCCGGGCACCCGCACGCCCGGTAGTGGAGTGCTGCACAAGTCTGAAGCCATCCTTGAGATAGATGTTAATGTGGAATGCTTCTTTATTAAGAAGCGCACTGTAGAAACGGCACCACCGTGCAGCAGCACCAGGTATTTCCCTATCGTGTATGCTGCGACAAGCAAGTGGATGGACAGGTACTCAGCGCTGGAGAAACAGATATTGGAACTGCTAGTCTCCGGCGACTCAGGCAGCACTATGCAGCGGATTGACCGCTTCCTGTCAGAACAGGAGACTGCACTGCCCAATGCGGTTGTGAATAAACTACATGAGGTGCAACAAGGTCAACTTGCTTTGTTTGCAGGAGATGTCAACGCCGTTCGGGAAAGCCTTATGCTCGTTGTGCTGCCCAGGGAAATTGAGGACAGCAACGTCTTCTTTGCCAGACGGATACAGCAAGTTACAGGTTTGCTCACTACCACTCTGAAATCTGCCGCCGGTGAACTTACTCAATCGCTGACCAATTACCTGGACGTGCTCAAGTCGAAGCAGGATATTTTTAGCCTGGCTAAGCTTGAGAGCACTGCTGAGAAACCAAAGGCACCAATGCCTAAACACCTCGTAGAAAAGATAATGGCTGCCCGTGCCAGCTTGGAGGGGGAGCGCAAGCAGGTCACCGTTCTCTTCGCCGACGTCAAGGGCTTCACCTCGATATCCGAGAAATTAGATCCCGAGGATGTGAATGATTTAATCAGCGAGTGCATGGTCTTCCTCACCGAGGAGATACACAGATATGAGGGCACTATAGCACAGTTCCTGGGTGATAGTGTGATGGCCCTTTTCGGCGCTCCTATAGCCCATGAGGATGCACCACAGCGGGCCCTCTATGCTGCGCTTGGGATGCGCAACCGCCTCGGGGAGTATGCCCAGAAATTGAAGCAACGGGGTATCGAGTTCCATATGCGCATAGGTCTGAACACCGGCCTGGTGGTAGTGGGCAAGATAGGTGACGACCTGACCATGGAGTACACCGCCATGGGGGACACGGTGAACCTGGCCTCCAGGATGGAGAGCACTGCAGAGCCTGGCACAATCCAGGTCTCGGAGAACACCTATCGCTTGACTGAAGGCTATTTTGATTTCAAGCCCCTGGCGGAGGTCGAACTCAAGGGAAAGAAGGAGCCGGTGAAAGCCTACCAGTTGCTGGGCCTGGGCCGATTCAGGACCAGGCTGGGGGTATCGGAGATGCGCGGCCTCACGCCTTTCGTGGGGCGACAACGCGAGCTTGACCAGCTAGTAGAGTGTTTCGGGCGGGCCAAGAGAGGGCAGGGCCAGGTAGTGGGGATAGTAGGAGAGCCGGGAGTAGGCAAATCCAGGCTGCTCCTGCAACTGAGGTCCCTGCTTCCCCAAGGAGAGTACAGCTACCTTGAGGGCGAATGTCACCATTACCGTGAGGCCATGGCCTACCTGCCCATACTCGATATCCTTAGGTCTTACTTCGGCATTGAAGAGGGTGAGGCTGAGACGCTGAGCCTGGAGAAGTTGAGGCAAAAGATAAGCCAACTGGACGAGCGACTCACGGGCGTGCTGTCCCCGCTTGAGGAGTTGCTGTCACTCAGGGTGGAGGACGAACAGTATCTCAGGCTTGAGCCGCCACTGAAACGGGCCAGGGTATTCGAGGCCATTTGGTCGCTGCTCATACGCGAAAGCCAGAACCGGCCGCTGGTACTGGTTGTGGAAGACCTCCAGTGGATCGACAAGACCTCAGAGGAGTTCCTGGGCTATATCATCGCGCGACTGGGCGGGGCTCGCATTATGCTGATTATTCTGTACCGGCCTGAGTATTCCCATTCCTGGGGCAGCAAGACCTACTACAGCCAGATACGTGTGGATGAGCTTCCCCGGGATGCCAGCGCCCAGATGCTGCAGGCCATCCTCAAGGAAGGTAAGGCTGCGCAGGATTTGGTCAGGATTATCCTGGACAGGGCAGCAGGCAATCCTTTGTTCATGGAGGAGTTCACTCATAGCCTCCTGGGAAAGGGCTATATCGAGAGGAAAGACGGCCACTACGTGCTTACTGTGAAGCCCTCGGATATTCAGGTTCCCGAGACTGTCCAGGGCATAATCTCTGCCCGCATGGACCGCCTGGAGAAAGTGCTCAAGGAGACCATGCAGGTGGCCTCGGTCATCGGGAGAGAGTTCGCCTACCGCATACTGCAGATGCTCACAGGTATGCAGGATGAGCTCAGGGCCTACATCTTCAACCTCCAGGAGCTGGAGTTCATCTACGAGAAGAGCCTATTCCCGGAGCTTGAATATATGTTCAAACACAATCTGACACAAGAGGTAGCGTATAACAGTCTGCTGCTCAAGAGGAGGAGGGAGATACACGAGAGGATAGGGAAAGCGATAGAGGAGCTATATCCAGACAGGCTACAGGAGTTCTACGAGGTTCTGGCGCATCATTACTCCCGGAGCGACAACCTGGAGAAGGCGTATGAATACCTGATGCTGGCAACGATAAAGGCGGCCTATAGCTATTCGCTCCCAGAAGCCTATCGCTTCTGCAAAGAGGCGATCCAGGTGCTCAATAGAGGGCCCCGAACAGAGGAGAACAAGAGAAAGGGGATCGAGATCCGTCTCCCAATGGGGCATCTGATGATAGGACTGGGCTTCCCCGGAGATTTCATTGAGATACTTGAGGAGGGGGTAAAGCTGGCCAAAGAACTGGGGGACGGGGGTAGCGCGGCCAGGTTACAAAGCCATATAGGGGTAGGCTATATTAACAGGGGTGACCCTGTCAGGGGGATCCAGAATGTCGAGGGAGCCCTGGAGCAGGCAGAGAAGATGGGGGATATTGCAGTGGTAGCTCCGATTGCACAGCAGCTTTGCTCCAATTATCTTGTGTCCGGAGATTACGTGAAACTAGTCGAAGTTGGTCAAAGGGCCATCGCTTTGATAGAAGAAACAGGCACTCAAACGGAGTCTTTTGGCGAGCCTCTTAATATTTACGCTCCGCTTCTCACAATTACTGGTTGTGCCAAGGGATACCTGGGAGATTTCAAGGTTGGACAGAATATGTGTGAGAAAGGACTCCGCTTTGCGGAGGAGGGCGGCAAACCGTTTGATTTGGCCTATTGCGAATTCTGGGTAGGCCTCTACTTTGTGGCTAAGGGCGATGGGGAAAATGCTGTCAAGTATTGTCAAAATCCCGCTAGATTCTGGGAGCAATTACAAATGTTTACCTTCTTAATTTGCGCTTATAATGGATTAGCTGACGGATATTATCTTCTTAGTGACCTGGAGAATGCTCGAAGATATGCAGAGCGTGGTATTGAGATTAACACGGCAACAGGAGTCACTCTGTTGTTGAGCAATTTGCATGTCGTACTGTGTATGGCTAACCTCGATTCAGGCGACCTGAAAACGGCACAAAGCCATGCCGAGCAGGCATTGAACTGGGCGGTGAAGAAGGGCGAGAAGTGGGTTGAACCGCGGGCTAGGATATTGCTAGGAAGGGTCCTGGGGAAGGAGGATACATCTCAGAGCGACAAGGCACAGGAATATATTCTGGAAGGAATCAAGGCCCTCGAGGAGCTGAAATTCGTTCCTTATTCAACCTGGGGATATCTCCACCTGGGGGAACTCTATGCTGAAATGGGTCAGAGAGAAAAAGCCTTAGAAACTCTCAAGAAGGCTGAAAGCGCCTACCGCAAGATGGGAATAGACTACTGGCTGCGCAGGACACAGAGCGAGTTGGAAAAGCTTGAAGCTCGAAAATGAGCACACTTCCTTGACCTCTCTGCACTCGGGCTTAAGCGCTTATTTAAGAAGGGCGGACTGGCTTGAAGTGTAATGTGGTTTTCTATAGGAGGCGTCCCTTTACCGGCTCGAAGGTCTTGCGATGGATGGGGCAGGGGCCCAGCCGTTGTAGAGCTTCCAAGTGTTCAGGGGTACCGTAGCCTTTGTGTTGAGCTAAGCCGTAGCCGGGGAATTGACCATCCAGCTCCACCATCATGCGGTCACGGTTGACCTTGGCGACTATAGACGCCGCAGCTATGGAAAGACATACGCTGTCGCCATCGACCACGCTTTTTTGCGGGATACGGACAGCGGGCAATTGCATGAAGTCTATAAGGAGGTAATCAGGACATGTCGAGAGTTGCTCGATGGCATAGCGCATCGCCAGCCTAGTTGCGGGGGCTATGCCTCGTTTGTCAATGACCTCATGGGAAACCACACCCAATCCATAAGCCACCCTGCTCTCTGTTATGCGGTCAAAAATAGACTCCCGCTGTGACGGCGTAAGCTGCTTGCTGTCTCTGACTTTACTCAGCCAGGAGGGGCGCTTTCCCAGAGGTAGAATGACTGCTGCGGCCACTACGGGACCGGCGAGCGGACCCCGGCCAACCTCGTCCACACCAGCGATAAGCCGATAGCCCTGCGCTATCAGCTTTTCCTCTTCGACAAACGTCGGTACCTGGTTCACCATGTCCTTGCCTTCCCTGAATTGGGAACATAGTAGCACCATATTTAGCTTCTTGTCAAAGGATTTTTAATAAATCATCTCCAAACCTATTGACACGTAGGCAAATGTGTGCTAGTCTCGTTCGCAAAAGTGAGGGAAAGGAGCGTCACATGCAAGCCTACTGTATGAAGTGCCGCACCAAGGTGGAGATCAAGAATCCGAAGTCGATCAAAATGAAGAACGGGAAGCCCGCGACTCAGGGTGTGTGCCCGAAGTGCGGAACAAAGGTATTCAGAATCGGCAGAGGGTAGACACAGAGGCACATCCAGGTTAGCTAAACGCTGAGCTGAATAGGCTATGATAGGGCGTCTTGGGGGTTTTTGCGGTCAAAGCGCCTGAAGAGAGGATTTTATCCCCTTCAGGCGCTTTTGATATACTGATAGCAGGTGCTGCGAGGTCTCAAGCCACTCGGGGCTAGCCTCGGTTGCAGGCTCAACGGCGGAGCCGGAGATGCCTTTCCTCGCTAGTTCTTTTCTTCTGACCGTCCCCAGCTTGCTCTGGATTTCCTGCCAAGCCTGTCCCACCGCTTTCTGGTATTCATTCATAAGGCGTCTGATACTCTCGATAGCCTCGGAGTTTTTAGAGAAATGTCGAATAGCTTCAAGCACTCCCTCAACTTCACCGGGGTCTGTGAGCCTGATTTGATTCACGAGAAAAGCTAGAAGATAGCGGATGAGAATTTGGCGGTCCTCTCTGTATTTTTCCAACTCCAGCTCAACATCACGGATGGGTAATCCGCTCAGATAACGTTTGCCCAGAGCGTCTCCAACCTCTGCAAGCTCCCCCTCCTTCAGCCTCTTCTTCTCTTCCGACGATAGACCACCCAGCCTCTGGGCTCTCTCCATCGCTATATCGAATGCGCTCTTCAATTCTTTGTCGTCGCCAGACATATCGAATCCTTACCCCTATTCTTGGGTTGTGCCTAGCAACCTCACAGGTAGGGGAAAATGCTCCTCCTGATGGTTTCAAAATTGCGTTTTATCTGTTCCTTGCCTCTTATGATGCCCGGGCTGCCATACTGGTGGCCCGTGAGCAAGTACTCGATGTCCAGCTTCGCTATCCGTTCGATGCTCGCTTTCAGCGCCTCGGCGCTGCCACCGGGGATATCCACCCGACCAGTGCTCCCGTCAAATACCAAGTCACCCCCCATGAAAATTTTCTCTTTGGGCCAATAGATACCTATGTGGCCATCAGAGTGGCCGGGTATCAGTATTATTTGGGCAACCAGGTCTTTGCCTAAGCGCAGCTCGCCCTCTTTGAGATATAAATCAGGACGGATCTCGGGCATCTCGAAGCCCATTGACTTGAGAGCCTGGGACATCTCGCCACTGGCTAACTGAAGGAATTCATTCTCCTCTTTGCCGATGGCGACCTGCGCCCCGCTCATTTTCCTGATTTCCTCAGATGCCCCGTAATGGTCTGGATGGGCGTGTGTATTGATTATCAAGCCAACATCCTCAATCTTGAATCCATCTTTTTTCATCTCGGAAATCAATCTGTCCAGGCACTTTTGCCTTGTTTCATTAACCACCTGTCCGGGGTCCACCAGGATATGTTTGTTTCCGGGGAGGGCATTTGCCACAAGATAAGAGTTGCAGTTATTCCCGTATTTCATCATCTCCTGCATAGTGACGCCGGGCCAAAGGTACGCATAGAAATTATTTACCAGCTTCAATTAAACCCTCCATAATGTTCGAAGTCTCCAGCCAGAATCATTATAACATCCTCAAGGAAAGGAACAGACCGCCTGGGCACTCTTCTCAAGAAAACCTGCGCCTTTTTGCGCCTATAGACCTTGCCCCCAAACTTCCTGTCGTCAGGCAAAACGATTCATCTTACGAACGGCGATGCGGTCTGGTCGAAGGGGTTGGTCCTCATAGCCAGGGAGAAAAGATAGGGGTAGTTGTCCTTAAGGTATTTCACATAGTCCAACCACTGCTGCACCAGCAGGGTATAAGCCCTGTTAACGTCAACAGCCAGATGCTCATAGTCAGAATCCGGCAGCCCCGTCACCCTCTCCCTTCTCTCCAACTCCTCGCTGAAGTGGAAAGCCGCCCGCAGAAGCTCGGTAAATGTTTCATGCTCCAGCAAAGCCGGGTTTTCCAACAGCCGGAGCAAAAAATCCCTCTTGCTCACAAGAAAACGCTTTAGACCCTCCATATCTATCTTGCGAATCTCAACCTTATAGTCATAATTCCTGAGGCGTTTGCTGACAGTCACGAATTCCTGGTCAGACCAGTTGTTAGTAACAATAAGATGTTTTCTGATAGTAGCCAGCTCGGGGTCGAAGTCAGAGAAATAGGTCAACAGCAACGTCCCCACTTCACTGAAAAAGCTCCCTATGACCATATTCATCTTTTCGAGCCGGGTCCGCTTCTCTCTCTGACTCAGCAACCCGTTTATGATCAGGGTAACCAGCAAGACCTCGACAGGGACAAAGCCAATGCTCGCCATGATGAAGATAAAGATGTCGCGGGCCCCGCCGAAGACCTCATAGTCAATGAGATAAAGAACGACAGAGGCCAGAATCAATGCTAAACCCAATAAAATCTGCCATCTGTAACTTTTCATTCAGTCAACCACTCCATGATTGAAGCTATCTTCTCTTCCTCTCTGCTTTTATCCTTTTCTGGATTGCCTTCCAGGTATCGGTGATAAGAAAACTTTCCTCCATGTTCTCAATCATCCTGCTGAACTTGTTCATGGGCACCGAAAATGTAAGCGCATTCGCAGGGACAAAAGGACGCGCTGAGGGGTCGAACATCCCGATAACTGCCCTGGGACAGGCCGAATTCCTCTCCAGATAGGGGTATAGGACGATCGAGGAGCAGCCGGAGCCGAAGGGAGCAAATACACCATTCGGCTCAGCTTCATCGAAACTCGCCAGGGTGAAAAGCCCCGAGAGGACATCGGGCTGGGCGAAGAATATGACGACCTCCGGGTCGTCCGACTTCTGGAGCATATCCCATCTTTTGAACACTACGAAACGTGCGGGGGCTTTGAATGCGGGAGCATGTTTCATAGTCTCCCTGACAAGCTCAGGTGATTTCTTATAGCGTTCCCCCCGCAGCTTGCCCGGGATGCCGCAGGAGAGGAAATACTCAAAGTCTTTCATAATCTCAGTTGCGAAGCCGAGGTATCTTCTGCCTCCGAAGCAGCCAATTGATTCCGCATCGAAGCAGTAGGAGTTACCCTTTCTCACCTTCGCTATCGCTCCGATGAGGCATCTGGGCACCGAACCTCGTTTGGGCAGTTCAGCATGTCCTTCCTCATCGGTATAATAAAAGGTGACAGGCAGTTCCGCATCGTTGAAATACTTCCTCCAGAGCTGGCTGAATTTCTCTACGCTCTTCATATCCATCAGACCGATACCTCCCCCAAGATGATGCAGTTTATCGAAAAACCTTATATACTACTGATTCGATGGTGTCAAGAACCAGACAATGTTTATACGCTACGTAGTTGAGAGGAGAAGGTCATGAAAAACGGCAGAAGGATTGCCATTCTTACCGGAGGAGGCGATTGTCCGGGCATAAATGCCGTGATACGCGCCGTCACCAAGAAGGCAATCTTGAAATATAGCATGGAAGTTATCGGCATCGAAGACGGCTACCACGGTGTGATACATGATAGATACAGGAAACTGGAATACAATGATGTCTCAGGGATACTCACACTTGGCGGCACCATTCTGGGGACTTCAAAAACGGCTAATCCGTACAGGTATGCTATTAAGAAAGGCAATAAAATAGAATTCAAGGATATGTCGAAAACCGCCGTTGCGAATATAAAGAAGCTCGATATTGAATGCCTGGTATGTATAGGGGGAGACGGAACATTGGGCATAGCACATGACCTGTTCAAGGATGGAGTCCCTGTTATCGGATTGCCCAAGACTATAGATAACGACCTTAGGGGCACCGATATCACATTCGGCTTCGATTCCGCCGTGAGCATTGCTACAGAGGGCATCGACAGAATACATACCACTGCGCAATCGCATCACAGGGTCATGATTATTGAGCTCATGGGGCATCATGCCGGCTGGATTGCGCTACACTCGGGCATAGCAGGAGGAGGAGACATCATCCTTATCCCTGAGATTCCCTACGATGTGGAGATTATAGCCGAGAAGGTGAGAGAGAGAAACAGAAGAGGCAAGAGGTTCAGCATAGTGGTAGTGGCCGAAGGGGCGAAACCGGAAGGCGGAGAGATAGTGATACAGAGGATTGTGAAGGAGAGCTCGGACCCGATCCGCCTTGGCGGCATCGGTTTCGTCCTGGGAGCCCAGATTGAGAAGATGACGGGAATCGAGACGCGCACCGTTGTGATGGGGCATCTGCAAAGAGGAGGCTCCCCCACTCCATTCGACAGGGTGCTGGCGACGAGACTGGGCACCAGGGCAGTCGACATGATAGAGGACGGAGAATTCGGCTATATGGTAGGAGTTAAAGGCGAATCACTGGTTAAAGTCTCTCTGGAGGATGTAGCCAAGGGGCCCAGGACGGTCCCTCTGGACGACCCGTTGATAGAGGCAGCTCGGAGCGTGGACACATGCTTCGGTGATTGATTGTTTTCTCAGACTGCCGCTACAGTCTGAATCGCCGCTGAATTACCCAATTTCGTGAACATTAGCATCCAGGGCATCCTAGCCTTGGCACGAGATACCCTGGCTCTCACACTACCTGGAAGCCGTTCCCGGATTCCCCTGATCACCTCGCCCTCTGCTTTTCAGATACTACTTCACACATTTATCTGTGAGACAAAAGTCACATACAATCGAAACGAGCGGTAGTAGACTGTGGTTCGATGAAGAGCCGAAGTTAGCTAAGTCAATTCAGCAGTGGGCGGAGTACATGAGCAATACGATTAGTAAGAGGGGGAAAGGAGGAGGTGATGCCGAGATGTGGAGATTCAAGGGTTGTCCTAAATGCGGAGGAGATGTCTTCGTGGACTATGACATCAATGGCTGGTACGAGGAATGTCTCCAGTGCGGCTACCTCCGTGATTTGAAGACTATACTCCAGGTTAGGGAAGAGAAGCCTGAGAAGACTGAGAAGAAAGAGCTTGCTCTAGCCGGTCATCCTAGGAGAGCTGTGCACAACAAGTTTGCTTAAGCCGTTCTCGGTTTAAGCAGGTGGAGGTTGGGTGGTTGAGGAGGCCAGCCGTGGCAGAGTTGCCGCGGCTGGCCTTAATTTATTGTTCTTCGACGTGGCCGCCGGGGGTGAGGTACTGGGGAGGGGTCTTGAAGGCCTTTACCTGCTCGGCGACCTCCTCGTTCATGATGTAGCCGCTGGCGTGCATCAGGGTATCGTAGAGCCTGTCGTCAAGCCACTCCTGATTCATGGAGCAGAGACAGGGGTAGTGGTGCAAGATAAGTCCGGCTTTGATGTCTGCTTCATCTGCATGGAGGCCTACCATCCCTTTAGCCGCATGGGCTACACCACCACAGGCGGAGTTTCTCTGTACCTCGACGCTCTCGATAAGCCGCGTTTCAGGATTAACCTTGATCTTCAGCCTGGGCCTGCCGAAGTACCTGGCGAAGGTAGCGATGAGTTCATCCTGATAAGGCTGTGCGCTGCGGCGAAAGCCATAACTATTCTCGGTGAGGCTGCAAAAGGGCTTGGGGAAAACTGCGACAACGCCCATTCCCGCCAGCTCGGTCTTGAGCTGGTTCGCCAAGCCAGGAGGAAGCCAGGCGCTGTTATCTACGGGGGCAATAACCGAGCGTGCCCCGGAGCGCTTGACAAATTCGGAGATAAGCTGGGCAGCCCCAGGAGATTCGCCGGCAGCAAGCAGAAGGTCAGCCTGGGGCACATCTGCGGGCATGAATTCCTCGGGCTCGTCGATGAGGGCAGGCAGTCTCTTGGGAAGGGCTAGTTCCTTGACGGTCCAATCGGACGGCGCGGTCTCGCGCAGATTGCGCGCTATCCTCTCGCCGTATGGCCCCTGGGTAAGAACGAGTATCCGCATCTACATGATATTATAGGCTTTTCTGTGTAGAAGGAAAGGAGTGCAAAGGGATAAATCCCTCTGCACTCCTCTACTATTAGCAAGCAATATCTAGCGGAGGCGCTGGATCAGACCGACCATCTCCTGTTCCAGATTACGCAGCCTTGAGGAGATAATGCTGGCTATATTCTGCATTATGGTCAGCCCCAGCGACGGGTCTGCATGCATCAGTGACAGCAAGGGCTCTCGCTCGATGGCGAGGACCCTGGTCTTGGATGATGCTGTTACGGTGGCAACTAACTTGTGAGGCGGTACTAATACAGACCAGCCGAATGCCTGGCCTTCGGATACTATGGTGATGGGAATGCGCATCCCCCTGCCCAGCTCTGACTGCACTGCTACCTGCCCCTCTTCTACCAGGTAGAGCTTTCGTGCTTCTTCACCCTCGGTACAGATGACAGCGTTCTGCTCATAGGTCTCGACATGCCCCAGGTTTCTCACCTTATCCCTCTGCTTGTCGTTCAACCCATTCATGATTTCAGAGATTGGGATAGACCCCGGTGTGTGGGAAATCCTGGGTTTGGCTTGCGCCGCCCTCGCACCTGTCAGGGTCCCCAGGGTAGCGCCCACCAGCAGCGGGTCGACATTGCTCTCACCGCCACAATCAGGCCTGTAGCAGGTAACATCATTGAAAGCACAAACCAGATTGCATCCCGGGCACTTATCTAGCGGCGCGGGTCCTTGATAATAGTAGCCACAAGTTGTGCACATCCAGTGCGTCATGCAAGACCTCCTTCGAAAATGCAGTTAATTATTGGTTATTCTCCTCATGCTTATTGGCCTGGAGCCATCCAAGCTACAGCATTTCTTGATCAGCTAACATAAGTTGGAATTGTCCACCTATAATTTACTTTAGTTGCAGCTTTTATGCAAGAGAGGAGCGTCACGGTGTCCGTGCCTCCACATCATCAATATGATATACTTTCGATGAATTTTAACTGTGAAGGTGACTGCCGTGGACAACAAAAGCCTGGAGATGCTGGAGTTCCCCAAAATCAAGGATATCCTCGCCGGTTACACATCTTTTTCTGCGAGCCGGCAACTGGCTTTGAACCTGCAGCCATCATCAAATTACGCCACGATCTCTCAATTATTGAAGCAGTCTGCCGAAGCGCGACATCTGCTTACCCTGGAGCCAGATTTCTCGGTGAGAGGAGCGCTCGACGTCCGGGAGGCTGTGCAACTGGCGGCCCGGAGCAAGGTGCTCGAACCTCGGCTCCTGGTGGAGATTCAGATGACGCTGGCATCAGCGCGCTATGTGCGCAATAGCCTCAAGAAGGTTTCCAAGGAGTCCCCATCGCTGTGGGATATCGCAGACCGTATCGTGGAACTACCATCTCTGGAGAGTGAAATCGGAAGGTGCATCACTCCGGCTGGGGAAATAATGGACTCCGCCTCGGCGAAGCTCGCCGAGCTTCGCCGACGGTTGAAGGAGACGCGTCAGCAATTGCTTGACCGCCTGGAGGCGATAATGAGATCGTCACGGGGACGCCGGTTCATCCAGGAAGCCTTCATTGCGGAAAGGGAAGGCCGATACGTTATCCCGGTAAAATCGGAATCGCGCAAGGAGATCAGGGGCATAATCCACGACATCTCCAATACTGGCGCTACTGTATTCGTCGAGCCCTGGACAACGGTGGAGATGGGCAACGAGCTGAGGGAGCTTACCATTGAAGAGACGCGCGAGGTGGAGAGGATTCTCCTGGAACTCAGCACTGAAGTAGGAGCACATGAGGCAGAGATATCCCAGGACGTGGAGATTCTCGCCGAGATAGACCTGATACTGGCGAAGGCGAGGTTCGCCGGGAAATTCAAGGCTGCTGAGCCTCTTATCACCACGGATGGCGTGCTCAGGCTGGACAACGCACGGCATCCTCTGCTCAGAGGCAAGGCAGTGCCCCTGTCGGTGGAGATAGGGCAAGAATACTCGATACTGGTCATCACCGGGCCGAATACCGGCGGCAAGACCGTAGCCCTCAAAACAATCGGGCTGCTGACCCTGATGGCTCAAGCGGGGATGCCCATACCTGCGTCAGAGGAGAGCAGCATACCCGTCTTCGATGGCGTATTCTCCGACATCGGCGACGAACAGAGCATAGAGCAGACCCTTTCTACATTCAGCTCACATATGGGAAATATCGTGCGCATCATCGGGGCGTCCACAGAGAAGAGTTTGGTGCTCCTCGATGAACTGGGCACCAGTACCGACCCTAATGAAGGTGCTGCCCTGGCGCGGGCCATACTGCTGCACTTTCTTTCGAAGAAAACAATCGCTATGGCTACCACTCACTTCAGCGACCTCAAGATTTTCGCGCATACGACCTCAGGACTGAGGAATGCCTCGCTCGACTTCGACCCGGTCACACTAGCTCCGACATACCATCTCACTATGGGCATACCCGGGGGCAGTAACGCCTTGGCTATAGCCTCACAATTGGGCTTGCCTCAAGAGATAATCTCTAAAGCAAGGGAGATGCTGACAAAGGGCACGGAGGAGATAGAGACGCTGCTCAGGGACATGATGGGCGAAAAGCAGAGGATGGAAGCCCTGCGCAGCTCGTTGGAAAAGGAGACCAGCCAAGCAGAAAGGCTGAGAGGCCGCCTGGAACACGAGCTTAAAGAATCGAAGCAGCGAGAGCAGGGCATGCTTCGCGAAGCCAAGGAAAGGCTTGCGGAGCAAGCCGATGAATTACAGAGACAGATTCGCGACACGGCATCGGAGCTGAAGAAAGCGAAGTCACAAGAAAGCATCGAGCAGGCCAAAAAGGCGCTGTCATCGGTGCGCGAGCAACTGAAGAGCGAGAAGTGGAAAGCTGAACCTGTACGCAGCGCTGAGACGGAGGAGGCAGTGGAGGCAGGGAAGATAGCCATAGGAGACAGAGTATGGCTACGGGATATGGAGCTGTGGGGGAACGTACTTTCATTACCCGATGGCGAGGGCCAGTTCGAGGTGCAGGTGGGACAGACGAGGCTCAGGTTGAATATGGATAATGTGGAAAAGGTGATGCCGTCTTCGGGTAAGGAACTGCCACTGGCACAAGCGGTGAAAAAAGACCTGAGCCCAAAGCCAAGGTCGTACGAGCTTGACCTGCGGGGAAAGCGCGCCGAGGAGGTAGGCCCCGAGCTGGACAGCTACCTCAACGATGTTTCAGTGGCCAATTTCAACCAGGTGCGCATTATACATGGATTCGGCACCGGCGTGGTGCGCCAGATTGTACGAGATATGCTGGCCTCCCACCCGCTGGTCAAGTCGTTCCGCCCCGGGGGGAAGGGCGAGGGCGGCGACGGGGTAACGGTGGTCGAGTTGTAAGTTCATGCTAATACCAACCCGCCGCCGTTTCACCAGACAAAGGATGCTCAGACTGCTCGATGAGCTTGAGGCTGCTGAGGGCCCGGCGACCTCGCTGTACGTACCAAACGATTTGCCTGCGACGGAGGTCGAGAAGACGCTCAAGGCTCCGTTAGGGCCAGGTATAGAAGAAGCCCTGCCTCAAATCACCGATGCAGTTGCTCGCTCTAAGACGGGCGCTGTTATTTTCTGGGGTGATATGGCGAAATATCTGGTGCTACCGCCATTTCCCATCAAAGAGAACCTATTCTCCAGCGGCTACGATGTGGAGCCGCTGCGTTCGCTCTTGCAACAGGAACTCACGATCGCTTTGATATTATTGCGATTGGGGACTTATGCTGTGGGCGTATTTCAAGGAGAAAAGCCCTTATCCTGCAAGGTAGGGACCGGGCTAGTGCACTCACGTCACAGGCAGGGTGGCTCCTCGGCTCACCGCTTCGAACGGCATCGAGAGAAGCAGATAGAGTCCTTTTTCACCAGGGTCTGCGGCCATGTGCGGGAACATTTGGAGCCTTATCCTAAGCAACTGGACTATGTAATCTATGGCGGCGAACGCCATACCCTGCTCAGCTTTCGCAAGCAGTGCGAGTTTCTCCGTCAATTCGATGACCGCGTCCTTGGTACTACACTAAATGTGCGCGAGCCCAAGCAGGCAACGCTGGAGGCAGCGATAAGCCAGGCATGGTCGAGCGAAGTGGTTGTGTGGGAAGAGGATGAGACAAAAGTCACTTACAGTAGCGGCGGTAACTCGTAGAATTTCACTTAATGCCAACATAAAAATAAAGGAAGGAGGGTAGATGGCAAAAACATTGGATAATCTCAAGGAGGCGTTCGCCGGCGAAAGCAAGGCAAGCACAACCTATCTGGCATTTGCGCGAAAGGCAGACCAGGAGGGTCAGCCACAGGTAGCCAGGCTGTTCCGCGCTGCGTCAATGGCGGAGACATTTCATGCCCGCAACCACCTGGACGTAATGGAAGGAATTAAGTCCACTGTGGAGAACCTGCAGGCAGCCGTTGCCGGCGAGAACATGGAACACGTGAAGATGTACCCCGAGTTCATCGAGCAGGCGAACAAGGAGCAGCAGCCCAAAGCGGTGCGCACCTTCGACTATGCACGCAAGGTGGAGATAATGCACGAAGGGCTGTACAAAGCTGCGCTGGATGCCATCAAGGGCGGCGGCAAGCCCAAGGAGACGGACTATTACGTCTGCAAGATATGTGGAGTCACCGTTGAAGGGAGTGCCCCGGATAGATGCCCCGTCTGCGGCGCTAACAAGGCTCAGTTCGTCAAGGTGGAATAGGGAAAAGTAGGGGCACAGCGCGCTGTGTCCCTACTAAATTGATATCTCAATATTGTTTAGAATTTCTTTCCTTTGTAGCTCTGGATGAACCTTTCAACGGAGCGGTCGTAGGTCCTCTCCACATCTTGGGGGAAATAGCAGGCCGGCAACTCGCCTGATTGCCGGTGGTATCTGATGCACTCGCAGCAAATGCCCTTCCTGGCGCAGGGCTCATAAGTGCAGTTGCAGTTCACCTTGTTTTGCTCAACTTTGCATTCTTTCATATCAGCTCCACTTTCGAGATGGCGAGCGCTTCACTCCTATAATCAACCCCCTTTATCCCCCAATCTTGGGGGAATTTTGGGTTTGGGGGACACCCCCAAACCCTCGGCAGGAGAAATCCTGCACCTTTTCGACCTCTGCATCCCCTAGCCTTGTGGGACTTTTGAAGCTGGGGATGCCTCCATCCGCTACAGGAGGACTGCACTCCCGGTTGCCAAACGGCTTCCATATGTTAATGTTGCTAATCAGTGTCGGGATGATGATGGGGGAGGAAACGCAGAGCAAGAGGCACTATAGCCGCAGCCACCGCGCCTACCACATATAGACCAGCCCCTATGGCCACGCCTACCGCGGCCACCGCCCAGATAGTGGCTGCGGTGGTCAGCCCCGCAACCCCCCTCTCCTGGCGAAGGATTGTGCCCGCTCCCAGGAAACCAACCCCTACCACCACGCCCGCAGCTATCCGTGAGGGGTCAGCGTTCCCGGCGAAACCCCACGTCGAGATAGCGGTGAACAGAGCTGCCCCCATGCAGACGAGGAGATGGGTGCGTATGCCCGCGGGCTTCTTGGCGCGCGCCCTCTCGTAGCCTATTACCGCGCCCAGGAATGCAGCTATCACAATGCGAATCACCATCTCTTGATTAACGTTAGTGAAGATATGCCAGGATTCCATCGCCACCCCCTTCGTGCAGTTACAGCATCTTCGCTAGTATTGCAATTCTGTCATGGGCTGCTACACTTGTCAACAGGCTTTCATGTCTTTGCGAGCCCGCCAGAGAGGCGGGCGTGGCAATCTCACCGTCTCCTTCATTCTACAAGCACGCGGAGATTGCTTCGTCGTCCGCTAGAGGCGTACTCCTCGCAATGACATAATTACTGGATAGGGAGTCAACCTGGAGGAAGACAAATGCCTATCGCAATCCTGTACCGGGATGAATTGAGGGAATATGATTTCGGGCCGGGCCACCCTTTCCGGGGCGAGCGCTATCTTGAGTTTCATCAATTCCTGCGAGAACACCTCCCCGAGGACGACAACTACCGCATAATCAAAGCGGACTGGGCGAGCGAGGAAGATTTACTCCTGATTTGCCAGAAGGAGTATATCGAAGCCACCAGGGAGTATTACAGGGCTGCCCACCTCGGTTTGAGTTACTCCGGCTCTATCTATAGATTCCAGAGCGGGGATAATATCCCCAGCGGCAAGCCAGGGAAGCTGGAGGAAGCTGCCAGACTGGTCATCGGGCAGGCTAAGAAAGCCTGCGATTTAGTCCAGGAAGGCAAGTTCCAGAAGGCAATTTGCCTGGGCGGAGGGCTGCATCATGCCAAACCTGACTACGGGGAAGGGTTCTGCCTTTATAACGATGTCGCCTTTTGCGCCAGGTACCTATTACAGAGATACGGGTTGCAAAGGATACTGATCCTGGATACCGATGCCCATGCCGGCAACGGGACCTCGGAATATTTTTACGATGAGCGCAGGGCCTTGCTGATAGACCTGCACCAGGACCCGAGGACGCTATACCCTGGCACAGGTTTCGCCTATGAGATTGGCTCCGGCGAGGGAAAGGGGTACACCGTAAATATCCCTATGCCCCCTTATGCAGGCTATGATTCTTACAGACTGGCCTTCGAAGAGCTGGTTCAGCCCTTAGTTGCAGAATTCAAGCCGCAGATAATCATCAGGAACGGCGGCTCAGACCCCCATTTCAGCGATGGGCTAACCAGCCTGGGGTTAACGGTAGAAGGCTTCAGGATGATAACGTCAAAGGTGAGGGAGATGGCTGAGGTCTGCCAGGGCAAAGCCATCGATTTGATTGCATCCGGGTATAATGAGACAGTGCTGCCGTACTCGTGGCTGGCCCTGATTTGCGGGCTGGCCGGCATAGAGATGAAGATAGCCGAGCCCGCAGGAGTCGCCCCGAGATACCAGGGAGACCCTTCGCTGGCAGAGACCAAACACGTCATCGGGGAGGTCAAGAGGTATCTCAAAGACTACTGGAAGTGCCTCAGGTAAAGGCTCACTGCAAACGAATATACATACAAGGACAATAACCTCTCTCCAGTTCGCTTCATTCTGGCCAACTTAAGCACAAATACAAACAGCGATTTCTCTTGCTATTAGTACTATCTTATCATCTGTACTGCTCAAAAAATGACCATAAGAACTATGGTGTAGAGGTAGAGCTTGTGCTAATGTCTAATTGAAGGCACCGGGAAAACGAATGGCTAGGCACAGTTAGAGGAGCCGCTGATGGACTTACAGATCGACATCTATGAGTGCGGAAGCAATCACATCCATGTGATTTTGCATGGCCAGGCCGAAGGGATAGTCGCCTTTGGCAATTTCGAGGTGTTCGTCAAGTTCACTCAAGCCTGCCAGGAGTTCATCGGCGGACAAACTCAGGTACCCCAGGCTTTCTTGGACGCCTTCAAACAGGAGGGCAATAGGTAGGAGATTCCCCCAAAGACAAGTATAGGGGCACAGCACGCTGTGCCCCTACTTTATATCTGCTTCAATTGGAATCTACGAGATGTAGCCACCCTCTATTAGAAGCTCGGCCACCAGCACAGCCCCCCGGGCCGCGCCCATCTTGGTGTTGTGAGATACCAGCATGTACTTTATCCCGTTCTCCAGGGCGGGGTCCTTACGTATCCGGCCCACCACCGTAGCCATGCCATTGTCGGTGTCGCGGTCCAGCCGCGGCTGAGGCCTGAAGGGGTCGGGGTGTACCACTATCAGCTTCTGCGGCGCAGAGGGAAGTGACAGACCCTTGAAGCCATCGTACCCCCTCATCACGCGGGCGACATCCTCAGGCTCGCACTTCTTCTCCGTGGAGACGAAGACCGACTCCGTATGGCCTTCCCTGACATTGACCCGGGTGCAAGTGCAGCTAACCGCAAACCCGGCGGGCTGAATGGCGTTGCCGGAGAAAGAGCCCAGTATCTTCTGGGTCTCCTTCTGCACCTTCTCCTCCTCGCCCACAATGTAAGGTATCACGTTGTCCAGGATGTCCAGCCCGATGACGCCCGGGCTGCGCCCTGCCCCCGATAGCGACTGCAATGAGGTCATGAGCACCATGCGAATGCCGAAGGCATCGTAGATGGGCTTGAGCGTTATCGCCATGCCGATGGTGGTGCAGTTAGGATTAGGCGTAATGAAGCCCTTCCAGCCGCGCGCCTTCTGCTGCTGCTTCAGCAGCGCGGCATGTCCTGAGTTTATGCCCGGAATCAGTATAGGCACATCCTTCTCATAGCGGAAGGCTGAAGCTGTGCTGATCACGGGCTTGGTGGCAGCGAACCTCGGCTCCAGAATCTGCGCCTGGTCGGACTCTATGGCAGAGAACACTACATCTACGCCCGAGACGTCCATCTCGCTCGCATTCTGCACCGGTATGTTCATAACCGCGGGGTCCGGCGGCTCGTCGCAGTACCACCTGAAAGCGCCCGTCTTGGGGTCGGTGAGCGCCTCTTTATAGCTGCGACCCGCCGACCTCTCAGAGGCGGCGAGGGTAGTTGCCTTTATCCAGGGATGGTCATGCAGGGCAACGATGAACTGCTGCCCCACTATGCCCGTTGCGCCAACTACGGCAGCTCTTAACATTTCCTTCTTAGCTCTGGCCACCTTAGTATCCTTTCTGAGTCCCCAAAATATAGTGCCGTCTATTATACAGCAACAAGGGTCAGTGTGCTAGACGGCATGGAAAAGGGGTAGTATATCAATTTGAATAGCAAGAAATTTGGGAGGTGCTATAATGAATGGCAATCGTGGAATTGGGTCGTTGTCCTTATTCTATCTAGCTGACTATTATTATTGGGGGACATGCCTTGGGTACAGCAACTACTGTTCTTAGTTTCATGGGTGGCATTGGAGCCTTCATTGGCTTTTTGTGGGCGGCTTTGTGGGGAGTGAGACAATTTTGGCTTAATCAAATCCCTTGGACGATTCATTTTCAAAACCGCCTAGAAGAGAAGCCTAAGCAAACGAATAACCTAATACTTTATCCTGGTCTAAATATAGTGTTTGTAGAGTTGGTTGCAAAGGTTCCAATCGATTATTCACTAGGGGCTATTCGTATAGCGACTAAACCGAGGCGTTTGGTATTTATTTGGGAGAATGCTCTGAAATTATTGAGAAATCGCCGAATGATATCAAAAATATGGGTAGGTTTCAAAGAGTTCGTACAAGCACCGCCCGACAATCCCCCAAAGGATTTTTTTGTACAGATGGCGAATATATGCGATAATAGCCCCCTGCGTGAGGAATTTGATATCCAGTTTATTGCTCAACCAAGCAAGGAGACGGGAATCACTTGGTGGTTAGGATATAACCCCCCATATAAATTACCTGCTAGAAGTCCGGTTTGGCTCTACCTTAACATAGAAGTTGGTTCTATTCCAAAGTCTGAAAGAGGACAGATGTGGGGGATACAGTTCACAAGCGGAGTAGCAGGGCAAAGGCGTCCGATTTTTCGACGGATTGAGATTATTAAGAAGTCGCCTATCACAAAAGATGCATGACTCCAAGGAATAGTTGCTAAGCTAACTTAACTATCTTTTCAGTAGTCCAAACGTGGTCACTTAGTCCTGCTGCCATCGCCGGAGTTCTCGGATAGGGATACTTCCTGTTAGCAAACAGCCTATGATTATTGCTTCAGTTCCTGCCGTTTGCCAGTCTTGGAGCCCAGCCCTCGCGATGCCAGCAGGCCCACAAAGCTTATACCAGAGGAGGCAAACATGAGCGTGGGGAAGCCCCATACCTCCGAGATAGCGCCTCCCAGAAAAGGCCCGATGCCGCCGGCCAGGGACATCGTGGAGTAGAGCATGCCCACGGCTGTGCCGCGCTCCACATTCTTGGCCAGCAGGTAGTTCAAAGCACCCACGAAGAGCCCCGACCAGGCTATAGCCAAAACTATCTGCACCGGGATTAGCTGGAGGTAATGAGTAGCTATACCATAGATGGCAAAAACCAGGACGGAGCTAATCAGGCCGATGGTGAAAATGCGGATCGGGTTGAACCGCTGAATTAACCGCATGGCTACGAACTGCCCGCCCATATTTAAGACATCCATGAGGGCTATCCAGAGCGTGCTGGCACCGATACCGGACAAATACAGGGCAAACATAGACCAGACAGCGGTAGCCCCGATATGCCTCAGCAAGAAAGGCACATATATTTTGCGGTTTGACCATATCACACCCGCGGGGATAACAGTCACCTTGATGCGGCTCACCGCCTCCTCCCGAAGTGTCAACGATATGAGGAAGGCTATGGCTGAGGCTACCGCGCTGGCGGCGAACAGCCACTCGATGTTCCTGGTTGCCACCGCTATCAACGCTCCGAAAAACCAGCCGAGGGAGCCATAGGAGGCGAAGCTGCCCACGGCCGCTCCAGCCTCATAGACATAGGCAACAAGAGCGGCCGAAGATATGCCAAGGCTGAAGCCGATGACGCCCCTGGCTGCCATCAGCGTCAAAGTTGTGGGCGCGAAAATCTGGAGCAGATATGCCAGAGCCGATATAGCCACCCCGTAGCGTATGAATGCCATCCTGCCACGCATGTCCGATTGCCTGCCGAAGAGAAAAGAGGACACGAAATAGGCCATGCCGTACGATGCCGCAATAAGGCCTACTTCCAGGTCGGAGGCCCCCAGGCTGCGGGCGCGGAGCGGCAGGAAGATACTGGAGGTCTCAATGGAGATATTGAAGAAAAAACTCACCAGGGCGAGGCGGAATCCCAGTGAGGTGTAGGGTATGCGGCGAAGGTATTGCATCGATAGCTAGCTTTCTTTCCGTTGAACAATATACCATAGTTTATACGTTTGTTGAATAACCGCGGAGAACGCGGAGATATTCCCTAGCCATTGCGAGTTCGCCAGAGGCGGACGAAGCAATCTCATCGCCTTCTTGATATTTACGACCACGAGGGGATTGCTTCGTCGTCCTTCCAGAAAGGACTCCTCGCAATGACATTGTTGAGGTTGCTTTCGACTGCAGCTTCCAGGGTTGTATCGCAGCCTGTTTATTGCTACAATCAATAAATCTGCTAGTCAGAATATTTATGTAAATAAGCAGGAGATAATCAAGATGGCTGACGTGGAAGAGATGCGTAAGCGGTTCGATACTTCGCCGTACGCGCTGAACATGGGCATGAAGCTGGTGGATTTGTCGAAAGGATACGCCAAGGTGAAGATGGAGTTGAAAAAGGAATTCCTGAACTGGGAGAACATGATTCACGGCGGGGTCATCGCTTCGCTGCTGGACCAGGCCTTCGGCTGTTCATTGAATACGTTGGATAACATCTATGTAGCAGTCCAATTGAACATCAACTATCTCACCGCTGCGCCTGTGGGGGAGACCCTTTACGCTGAATCGAAGGTTATCTACGCAGGCAAGAAACTGGGCGTGTCGGAGATGACGGTCACTGACTCAAGAGGAAAGACAGTCGCCCGGGCCACAGGCACAACAGTCTCGCTGGGGGAAAGAAAGTAACTCGCTGTTCTGAGGAGACATAACATGATTGTGGAAATGAGTAGAGGTGCCTCAAGGCAACAGGTAGACCACGTAGTAGATAGGGCTCACGCCCTGGGCTTTGAGGTGCAGTTAAACCTGGGCACCGAGAAGACGGTGGTGGCCATCCTGGGCAGCGATACGGGCAAGACATCAACCGACGTCTTCGCCGTGCTGCCCGGCGTGGAGAGCGTGTCCCGCGTAATGAAGCCATACAAGCTCGCCTCGCGAGAGTTCCATCCGCAGAGCAGCATAGTGAATGTGAATGGGGTGGAGATAGGGGGCAAAAAGGTAGTGATTATGGCCGGTCCCTGCGCTGTGGAGAGCGAGCAGCAGCTCATGGAGACCGCTAAAGCGGTTAAGAGCCTGGGAGCCTCCGTAGTCAGAGGGGGCGCCTTCAAGCCTCGCACCTCACCTTTCAGCTTCCAGGGCCTGGAGAAAAAGGCCCTGAAGATGCTGGCCAAGGTGAAATCCGACCTCGGCATCCCTGTCATCACTGAGGTTCTCGATATCCAGAACATAGAGGTCATAGCCAAGCACGCAAACATATTACAGGTGGGCGCGCGCAATATGCAGAACTTCGCGCTGCTGAAAGAGTTGGCCAAGATGAGACATCCCATCCTGCTGAAACGTGGCTTTTCCGCTACCGTAACGGAATGGCTGACGGCGGCAGACTACCTTCTGGCCGAGGGCAACCAGCAAGTGATACTGTGTGAGCGCGGCATCAGGACATTCGAAGATAGCACCCGGTTCTCTATGGACATCGGGTCCATCTCAGTGATCAAACGCTTCAGCCACCTTCCGGTGATAGTAGACCCCAGCCATGCTGCGGGGCATTTCGCCTATGTGCCCAGCATCGCCAAGGCTGCGATAGCGGCGGGGGCGGACGGGCTTTTGATAGAGGTCCATCTCAATCCAGAAGAGGCGCTGGTCGATGGCTTGCAATCGTTGAATATCCCAAATTTCGAGCGTTTGATGGCCGAACTGAGGCCAATAGCGAAGGCAGTAGGCAGGTCTATTTAAGTATAGGGGGCACACGATGGCTGTTTCTAAGAAGATAAAGAAGTACATGACCGAGGGCGGGTGGATCAGGAAGATGTTCGAGGAGGGTATCGCCCTTAAGCAGAAATTCGGCGAAAAGAATGTCTTCGACCTGTCATTGGGTAACCCCATATTCGAACCCCCTGAGCAGTTTCGCCATGAGCTTCGCGACTGGACGAACAAACCCAGGCCGGGGATGCACCGTTATATGCCTAATGCAGGCTACCCCGAGACGCGCGCTGCTGTGGCGGCACACCTTGCAGCGAAGACAGGGCTGCGTTTCACCACCAACGAGATAGTGATGACCTGTGGCGCCGCTGGAGCGTTGAATACCGCGCTTAAAGCCATATCTGAGCCGGGAGATGAGATAATCATCTTCGCCCCTTACTTCTCGGAGTATATCTATTATGCAGACAACCACGAGGCTGTAGCCAAAATAGTACCTACCGACAGCGAGTTTATGCCCGACCTGAGGGCTTTGGAGGAAAGCATTACTCCCAAGACGAAGGCGGTGCTGGTGAACTCGCCCAATAATCCTACTGGCGTGGTCTATAGCGCCAAGGTGCTGCAGGGCATCGGGCAAATACTGGCGAAGAAGGAAAAACAGTATGGTACGGAGATTTTCCTGCTCAGCGACGATGTCTACCGGAAACTGGTTTACGATGGAATAGAGTGCCCGTATCTCTTCCAGTACCACCCCAGAACCATCGTAGCCACCTCCCATTCTAAGGACCTGGCTCTGCCAGGCGAACGTATCGGGTATATCGCTGTCAACCCGCGATATGAGGGGCGGGAGGAGCTGATAAACGGGCTGGTGTTCTGTAACCGCGTGCTGGGCTTCGTGAATGCCCCTGCGCTGATGCAACACATCGTGCAGAGCTTGCAGGATGCCTCAGTGGACATGGAGCAGTACGCAAAGAAAAGGGACTTCCTGTACAACAACCTGACCGGTATGGGGTACTCGATAGTTAAGCCGCAGGGCGCTTTCTATATATTCCCCAAATCACCTATCGTGGACGATGTAGCTTTTGTCAGGGAGATACAGAAGCACAACGTGCTGGTGGTGCCGGGGCGGGGCTTCGGGGCGCCGGGGTATTTCCGCATCTCCTACTGCGTGGACGACTGGGTGCTCGAGGGCTCGCTGCAAGGGTTCAAGGCGATGGCTAAGGAATACGGGCTGAAATAGATTCCTAGCCTCACAAAGACTTCAAGACCTTCTCGGCCTTCTCAGGATCGTCAACCTTGATAACCACCATAGACTTGCCTGAGGCTGCCTCGATATAGAAATAGAGGTATTTGATGTTGAGCCCGGCTTTAGACAGGGGCTCGGCGACAGTTTGCAGCAGGCCGCCCGGCCTGTCCGGTATCTCTGAAGTCAATATCCAATCCTGCCGGCTGGTAAAACCCGCCTGACGCAGGGCTTCCACCCCTTTAGAAGGGTCGGCCAAAATCATGCGCACTATGCCAAAGTCGGCGGTATCGCTTATGGAGAAGGCGCGTATATCAACGCCATTATTTTTCAGGGCTTCAAGCATGGCCACCAGCCGACCAGGCTGGTTTTCGATGAAAACTGATACTTGCTTTATCCGCGAAACCACTTTCCCCCTCCATATATTAAATTCTAAATCCTAATTTCTAAACCCTAAACAAATTTGGAACAGGAGACTGGGCACAGCACGCTGTGCCCCTACTCTTACGTAATCCGTGGCAATTCATGAATTGCCCCTACAACTTTAATTACTTGGTAATGAGGCCGGAGCTGGGCAGCTCTTTGCGGTCCACTACTCTCCTGGCTTTGCCTTCGGTACGGAGAATAGTCCTGGGCTCCACAAGCTTGACGCGGGCTGAGATACCCAGCACGCTATCCATCTCAGCTCGAAGCTTTTTCTCCAGCCTCTCCATCTTCTGCATCTCGTCGGAGAAGACCTCCTCGGAGACCTCAACCCATATCTCCAGGTCCTCTGTCGAGAACACATCGCGCCTGTCTATCACTATGAGGTAATGAGGCTCCACGCCCTCCACTTCGAGAAGCACGCTCTCTATTTGCGAGGGGAAAACATTCACGCCACGCACAACCAGCATATCGTCGCTCCGGCCTGTGATCCGGTTCATCCTCACCATAGTTCGCCCGCACTTGCAAGGCTCAATGTTGAGGCTGGTGATATCCTTAGTGCGGAACCTGATTACAGGTTGAGCCTCTTTAGTAAGGGTTGTTATCACAAGCTCGCCTTCTTTACCATAGGGCAAGGGCTCGCCGGTCTTCGGGTCGATGACTTCCACCAGAAAATGGTCTTCCCAGATGTGCATACCAGCCTTGTGCTCGCACTCCACGGATACGCCCGGGCCGATAACCTCTGTCAAGCCATAGACATTGATAGCCGAGATACCGAGTTTATCTTCTATCTCCTTCCTCATCTGTTCCGACCAGGGTTCAGCGCCATGTATGCCCAGGCGCAGCTTGGTCTCCTTCAGGTCAACGCCCATCTCCTTAGCAGTCTCGTTCAATATCAACGCATAGGTGGGAGTACATGTAATAACGGTGGTGCCCAGGTCCTGCATGAGGAGGATTTGGCGCTTGGTATTTCCGCCCCCGGCGGGAACCACAGTAGCACCAAGTCGCTCGCATCCGTAGTGAAACCCGAGTCCGCCGGTAAACAGGCCGTAGCCATAGGCGTTTTGCATCACATCATGCTTGGTCATGCCCGATGAAGCCAGCGTCCGGGCCATTACCTCAGACCACATATCTACGTCAGCCTCTGAATAAGGCGCTATGATAGGCTTGCCTGTCGTGCCGCTGGAAGAGTGGATACGTACCACCTTTTCCAGAGGAACAGCCATCAGTCCGTAGGGATAGTTGTCGCGGAAGTCCAGCTTGCTGGTGAAGGGGAGCCTTTTCAAATCGGCGAGAGTTTTGATGTCATCCGGGGTTACCCCTTTTTCTTTGAAGGCACGCCGGTAAAAGGGAACCCTCTCGTTGACCTCTTTTACCTTAGCCTGCAGCCGTTCGAGCTGGAGCTTTTCCAACTGCTTTCTCGGCATCTTCTCATGTTCAGGGTCACGTATCATTTCACGACTCCCTTTGCTTGTATCATTACCTTTGCTTCCTCTGCCCCTCTGACAAAGGCTTTGAGGCTGGATTCCACGAACTTGGGCGGCAATCTGCGTCGAATGTTCTCTGTCCAGGCTGCCTGTTCCAGCTCAAGAAAAGCGGATAGGAAACCGAGTATCACCATATTGATTGCTCTGGGATTGCCCACTTCACGAGCGATTTTAGGGGCGGGGATGAGGTATATCTGGTCAGTATACTGACTTAGAATGTTTTCGATTTCTTTCCAGCTTGGATAAGGTGTTTTGCCGCCAATTATTGATATCGGCATAACAGTCACATCGGCGACAATGACCACTCCGCCAGGCTTCAAATACAGCGCCCAGCGTGCTGCCTCGACTTGTTCGAAGCCCACCAGGAAATCAGTTTCACCTCGTTTAACCATCGGGGAGAATACATGTTTTCCCCAACGGACGTGGCTCACCACGCTACCACCTCGCTGCGCCATGCCCAGGGAATCGGTTTTCTTCACATCGTAGCCACTGTTCATGCCTATCTCAGACATGGCATCGCTAGCCAGGATTACTCCCTGACCCCCGACACCCACCATGAGCACATCAGCGTCTTTCATTTGTTACTCTCCATTGCTATATGGGCATGCCGAACTATCAACCTGGCCATGCCTGGAGCAGATGCTCCAGGCTACCCACAGCAGCTAAGTCGCCTTAGATATAGCCTCCTCCGGGCAGACCTGAGCACAGATGCTACACCCCTGACATGTGCTGGCATCTATCACTGCTTTATCGTCCGCGAGAGATATGGCAGGACAGCCGATGTCCAAGCAGGTATAGCAACTGGTGCACCCCTCAGCGTCCACCTTGTACGGCGTATTCACCACCCTTACACTAAGAGGACAGGGGGCCCGCGATATTATAACGGAGGGCTCTTTAGTATCCAGGCAGTGTTTCAAGGCCGATTCGATGGCCTTCAGGTCAAAGGCGTTCACCACATGGACATCTTTGACGCCCAGCCCTTTAACCACTTCTTCTAACTTCACTACCGTCACCTTCTGACCTCTTGCTGAGATGCCTGTACCTGGGTGGCCCTGGTGGCCTGTCATTGCTGTCGTGACATTATCCAGAATGATGACAGTGATGTTTGCCTGGTTATACACGGCATCAACCAGTCCAGTCATGCCTCCGTGCAAAAAGGTGGAGTCGCCCAATACAGCCACAACCTTGTTGGGCACCTTTGCTTTCTCTAGTCCTATAGCCTGCCCTATGCTGGCACCCATGCAGGCGCAAGTATCCAAGGCAGCAAGGGGAGGATACACGCCCAGAGTGTAGCAACCGATGTCGCTAGTAACGATTATTTCGTCTTCCTTAATCGGCCCGGGTACTTTGGAATCCTTGAAGCACAGTTTTCTCAAAATATACTCAGTGCCCACATGAGGACAACCAGCACAGAGCTGAGGGCGCCGCGCTGGCAGTTGTGGCAGCGCAGCAGGTTTAGGAACATGCTTGGGAGCCTGCAACAGGCCCACCTTAATAGCCCCCTGCTCCACTATCTCGGGGGTAAGCTCACCTATAATGGGGACAAAATCCTTGCCTGTAACAGGGATGCCGAGGCAGCGCAGTTCTTCCTCAAGATAAGGATCAAGCTCCTCGACTACAACTACCCTCTCGACTTCCTTGGCAAACCGCCTTACCAAGTTCGCCGGAATGGGATACGTGGTCACAAGCTTGAGGAAGGAGGCATTTTTGAAGACCTCTCTGGCATATTGGTATGCCACGCCGCTCGTGACTATTCCTAGCTTGCGGTCTTGGAGTATCATCTGGTTCATGGGGAAGCTCTCTACATAAGAGCATAATTTTACGATGCGGTCTTCCATCACATTGCGCCTGGGGCGGGCATTAGAAGGGACCATGACATACTTCGAGGGAGAACGTATGAAGCTGGCTGGCTTCAAATCCGATTTCCGCGCCCTGTTCACATCCACCACCGTCTTGCAGTGAGATATGCGAGTGGTGGCGCGCAATAGCACCGGGGTATCGAACTCCTCGCTGATTTTGAACACCCAGTCCATCAAATCGTAGGCTTCCTGGCTATCAGTTGGTTCCAGCATAGGGACTTTGGCAAATCTGGCGAGGTGGCGGTTGTCCTGCTCGCCCTGCGAACTGTGCTCACCTGGGTCATCGCAAGAAACTACGACCAGCCCGCCGACGATGCCAGTGGTCGAGGCTGCAAAGAAGGGGTCGGCAGCTACATTCAAGCCCACATGCTTCATTGTGGCTAGGGCTCGGACACCTCCGTAGGCTGCCCCCATTGCTACCTCAAGGGCTACTTTTTCGTTAGTCGACCACTCAACATATATGCCATCGAGACGCGCCAGATTCTCCAGAATCTCGGTGCTCGGCGTACCAGGATATGCTGCTGCTACTACTACCCCAGCATGGTATGCCCCGAGTGCCAGGGCCTCATTCCCAGACAAAAGCTGCTTCAAGTTTATTCCGCCTCCTCTGAGGGATCTTGCTGAATCCCCTAAATCCCCAGCATGGGGGCACCACCCTCCACTCCCCATCTCTGAACAGAAGTCTTACTGCCATTTTACCACTCTAGAATAGACTAAGCCACTGTCTTGCCCAAATATGCTTGCCTCACTCTGTCATCGCCCAAAAGCTCCTTAGCAGTGCCCTCGATGGTGATTCGGCCCCTATCCATTACATAGCCTCTATTGACAATCTTAAGGGCAGCGTTAGCATCCTGCTCAACGAGGAGTATAGTAAGCCCTTCATCCTTAAGCCTGACAATAAGTTTCAGTATCTCTTTCACCAAGTTAGGTGCTAACCCAAGGGAAGGTTCATCCAGTAGAAGCATTTTGGGAGAGGACATTAGCGCCCTGCCTATAGCTAACATCTGTTGCTCTCCACCACTGAGGCTGCCAGCCTGCTGCTGCTGCCTTTCTTTAAGAATAGGGAAAAGCTTGAACACCATCTCCAGATTGGATTGAACCGATTTGCTGCGCATGAACCAACCGCTGTACCCCACATTGCCAAGCAGGTTCTTCGTAGCATGAGAGTAGGCGCCCAGCGTCAGGTTGTCCTTAACCGACATAGCTCCGAAGATTTGTCTTCCTTCAGGGACATAACCTAGGCCAAGCCTTACCGTTTTATGCGAAGAAAGTCCGGAGAGCTTGTGATCGTCTAGCCAGATGCCACCGCTCTTCACAGGTACCACCCCCGTTATAGCATTCAAAAGGGTGGTCTTGCCAGCACCGTTAGACCCAATAAGGGTTACGATCTCCCCATCGTTCACTATCAGAGAAACCTCTCTGAGTACAGTGACCCGACCATAAGCCACAGATACCTTTTCAACCTTTAACATTACTCTACTTCCTCACCCAGGTATGCGGCGATGACCTTCGGGTCCTTCTGAACTTGCGCTGCAGTTCCCTCAGCTATCTTTTGTCCGCTGTCCAAGACGATCACCCATTCTGCAAGGCCCATCACTAGCGGCATGTCGTGCTCTACCAATATAACGCTGATACCCATTTCTCTAATGTTCCGGATTAGGTCGCTCAGTTGCCGTTTCTCCAAGGTGTTCAGTCCAGCACCAGGCTCATCAAGCAAAATAAGGCGGGGCTCAGTGGCCATAGCTCGGGCTATAGCCAGCAACTTCTGCTGACCCAGCGGCAAGCTGAGAGCGTCGTGCTCAGCGTGCGTTCCTAAGCCCACCAGGTTAAGGTATTTAACCGCATTTAGAAAGATAGCCTCCTCCTCACGGCTTGCCTTAGGGAGACGAAGGGCAGCTTCCAAAAAGCCATAGCTGCTGCGGGGATGTCGGCCTGACATCACGTTTTCCAAAACGGTCATGTTCCCAAAGAGATAGACATGTTGAAAAGTGCGTACAATACCCATTGACGCCCTTTTGTGAGCCGGAACGTTGTTAAGGGGCCCACCTTGAAAGTATATCTGGCCGCTGCTCACCGGGTAGACACCTGCTATGAGATTAAACAGCGTAGTTTTACCGGCGCCATTGGGGCCAATGACAGCGGTGATTTTGCCGGACTCTATGGATAAATTTACCTTATCCAGAGCAATCAAACCCCCGAAGGCCTTGGTCAATCCCTTAGTCTCCAAAATTACGGTTTCGTTCAAGGTTCTGTCCCTCTTTGTCTATACCTGAGCCGCAACCGCTCGAAAACCTCCTTGAGTTTAACAAATAAGCCCTCCGGCATGAAAATCATCACTAACATCAATATGAGGCCGTAAATGACGATATCCCACTGGCCAAATCTAAGCAGTATCTCATCGCTCAGAATGCGGGTTGCCCCAGCGCCAAAGATAGCGCCCCAGACACTGGCCAGCCCTCCTATCACTGCCATGACCACCAGCTTCACCGAGGCTAGAAAATCGAATAGCTGAGGACTGACAAAGCGGAGATGGTGAACAAAGAGACTGCCAGCAACAGAGGCATATACAGCGCTGAGTGTCAATATCTTTACCTTGAACTGGTCTACATTGATGCCCACCGATTCGGAAGCAGCCTCACTGCCGTGGATGGCTCTAAGCGCTCTACCCGCCCGCGACCTGACAATGTTCTGCGAAATAAGGAGAACCGCCAGGCAGAAGAACCACACCAGGAAATATTTTCTGAATGATGTGTTAAAAACGAACCCCCCGATGGATAGATAAGGGATACCCGACATCCCATCGGGCCCTCCAGTGAACTGGCTCAATTCCCTGAACAAAATCCACATAATCAACCCCAGGCCGAGGGTGGCCATGGCCAAATAATTACCCTTAAGCCGGAAGATGGGATAGCCAATAATATAGGCAAAAGCGCCGGTCATTACGGCCGCTATAAACATCGCCAGCCAGGGGTTGACGCCGTAAGTCTTGCTCAAGATAGCGGATATGTAGGCACCGATGCCGAAGAAGGCGGCCTGTCCCAGGGATACCTGCCCTGTATAGCCCATGAGAAGACACAGGCCTACTGTGACTATGGTGTAAATGCCGATGAAGATCATCAGGGTGGTGTACCGCCCCAGGAACCAATCAAAGGGAATCAGTATCAAAAGTACAAGCAGCGCTGCGATGGCAAGGTATGCCCACTTGCTCTTCAGCCCACCTAGCATCAGCCTGCCCTCTCCTCTTCTGCCAGCTTGCCCGACCTAACGAGAAGTATCAACATCAGGACGATCAGAGCGATAGCATCTTTATAGGCAGAAGTGAACGGTCCCCAGTTGGCTGCCACCGCCAGGGATTCAACGATGCCCAATAACAATCCACCGAACACTGCTGCCAACGGGCTCTTAAAGCCCCCGATGGCCGCTGCCACAAAACCCTTAAGCCCCAGCATTATCCCCACATTGTAAGATGTCAGGGTAAGAGGGGCCATGACGACACCACCGATGCCACCTACTGCCGCTGCCAGAACAAAGGCGATCAGCGCCATCGTTCTGGGGTTGATACCCACGAGGCTGGAAGCAACGGGGTTTATGGCGCACGCCTTCAGGGCCTTGCCCACCATGGTATAGCTAAGAAAAAGATGAAGTATAATCGTCACTACCACAGTGGTTCCGATTATCCAGAGAGCCTGAGGATGGATAAAAGCACCCAGAAAAGATATTGACCCGCTTCCCGTGAAAACAGGGGGACGCACAGAGTCTACGCCCCATAGCACGCCAGCTAAGCCCCGGATAAAGATGGCCGCCCCGATAGTGATGATAATCAAGCTCACCACTGAAGCACTTTTGGCAGGGCGAATAGCCAGAACGTACATTACAGCGCCAACCAGCGCCGCGACGAGTACCGAGATTATGAGAGCAGGAGCGAGTGGAAGCCCAGCGGAATGGGCTAATGTAAACGAGAGCATGCCGCCCAGCATCACAAACTCGCCCTGGGCGAAGTTAATGATCTTGGTGACAGCGTAAATTATGGTGAACCCAAGGCCAATCAGAGCATAAATACTGCCCTGGGTAACACCGGATACCAGATACTGGACAAACTGGTCTGCTGACATGCCTCAGGCCTCGTGATTCCCAAACTAGACAATGGGGGGAAAGGAACGCTTTCCCCCCAGTTTATATTCAGGCCCTGTCAGAGTACTTGGCTTTATTGCTGAAGCCAGGTCCACTTCCCGTCGACAATCTCAATCAGAGCCAGAGAGCCCGGTTGCATTCCCAGATGGTCCGTAGGCGACATGGTGAAAACACCACTAATACCAGCGTAGTCCTTCGTCTTCTCTATCTCATCTCTTACTGCTTGCCTGGCTGCAGCAGCATCAAGCCCTTCCGGAATCTTCTCTAAGGCCATAACCACCATGCTGAGGGCATCGTATGCATGCCCGCCAAAGGTGCTGGCTGTCTTACCTTCTGTAAAGTTTCCATAGTCGTTCTTGTATTGAGTCAAAACATCCTTCTGGAGGTCCTCATCTGGAACTACATCAGCGATGAGCAACTTACCCGCAGGGAAGATGACTCCATTGGCAGCAGCGCCTGCCTCGTTAATAAAAGCCTGATTGGCAATCCCATGGCTGCAGAACAGGGGTATAGTCATGTGCAACGTTTTCATATCCTGAGCAACGATAGCGGATGCCTTGTCAGTAGCCCAGCAAATCACAGCTTGGGCATCCGTGCCTTTGATGTGAGTAAGCTGAGACTGCATGCTGGGATCCTCGCTGGCAAACGTCAGATCGTCCACAATCGTGATTGAATAATTACCAGCGTCCCTATTGAGGACTGTTCTACCACCAGCACCAAACGCGTTTACATCCGTTATAATAGCTATTTTTGTAATGCCCTGCGCTTGCAGGTATCTGAGGATTTCTGCCGCCACCTCTTTATCGGCCTGGGGGGTCTTGAACACCCAGTACCTCTCTGATACCGGTGTCACAATCCCTATGTTGGCCGCACATGAGACAAGTGGTACCTTTGCCGTGGTTACTGTTTCGATGATGGCAAGGCTTTCCGGACTGCCGGTAGGACCGATGATAGCCAACACATTGTCCTGCTCGATGAGTCTGGTCGCCAAGGTCGCGCATTTAGCCGGGTCGGTCTCCGTATTGTAGAAAACTACATCTAAAGGATGACCGTTGATACCGCCGGCAGCGTTGATCTGCTCTTCCATCATGTCCACTGTTTCTTGTTCAGGAAGGCCAAGGTTTGAGTTAGCCCCTGTGGTTGAGAATAGTGCACCTACCTTATAGGCCTCCTTAGGTGTTGCCGAGGGGGTCGGGGTAGCCCCACCACCTCCCCCACTGGAGCAGCTTATGCCGCCGAGGGCAAGAAGCGCTACCGCCAGGACTAGAACTACCGCATACTTCAAGTAGTTCCGCATTCTGTGTTCCTCCTTTTCTTTTTTTGTGCAGGCCATCATCTGAAAAGGTAGGTTGCCACTGCCATTCCCGTCAGCGCTTCCCCCTTGTGGCTGCCGAGGGCATATTATAGCTTATGCAGAAGGCCGCTGCAACATAAGCAAATGGAGGTTGCAGGTGATGTGCCTTGTACGTATACTATTACATATCTATATATAGCCAATTCAGGGATTTGGAGAAGATATGGAGGCCGCAGCAACCTCTAGAAGCCGCTTGAGACAGTTACTACAAAGTGTCAAGGCTAGGGTCAGATATCGAGCGTCGATATTTGCCGCTACCATTTCCTTCTTCAGCTTATACTACCGTAATCTGATAGGGCACTATCTGCAAAATGTCCAACTATCACATCCAAGGTCCTTCTTGAGTTCATTCCGAATGATGAGCTTAGTCCACAGAGTAAGAGGATACACGGCAGTGTTTGTGCCCAGGCTGGTCGCTTTATACAAACTGAGCGAGGAAATCAACCAGCGCTCGGTGCCTGGAGATATTGTTGAATGCGGTGTCTATAACGGAGGTTCAGCAGCTATAATGGCTTCTCTTTGCGAGAAGTCTACCCTAAGCAGAAATGTGTGGCTTTTTGACTCCTTTGAGGGGCTGCCCAAACCTTCGGATAAGGACGGAGACGAAGCCCCGGCATATGAAGGTTGGTGTCACGGTGATCTATCGAAGGTCAAAGAAGTCCTTCGGAAGCTGCGCATCCCCGAATCCCGCGTCCGCATCGTCAAAGGGTGGTTCCAGGATACATTCCCTTCCGCGCAAATCAGAGACATAGCCATTTTGCATATCGACGCAGACTGGTACGAGAGCGTCAAATTGTGTCTGGAGAAATTCTACGATAGCGTCCAACCTGGCGGGTATATTGTCCTCGATGATTACGGCGACTGGGAAGGATGCAGGATAGCGACAGACGAGTTTTTGAAGAAACGTGCCCTTGACGTAAAACTTATTCAAGTTGACTACACCGGTTTCTACTTCCAAAAACCACAAACCTAGCAAGCCAAAAAAGGCTGAATATCCCACCTCTCAAGGATATTCAGCCTTTTTTGATATCTATGATACCTATGAGATGACTAGAATTCCAGCTTTAGCCTTTGCCGATTTTGAACATCTTGGTGCCGCAAACAGGGCAGGTTCCCTTAGTCGCCGGCTTGCCGTTCTTCATTTTGATGGACGTTGGATTCTTCATCTCTCTCTTGGCTCGGCACTTCATACAATATGCTTGCATCCTCTCTCTCCTTTCCTTTTCGTTCTTGCGAAGCAGGCTAGCACAAAATCGCTCTCGTGTCAAGATGGGAGAAACACATTTTTGAAGAATGTTCTTACTGCCGGAGCTTCGGAGGATATAAACTTCGAGGCCGGCCACGCCAAACTGTGATGGAATGTCGTGATAGCGACATGTTAATAGTGTACCTTCCAGAACAGGCTGTTGTTGACATCTCTGTAGAAAATGGTCTATCCTCAGCTTACATCTATCATACTATTCGGGAGACCCCTCTTCACAACCCGGCATAGTTGAGCCTTTACAGGCGAACCTTCAGGAGGTGACATCAGCATGATTGAAGCAATACTAGAGCAGAGGCAAAAGAAGCTGCGCAACGAAGCCAGGGAGTTTGCCAAGGCTATACCTCGACAGTTGATCCTGGATATGGACGCCGACAAAGTGAAATATCCCAAACAATTCCTCAAGGAGGGCGCAAAGAGGAATCTATTGGGCCTCCGATTCCCCAAGGCGTACGGGGGCAGGGGTATGAGGTGGGAAGACGAGGTCATCGCCCTCGAGGAACTCGGCACACTGCCCTTATCGCTGGGTTGCCTTTACTCGCTGGTAAGTATCTGCGGAGAGGCGTTCCATTTGTTCGGGAGCGAGGAGCAGAAGAGGAGATACCTCCAGCCTACCATCAAGGCAAAGCTGTGTTGTGCCGAGGCGCTTACCGAGCCCCGCGGCGGCTCTGACTTCTTCGGCGCTACCACCGTGGCACGTAAGAAAGGAAGGAACTATTTCCTCACAGGGCAAAAGCGCTTTGTCGTAGGCGCTGAGGGGGCAGATTACTTCCTGGTATATGCCAAGACCGATCCCAACGCGCCCAGCCGCGAGTCGCTCAGCCTGTTCGCGGTGGAGAAGGACATGGGGGTGGAAGTAAAACACCTCTACGGGCTGATGGGAACGCGGGGAGGAGGGGCAGGCAGGATTCTATTCCGTGATGTCAAAGTGCCCGAGGAGAACATTATCGGTAAGGAAGGGCAGGGCGGAGAGATATTCTATCGAATGATGATACCAGAGAGGATGACCACCGCCGCAGGCATCCTGGGCATGGCGCGCAGCGCCTTAGAGATAGCTGCCCGTTATAGCGACAAAAGGAAAGCGTTCGGCAGCAAAATCAGGGATTTTCAGGCTGTCAGCTTTAAGGTGGCTGACAGCATCACCAGGCTGGATGCCGCAAGCTCTCTGGTACATGCGGCGGCAATCACCGTTGACCAGGGACTAGACCGCAGGCTGGCCCGGCGCCTGGTATCCGAGGCCAAGAAGTTCTCCACGGAGGTTACCTGGCAAATAGTGAATGATGCGATGCAGATTATGGGCGGCATTGGGTACACCAACGTGTATCCCATCGAACGTATGCTGCGCGACGCTAGGCTGGCGATGATCTGGACGGGCACCAACGAGGTGATGAACCTGATAATTCAGCATGAGTACTATCGCCAAGTATTAACCCCCAGCACCGAGAGCAGAGACGTGGAGGTAGACGCAATCAGCGCCGATGAGGTTGAAGAGAAAGTCTACGAGTAATAAAGGAATTCACACCTGTGGGGTATAAGCGATTCTAAGTTTGTGCTTCAAGAACGCCTTTCAAATTGCTCAGAGCCTTCTTTAACGCCTTGCGCGTCGAGCTCGTTATCATCGGCGAAAACAGCTTCATGAGCCCCCCCACCTTCATATTGTAAACGATGGTAAACCTTGTGCCTCCCTCTATAGGGTCATAGGTGTTGTGCTGTTCATTAGTAATAGGCCCACAGGCAATATTCTTACCGAACTTCCTGTTTGGCTCGTATTCAATGGCCTTTGCAGTCCACTTCATAGTAAGGCCCATCATGCGGATCGTCCCTTTGAACGTGGTGCCGACACCAACAGGTCCCTGTGATGTCTGCTCCGCTTCTGGAAAAGTCGACTGCCACTTCGGCCAGCTCTTCGCGTCAGTCGTGAAGGCGAACACCTTGTCGACCGGACGCTTGATCTCCACTCTTTCCTCGATTCTTGCCATCTAGCCACCCCCTTAAGAAATGTCGATTGCGATTATAGAGCTATCCACCGCTTGTTGCAACCGTCTCCATTTGGTTCTGAGGAGATCCTCACAGGCAGTGCAGCCAAAAGGAGGGGAAAAAGAGGAACACTAGGGACGGACAGTATACGTAATCACAGAGAATTCATTGACAAATGTGAATAGGAGTGGTATAAACCTTGACAGGAACATCCTCGAGGGTTATCTAGTAGGCTCATACCCCGGTCTCTCCTCTCCAAAAACGTTAGCTCCCAATAGAGATCTTATTAAAGGCTTTCCCAGGGCCCCTTCGGCCTTGTCCGTTTAGAACGATTCTCTCGGGAACCTAAAATGGAAATGCTGGTTTGGGGGTGGTGGAATGTGTGACTTCTGCGTTCAGCACGGTGAGGGAAAGAAATGGTATTTGGTGATGCAGAACTACTCGCGCGAACTCTGGGGCCAGCAGAAGCGGTCTTATTTCATGGAGGATTTCGGGGCTCATTTTGAGGAAAGGATTGGCAAGACGGTGGCGCAAATAGACGCCGTGAGAGACATTCCCCTGATGGGACGCCTTGTGCGGCAGATGACTGTACGTAAGGAGAAGGTGCTGCACTGGGGGCAGGTAGTACCAATCGAAGATGTTGAACAGATCGTGGACTTAGTCGATTCTATTGTGCGCATGCCTTGCGCCTGCCGCAAGCTGACCACCGGTCGGGAAGCACGCTATTGCTTCGGGTTAGGCATAGATGTAATCGGCATCCTGAGCAGGTATCCTGACTACTCACACAGCTTTGACGTGCTGGAAAAGGAAGAGGCCAAAAAGGTTCTGCGCTCCTTCGACAAACAGGGCCTAGTGCATTCCATCTGGACCTTCAAGACTCCCTACATAGGTGCGATCTGCAACTGTGACCAAGATTGCATCGCATTCCGCATCCAGGTGAAGACAAACATGCTACAAATCATGTTTAGCGCTGAGTACGTGGCGCTAGTAGACTGGGACCTGTGCAACGGGTGCAAGAAGTGCCTGTTGAACTGCCAGTTCGGGGCTATCCGCTACTCCAACGCACTAAAGAGGTCCACTATCGACATGACTCGTTGCTATGGCTGTGGTGTCTGCCGTGCTGTCTGCGACAAAAATGCTATCACCCTGAAACCAAAAAATGAGTTCGCCAGGCTGCTGTGACAGGAACTGAGTGACAATGAAGATAGACATCGATAGTGAAGCATGTGGCAACCCATTGGACTGTCGGTTGTGTCTCGACCGCTGTCCTGAGAAGGTGTTCGGAACCTATCCCCGTGGCCGGAGGCATCCAGGCGTGGCACCTGGAGACTGGGTAATCATCCCCTTGTTCTCTTCCCAGTGCACAGGTTGCAATGAATGCCTGGCCTTCTGTCCCAAGCAAGCCATCTTGGTCCAGCGACTATCATTGCGCCAGAAGATTGTCGACGCTATTAGTCTTGTTCGGGATCTTGTCCGCAAAGGTGAGACAGCTTGGTCCTGGAAATAATGGACGATTCAAGAATCAAAGCCCTCTCACAGGGCCGCCAGAGCAGATTGTACAAACATCGGAATATCCGATTTGCTTGTACTCTGATCGTACTCCCAGCAACGAATCAATAGATACTCTACCGCCCTATGTTTTCGAGCACAAGAAGCCCTGTAGCCTTAATGTGAGGATTTTCTAATGACTTGAGAGAAAGTTGAAGATTTTCAGGAGTAAGGACTATTTGGCGGTGCTCAGAAGAGCACGGCTTTACCCTGATCGAGCTGCTGACCGTGGCCGCTATCCTGGAACACCGCCGAAGAGATTATACGTCTCTAAAGGACAATCTCAACTTAGCCTATCTTTACCTTTCATCACTTTGCCTACAAGAATTACGATTCAAGGAGTTGTTGCAACGAAAGGCTTTTTATCTAGTTTGCACATAAGTTGAATTACTTGACGCCCGGTCATGGCGCCGCTGGGTATGCCGCCTCCCGGCTGAACCCATTGCCCTGCCATATAGAAGTTATCCAGACCGGGCAGTATCTTGCTCATCTGCGAGGTCATGTTCTTAGGCGTCATTAGCCAACCCTCGAAGCTACCCTGCCAGTTGCCGGTATAGCGATGGAAGGTAATAGGCGTAGCTACATCTCGCATCTCGACCTTAGACGCTACGCCGGGGAAACGTTTGTCCAATAGACTTACTACTGTGTCAGCGATTTTCTCCTTCTCTTCCTTATAGCGTTTTATATCTTCGCGAAGGGATTTCCAGTAGGGATAGTTGGACTCAAACATAACTGTGAGCAGTGTCTTCCCGGCGGGAGCCAGAGTGGGGTCGAAGTTGTGGATGCGCACACTTAGCCACTTTCTCTCCTGACCGGCGATTGTCACAGGCTTGTCAAGCTCAAAGGTTATCCCGGAAATTATCTTCGGCATATCGGCAAATGAGCGGTTGACGCCGAGGCCGATGTATATCAGCGGTGGGAAGATGGGGAAGTTCTCATAGTAGCCGCGGATTTTATCGTTGATGTATTTACCCTCGAGCATGTCGAAAATGGTGGCATGGCCGTCGGCAGCCGAAATCACATAATCAGCCCGATGCTCACTGCCATCGGCCAACCTGATACCCACGGCTCGGTTGTTCTCCACCAGTATTTGGGTCACCTTTGATTTGTATCTAATCTCTCCTCCGAGGTTGAGATAACGTTTTTCGATAGCGCGGGACAGCTCCATCGAACCGCCTATAACATAGCCTGCCTTTTTCTGATGCATATATCCGATGGTCATCAGCATGAATATGGAGGAGAACTCAGGAAACCATATTTGTTGCCAGGCTTCACGCAGCAGGGGATTCTTGAAGCGCATGCCCAGGTCTACCATCGTCCTCTTACCCCACTTCCTGAAATTGCCCAAGTAGGGGAGCATCTTGAGCATTAGCTTCATACCATCAATGGGGCCATATAGCTCAGGCGGTTTATCCACGGGCATATCCAGGCGAGTGAGGCGGCGCATAGCTTTGGCGCACTCGCTGATGACCATGGAGTCTTCTGGAGCAAGCTCTTTCATGTGCTCTTCCAGACGGTCGATGTTACAGTACAGGTTGAAGGCCTTGCCATCAGCGCTTTCGATACGGTAGAACTGCTCCATATCGATTACGCGCTTGCCCTGTATCATGCCCAGTTCTTCCCAGAGTTGAAATAGATTTGCCCCAGGCGCTGAGCCTACCAGCCAGTGCAGACAGCCATCTATGGTGTAGCCTTTGCGCTGCCAAGCAGTGCACAGCCCCCCCGGCTTGTCGTGCATCTCGAATATAGTGGTGGTGTAGTCATTCATTCGTGCGTAGCACCCGGCAGCAAGGCCACCTATGCCGGCACCTATAATGATTATCGATTTACTCATTGCACTCTCCATTACTCACGAAAAACAATAGTGAAAACTGCGATAGCCGGTAGCACGATAGTCCATACCCGAGGTATTCACAACCGTCTTCACTTTATTCTATGGTGGCAGGAATGATAAGCCAGTAGAGCTTGGCTGTCAATATTGTTTTAACTTCATACACTTGCTATCATGATATGTACAAGAGCAGAAACCATGAATATCTGGTCGCACGACTGTCCGCACCTAAATTGCCAACGCAGGCCTCTGCATAGGCAAATCTAGGACAGTGACTCTTGGGTTTGTTCAATCGTGCTGCTGCATCAAGTAGGTTACTGGACTCTGGAAGGAGGTATTGTCTAAACATGAACTTCGAATTAAATGAAGAACAGAGAATGTTTAAGGACGCGATAAGGAATTTCGCAGAAAAAGAGATAGCTCCCTTGGTCAATGAGGCTGAGGAAAGGGAGACCTTCCCCGTCCAGCTGTTCACTAAAATGGGTACCATGGGTTACCTATGTGTTGGGTATCCCCCCGAGTACGGCGGTGGTGGCATGGGAAAGATCGGCGAATGCATCGCCATGGAGGAACTGGGACGAATCTGCCTGGGAATAGCCAGCGGAATCATGGTACAGTCGGGGATAGCGACTTCCGCCATTTACCGCCATGGCAATGATGAACAGAGACAGAAGTACTTGGTACCAGCTATAAAGGGGCAGAAGATCGGGGCCTTTGCGCTGACTGAGCCCAACGCGGGCTCTGATGCCTCTGCCATTGAGACTCGCGCAACCAAAAATGGGAATGGCTACATCATAAACGGCACCAAGATCTTCATCACAAATGGCCCTATAGCCGATTTCGTACTGACAGCAGCCTATACCGACAAGGCAAAGGGAGCTCGGGGCGGCGTGAGCCTGTTCATCGTGGATAAGGAGACTGCCGGCTTCAGCGTCAGCAAAATGCACAAGTTCTGCATGCGCGCTTCCTCGACGGGTGAACTGACCTACGACAGCGTAGCAGTTTCGCCGGAGGATCTGGTGGGTGAAGAAGGTCGCGGCTTTCCCTATCTGATGGAGGCGCTTACCGCGGGTAGGATAACCCACGGAGCCAGAAGCCTGGGCCTTGCTGCTGCAGCCAATGATGCATCACTCCACTATGCCCAGAACAGGCGCCAATTCGGCCGGCCAATAGGCAACTTCCAGGCTATCGCCTTCAAGCTGGCCAGGATGGCCCTGGACTTGGAGGCCGCACGATGGCTAGTCTACCATGCTGCATGGCTACATGACCAAGGCATCCGCTGTGTCAAAGAGGCTGCCATGGCAAAGCTCTTCGCCAGCGAGATGGCCCAGCGCGTAACCGGCGAAGCCATGCAGATACATGGTGGTTACGGTTTCACTACGGATTCGCCTATCCAAAGATATTACCGCGACGCTCGACTAGGCACAACTGTCGAAGGCACCTCGGAGATTCAGCAAGTGGTCATCTCCAGGGAAATAGGCGTTGGCTAGGCAACCTTTGATGGTTTCGCCTTGAATAGAGGCAGATAGATGTCGTATACTGGCAAGGCAGATGAGGTAACGCGATGAGAGAGGTCGTAATTGTTAGCGCGGTGCGGACGCCGATCGGCTCGTACATGGGCTCTCTGAGAAGCGTACCGGCCTACGAGTTGGCCGCCCTGGTACTCAACGAGGCGGCAAAGCGTGCAAAGGTTGACCCTGCATCAGTCGATGACGTAGTCATGGCTCAAGCCTATCAGAGCGGTGAATACGTCAACATAGCCCGGATGGGCCTGCTTACCGCAGGATGGCCGGAAGAGGTAACAGGCATCACCCTCGACCGCCGTTGCTGTGGCGGACTAGATGCAATCTGCTTCTCAGCTATGGAAATCCAGAGTGAGAATGCAGATATCGTGGTTGCCGGTGGTGTGGAAAGTATGAGCACGGCGGAGTTCTACTTGCAAGGCTCTGTGAGGTGGGGTATCGGTGGAGAGGGTGATATGCCCAGGGGGCACGGTTCGTTAGCTATGTGGGGAATACCGATGTACGACAGACTACAGCGCTGCCGGGTTATGTCCCAACCCATCGCGAGGTATGGAGTCCTGCCCAGCATGATGAGCTGGGCTGAGACGGCAGCGCGGGAGGAGGGCATCACACGTGAAGAGTGTGACAAGTGGGCCTTGAGAAGCCACCAGAAGGCCTGTGCTGCGATAGATTCGGGTATATTCCGAGAAGAGATTGTTCCGGTGAAGATTCCCCAGAAAAAGGGGGCACCTAAGATAATGGACACCGATGAGACACCTCGACCTGACACTGCTTTGGAATCTCTAGCGAAGCTGCAGCCTATTCTCGGCGGAGTCTGTACCGCTGGCAACTCATCCACTGAGAACGATGGGGCTGCAGCCTGTGTCGTCACTATCCCGGATAAGGCAAAGGAGCTTGGGGTTGAACCAATGGCCTACCTTAGGGCTTTTGCGGTTGCCGGGACTGACCCGACCCGCACCTACCAAGGAGTGCCCACAGCAGTGAACAAAGCGTTGAGAAAGGCAGGGCTCAGGCTAGACGAAATAGACCTGATCGAGATCCAAGAGGCTTTTGCTGCACAGATCCTGGCGGATCTGAAGTATCTGAAGTTGTCCGAAGCGCACTGGGAGAAGGTGAACGTCAACGGTTCTGGCATTTCCCTTGGCCATCCGATCGGTGCTACCGGCACCATGAGGATGGTGACATTGCTTCATGAGATGAAGAGGCGCGGTGCTAAGTATGGGCTGGAGGCCATTTGTGGTGGAGGCGGGCTGGCAATCTGTGCCATAGTGGAAAGAAAGTAGCCCCATTCCAGGCCCCAAAATGTCAGAGGTGAAAGCAATGAGTCTGAAGGAAGTGAAGAAGGTCAGCATAATCGGTTCGGGACTAATGGGTGCCCAGATTGCGGAGATTATAGCCAGGGTTGGGGGATACCCTGTAGTGATGTGGGACATGGACGAGGGGCTACTAGCAAAAGGTTTTAAAGCCATAAGCAGTAGCTTGAAGCGTTTCTTCGTGGACAAGGGTAAGATGTCCCGGGAGGAAGCTGAGCAGGTCATGAACAGGATCAAGGGCACCACGGAAATAGCTGAGGCCGCAAACGCCGATTTCATAGTAGAGGCAATCCTAGAGAACATGAACATAAAGCAAAAGGTGTTCAGGCAACTGGATGAAGCTGCGCCCACCAATGCCTGTCTCGCTTCAAACACATCCAATCTCAACATAACTGACTTGGGGCGTGCCACCAGCAGATCAGATAAGGTGATAGGGATGCACTTCTTTAATCCTGTTGCTGTTATGAGACTTGTGGAAGTTGTCAGGGGAACGCTGTCATCAGACGAAACAACACAGCTGACTTGTGACTTGGCCAGGAAACTTGGAAAAGAGCCGATTGTATGCCGCGACTCTAGCTATGGTTTTCTAGCCAACCGGGCGTATCGGGCGATGAGGAACGAGGCGCTGCAGATGGTCTGGGAGAGAGTAGCTACGCCCCAGGATATAGACAAGGCTCTGAAACTAGGGTACAACCTGCCTATGGGACCTCTGGAGTTGACAGATATGACCGGAGGTTGGGGCATAGCCGTAGCCTCTGAGGCCGACGCTGTTAGGGAACTGGGACCAGAGAAAGGCTATGTGCACCCGCTGATAAGGATGATGGTCAGAGCCGGCTACACCGGCGGACGGGATAAGAAGGGCATATACGCCTTCTGGGATGAAATCCTTTCGAAGTGGTAGCCGCGCAGGCACTAGTTAAGGAACATGCTGCGCGAAGCCAGGCAAGGCTCTATGAGATAATGATGCATTATTTTATTGCCAAACACCAGCAATCTCTAAATCTAGAAGTGGCGCAATAATCTGGGCTAGTCGAGGTCGTTATGTCTTTTAAGGGTGTAGATTACTACAGCATAGACGAGTTACTTACTGACGAGGAAAAGATGCTCAGGCAGTCGGTACGTAAACTCTTGGAAGATGAATGCGAATCGCGCATTGCAGATGCTTTCGATAAGGAAGAGCCGATCAATATGAGAGAACTCGCTCCCAAGTTTGGTAAGCTTGGCCTGATTGGTCCCTTCATTCCGTCGGAGTACGGAGGTGCAGGTTCAAGCTATATGAACTTTGGGCTTATATGTCAGGAGATGGAACGAGTTGATAGCGCTCTGAGAAGCTACCTGGCTGTGCAATCCGGCTTGGTGATGTACCCAATATGGCAATTCGGCTCAGAAGAGCAAAAGCGAAAGTGGTTACGAGCAGTGGCAAGCGGAGAAAAGATGGGATGTTTTGGACTCACAGAGCCAAATGCAGGCTCGGATCCAGCTCGAATGGAGACAAAAGCGAGAAGAGATGGACAGTACTGGATAATAAATGGAGAAAAACAGTGGATAAGCGAAGCATCGATTGCGGATTTCGCAGTTGTTTGGGCTCAAACGGACGACGGAATAAGAGGATTCTTAGTAGAACGAGGCACAGACGGGTTCACTCAAACCTTCCAAGGCAAAAAGGGTTCAATGAGGGCCTTGGATGTGGGCTCGTTGGTATTATCTGATTGTAGAATAAGGTCTGAGAATATGCTACCAAAAGCGAGAGGTCTAAGGTCAGCGCTTATGTGTCTCAACCAAGCTCGGTACGGTATATCCTGGGGTGCAATTGGAGCAGCCATGTCTTGTTATGAAACCGCCTTGAATTATGCAAAAGAACGGAAACAATTCGGGGCGCCAATTGCATCATACCAGTTGATACAGGAGAAACTGGTGAACATGCTGATAGAAATTACCAAGGGGCAACTCTTAGCCTACCGACTCGGGAGATTGGTTGACGAAAGAAAAGCAAGTCACGCTCAAATTTCTTTGGCCAAGAAGAACAATGTTGCTGTTGCTCGCATGTGTGCCAGAACGGCGCGAGAGATCTTAGGTGCCAACGGTATATCGTATGATTTTCCCCCTATACGTCATATGGCAAACATTGAAAGCGTATATACTTATGAAGGAACAGATGATATACATACTTTGATCATAGGAGAGAATATTACTGGCATCCCGGCATTCACCAGGGAATCCAAATGAAGTTTATCAAATGCGGCAGCCGAGGGCGAAACTTTATAGAGCCTATCTAGGTCTGCGGTGTCCGCCTGAGGAAGTCTAGAACGGCCCGGTTAGCTTCGTCTGCGGCCTCGGTGATGAAGCCATGCCCCATATTCTTCAGTATCCCTAATTCGGACATGGGTATCCTTGATGCCAGAATCCGGGAGTTTTCAACCGGAATGAGTCGGTCAGCATCTCCGGCGATTACCAGAGTAGGCACCCTAATATCCGGTAAACGCTCATAGGTATCATGCTCCCATATGGCATATGCCTGCCTCATAGCGCCATGGAGAGGGGCAGGATGCTCCATCATTTTCGCCATCAGTTCTTGGATGAGACCTGGATTTTTGTCAATGAACTCCTGACTCACGAGGAAGGGGATCGTTTCCTTGACTATCTCTGCCCGAGTAAATTTCTTCATGTGCTCAAAGTCAGCAAGAACTGTCATCGCCTCTGCGTCGGGCGTTGTGCTATGCGGGCCGCCGCAGGAAGTGCAACCCAGGATTAGACTATTTACCCTCTCGGGGTAATGCAAAGCAAAGTGCTGGGCTATCATGCCTCCCATGGACACCCCAAAGATGTGGGCCGCATTGATACCGATGGCCTCAAGCAGCCCGGCCAGGTCTCCCGCCATCATCTCCATACTGTAAGGCACGTCAGGCTTGTCGCTCTGGCCAGAGCCTCTGTTGTCAAAGGCAACCACGCGGTATTGCTGGGAAAAGACAGTGACTTGCCGGAACCACCACGCTGTGTTAGCCGTATAGAATGTAATCAGAACCAGCGCCTCACCCTTACCATGGACCTCATAATAGATATTGACATCACCGACCTTCACTGTAGGCATTTTCCCCCAGAACCGACTGAGTGGAAAAGTCAGCGACTGAAAGCCCGTTTGAGAGCATATGTCTGTCGCCTACCGCTTCGCCCACGTATAAACTACCCCCAAAGACGTGTGCAAGCCATCCTGGCGGGACATCGCCCCTTATGTGGAATCCCCTTTTTCATAACTTAGAAAAATCTCGAGCCCCTTCGCCGGCCTAGTCTTTATAGCCCAGCGCAAAGCGCCATCCGGTGAGCGGAGACGTCTCAAACACTACGTTCTTCGCAAGACTGGGGCTTGTCTCAAAGATTAATTGTGTGTCTGAATGGAGTACCACCTCACCAGCTTCGGTAGTGGCGTAGAACACCATATCATCTGGCAGCGCCAGTTCTTCACCAATGGTGTTGCTCAAATCATCCAGGAAAATCGAGGCCCCGAGTCCTCCGATGACCTCCCCCTCCCTTATTACAGGCGACGCCGCAATAAACGACTTCTTGCCGGTAGATTTGCTGACCACCAGGTCACCGAACACATTGTTACCAGCCATCAGCCCGGGGAAATAGGTCCTGTTTGAAAGGTTCTGGTCTGTCTTTCCCAGCTCAACGGTGTAATAAGATCCATCCGGCAACACAAACCACAAGGTATTAGGAACTTGAGCCTGCTGAACCTTGGCGAGCAGCCCCGCCATCTCCTGCCAATCCGCAGACTGAACTTCCTGCGTCATGGCTAGGGCTTCCAGCACATTTGAATAGCTCGAGATATGGCTGTCCGCTAATGCCACGACAGCAGAAACACCTACCTTTGTGTCCATTCTGTCAGCTTGTTCGTTTCCCCCACATCCCAAAGCGACCACCGCCAACAGCAAGCACACCCCAAAAATGCTAATAACTTTTCTAAACACGATATCCTCCTGTAATAGTTTAATTTCCCCAAAATCTTGGCCCATAAATATCCTCAAATATCCTCCGCACCCCACGGTCAAGCTTTTGGGGGCTGAAGTCGATATTAGCGATAAACCTGAGGTGTGTCAACATAATCGACAGGGCAGAAGAAAGAGGTTTGGGGGCACAGTTCAGCCAACATTGACGTCACTGATTCAGACTATTCTTGAACGTACCGCAGCTTCAGAGGTCTACCATTGGACGAACATGGGGATGTTTGATTTGTTTGTACTATAACCATACTACCGGTAAGGAGTCATTGAGAATTATACCACAATTTATTTCTTTACAGAATCAGTAATCTAGGGATAAGCTACTTAGACAAATATCCCTACATGTTCAGTGTGTATTGCTGTGGTAGTATGACTATTCTAAGTCTGTGCTTCAAGAATGCTTTTCAAGTTGCTAAGACTTTTCTTTGACCCCCTGCGCATTGAGCTTACCACCATCGGCGCAAAGAGTTTAAGGAGCCCGCCCAGCTGCACATCGTAGACCCGAGTTAACTTTGTACCTCCTCCTATAGAATCAAGGATAAAGTGCTCTTCAAGCACCATGCTTGGCAAAGAAACAGCGCCGCCCCATTTCTTGTTCGGCTCGTATTCCGTGACCTTTGCCGTCCATGCCATTCGCCGACCCATGGCTCTCATGTCTCCTCGAAGCGTAGTCCCGATACCCATCTGTCCCGGTGACGTTTGCTCTGCTTCCAGCAAACCTGAATCCCACCGCGGCCAGGTCTTTACGTCACTCATGTAGGCGAACACCTTGTCGGCCGGACGCTTGATTTCCATGCTTTCTTCGATTCTTGCCATCAAGTCCCCCCCCCCAAAAGAAATTTCGATTGCGATTATAAGGCCTCCCATCGCTTGTCGCAACTGTCTACAATTACATCGGGATGTTTGATTTGCTTGTACTATAACCATGCTACCTGCAAGGAATCAATGAGAATTCCACCAAAATCTATTTTTTCAAAGAATCCGCCAACATTCTAATGCGACCTGCTTTATAGGGCCTATCAGCCTCATGGCGTGACTGTTGCATGGACAAATCCGCAGCAGCAACACACCTGCCTGTTCTGATTTACACCTTTGAAATAGGCATCCTTGAAATACTCACCTGTAACGTTCTTTACTTGATGAAACCCTTTACTGGATAGAAATTCGTCAATTCTTCCTTTCTCGATTCCGAACTTAAATGGCTCGCTACCTCGTTCATGAGCCTTTCGCACCTTTTGGGCGTATTCCAACTCACAGGTCCCGTCTAGTACTGACCGCCAAATGTAGTTGAAGATGATAGAGCTACCTTTGCCTGAATTCCCTGCTACGAAAGCCAGAGTCTCGTCCACAGCCTCTGCCGTTATGTACATTGTCACGCCTTCCCAGATAAACAGAGTCTTTAAGCTCTTATCGTAACCACTTTCAAACAGTTTCTTGTCCAACCTCTCTTTCTCAAAGTCGACGGAGACATAGACCACATGAGCTGGCAGAGAGCCAAGCATCCTGCTCACCTTTTCTATCTTTGCCTTTTGGGTGGCAGGATGGTCCACTTCAAAGACCTTCGCTTTTTCTTTTAATTCACCAAACCTGTAGGCCCTCGTATCATAGCCAGCCCCAAGGATAACTAACTGTTTAATCCCATCGTCAATGCACGCCTTCAAACAATCGTCTATATATCTGGTGCGTCCCGCCAGACAGCCAAATGCGCCTGGACTTCGCCGCTCAGCGTTCCACAGTGCTATTCTTGTTAAAAATCGACTTCTGCCAAATACTCTGTATTTGGCTCCGAGAAAATGCTGGGCTAGAGGGTCATAACATACTCGCTCATCCTCTGGTTTAAGCGACTCAACCGCCCTAAGCGCTGCTACGCCATCTGCTGTACTACTCGCTTTCTCCTCTTTCATGATTACCTCCGTTTGTAGCAGGCTGACTTCTTGCGACATTCTACGGCGATATGTTATGGGGTGCAAGAAGCCTAAGTCAAGTCACCCTTCGAGGACAGCATGAAGCATTACAAGGCGGTGAAAGGGGTGGGGCTGCTATTAATGAACACCTTCACTAGATCAACAAAACCACGGGTGGTTCACCATTGGACAAACATGGGCATTACGACGTGGACGTAGCTCTCGTCGCCTACCGGGCGGATGACCCCCGGGCTGGAGGAGGTTGTGGTCTCCAGAGCCACTTCATCCTTGGTGAGAACCCCCAGCACATCCATCAGGTATTTGCTATTGAAGGCAATCTTGGCTTCCTCTCCCTCGACAGCAGCATCGACCTCACCCACGTTGTCGCCGATCTCTTCGGCACGGGCTGAGATAGCTATCTTGCCTTTGCCATCCCTGGGCATTATCTGGAGTCGCACAATGCCACTGCCGTCTCTGGCGAAGATGGAGGCGCTTTTGGTAGCTCTGAGGAACTCGGAAAGCTTGACCACCGCCCTGGTAGTGTGGCTCTTGGGGATAAGCTGGGAATAATTGGGGAAGGTGCCCTGGATCAACTGGGAGACCATCTCTACATCTCTCAGCCGGAACATCACCTGGCTTTTCTGCGAATTGACGGTAAGCTCCAGAGGCTCTTCCTGCTCGCTGATGAGACGAGTTAGCTCGTTGAGGGAGCGCGCAGGGATGATGATGGCTATCTTCGTGTCCACATGCTTGGCCAGGGATACCTTGCGCACTGCCAGCCGAAAGCCATCGGCGGCAGCCAAGGTAAGTTGCTCCCCTTCGAACTCGGCGTGGACGCCGGTTAGGACAGGACGCGACTCTTCGGACGCTGCGGCAAACACAACCTGGTTGATTGCCAACCTCAGGTCGCCGGGCTTTACCTTAACATTCATCCCATCGGTGATCTTGGGGATAGCCGGGAAATCGGCGGGATCCAGCCCGCTGATATGTGCCTCATGACGGGCGCACCTTAGCTCCACGCTTCGGCTGCGAGGGGAGAGGGCCATATCTATCCGGCCGCTGGGGAGAGAGTTCACGAAATCGGTTAACAGCCTCGCCGGAATAGTAACTGTGCCCTCCTTTTCAATAGTGGCGGGTATCCAGCAACTGATGGCAATCTCGAGATTAGTTGCAGCCAGCTTGAGTCGGGAGCCCTCTGTGGCTATTAGAACATTATTGGTTATGGGCATGACAGCCCTGGTTGCCACCGCCCTGCCCACCACCGCCAACCCTTTGCTTAAGTCCTCTTGAGAACATGAAACTTTCATCGCTCACCACCCATCAGAGTGAATAGTGGCAGTAGTATACCCCGCAATTGTCCGCTGAGTCAAGTAGCAGAAAAACAACCAAGTGAAGCTATATTAGCTGTGCATTGTCAGCCTGAGTTGGCTTGAGCCAGCTTCCATACAGCTCCATAATTACGAAATCGTGTCCCCTGTTTTTGACATGCCCACAGACTACAAAGCCGCACTTTTGAAAACACCGCTGGGCTCTGACATTCCATTCCAGAGTATCCAAGTAGACCCTCTCCAGACCCATGTCTGCGAAGACATGGGCAACCAATGTCATTACGGCATCAGTCCCGCAACCCTTGTCCCAGTATTCCCGGTCGCCGATTATGACACCTATCTTGGCTTGCTTCCTGTTCTTATCCACATCGTAGTACATACAGTTTCCGATGTGCTTGCCGTCGAGGGTATCTATGGCAAACCAGCGCCGATCCTCCTTGAAAGATCGCAGTTGTTCCGTGTAGTAAAGCATGAATTCTGGAAAGGACAGCTTTAAGGGCAATACCGCATCATAGCGAGCCAACTCGGGGTCAGACCTCCACGCATAGTCGTTCTCAGCATCGCTAAGCCGTTTCTCTCGCAATACCACCCTTTGCCCTGTTAGAATCAGCTCATCACCAATCATACGGTTAAAATTCTATCCTTTGCATGTCCATGAGTCAAACTTGCCACTATTTCTGTTCGACTTGGGAAATTTCCCCTCGGCGCTCCCCACATTAATAAACAGTCTGCCAAAAATCTTACTTGTACAGATAGAATGAGTGGTCTATAATGGATAGAATGTCAAAAATCAAGGTTTGAGAGTCTATGGCTAATAAACGAGATTACTATGATGTCCTCGGCATCGAAAGAAATGCCTCTGATGATGAAATCAAGAAGGCGTTCCGAAAGCTGGCATTTCAGTATCATCCCGACCGCAACAAGGACCACGGAGCCGAGGAGAAGTTCAAAGAGATCAAAGAAGCCTACGATATCCTCAGCGACTCTCAGAAACGCGCCGCCTATGACCGCTTCGGCCACGCCGGAGTTCAGGGATTCGGCGGCCGTGGTTTCGAGGGCTTCGACTTCGGCGGCTTCGGCGACATCTTCGATGCCTTTTTCGGCGGCGCAGCCCAGCGCGCAGGGCCGCAACAAGGCGCCGACCTGAGTTATCATCTCAATATCTCCTTCGAAGAGGCAGTCTTCGGCACTGAAAAAGAGCTGGAGATAGTGCGCACGGAAGTCTGTTCAGTTTGCAAGGGGAGCAGAAGTGAACCAGGCAGCCAGCCCGCTAAGTGCCCTACCTGCAACGGTACCGGGGAGGTGCGCCGGACTCAGCGCAGCATATTCGGTCAGTTCATCAACGTGACTACCTGTAGCCGCTGCCATGGCGAAGGCAGAATCATTACCAAGCCTTGCCCTCATTGTAGTGGCCAGGGCAGGGAGCGCTTTACGCGCAAGATCGCTGTAAAGATACCACCGGGCGTTGATGAAGGAACACAGATTCGACTGAGCAGCGAAGGGGATGCCGGCAAACAGGGTGGCCCACCAGGGAATCTCTACGTGTCCCTATCAGTGCAAAAGCACAAGTTCTTTCAGCGGGAAGGCGACAATATCTTGTATGAACTGCCCATAAACTTCGCTCAAGCGGCCCTAGGCGATGAGATGCAAGTTCCAACTGTGGATGGCGATGTCACTCTGAAAATACCCACAGGCAGCCAAACGGGCAGGATATTCCGTCTCAGGGAGAAGGGCGTTCCCCATCTGCGCCACCCCGGGCGCGGCGACCAGTTTGTGAGACTCTTTGTAGTCACCCCTTCGTCCCTGGATGAAACCCAGAAGAAGCTGTTCAAAGAGCTGGCGAAAACCCTGGGCAAGGCCACGCTGCCTAAGGAAGATAAAGGCTTCTTTGAGAAAATCAAGGACACCTTTGGGAGCGGGTCGTGAGATGGCAAAATACGCCGCCTCCTTGCAGCACTGCTAAGCCTCAAAGTCCCCTGGCCTGAAAAGGCCAGGTTTTTTAACTGAACATGCATCGTTTTTTCTTACCTTCAGATTGGATTGGCGAGGGCACGGTAGTCATTACCGGGAAGCTGGTTCACCAGCTGCGCAATGTGCTGCGCCTGGGAACTGGCGACCATATCACGGTTCTCGATAATAGCGGCTGGCAGTACGAGGTCGAGCTTCAAAAGGTGGACAGCAGCAAAGTCAAAGGAAGGGTGGTCAGTAAATCACTGGCTGTTGGTGAGCCTCGCACGAAAATCACCCTGTATCAGGCATTGCTCAAGGGTAGCAATTTCGAGTTCGTTCTCCAGAAGTGCACAGAAATCGGCGTTGCAGGCTTTGTGCCAATAATCTGCGAGCGGTGTGTGGCAGGCGCACCGGACAGTAAACGGCTTAGCCGCTGGAGGAGCATCATCACCGAAGCTGCGGAAGTATCCAGAAGAGGAAAGTTGCCGGTTTTGCATAACCCAACAAGTTTGACCGAGGCATGCGAGTCCGCAAGCGGAATCTCACTTCTCCCCTGGGAGGAGGAAAGGGTGAGAGGCATCGGCGATGTACTGAGGAGCCATCGGAAAACCAGAAACGACCCCGCAGTCAACATCTTCGTAGGCCCCGAGGGAGGGTTCTCACCTAATGAAGTAGAACTTGCCCGAAGCCGCGGAATCGTTCCTGTAAGTCTGAGCCGCCGCATACTGCGAGCGGAGACTGCAGGTTTAGTGACGGCCGCTATCACGCTCTATGAATTCGGCGATATGGATAGTGGCTAAGTGCAGCGGCCCCAAACAGCAAAAGCAACACGCAAGGCGCGACAGGTCAAACGCCCGTCCTCATTTTACTAGCAGGCAGAGTATATTCTTATGGCTAGGAGCCTCCCCTTTTTAGGTGCTCCTCGACCTTAGCAATCAGCTCCTTAGGTTTCAGCGGTTTTCGAAGATATTCGGCAACTTGGAAGGGAAACGGCTGCCCTAACGACTCGGAGAAACTGGTCAGCGCCAGGACCGGTATTTTCGAAAGCGATGGTTCTTTGCCAAACTGCTCAGCAAAGTTGAACCCATCCATTACTGGCATCATTATGTCCAAAAGGATCAAATCGGGTTTTTCCTTTTTGGCCTTTTCCAGTCCCTCTTTTCCATTATAGGCAACGATTACCTCGTAAGGCTTACTTTCCAAAGTCCCTTTCATCACTGCCACAAGATCTACGTCATCGTCGACAACCAGAATCTTGGGTTTCTGTTTCATGTCCAATTTCCTCCTTGGCTATTTATTTTACCACAAACCGACATGGGTTTATTCCCGCTTCTACTGGGGCACAGCCGCTGGCTTTTTCGGAATGGTAAAACTAAACCTGCTCCCCTTTTTGGTTTCAGGGTCCGGGCTTTCAGCCCAGATTTTACCACCATGGGCTTCGACTATCCTTTTGGATATAGATAGCCCCAACCCCGTTCCTTTGCTTCCCACATTGCTGCCACGGAAGAAGTCATTGAACAGCCGGGGCAATTCTTCAGGTAAAATGCCAATCCCGCTGTCTATAACTTCAACACGTATGTCTTTCTCGTTGTCAATAACCCTGACCAGCACCTTACCCTCGTTTGTATAATTGATGGCATTACTCACCAAATTTGTTATTACTTGCTGTAACCTGCGGCTCGCCCCGTTGATTTTGAGCGGACGCTCGGGCAACTCCACCTTCAGCGTTAGCTCTTTCTGCTGTGCCAAGTTATCAAGGCCCTCGAGTGAACGTTTGACCACCTCATTCAAAGTGATTTCCCGCATTTCTCGCGCTATCTCACCGGTCTCGATGCGGGGGATGTCCAGCAGGTCGGTAATCAATGTAAGGAGCCCGTCGATTCTCCGGACACCCCTTTCCAGTAAATCTCTTTGCCCGTCGGTAATCTTTCCGGTAAATCCGTCCAATATGTAGGATATGAAACTCTGGGTAGCGACAAGGGGAGATTGGAGGTCATGCGCAACAACGCCCAGAAACCGGACGAAGCGACGCCTTTCATCTTCCAGTTTGACTATTTCACTGGATGCCTGCTCCAGCTCCATAGTCCTTTTCTCTAGCAGCTGATCTCTCAGTCTTACCATCTCCTTCTGCCTTCTCCTGAGTTCGCCGGAAACGGCAGTGATCACATAGGTGCAGCCGTAGACCAGAGTGGCCAGAGCAACCAGCACGCCAACGACACGGCTTGTTTCCTTGTATCGAGTGTCAACGGCAAATCCCTGAAGATTCACATGCGGGATGACTCCATAATACTCCAGCAAGACCAATAGTGTAATCGCTAAGATAGCTAAAGTGGCCAGTGCATATGCCCTTCTTTGAGGAAGTAATATACTGGCAGCAATAGTATGGGCTAGATAGAAGAATATGAATGGATTTTCTATCCCTCCGGCGAAATGTATCAGGGCGGTCAGCATTACCAGGTCGAGGACGATCTGGATATTTCCCGAGGTCTGAGCTCTTTTAATTACCTGACCGACTTCACCCGCTTGCAGACTGCGTGCCTGACGAACAAATACCAGGTTATACGCAGCAATAATGCCGCAAATAATATACACGGGCGTAGTGGGGAAGCCAATATGAAATACCCTGGAAGAGACGAGAGTGGCAAAGACAATCATAAGAACAATCAGCCATCTCATGTTGACATACACCCCGAGTCGTAGCACTAATGCTCTCTCCTCAGGGGTAAGTTCTCTGGCAGGTTGTTCTTTAGGGATCACGTTATCTATCTTTATACCAACTAATCTCTAGCTTCAACCTCTCCGACCGAGCCAAAGACGATGTATCAAGCTCAACAACGCTGTTCCCCAAATGCAGGCGGCGTACTGGAGAAATACGTCTATTGCTGCCTTGGTGGTGCGCTGGTATCTATCTGCTGCCCAATGCAGATAGCAGCCATGCCAAATATACCTCAGTCTATGCTACAGAGTCAATGTCTTTGCACAGACCTTATCAAATTGCCCTGCTTATCTCTTATATTAACTATCAAGGGCATCTCGCCGGGCAAGTTATGGGTGGCACAGCCAAGGCAAGGGTCATAAGGTCTGAACGCCATCTCCACCATATTGAGCAGACCCTCCTTAACCTCAGGGCCTTTTACAAAAGCCTGAGCCGCCTTCTTCACAGAAAGACTTATAGGGGCCGCGTTATGCTGGGTGGCCACAATCAGGTTAACCTTTGTAATTATACCGCGGTCGTCGGTCTCATAATGGTGGATTAACGTTCCCCTGGCAGCTTCGACGCAACCGATCCCCCTTCTCTTCAACTTGAGGTCCATATTGCGTATATCTTTACTGGTCAGCAGGGGGTCATCAGCAATTCTCTGCATATGCTCCGCAGCCTGAAGCGCTTCGATTAATCTGGCCCAGTGGAAAGCCAGCGTGTGGTGACTTGGCCTACCACCCAGTGTATCAAACATGGACTCATATTCCTTTTGTGCCAGCGGGGTCAACATGCCCTCAGCTACGTTTAGCCTGGCAAGAGGCCCCACCCGATACAATGAGGTTTTCTCACCTTCGTTCAAACCGTTCCATCCTATTTTCTTCAGATGCGTTAACCTTATATATGTCCAGGGTTCAACCCACTCTCCGATGTGGTTAATGTAATCGTGATAGTCAAATAATGCGTACTCGTTCCCGCTGGGATTAACTACCCTCAACTTACCTTCATAAAAGTTAACCCTCTTGCTTTCGTCTACCAACCCCATGTAGTAGGTGTTGAGTTTATAAGCGTCGCTGAGGACAAGTTTCAGGTACTCCTTGTTATCCAAGACAACCTGCTTGAATAGTTCCAAAGCAAACCGAGCAAACTCGACACTGAAGTCGGCAGTTTCCTTTATCCATTTCCTTTCTTCCTCAGTGATACCTCTGGGCACTCCTCCAGGCAAGCCTCCTTCAGGATGGCATGGCTTGCTGGCTATGAGCTTTATTATCTCCCTGCACCTCTTCCTTACATCAATCACCTTGCCGCCTATGTCTATACCAACTTTCTTAACCACGCCGACGATGTTCCTCAATGCAGGGTCGGCGTCAGGACCGAGCACGAAATCCGGGGCAGCCAGGAAGAAAAAGTGGATATAGTGGTCTTCCACATAGAATGCATTGAAATGGAGCTGCCTGATCAACTTTGCGGTAGGAGTCGGCTCGACGCCGTACAGATCATCGAGTGCTTTCGTGGATGCCATATTATGAGGAGTAGGACATACGCCGCAGATATTGGGCACTATCCTCGGCATCTCCTCCGCAGGCCTGCCGATGCAGAACCTTTCGAAACCCCTCAACTCAACTACCTGGAAGTAGGCGTCCTCCACATTACCTTTGTCGTCCAAAAAGACCTCGATTTTCCCATGCCCCTCGAGTCTGGTAATCGGGTTTATCGTTACTTTCTTAGACATCTTCTTAGCTCCTCAAGTTCGTTAAAACCTTTTTCTTCTCAAAAGTGAGACTGGCAATGAAAAACGATAGAAGTAGCCCGCAGGGTCGTCTATTCTACTGATAACCTTCTTCATCTCTTCATCATCCTCGGCATCGATGATAGATGCCAGAGCAGAGACGAACTTCGCCCCTGAGTCCACCACTCCTTCAACCGGGCCAAAGCATCCCCGGCAGGGGATATTGATACTGATGCAGGATTCTCCACACCCACTGCGAGTTGCAGGGCCCAAACAGAGTATTCCCTGCGCAAGGAAACAAGATTCGGGGTCAGCCTCAACCTCATGAATCCTCTTGATTTCCTTAAGAGCGATCCTGGATGGTTTAGTTCTATTTCGGGGGCAGGTATCACACAAGGCTCGGTGGGGCGACAATGTCGAACCTTTGGGGGGCAATTTATCCTCAAGCACCGCGCTCACGGCATTCATTACCAAATAGGAAGGAGGTGGGCAGCCCGGCAGGTAATAGTCAACATTTATCACCTGATTAAGGGCGAAAACCTGGTCGTAGAATTTGGGCAGTGTCAGCTCTTTCCCATCGACCTGGCTTTTCGGTTGAGGATAGTTCCCCTTGGGGTTAACCACCGTAGGTGCATCTCGGTAGACCCAGTTAAATATATCCTCTTTCGTGGTAAAGTTCGCCAAGCCCGGAGTTCCACCGAAACAGGCGCAAGCGCCAAAGGCGAGAACCAGTTGAGATTTCTTCCTGAGCAATTTTGCGACTTCCTCCTGGTCGGAGTTCCTCACATTCCCATTGACAATGCTCAAGGCAATCTCGCCATCGCGCATCGCTTCGATATGGTCGTATTTGAAATCAAGTGCAACCGGCCATAATACCAAGTTAGTAGCGTTTGCCACACGCAGAAGCACTTCGTTAATATCTACAACCGCCTCATCGCAGCCCCCACATCCGCCGAGCCAGCAAATAGCAACCTTCGGTTTCTCTGCCATCTCAGTTTCCTTTCTACATTAGACCACTGCCGCAGTCTTCGCACGCTCGCCAATTTTCTTTACCGGGCCCAGTTTTTTCAGCCTGTCGCTCATCTCGTCCACAAGCTGAGGAATTCTATCGCCCTCGGGGTCCATCGACAGCTCGATCCGGAGCCTTTCCTTCTCTATCCCATAGGATTCAAGTATTCTATGCAATAGATAAACCCTCTTCCTGGCCTCATAATTACCATCCTGGTAATGGCAATCGCCTCCGCGGCAACCCAGTATAAGCACGCCATCAGCCCCCTGCCGGAAGGCCTTGAGTATATGGGAGCTATCCACTTTACCGCTGCAGATAATAGGCACCCAGTTCTTCATCTGCTTGGCCAATACGGCTTCATCGTTCAAATATCCCCAGCCAAACTTGCAGGAAAAGGTCACCAATTTAGGCTCATAACTGCTCATTTCTTCTCCTCTTCAAGTATTTGTCACAGAGATGCTACAACCTTGCCAATTCTCTGCTCGGTATCATCATCAACCAATCTTCTGGCATCCGAAGGACAGGCTACTACACACATACCGCAAGACTTGCATTTAAACATATCTGTAGCAGATATAGCCCTACCCTCAAGGTCGATGAGGTGAGCTGCATTGTAGTTACAAGCAAACACACATATGCCACAACCGCTGCATCTTTCCCTGTCTACCTCAACCGCATACAAGGACTTCTCGAAACCGATCGACACGCAGGCCTTACAGGACACGCAAGGGCCACAGGTAATACACCTCTTGGCCTCCGCCCTTGCCTCTTCCAGCGTAAGTCCTCTCTCAAACAACTGGAAGTGCATTCTCTTCTCAGGAGGTATCCAGACCACTTCGGTTTCAGGTTTGTAGGTCTTCCTCAGTGGAATGCCGTACCCTTCGTAATCTCTCTTCCTGCCCTCCCTCATATCCATGCCTCTCAAGTATCTCTCAATTGAGTCAGCAGCTACCACCCCCTCTTTCATGGCCTCCACCATGAAGCCTATCCTCCTGACATCGCCGCCGATGAATACCTGCTCCTTCCGCGGACTCTGCAATGTAATGGGATCGACAACAAGCCTGCCTCTCTCATCCATAAGGCCTTCCCTCTGGAGAAAAGCCCTATCAGGCACCTGTCCCACGGTGATTATGAGCAGATCTCCCTGCAAATCTATGCAGTCAGAGCAATCGAACTTAGGGTTAAAACCTTTCTCATCGAATACGCTGGTGCACTTGGGGCAATCAATCCCCTTGAACTTCCCACGTTCTCCGATAATCTTTTTCACGCCGCGAGAGTAGATTATCCTTAGCCCCTCCTCCCACGCCGCGCTTATCTCCTCCTCATCAGCGGGGATGCCATCCCTTACAGATTTGTCTTCACACTCCAAACAGACAACGGTTACATCTCCGCCCAGCCTTTTCGCGGTCCTGCCAACATCGAAGGCCACATTACCACCACCGATTACAATCAGCTTCTTGCCCCTAAAATAATTCGGCCCAATATTGCCGTGGCTGACTTCATAGAGAAGGGTATGCCCATACATGACACCGGAAAGGTCCTGCCCCGCTACTACCTCACCATCGAATGTTAAAACCCTGGGGTAAGGCGTGCCTTTAGCCAAGAAAACGGCTTTGTACCCCTCGTTTTTCAATCTCTCAATTGTCAGCTTGCCTTCACCGAGCTTCGCGCCAAATTTGACGTCTATCCCGGCAATCCTCACCAGACTATCGACGGTTGTTTTCAAAACCTCTTCTGGCAAACGGTAGAAAGGTATCAACCACAATGCCCCGCCCAACCGGTTGGACGCTTCAAATACCGTTACCCTGTATCCCTTTTTACTGAGTACATAGGCGCACATCAGCCCGCCCGGGCCTCCACCTATGACAGCGACATTCTCCTTGTCCTTGACTGTGCTGAATTCTTCTTTCTGTTTCAAATAGTCGGTATAAACATCGGAGAGAAACCTCTTGAGAAGCCTCCTCCTTACAGCCCCTCCCCTGGTCCTGTAATTACACTCTAGTTCACACAGTCCGCAAATATATCCGCAGACATTGAAAAAGGGGTTCTTGTTATAGAGGTAATCACTGATTTGAATTATGCCCTCCCTTGCCTTATCCAGATCCTCCGGCAGGAGGGAGATCAGCACATTTGTCCGCTGGATATCTTCGTTTATGGGACATTTTATTTGACACGGAGGAAGGAATTGCTTTACGGCCTCCTCAGCACGGGCTATCCCTTTGCTTTCAGTCTTCCACATCGTCAAGCCTCCTTCGCAGGTTATACAAGCTCTCCCCCAGATAATATTAAAACGGGTATAGATTTCTCTATTTCTGAGCGGGGAAAATGTGGCTAGACAAGCAGAAGGTCAGGCCAGAAGCCCAACCACCCCTTGTCCAAAACATTACCAGCCAAATGATATAATCTAAACCTTCGAGCGATAGTGACCATCTTTCCCTGCGGCTCTGCCGCCTCAGTAGCAGCCCGCTCTTCTGCCACCGATTGTGAAATAAATCACCATCACTTACTAAATTATAGTATAAGTTAAATGGCAGCAAATGTCCAGTAATTTAACTAACTTTGGCTAAAATTCTTTTTTAACCCGAAAAATCGCCCAATTTAGCGGTGTTTTTGAGATGCGGGACATCACCAATGCCCCGACAGTAGGTATCATCAGCCATTTGAGGCCCTCAACTGGTCGTCTAATGCATATTTTGGCAAAAAACCATGCCTTAAACGCTGCAAATTTCGCAATTATAGACTTTAGATTTTCGGCCGAGGATTTTTGGAGGTCATGTTTTACGCGCATTAAGGGCGATTTTCTTCTTCAATTGGGCATATGTTGAGGCCAGAGCCTCGGGTAACACTTTGGTATCGGATAGCACAGGCATGAAATTGGTGTCGCCATTCCAGCGGGGCACAATGTGGGTATGGACATGCCCTTCCACTCCGGCCCCAGCCACCCGCCCCAGGTTCATGCCGATGTTGAACCCTTCAGGTTTGTACGCCTCTTTTATCGCTCGAGCGCTCTGCCTCACCAGGTCGAAATGTTCAAAGAGCTCTTCATCGGTTAAATCGTCGAGTGAGGCCAGATGCCTGAAGGGCGCTACCATAAGATGCCCGGGGTTATAGGGGTAGTTATTTAGAATTACGAAGCTTGTCTTACCCCTGAAAAGAACATAATTCAGAGTGTCTTTGTTCTCCGCCGGCTTCTGACAAAAGATGCACTCTTTCGCTTTTTCACTTCGTATATATTCAACCCTCCAGGGTGCCCATATCTTTCTCATTTTACCTCCTGTTACCCAAGGCCTGACGATGGCTGCCTTGGGCATTCTACCAGAAGTCGGCGCTTTTTTCGAGAGCGCTGGCTGCCTTGGATAGGTGCTGGAGATATGATATACTTTAGGCCGGATTTGCCGAGACCAGAATCCGTGATCAGACTGAGGGGTTTTAATGAACGCTTTGTACCTTACCTCTATGGGTGAAGCGGCCGGGAAGAGCGCGCTATGCGCTGCGCTGGGCAGACTATTTAAGGCAGATGGCTGGAAGGTCGGGTACTTTAAGCCTGTAGATGTTATTGCCGAGAAGGCTGAAGCCGGCGATAAGGATACGGAATTCATGAAGCAGGCTTTGACTCTGGACGAGCCGGTCGAGCTGCTTTGTCCGGTCTCCCTCAGCGCCAAGGATTTCCTTGCCACTGCTAACGACAAGGAACCCGCCTGGCTCAAAAAGGCCAAGGAGGCCTACGTCAGGGTTGCACAGGGCAAGGATGCGGTTTTGATTGAGGGCGTAAGCGGTTTCCAAGCGGGCAGCGGCCCGGCGCTTGCGGGAAGCCGAGTTGTGGAAACGCTGGGGGCGAAGGCGATCTTTATCGTCCGCTATGAAAGCGACCTCCAAGCAAGCCGAATCGTGGATGCTGCCAAGGTGCTAGGCAGGCACCTCCTGGGCGTGGTGATTAACGCCGTGCCACAGCGCAGGATGAACTCGGTTAAAGCCAATCTCGCGCCGTCTCTAGAGCAAAGCGGCATCAAAGTCCTGGGAGTGCTGCCCGAGGACCGCGCGCTGCTGACGGTCAGCGTGGGCGAGCTTGTGGAGCACCTGGGAGGCAGCATCCTCAACTCCCCCGAGCATTCAGAGGACTTGGTGGAGAGCGTGATGGTAGGGGCGATGTCGCCAGACCCTGCGGTTTCGTACCTGAGCCTCAAGCAGAACAAGGCTGTCATTACCCGCGGCGACCGCCCGGACATCCAGTTGGCGGCTCTGCAGACCTCAACAAGCTGCCTCGTCCTCACCAACAACATCAATCCCCTGCCGAACATCCTGAGCCGGGCCCAGGCAGTTAAAGTGCCAGTGGTTACGGTAAAAGATGACACCGTGCGCACTATGGAAGCTGCAGAAGGGGTTCTCGAAAAGGCCAAGTTCTCCCACGAGAAGAAAGTGGAGAGACTAGCTCAGCTTCTGGGGCAACACCTTGACCTGGAGTCTATCCGTCGGGCAGCGCAGGCTCAGCAGGTCAGCTAATAGCCGCACGCACAGGGGTTAATAAAACTCTCAAGTCCACCCAACACCGCCCTGTAGTGCTTCATGCTGTCCCCAAAAGAGAGTTGCATAATCTTCTTGCGCCATTGCACGAATCGCAGTAGAATGTCGCAAGAAAAACGAAGTGGTATCTAGTCCAAGCCACCGCGAGAGGGGGGACAACATGACTACTATCATGTTAGCGAAACGCTGTTCTCTTGAAGATGCTCAACCAATCATCGCTAAATTCAAAAAATATTCCTTCGATGACTTCCACAAGTTGTTTAAGGAAGGCAAGGCACCGTCCTTCGATGAGGTTGAGGGCGACACGGCAGGAAGTTTCTTAGCCTTGAATCCCAAGGCCGGGTGGTGGAGAAAAGCAGCGTTAGCTGTTGCCTTCGATAACCCTCTAGCCCGGTGGAAGGGCAAGAGATTCGAGACTCCATTTGACGAAGAGAAAAAGGGCAAAGGAATCAACCTGTTTCAGAATCGCCTCTTCCCTCAACGATTCCGAATAGATACCTTTATCGAGAAGTCCTTATTTGACCAGAAGCCTTGCCTAGCAGTAACCTATCCCCATTTTCCCTCAAGCTTCTTTGGCCTGCGTGACGAACTGAAAAGGATTGACGATGGTGTTTTTCTTGGCCAGGGGCACCACAAGCTCCCATGGGGCAAGGAATATTCGCTTCAGGGGTACTTTGTCCTTTGCGCTTTGAACAGGCCAGGCTAAGGGTTGGTCAGCATCTGCTACCCACAATCGCCCTGTAGTGCTTCATGCTGTCTTGGAAATGTGACTCGCTGTTGAATTCTTGCGTTAGTATACATCTAGTGGTATAATGCCGCAACAAGGAGGAGAATCCAGTTAGAATATCGAAAGAGGATAAGGAGGTAAGACGATGCCACGATTTATCGCAGTCCATACAATGTCAATTACAGAGGACCAATGGAAATCCGTAGCCAAGGAGATAGTAACAAAGATCCCAAAGGGCTTTTCCTGGAAACTGACTTATTGCGCTTTTAATGACGGGAAGTTCTTCTGCGAGTGGCAAGCACCCAGTAAAAAAGCGCTTAAGGAATGGCTAGTGGCTAATACGGCTTTTGACGATGTCTACTCCGTCAAACTCCATAACATCGCCCGTGGTAAGATGGAGTAGATAAACCGTCTCATTTGTCCGAAAATGAACACTTATGTAGGCTTTGAAGGCTTTCTATGGTAGTAGGGGTTAGTCTTAGCAAGTAGGTTAAACAAATAGGGTATACATATAATAAAAGCCTACATACCCTACATAGCCTACACTAGCTGCATTAGCTGAACAGAATGGTATGTTAAACGTTGTTTAGGAATTCCTGAGATTCCATCCCCTACTTAATCCCCATATTATCTAACGGACTAAACTTCCCAAATAGGAACACCGAATTTACTCTTCACTTTCGCCAATACAAAACTCAATTACAATTTTGTAATTGCAACCTGCACGGACAGGTAACAGCGCAGACCTAAAGCCACAGCCACACATAACTTTGACATAAACTGCTTCGACCATATAAAATTGCTTTTGTGGGAGGGTCTACTATGGAAGAGATTTACAAACGGTTGGCAGCCAAATTAGGGCACACCGATTCTGAGTATCTACCTAAGATTTTTGAATATGCGGCTACCCCACGGCAGGCGATGATTCTCGAAGCTTTAAATGTGGCTCCCGGTCCAGCGCTTACCTCAGAACAATTGGCAGAGAAGTTAGGGTTAGATGCCAAAGCGGTAAGTCAGGATTTGGAGGACCTATTCCACAAGGGGCTGGCTTTCCCGCGTAATTTCGAGGACCGCAGGGAGTGGAGATTCGGTAAATCCCCTATGCAACTTCATGATGCCATGCTAACCGGCTGGAGGCATTTCGGTGAACCTGAAAAACTCCGCCACCTCTGGTATCAGTACGATGAAAACGAAGGCTATCGAAAGTATAGCGAAGAATACGCTGCTGCGTCTGCTCCAGTAATGCGAATCATTCCCGCCGTGGCTGCTGTGGCAGACAACCCCAATCTCCAGCCCTGGGAAGACTGGCGGGAGATACTTAAGAGCAAGCGGCTTATTTCCGTGGTGGATTGCCCCTGCCGCCTGGAGGTCAAAGCCTGTAACCGTCCCGTGGAAGTCTGCCTCAACTTCGACAGGACATCGGAATACGACATTGCCACGGGTCATGGCAGGAAATTGAGCTGCGAGGAAGCGCTTGAAATACTGGAAAAAGCCTCACGGGCAGGGCTGGTGCACACTGCGGTCAATGACACCGCAGTAGCCATTATGTGCAACTGCTGTAATGATTGCTGCATAGAGTTCCAAAGCCTGAAAAAAGGCAATATTCCTCTCAGCCAACACTATGCCAAGAGCCGCTACGAGGCAAATGTCGACCAGAAAACGTGTAGCGGATGCCAAGATTGCATAGACAACTGCAACTTTGACGCTATAACTATGGTACAGTTGCCCGGCTCGAAGAAGCTCAAAGCGAAGGTGAACCCCGAGGCATGTTATGGGTGCGGGTGCTGTTTCATGGCCTGCGAACAGAAAGCCATCTCTATGAAATGCGTTCGGCCAGTATCACATGTGCCAGGCGCCTAAGAAGAGTAGAAGTTGGCACCTACCCCAAAATCGCCCAGTAGTGCTTCCCGACAATGGTCAAAGGTTGGCGGCCTATTTTATCTTTTCACCATCTCCAGAGAACGCCATGAGTGGCGTTTTCCTCATTCGTATTCGCCGGCAAGTCTTTCTCTGGCGCACTTTGCTCGTATGGTTTGTATCGCGCCTTGAGTTCTGGTGCCGGCAACTCCTTGCGCAATAGCGCAGGGGGATTCTTGGAACCGGTTGTTTGCCAAAGACCCTTGACCTCTCCGATCCCACGTCTGACCAAGAGCAAAGTCAGAAGCCCACCTACGAGAGCAATCGCGACAAACGGCAGCAGAACACCAAATATCAACCGAATCTCCCCCTTCGTAATAAGCCTATCTCGACATACCGATGCCCTTAGTTAGACTCTATTGTGCCTGTAGTTCCGCAACACTACAATTACTCTAATGTACTCTAATAGTCAATCTGGCGCAGTAAATAGTAATGTTACAGAAGTCCCTGTTCGATGGCACGCTCAAGTCACTGCCGCCCCATAGTGTTAGCCTGTCATTTGTTGCGATCTAATGCATGAGGAGATAAAATAGTGGCATGAGAAAGGCAAATACAGCAAACAAGCGTTTAAGGAATCGCAAGCCAACCATCACAGTAGTTAAAAACGGCCCCTACATAGTCAGAGACCTCAAGCACTTCAGGGATTCAGAAGACCGAGAGCTTCCGGTGCAACCAGTGATGTCGCTCTGCCGATGCGGTGCCTCAAGAAACAAGCCTTATTGCGATGGCTCCCATAAAGAGATCGGCTTTGTCGGTGAAAAGAACCCTAATAGGGTGCCAGGCAAGGTAAATGAATGGAGAGGAAAGAGCATCACCATAGTGGACAATACCGATGTCTGCTCCCGCGATGGGGCCTGCATCAACAATTTGCCTCAGGTTTTTGAGGAAGAGAACCCCAATGCAGCCACTGTTAAGAGGATTATCGATACCATTAAGAAATGCCCTTCAGGGGCATTAACCTATAAGATGGGCGGCAGGCATTGCCAAGCCTTCAAACGCGAGCCTGCTCTCACACTTGCCCAGAACGGCCCACTCAAGGTGGTGGGAGCCATTCGACTAAAAGATGATATGAAATCTGAGCCAGCCTGCCCGGAACATTACACGCTATGCCGATGCGGCCATTCCAGAAACAAGCCGTTTTGTGACGGTTCCCACATTGAAATCGGATTCGAAGGATGAGGTCAACGCGGCTCGTTGGATTATCCTGAACAGTAGGCCCTCAAAGTAGAGAAATCAAACCTTCGGCGCCTGGAGTGCTTCAGGCTATTATTCTGAGGGCTCGAAGACTATTTCGTAGGCGCAACGTATAGCCCCGGTGGGGCATACTGCCTCACAATCGGCACACCAATCGCAAACCGCGGTTTCCACAATTGTGACAAGAAGGTCCTCGCCCAGTACCAGGCCACCAGGCTCACAGACATTGACACACAATCCGCAACCATTGCATTTGCTTCGGTCTACTTCAGGAAATATCGCCATCTCTCACAACCCGATCCCTACTTATAATAATACGTCCACGCAATAAATGCGAGAGCAGAAGTGCTGCCTCCTCCGGCACTTGGGAGAAAACCTGTATCAAGGGCACAATATAGTCGCCATTTCCTTAAAATGTGACGACTTTTTAACTTTTTATCCCCTCATTTTATGACTTTTTGACGCAAAGCTAGTATGATTACTAGAATTGGAGCTACTTAAAACGACGCGAGTTGGAAAAGTGAGCATTCGAATAGACATCCCACCGCTGCTGCGGCATCTTACCGATGACGCGACGGCAGCCAAGGTAAGGGGGAGCACTGTCGGCGATTGCCTCAATGATTTTGTTCAGCAGTACCCTAAGACCAGGAGACTGCTGTTCGATAAGGAGGGCAAATTGCTGCGTTACGTCGAGGTCTACGTTAACAAGGTAACTACTTACCCTGAGGAATTGGCGACATCTGTGAAGGATGGAGATGATATCTCCATAGTGTATGTTATCAGCGGAGGTTGAGGGGAAAATGAAAGGAATCACCAGGAAATTTATCAGGATAAATCTCTCTGACGGGAAGATAGGGGAAGAAGCGATACCCGAGCAGGTAGAAGCGGATTTCATAGGAGGCAGGGGCTTCGGCATCCATTATCTCTACCGCGAAGTAGCCCCTAAAACCGACCCTCTGGGCGAGCAAAATAAGATGATATTCGTGGCCGGGCCGCTGGCGGGAACCAACGCGCAGGCGGTGTCCCGTTGGATGGTGTGCACCAAGAGCCCCCTAACTGGCGCCTTTGCCCGCTCGGTGGCCGGGGCGGATTTCGGGGCCTGGATAAAATTCGCCGGGTACGACTTCATCCTGGTCGAAGGCAAAGCAGAAAGGCCAGTCTACATACATTTGACCAGGGATGCCTGCCGGATCGAGCCCGCCGACGAGCTGTGGGGCAAGGACACGGTGGTGGCCCAGGAATGGCTGAGCCAGCGCCACGGCTTGAACACTCGAGTAGCCTGCATCGGTCCGGGCGGAGAGAACCTGGTGAAGTATGCAGCTATCGTCACGAACCGGAGGACCGCATCTCGCTGCGGCGTGGGAGCGGTTATGGGCTCTAAGAATCTTAAAGCGATAGCCATCAATGCGGAACGGAATTTACAACTCCATGACCCGGAAGGCTACAAGCAACTGGTGAAGCAGCAAATTCAGACAATGATGGCAAGCAAGGGGTTTCAGCACCATAGAGAAATGGGCACAACCGGTAACCCGGAAAATACCAGCGAGCTAGGGATATTCCCAACGAGAAACTTCCGCTATGGCAGGTTGGACGACTACGAAAAGTTAGTGGGTGAGGAATATCTGAAGCGCAGGATAGGCGAGTTCGGCTGCTATAGCTGCGCTGCCCGTTGCGGCAAAGTGCATCGTGTCACTAAAGGCCCCTATGCCGGAGCGCAGAGCTCAGGGCCTGAGTATGAAAGTATCTGGGCCTTCTCCGGTCCCATAGAGAACTCTTATCTGGAAGCGACCATAGCGGCTGACCAGTTGTGCGATGATCTGGGGATCGATACCATCAGCACGGGAAATACTATTGGCTTCGCCTATGAGCTCTATGAGAAGGGGCTGCTAACCAAAAAGGATACCGATGGGCTGGAGCTTAAATACGGTAATCACAAAGCTATGGTGGCCCTGGTCGGGAAGATTGCCAGACGGGAAGGGATAGGCGACCTGCTGGCCGAAGGCACGATGCGGGTCGCGGCAAGGATTGGCAAGGGCGCTGAAGTCTTTGCTATCAACGCCAAGGGCCTGGAGCTGCCGGCATATGAGCCGAGGGGCGCCAAGAGCCTGGGCTACAATTACGCCACCGGCAACATCGGCGGCAGCCATGGCTACGGTTATGCTCCCCAGGAGGTCTTCGGGGCTCCCTTTCCCAGGAAGGTGGACCGCTTCGCCGAGGAGGACAACGCGGATATTGTAGTATTCAATCAGAACAATGGAGCCGTGGGCGAGGTAGGGATTGTCTGCGTCTTTGCCCGGGCATGGTTCCACCAGCTCTACGATAAGCTGCTGAGCGCAGCCACAGGTATCGATAAGATCGCGGAGCGCGGTTACCTGCCGCGGGTGGGCGAGAGGATTGTCAACCTGGAACGGGCTTTCATCGTGCGCGAGGGCTTTGGACGGAGGCAGGATACGCTGCCGCAGAGGATGCTCAGCGAGCCCCTGCATACAAGAGGAGCGCCGGGAGAGGGGCAGATGATGAGAAATCTGGATAAATTCCTGGACCGATACTATGCGATCCGGGGATGGACGCCTGAGGGTATACCCTCTCCCGAGAAGCTGAAGGAGCTTGAGCTGGGCTATATGGTCAAGGACATGGCTCAATACCAGAAGGTCAAAATCCTTTAAGGAGGCACGTGTTTACACACACCCATGGCAGCGAGAGTAATACTGCTGACGAGGTCATTCGCTGCGAAAAGCTGACTAAACGCTACACGGATGGAAACATCCTGGCTGTGAACCAGCTCGACCTTTCGGTGTATCACGGCGAGATTTTCGGCCTTCTCGGCCCCAACGGTGCGGGCAAGACCACGACCGTGGGCATGCTCACCACCCTGGTAATCCCTACCGGCGGTAAAGCCGTTGTAGCCGGCGTCGACGTTGTGGCGCAGCCAGCGCTGGTCAAACAGATGATCGGCGTCGTGGCACAGACCAATAACCTGGACCGGGCTCTAAACGTCTGGGAAAACCTGTACTACCATGGCCGCTTTTTCGGCATGAGCGCCAGGGAGGCCCGCGCGGCTGCCGATGAGTCCCTGGTAAGGTTCCGCCTTGCTGAACGAGCCAAAGCAGATGTGATGGCTATCTCAGGTGGAATGGCGAAGCGGCTGATGGTGGCGCGGGCCCTGTTGCATCATCCTTCGGTGCTTTTCCTCGACGAGCCTACGGCAGGCCTTGACCCTCAGGCACGCATCGCCTTGTGGGAGATACTCGACAAGCTGCATGCCGGGGGCCAGACTATCCTGCTGACCACGCACTACATGGAGGAGGCTGACTCACTCTGCGACCGACTGGCGATAATGGACCACGGCCACCTCCTGGCCATGGACACTCCAAAGAACCTTAAGGAGTCGGTTGGCGCCGACAGCATTGTGACCGTGTCGGCCACCGGCGACCTCGATGCCCTGGCCCGGCTCCTTCAGGAGCGGGTTGAAGGAGCGACCAAGAGCCGGCGACTCGATAGCACCGTCCAACTCCATGTCAAGGGCACGACCGGAGTGCTGCCCAAGGTGGTCACCGCCGCTGAGCAGGGAGGATACAGTATCACCGACCTGTCTATAGCCGAGCCCACCCTAGAGACCGTCTTCATCAGTCTCACGGGAAAGGAGCTGCGCGAATAATGGCTACCGCAAGTCCGTCCAGCGTACCCCTGACCAGACCCATACGATCACCGGGGGCTGCCACCCGCATCGCCTTCGGGGCGTTGCTGTTACGCGACCTCACTGTGTTGAGAAAGAACCTGGGCATATTCGTGGCACGCACAATCATCCAGCCCTTCCTCCTGGTATTCGTTTTTCTGTTCGTCTTCCCAAAGATAGGCCAGGGTATCGGCGGAGGCTCGGGGCTTGCCGGCGAGTCCGCGTTCGCTGCCGTTCTGGTGTCCGGCGTGGTTGGACTCTCGATTATGTTCCAGGGAATTCAGGCAGTGGCTCTGCCTCTGGCCAACGAGTTCGGCTACACCAAAGAGATCGAGGACAGGGTGCTAGCACCGCTGCCGGTTGCGCTGGTGGCCGTCGGCAAAGTGCTGGCCGGAGCTATTCAGGGGCTAATCGCCGCAGCTATCGTGTTCCCCATCGCGTATGCCATACACGCCAAGGGCGTGGAGGTGCAGCTTTCCGTGCACTGGCCTCTACTGATCACGCTCATCCCGCTCACCTCTATCATGACCTCCAGCCTCGGCCTGGTGCTGGGGACTCGCATCCAGCCACGCAACATAGGAATGATGTTCGGGTTTATCGTGCTGCCTATAACATTTCTAGGCGGCACATACTATCCTTGGACGACACTGGCAGCGATAAAGGTCGGAGGTTTCCCTTGGCTGCAGGCGCTGGTCTGCGTTAACCCGCTAATCTATGTAACCGAAGGGTTCCGGGCAGCGTTGACCACGGAGGCACACATGCCGCTATATGTAATTTACCCAGTGCTGGTAGGGTTCTGCGCCTTGTTCCTCTGGCTAGGGGTCAGGGGATTCTACCGGAGGGTCCTCAGCTAGCGACATCGCCTGCCGGGCATGGAAGACAAAAGCACCTAACTAAGACGGTTTTGATTGAAGACAAGAACGTGGTCTAATTAGGAGATTCCGGTACCTAATCAGGGCTGGACTCTGGCAATATCTGGCGGCCTGGCTGAGAATGCCTTCGAACTTCCTGGCGGAATAGCTCCCTCCCCCTCCAGTGACAATAGCAGTTTAAGCGTCCTATCTTCGCTAAAGCCTAAACTCTCAGCTAATTGAAGCAGGTTTCCTCCCAGTCCATGGGCCTTTAAATATTCAAGTAGTATGGCCTTGTCACTCGCGTCCTGTGGGGCTCTTCTTCTTTTGAAGACCATCGAGACTATGGTAAGCGCTAATCCTACAACAATGATGACCAGGATGAGCACTAAGAAAGCACGCGCGCTCATTAGAGGGGCTGCGCAGAATACAGCCAAAAACAATATCAGGATAGCAAACCAGAGCCCATCAAGTGGCAATACCATGATAGCCACCTTTCTACAATGACTAAGGCGAGGTTCCAAGAATTCTGTAGGTAATATACTACACAAACGCAGCCATGCAAGTCAAATTTGCAGTAATCCCTTAGAATGCACTGCGCTGACCCTACGCTTCTACAGTATTCGAGTAATGGGGCACACGGTACAAAAGTAGGATACAACCGCGCAAGGGGATGCATTATACTCTTAATTTGCGTGGCTGAAGCTGGAGAGGTAAGATAGAGTTAGAAAATGGAGGCCCCTTGAACACAGTGCTCCAGTTTATGAGGGACAGGTTAAGGAAAGCGAAAGAGAGAGACCGCCGTGCCGAGCGGTATATGGAAGCAGCGTCTCGATTTCTGTGGCGATGGCGAGAGCCTTGGCTGCTGGCATTGGTGGCCTTTGTAGCTCTTCTGGACTATGTCAGCACCTATGCCATCCTGGGATTAAGCGGAAAAAGTTATCTCAACGAAGCTGGCTCACTCGCCAGGTGGGCGCTGGATAAGGGTGGATTTGCGGGGCTTTTCCTGGCTGACCTGGCCGCCGTCTTCGCAATATCTCTTTTGGCTATAACTTTACGGTTTATTCTCTTCAGGTTTGGCTTCAGAGGTCTCGGACGGGCAGCCTTTGTGTTCCTGCTACTACCGTATACGGTAGTAGCAGTGGCCGCTGTGATAAACAATCTGGTATTGACCTATCTATAGGTAGTACTTAGCGTTTACGTAGCACTCAGCGGCAATTCAGCAGTTATTGTCGTCCCCTGTCCCAGTTTAGACTGAACCAGCAGGGTACCGCCAAGCAGCCTAGCCCGTTCCTCCATGCCGGTGAGACCCAGCTTGCCGATGCTGGCGAGGTCGCTCAACCTTTCCGGCAGCTCAAACCCCTTGCCATTATCGGTTACCGTTAATATTATCTTCTGAGGCTCATACTCCAGCTTGACCACAGCCCTGGTTGCCCCAGAATGTTTCTTCACATTGTTCAAGGCTTCCTGAGCTATACGGAAAAGCACCAGTTTGGCCTCGGGTGAGAGTTCGCATTCTGTTCCGCGTACCTCGACGACGACTTTCGTCCTTCGTTCCCGGTCCAGGTTCTCAGCCATCCATCCCAGCGCTGCTACCAAACCCATGTGGTCCAGGATGGCTGGCCGCAACTCCTGGGCGTAGTGCCTCAGGCCATCGAGAATCTTCACAGCTAAGCCATGCAACCGGGTGATCTTCTCCTTAGATTGCTTGGACAGCTTGCTCTCAGGGTCAGAAGCCAGCGCATCCAGCCGGTGTATCAGCAGCAATAAAGATTGACCGGCATCGTCATGAAGTTCGCGAGAAATGCGTTTGCGCTCCTCCTCCTGGGCCTGCAGAACCTCTTTCAGGTAGAAACGAAGATTGTCCTGCATCTTGCGTTCCTCGGTCACATCGCGGCCGATATTCTCGAATCCGACAGGCTTACCATCGTCAGTGATCAGCCTAGTGGCCAGCTCTATAATGGCCTCGCTGCCATCCCTTCTCACCAAATGCTGTTCATACCGCTGCTCTAGCTTTTCTCCACTAAGCAGCTTCCGCCGAATCCCGCGAGCCAGGGTCAGCGAATACCCTCGAAGAAAATCGGTAACCTTCTTGCCCACCAACTCTTCCACAGGATAGCCCAGCAGTTTCTCACAAGCCTTGTTTGCCTCGGTGACATTCCCTTCCATATCCTGAATCAATATGGCGTCGCTGGCATCCTGGAACAGCTCCCGATATTTTGTCGCGGATAGCTGCAATAGCTCCGTCAGTGATGCCTGTTCTTGATAGAGGCGAGCTTTATCTATGGCGATGCCGATTTGATTACCGATAGCTGTCAGCAGTTCCATCTCCTCAATACGAAACTCCCGCTTATGACGTGTAGCCACACAGATTGTGCCGACGACCTGCCCCCTCGATTTCATAGGGACGACGAGCTGGGCCTTAATCTTCTCACGCCGGACAGCTTCCCTGGACAAGCGAGGGTCCTCGGCAGCATCGCTCACCATCATCGGTTCACCGGTCTTGGCAACTCGACCGTTGAAGCCCTCGCCAAGCTTCATCTTGTCCACTCCGCGGGCGAACTCCACAGGCACACCACGGTATGCTGACAGCTCCAGTTCCTTTCTCTTAGTATTCAACGTATATATCAGGACTACCTCGATCTCCATGACATCGGCAACTATCTCGATAGCCGTAGGAAGGATATCTTCTATGCCTTCGGCCTGCGCCAGCAGACCGGAAAGCGTGCTCAGGATAATCAGTCTTCTGCTGCGGGACATATCAGAACCAACCTGTAGGTGAGATCTCAATCAAGGGCACCAAGCAGGCAGCAGGCTCACTAGTTGTCAATGCTGGTAGGGGCTTTGTCAAGCTCAAGCCATCCTTCTCGCACAGCCTTCAGTATAGCTTCGGTGCGTGAAGCGACATCCATCTTGGCAAATACATTGGAGATATGCGCCTTAACCGTGCGCACGGTTACAGAGAGCTTCTCTGCTATTTCCTTATTACTCATACCCGTTGCTGCCAGCTTCAGCACCTCAATTTCCCGGTCGGTTAGAGCCTCTTTCCCTTTCGGCCTGCTGTCTTCAGCCGGCATACCCATCGCCCTCTTAAGGAGCATGGCTATTATGGAAGGATGGAGAACCGATTCGCCAGCCCTCACGGCACGAATCGCAGCCACTACATCACGGCCACGAGCGCTCTTGAGCAGATAGCCTGCAGCCCCGGCCTCAAGCAGGCCCATTACGTATTGAGGATCATCGTAGGCCGTCAGAATTATAATAGCAGTGCCCGGGCTGATCTTTTTTATCTCCTTACTTGCTTCAATACCGTTCAGCCGGGGCATCACGATATCCATCACTGCGATATCGGGCTTCAGCTCAGTGCTTAGCTTTATAGCCTCCTCCCCGTCACAGGCTTCGCCGACCACTTCTATATCCTCCTGCCGATCGAGGAGAGTTCTCATTGATTCACGCAGTAAGGCGTGGTCATCAGCGATAAGGACCCTGGTTTTCTGCTTCATCTAATATGCAGCACCCTTCGGCGATTTTGCCCCAGTCAATTCTAAAGCATCGGAGTGTACTTAGCAAATGTAACCAAATATAAAGGGGCACTCAGCCATAAGAAGGTCAGCACCGGAAATATCACCAAAGTCCACAGGCTATTGTCCTTGAATACTTGCATAGTATTGTACCTTTGTACATGCCGAGGATTGAACCGAAGTCCAATGTAACCGAAGTTTAGAATCGATATACTTTATGTAGAGGAAGAAAAGGGGGGCGATATCATGGCTACAGTATTAGGCTCAAAGAAGGAGAAGGGAATGGAAGCATTGGGCAAGTTGCCCAAGGGAGAAGCCAAGGCAGTACAGAGCGGCAAGGAGGCTATCCTCGAGATACTGGCTCGGGCTGCTGACGACAGCAACTTCCTGGCTCAGTTGGCCGACAACCCCGAGAAAGCCCTTTCTGAGTATTATGTCCTCAGTTGGGAGGAAAGGGCAGCACTGGCCAGCGGCGACATCAAAAAGATAGAGAGCTGGGTAGGGAAGCTGGACAAGCGTCTGGCAACATGGCTGTGGTGTCGGCTCAGCCAAGAGAAATGGTAGCCTCTGGCTAATGCCTATTGGCGCTCAACCCAAACGGCACTTATATGAAGAGACAGCAAGAGGTGCAAAAATGAAAGTTGCTCAAGCGACCGAAGGTGCGCCCGCAGTTACGAAAGGGCCGGATAAGGCCATTGATAGCCAAATGACTGAAATCCTAGCGCACTTCAAAGGCGAAAAGGGCGAATTAATCCCTATGCTGCAGCAAGTTCAGCAGCGATTCGGCTATCTGCCGGAGCAAGCGATGAAGCGGATAGCGGACTTCGTTCATGTGCCGCCGAGCACAGTCTTTGGCATAGGTACATTCTATGCTCAGTTCAAGCTCGTGCCAACCGGCCGAAATATAGTAAAGGTATGTCGGGGCACTGGCTGTTATGTACGTGGAGCGCCCCGGATAATCAGTGAGCTTGAGAATAAATTAGGCATCAAGGACGGGGGGACTACGCCTGACATGGAGTATACACTGGAAACCGTGGCTTGCTTCGGTTCCTGTGCCTTAGCGCCGGTCGTGGTTGTAAACGATAAGGTACATGGCAGAATGACGCCAGATGCAGCGAAAAAGGCAATTGGAACAGACAAGAAAAGCTGAGACTTCAAGCCTGGCATCAGCGTACAGATAGGGGGCGCAATGAGTTTCGAAGAGATAAAAAAACAAGCGATATCGCAGTGGGAGGCAATGCAGGATAGCCCCAGACTCCGCATCTTGATTGGAACCGCCACCTGCGGCATGGCGTCAGGAGCGGAAGATATTCTCGAAGCTCTAGACAAAGAGTTGGCAAAGAACAACGTTACAGCAGATATCGTTCAAGTGGGCTGCATTGGCCTTTGTTTTGCTGAGCCGCTATTCGAAGTAGTCAAGCCGGGCAAGCCCAGCGTCTTCTACGGCAATCTTACGCCTGCGCTTGTGGCGGAGATTGTCAGGGACTGGCTGGCCGGAGACAATCCCCGCCCCGACCTCGCTATGGGAACTCGCGGCGAGGGCACTCTGGAGGGCATTCCCAGACTCTTTGATCTGCCCGTGCTCAAGCCCCAGGTTCGTATCGTCCTGCGCAACTGCGGGAACATAGACCCGGCAAACATATACCACTACATCGCTAACAACGGTTACGAGGGATTTATTAAGGCGCTGAAAATGAAGCCCCAAGAGGTCATCGACGAGGTCAAGAAATCGGGATTGCGCGGCCGGGGCGGCGCCGGCTTCCCCACAGGGATGAAATGGCAATTCTGTCACGATTCACCCGGCACAGTCAAATATATAATATGCAATGCCGATGAAGGAGACCCCGGGGCTTTCATGGATAGAGCAGTAATGGAGGGCGACCCCCATGCTGTGCTCGAAGGGATGCTTATCGGGGCTTACGCCATAGGTGCATCTGAGGGTTACGTTTATATCCGCGCCGAATATCCGCTGGCAATTAAGAGGCTCATAGTTGCCTTGAAACAAATGGAGGAATGCGGGCTGCTGGGCGATAATATCCTGGGCTCTGGCTTCAACTTTCATATCAAGATAAAAGAGGGTGCCGGAGCTTTCGTCTGCGGCGAAGAGACGGCTTTGATGGCTTCCATCGAGGGCAGCCGCGGCATGCCTCGCTCTCGCCCTCCTTTCCCGGCTCAATCTGGCCTGTGGGGCAAGCCCACCAATATCAATAACGTCGAAACCTGGGCCAACGTATCAGCCATACTTCAAAAGGGCGCCAGCTGGTTCGCCAGCTACGGCACCGAGAAGAGCAAAGGCACCAAGACCTTCTCGCTGGTAGGAAAGATTGTGCGCACCGGGCTCATCGAGGTGCCCATGGGCATCAGCCTGCGCGAAATAATCGACGGTATCGGCGGTGGGATTCTGGGAGGCAAGAAATACAAGGCAGTGCAGACCGGCGGACCCTCGGGCGGCTGCTTGCCGCTTAGCTTCCTCGATTCTCCCGTTGACTTTGAGTCCCTGGCCGCCGCCGGCTCCATTATGGGCTCAGGCGGAATGGTAGTAATGGATGAGAATAACTGCATGGTTGACGTAGCGAGATACTTTCTCACCTTCACTCAATCCGAGTCTTGTGGCAAGTGCGTTCTGTGCCGATACGGAACAAAACAGATGCTGGACATTCTGCAAGATATAGTAAACGGGAAGGGCAGAGCGGGAGACATCGAACTGCTTCAGGAAATAGGCGATGCAGTCAAGAACGGTTCGCTCTGCGCCCTGGGCGGCACGGCTCCGAACCCGGCGCTTACCACTATCCGCTACTTCAGAGATGAGTATGAAGCTCACATAAAAGAGAAACGGTGTCCGGCGTTGTCCTGCAGGGCACTTATATCCTTCTACATCATTTCCGACAAGTGCCAGGGCTGCGGTATCTGTGCCAGGGCCTGCCCGTCTGAAGCAATCAAGGGCGGCAAGAGGATGGTGCATGTGATAGACCAGGCTAAATGCGTGAAATGTGGAACCTGCCTGGATGTTTGTCCTGCCAAGTTCAGTGCAGTAGCAATATCTTCCGGAGTACCTGTGAAGACCTTGGCAGAGCCTGTTCCCGTGGGCGGTAAGGCTTAGTAAAGGGAGGAATGAGATGACTACGACTGCCCCAACTACCGCGGAAGAGAAGAAAGTGGCAATGATTACCTTGACCATTGAAGGCAAGAAGGTCGAAGCGCCCAAAGGGGTCACGGTGCTGGAGGCGGCGCTGGGTGCTGGCCTATATATTCCTACACTTTGCTACGACCCCGACCTGAAACCCTACGGCGCTTGCCGACTTTGCGTAGTTGAGATTGACGGAATGCGCGGCATAGTAAGCTCCTGCACCACGCCAGCAGCAGATAAGATGGTAGTGCATAGTGAGACACCCAAGGTAAATCAGGCACGCCGCATGGCCATAGAGCTAATCATGGCTAACCATGTTGGTGACTGCCTTACTTGCGCTAAGAACCAGCAGTGCGAGCTGCAGAAGGTGGCAAGGTATCTGGGCATCGAGCAGGAGCACTTCGATCGACTGCGCAAGGGCACAAGAGTGCTCCCTATCGACAAGAGCCACCCCGCTTTTGACCGCGACCACAACAAATGTATTCTCTGCGGCAGATGCGTGCGTGCTTGTCAGGAAATAGCGGGCGTGGGAGCTATTGACCTGGCATACCGGGGCTATGCCGCCAAGGTCAGCACGTTCGGCGATAAGCCAATCCATGATTCGATTTGCGAATCATGCGGCGAGTGCATCGCCAGGTGCCCCACGGGCGCCCTGGTTCCCAAGCGCACCAAGCAGGCGACACGCCAGGTCAAAACTATCTGCCCTTACTGCGGCGTCGGCTGCTCGATATATCTGGGTATGCGAGGCAATGAAATTGTCGAGGTTCAAGGTGACAAGCAGAGCCCTGTCAACAAGGGCGGCCTCTGCGTTAAGGGCCGCTTCGGATTCGACTTCGTCAACCATCCCAGCAGGCTGACCAAGCCCTTGATCAGAAAAGAGGGCAAGGGCAAGGATATACAGGTCAACGGCAACTTCAGGGAGATATTCCGCGAGGCTACCTGGGACGAGGCGCTCGACCTGGTGGCCAAAAGACTCGCTCAGATAAAAGAGAAATACGGACCTGATAGCATCGGAGTGCTAAGCTCGGCCAAGTGCACCAATGAGGAGAATTACCTTCTGCAAAAGTTCACCCGGGCGGTAATCGGGACCAATAATATAGACCACTGCGCCCGTCTCTGACACTCCCCCACAGTGGCCGGTCTGGCCCAAGCATTCGGAAGCGGAGCGATGACCAACTCCATCGCTGACGTCGCCAAGGCTGACCTCCTCTTCGTGATAGGCTCGAACACCACGGAGTGTCATCCCCTTATCGGGCGGCTTGTTCGCCAGGGAGTGAAATTCAAGGGCACCAAACTTATAGTGGTTGACCCACGCACCACTGAGCTTGCCAAGATGGCAGCCATACATTTACGCCATAAGCCCGGAACAGACGTGGCTCTGGTCAATGCCATGATGCATGTAATTATCGAGGAGAACCTTCATAACAAGAAGTTCATCCAGGAACGCACTGAAGGCTTCGAGCAACTGGCTGAGACCGTCAAGAAATACACGCCGGAGATGGCTGAGAAGATAACGGGCGTTCCCAAGGCTGACATAGTAAAGGCTGCCCGCCTGTTTGCCGGTGTGGCTAAAGCTTCCGTCTTATACGGAATGGGTATAACCCAGCACACCACAGGCACGGACAACGTAAAGAGCTTGGCCAACCTGTTAATGCTGACCGGCAATATCGGTCGGGAGGGCACAGGTTTGGCCCCGCTGAGAGGCCAGAACAACGTCCAGGGGGCTTGCGATATGGGAGCTCTACCCAACGTCCTCACGGGCTATCAGGCGATAACCGACCAGGAGAAAAGGAAGGCGGCTGAGACTGCCTGGAGTGTCAGCGCTCTGCCAGCGAAACCCGGGCTCACTATGGGCGAGATGATGAGCACCAAGCCGGAAGGTGGGGTTAAGGCGATGTACATCATGGGTGAAAACCCAATAATCACCGACCCTGATATGCGACACACTCGCCAAAGCCTGACCGGCCTGGAATTCCTGGTGGTACAGGACATATTCCCCACAGAGACAGCCGTCATCGCCGATGTCATCCTCCCTGCAGCCGCATTTGCTGAAAAGGATGGCACCTTCACCAATACCGAGAGGCGGGTGCAGAGGGTAAGAAAGGCTGTCGAGCCGCCGGGCGAGGCCAAGCCGGATTGGGAGATTATCACCTTGCTGGCGGAAAAGATGGGCCATCGCTTCGGCTACAAGAACCCCGAAAATATTATGGGGGAGATTGCATCACTGACACCGATTTATGGCGGCATAAGCTACGATCGATTGAACGCTTACGGGCTGCAATGGCCCTGCACGGATAAGAGCCATCCCGGCACGCAGATACTCCATCAGGGCAGATTCATTCGCGGGCTGGGTAAATTCCATGCCGTGGAATACAAGGCTCCGGCGGAATCAGTCTCTCCGGGGTTTCCGCTCATCCTTACCACAGGAAGGGTTTTGGAGCATTACCACACTGGGAGCATGACCCGTCGGTCTGATGTGTTGAATAAATTGAGCCCCAGCGGCACGGTTGACATCCATCCCGACGATGCGCTGAAGCTCGGCATTGTGGATGGCGATATAGTCGCCATAGCATCTGAGCGGGGTAAAATAGAAGCGCCAGTTCGCATAACAGATGAAACTGCGCCCGGGCTCGCCTTCATGGCCTTCCACTGGAGTGAGTTGCCGGTAAACATTGTGACTAACACCGCATCGGACCCCTCGGCGAAGATTCCCGAGTTCAAGGTTTCCGCAGTCAAAGCAGTGCTGGCGGTGTTGGATAGGGCTTCTCAGGATAACGCCTTCTTCGCCAGGCTGGCAGAAAATCCTGCCGAGGCGTTGAAGGAATACGACTTAACTCCTGATGAGAGGGCAGCTATCGCCAGCGGCGATATCAGGAAGATAGAATCCTGGGTAGGTAAACTCGACGAGCGGCTGAAGAAGTGGCTTATTGCCAGGCTGCAGCAGGAGAAGTGGTAATTCGGGAAGGCTGCTCAGATAGATGAAAGCAAGCGGGCTCCGACAGGTGTCGGAGCCCGCTTTTTCTGTCGAATCTCAGAACTTAGCTGTCGAGAACCTTCATGGCCTCTTCTCTATAGGCTTCCATGAGATAGGGTATTCCAGTGACCCTGGCGCATTCTTCGGTCAGGGACATGAGATCGTTCCTGCTGATTACGGGAACACTGAAGCATCTGGCACCTGCCATCAACTGCTGTAATCCCACCCGGATCTTCTCAGCATAGCTGTAAATTCCCACTGCGCCCAGAGGGATGTCCTTCATCTCGCTCTTGCCCACTATATTCGAAACAGCCTCCCAACAGACGAAGATCTCCTCCGGAGTGGAACCGAATTCGCTAACGGTCTTAGGCAGGTTGTTTTCCTTAAGCCAAATAGCGATGTTCTTGCCCACCATGCCCGGGATCATTAAAGCCCGCCCCATGCAAACCGCCTTGGTAAACGGCGCGCCGAGGGCAAGCGCCTTGAATACGCCGTCCTCGCTGCTGAATCCCCCGGCGAAGGCTATATCGGGCGGGCGTTCGCCTTTGTCAGCCAATCTCTTGCAGAACTCGTAGGCTGTGGAATGCAGATAGATAGGCGGAATGCCCCACTCTTCCATCATGGGCCAGGGGCTCATCCCAGTTCCGCCGGAGGCACCATCTATTGTAAGCAGGTCGATTTTGGCTCTCGAGCCCCACTTAATGGCCATCGCCAGCTCGCGCAAGCCATAAGCACCTGTCTTCAAAGTAATTCGTTTGAATCCGATATCCCTTAGCCTCTTTACTTCATCATAGAAACCCTTTTCATCAATAAAACCGAGGCGGCTGTGTCGCTCGAACTCCTTGATAGCGCCGCTTCCGAAGGCTGCCTGGCTAAGGGGATTTGAAGGGTCGGGCGTTATAAGATATCCGCGTTTTTGGAGCTCTAATGCCCTATCCAGACTATTAACCTTAATCTCACCTCCAATACATTTAGCACCCTGCCCCCACTTCAACTCGATAGTATCAAGTCCGTGCTTCTTGCTCACGTACTCGGCTACACCCAGCCTGGTGTCCTCCACATTCATCTGCACCAGGATCTCGCCATAGTCCTGGTGGTAGCGTCGATAGACCTCAATTCTGCGATCCATGTCCGGCGCTGAAACGATTTTGCCCTTGGAGTCAAGCTCAAGCTTCGGGTCGATCCCGCAAACGTTCTCGCCACAAACCAGCGTGACCCCACTGATGGCAGCGCCAATTGCGAAGTGGTCCCAGTTCTTGCGGGCTATCTCAGTGGAACCCAGTGCGCCGGTGAAGACGGGAACCTTCATCTTGACCTTCTTGGTCCAGCCATACTCAGTTTCGGTATTCACGGCAGGGAAAATAGCTGTATCGGGATTTCCCTTAACACCCTTGGGTAATCCTTTGGCACCGAGAGCGTATCCCTGGATATTGAGATGTGAGTAATCAATGGGATAGTTTTTGTCGCAGCCAGCGGTTATTTCACCGAACGGGCCCGGGTATATGAGCTCTCTGCTGCGAAACGACGCCTTGAATACCTCACAATTCCCCCGACAGCCATCGATGCAGCGTGTACAGATACCGCTGCCGGGCACTACACTGCGGGAACGATTGGCTGTCCTGGTTGCCTCGTTGGAATTTGGTTGTCTCAGATTCATCTTATGCTCCTTACCATTGGATTTTATTTTGGTAATTCTTTAAATAGGCGTCATACGCCATATTACAGCCTTACTGGAATCCCTTTCTCTTTAAGATACCTCTTAGCCTCAGGTATCGATATTTCCCCGAAGTGGAAAACCGAGGCGCAAAGCACCGCCGACGCCTTTCCTATGACTACGGCCTCATAGAGATGCTCCAATTTGCCGGCACCGCCGGAAGCAGTGACCGGGATAGAGACCGCTTCGGCACACGCCCTGGTCATCTCCAGGTCATAGCCTTTTTTTGTGCCATCAGCGTCCTTGCTGGTGAGTAGAATCTCACCGGCACCCAGCTTCTCCACCTTTTTCGCCCATGTCACGATATCAAGCCCTGTCCCCTCAGTGCCGCTTTTAATCACCACTTCCAGCCTGGGAGCCTTACTGCCCTTGCGGTTCTTCTTTCCATCGATGGCGACAACGAGTTTATCTTTACCAAATTTCTTAGCGGCCTCTTTTATGAGGTCGGGGTTCTTGACAGCGGCCGTGTTAATTGAGACCTTATTAACGCCGATGTTGAACAGCTCCTTCATATCCTCGATGCTTCCGATACCGCCGCCGACTGCGAAGGGGACGGTCACCACGTCACAGACTTTCTGGACCCATTCCAACCTTGTCTTCCTGTTTTGCACAGTGGCGAAAATATCAAGGAAAACAAGCTCGTCCGCTCCTTCCCTGCAATAAGCCTTCGCTGCTTCCACGGGGTCGCGTGCATCTTTGAGGTTCACGAACTTTATGCCCTTTACTACCCTGCCATCCTTAATATCCAAACACGGTATGACTTTCACTATGTTCATCTACAGCTCCTTGAATTTGATTAAATCTCGATACTCCATTAGAGTGCTCATGCCATGATTCTCAGCCTCCACGCCAGCTTCCTCAGCAGCAGCCACAGGATTCATCCCACCCAGAAGGATCATCCCGATTCTGTTGAGTTCAACTGGGATTTCACACACTGGCTCGCTGGTATTTCCCATGACGAGAAGGCCGCCCAAGCCAGCGGCTTTGAGCCCTTCCACTACCTCCTCCGCTATATCCCGACATAGTGCCGGTATCTCACGAAAGTTAGCTAGTATTTTACCGTCGCCCTTCTGAATAGCCTCATTCACAGAGGTCATCCTGGCTCTGATGAATACCTCTGAGGGATCCAGAGACGAGCCTGTGTAGTGTATCAGTTCCACGAAGCGAAATGGTTTGCCATTCCGTATCTGCAATATCCCGCCGAATCTGGAATCCATGGGAACCCCTGCCTTGAGCAAGGAACCGTTAATCACGATGCTGCAAACAGTGGCCAATCCCGTACTGCCCGCGGGAACAATGAACTCGCCGAGTTTCTCCCCCTCTGAAGCCACTGCTACCAGGTCGCTCACGCAAAGGCCCGCTTCAAAGGCAGGCTTCATTGCCTGGAGTGCTTTCTTGAACTTTTCTTTGGGGAAAAAGGAGACGTTGGTAGGTATCAGACCCCGGCGTTTTTCCAGATCGAAGTCTGTGCGGAAAGCGAGGAGTTCGATTCTGGAGATAGCGAACCCGACCTTGTATTTTACGAGAGCGCTTCTAACCTCTTCCAAGCCCCGGGCGGTCAGCGAACGCCCGTCCCGACCCTCGAGGCTTGTAAAGCCGCGCTCGTCCATCATTTTAAGGTGATAGCGAACCGCTCTCTCGCTCAGCTCGATTCCGTGGTCCTTGAGCCGGTAGGCAATGACCCTGGCGCCCAGCGGCTCCTGGGAATCACTTAGAACTTTAAGGATGGAGAGGCATTTTCTCTCGACATCCTGTGTTTCAAAACCCATTACAAATCTTCTTATATAATCGCAAACTAGGCAGTAGGAAACTGTTTACCTATGATACAATGACAAAGACCCTCTGTCAACAACCAATCGAGGGGATTTGAAAAGTCCAGAGGCAAAGCCTTTTATTAGCTCACTGCAACAGGATGACTCGTTTCCCGTCAAAGATGGGAACAACGCTATACAGGTCTATCCTGGAGGCGAACACCAAATCATCCTCGAAACCGAGAGATTCCAGGTACTGTCCGTGCTCACTCGACCTCAACACTTCCAGACTGTGTCCTCTGTTAGAAATTGCATCCTGGGCTACGGTAGAAGCGATATCTCCCAGTCCAGGTGTGATGCCGCATGCTCTGAGTCCGCGGGTAAGCGCATCAACCATCAAACCTGCGCAGAAGTTGTCTTCTTCCGAAGGCTTGCCCTGGCGACCTGCACAGAGAATGCTGATTCCTTCAAATTTACCGACAGAAGCTGCTTTTGCAAGCGCCGATGACACGGCAGACACGTTCAGAAGAGCAGCTATGTATGCAGGGTTACCGCTCCTTTCAAAGGCTTTGCGAATCGCTCCTGTGCCATTCGTGGTATAGGAATATATGACCTTGCCCTCAACCACTTCCCTAGCCATGTATTCAAAAGGCGAGTTCCCCAGGTCAAAGCCAGGAATGCTTTCTCCCATCTCTTCACCACCCAGGAGGTAGGAACTGCGAGGTAGCTTAGCAACGCTTAGCTTCGCTTCCTCCACAGTCATACAGGGGCGCACCTCAATCGCACCGCTGGCCAGCGCTGTGATGATGGTGCTGGTTGCCCTTAGGACATCTACAACTGCGCACAAGCGTCCTTTAAGGTCGCCTTTCTTAAGAAAAGTGGGCGCCATGATTACATCTACTTTCATTCTGCACCTGCCGAGAGTAGTATATCACAGTTTTGTCGGTTTAGGCCTAGCTAAGACCTTGACACAGTGCCCCACTCCGCATAGAATTCCCCTACATGGATTTTTGCCCCGATAGGACTGCCGGATAGTCTCATTTATGTAACGGAGGCCGCCCATGTATATGAGCGATGTAATGACTACCAATGTGTTCACCATATCCAGTAATACCTCTTTGGCTGAAGCAAGGAGAGTAATGGAGGCCCATCATTTGCGGCGCTTGCCAGTGGTTGATAGAGGGATACTCATGGGGATAGTAACTCGTGATCAGCTCGACAGAGTAGGTCCTTCACAGGTTGCTAGCCTCAACATACATGACATCACCCGCATATTGAACAAGGTCACGGTCAAAGATGTCATGACCAAGAACCCCATAACCGTTAGCCCTGACGCTACTGTTGAGGAAGGTGTAACCCTCGCCCAGGAGAAGAAGATAGGTGCCTTGCTAGTGGTGGACAACGGCAGGCTGGTAGGTATAGCCACCACCAACGACTTTTTCTACAAGATACTTAACCCTATCCTAGGGATAGGCAAGCCCGGCTCTCGACTAATCGTGAAGAACTGCGGCGGCACCAAGCAGATTGAGCAGATCATAGCCATCATCAACAGGCTAGGCCTGGAAGTGGAAACAATGTTCATGCTCCCCATTCCAGAGCGGGACCAGCACAACTTCGTTGTCCATCTTACTTCGGAAGACCCCACTCCGCTGATGGCAGAGCTCCGCAAAATGGGTTGCGAGGTCGAGAGAAGGGCACGTTAATACATTCATGACCACGACTTATAGGGGCGACCCGATGGGTCGCCCCTACATTATATTTATCGGGCACGGGCCAAACGGCTGCGTAGCTGGCCGCAACCTGCTTCTATATCTACACCCTTGGATACCCGTACGGTGCTGGAAACCCCACTGTCCTTCAGAATTTTCTGAAACGTAAGCACTTTCTTCATAGGTGACGGAGCAAATTCCTTACAGGCACTTGGATTGCCTGCTATCAGGTTCACCTGGCAATTCATGTCTTCCAGTAAACGTGCCAACTCGCGAGCATGTTCTGCGGAATCGTTTACTCCCTGGAAAAGGGCATACTCGAACGTGGGGCGGCGCCCTGTTCTCTTAAAGTATTCCCGGCATGCGGGAATTAATTGGCTTAGGGGATACTTTTTGTTAATGGGGACGAGCTTGTTTCTGAGGGCGTCATTGGCGGCGTGCAAAGATATGGCTAGCTCAACATGGATGCTTTCCTCAGCGAGGCGCTTAATCTGGGGCACCAGCCCCACGGTGGAGATGGTTATCTGCCTCGCCCCAAGCCCCAATCCGCGCCTGGAGTTCAACATCTCGACAGCCTGCCATACCGCCTCATAGTTTGCCAGTGGCTCCCCCATGCCCATGAATACCACATTGGTAACAGGGCGTCTGGCTGAATCGGCAGTCGCATCCCCGCCAACTTGTTCGCCGCTCACCAAGCGCATAACGTACAGCACCTGTTCGATGATCTCGCCGGGACGAAGATTGCGCTCGAAACCCTGCTGTCCTGTAGCGCAAAAGAGGCATCCGACTGGGCATCCCACCTGAGTGGAGACACATACTGTGCGTCGTTCCCGGCTCGAACCAGTCTTCTCGTATAGCATGAGGCTGGACTCGATAGTCCTGCCATCGTCCAGCCTGAACAGCACCTTCCTCGTTTGCCTGTCCCCAGAGATTTTCTCATCTATAGGCATGAGACTGGATAACGACGCCACTTCGGCGAGCTTCCGACGGAACGATTGGGGAAGGTCTGTCATCTCCTCAAAGGAAGTGGCCAGTTTCTTATAAACCCACCACGCTATCTGGTCAGCCCTATAGGCAGGCTGTCCCAGCGAGCCCACCAGTTCCTTCAACTGATTACAGGTAAGATCGAGAATATTTTTATGAGCGATTTCCACAGAAATTTCCTCTGTCCACTAATTCTAACATTCTAACGCCCGAAGTAACAAAAAGTAGAGGCGTTCAATTGAACGCCCCTACAAATGAAATTCGGTGATCGCCGCAGATGTTGTCATTCACAGAAGAGTGGGGTAGTTAGAGTGTAGCGAAACCCAACACCACTATACCATTCAAGTTAGGCTAGTGAGTTTCATTTATTTACAAACCGCATTACTCCCTTTCCATTATCAAAAAACGTCACGCTTCCCCTATCCTTTTGAGGCCCAGGTTGGCGACAAAGTCCAGGGCGCCTCCCACAACCGCCATAGCCAGACAGAGAAGAAATGCGTAGACCTTGCTCTCAAAAACCGGGGTGAATGTCAGGTCCCTTATGACACTGTCTAGTGGCCCGAGGATAAGTGCTATGCCAGCCATGCCGGAAACGCTGAGGAAAAGCCCGAATCCCCTAATCACCATGAAGCCGATAGCCTTCCCGCTGGGAATGATTGACTTGATGCCCTTTTCCTGGCTCATTTTCGCCTCCTTGACTAGAATTTTCAAAGGTAATACTTGAGATACTCTCTTTAGCGCTCGGTTTTCACCCATAACCTTTTGCCATCGGTGATAAGCTCAATATTGCCTTGCACGTCAGTACGATATAAATGCGTTGTATCCAATCTGCCCAGCACTTCAGGGCTGGGGTGGCCAAAGGGGTTATCCACGCCCACTGAGATAACTGCCACCTGTGGTTTTACCACAAAAAGGAACTCCAAGCAACTCGAGCTGTCTGAACCATGGTGAGCTACTTTGAGCACAGTGCTGCTCAGGTCAAACCTTGTATTAAGCAAATATCTCTCCGTTTCCTCAAAAATGTCTGCGGTCAACAATACACTGACATCTCCGTAAACGAGACGCAGCACCACCGAGTTAATGTCGAGAGCAGAGGCGGAATTGCCCAAGCCGGCGTCTCCGGCATAGAGCGCCTCCAATTCAAGCCCATCACCCAACTTGATATGCTGTCCGGATTGAGCCACTGTTCTCTTTATCTTCTTTTCCTCGATGAGGCTTTGCCACTCCTGATAGACAGGGGAATCATATTTCACAGGACTTTCCAGAACCTGCTTTACTTCATACCTTTTAAGAACCTCCACCAACCCGCCACTATGGTCTTCATGAGGATGGGTACTGACAACCAGATCAATGCTTCGATTCCAGAAAGAGAACCTCCCCCCTAAGCGGGATACTATCTCACCGTCAGCAGGGCCGCCGTCAACAAGGATATTCTGTCCTGATGGAGTTTCGATAAGTATAGCATCTCCCTGACCAACACCAAGGAAGAAAATGTGGAGGCGATTATCCGGGACATTGGCGGCGGCAATCCACACCAGAGCAGCTAGGATAACCAAGGGGGGAATAGCAAATCTGGCTGGTATTCTGCGGGTGAACCCAGGAACTGCCGATATGCATCTCCTGGCCTTGCCTAGGACGGTAACAAATTTTGACCAGTTGCTAATAAGTAGGAGAGCTATGCCCAGAACAGCATAATAAGCCCAAACAAAATAACCGCCAACTTCAACTTCCTTCGAGGCAAAAGGTAAGTTTGAGAAGAACCTGACCACGCCTATCATGTAGCTAAGGAAGAGCCAAGCCACCCAGCCGAGTACCGAGGCCACTGGCGTTGCGAACAGCCCCACAACCCCGACCAGGGCAGCAGCGCCCATGATGGCTGGGACTGCCCAAAGGGCGAGGAAATTGGAGGGGAGAGAGACCAGCGAGATTTGTTGAAAGTAGAAGGCAATAATAGGCAATGTGCTGAGAGTAGCGCCCAAAGTGACCGAGACGGTATCTATGAGAAAGATTACAGGCGTCCTCCGCTCATCGCTGACCCTGAGAGCCTTCCTCCCCCATGATTGGAAGTATGGAGTCAGCAGTATCAGGCCAGCCATAGCGGCGAAGCTCAGTTGGAAGGATGCCTCGCGCATAACAGAGGGATGGATGCCTATCATGACTGCGGCGGCAAGGAGGAGCGCAGGCAGGGCGCTGCGCGGCCTGCCTATGAAATCAGCGAAGAGCCATATGCTGCCCATGATAGCAGCGCGCAGCACAGGTGCCTGGAGGCCGGTAAGCACAGCGTAACCCCAGACAGCGATAATAGCAAGCCAGAAATAGGTAGGTCGCCTTCTGCCGAACAGCCACACCCCGAGGCTGAGTACAAGCCCAGCTACGATAGTGATGTTGAGACCCGAGATAGCTATGATGTGCGTCGTCCCGGTTCGGAGGAAGGACTTGTTCAGATCGTCAGGGATGGCGCTACGCGTGCCCAGGAGGATGGCCTGAGCCAAAGCACCTTGAGGTTCGGGTAGTGCATTTTCCAGAGCCTGCGAGATTCGACTTCTCAGCCCGTAAACCCACTCCAATGGCTTGAGCCCCTGGCCACTGACGAGAAGCTCTACCCGATCCGGATAAACCATCAGCGAGTGGATGCCCTTACGGGCAAGGTAGTCCCGCCAGTCGAAATCATTAAACTCGGGCGGCGTTTTCAGTTCGCCCTCGACCTGCAAGATGTCTCCGTATTTGTATGAGGAGGACTGAGGCACGTAGACGAGCATAGCTCCCGAAACCTTTTCCCAGGTGTCTTCCGATTCTATCTCCCTGGCTTCGAGCCGCAGGGAGAGCGCAACGCCTGTAGTTTCCGGGTCAGCGGTAACGAGCCCTTTTATTCTTACTATGCCCTTATCGCTGTAGGACTGGAGGGTGTCTTTATCGGCAGTAGGCAGAGATGACTGAATGCGCAGGATGCCGCCGAGCATGGCGACCAGGCACAGGCACAGCAGCAAGGCATAGCTGCGGCGCAAGGAGAAGGCAAGGAGCGAGACCAAAATTATGGCTGAGATAGCGACCCAGATATAACCTGCCCACGCCCCCAAACAGATTCCAGAGATCCAGCATAGACTTAAGTAGATGAGCTTCATCTATCGAGTCCCAAATGGAATCCGGCGCCATGGGCTAGCGCGCAGTGATTTTATCCTTTATCTTTTCAAATACGGAAGCGCCAATACCATCCACTTGTTTCAAGTCATCGACACTTTGGAAATATCCGTTCGCGATGCGATAGTCAACAATCCTCTGGGCCAGGGTTTCCCCGATGCCGGGCAGGGATTCCAGCAGCCAAACCTCAGCAGTGTTGATATTGACCTTCTGGGGAACATCGCCAGCCTTGTAAATATGTATCTGCGTGCCATCTTTTAGCGTGGCAGAGAGATTCACAGAACTCCGGTCAGCGTCGGTGCTGAATCCACCAGCAGCATCGACAGCATCGGCGACTTGGTCTCCGTTTTCCAGAGTGTAGATGCCAGGATTGACCACCTCCCCTTCGACATAAACGGAAATCTCAGGGGACGGCGGAGAGATAGTTATCTCAGTGGAATGGGGCAAAGAAAATAGGCGATAGAGATAAACTGCACCGCCAATGAGGATAACGGCTATCAATAAGCCTATTATAGGAGCCCGGTACTTCTCCAGCCAACTCACGGTCTATCCTGAACCCGCGTAATCGCCTGATTCTCCTTCCTAAAACTTACGATAATCCACTGCGATTGTATATAATACCACAAGTAGGCGCTAGTGCAAAACCCTGGGGAAAAGGTTGTTTAGAGACCGAAGGACATCACCAGAACACAATCAGAGGATTATATTGAGGAGGCGTTAGTGGAGATGTAGAAATTACCACGCCTTTTTACCCTGCCCTCAATCTCCAACTGCTCCAGGTGCTTACTGATCATCTGAGCTTCCCAGAAACGGAGCAATGGTTCCATATAAGGAAAACTGCCGTAAATGGGAGCCATGTCTACGACCTGACCGATTGTCTTCCCGGTATCCAGCAAGGACAGGATTTTATCGCCCCTGACATCGATTCTCCGACAGAACCTGTCGAACTCAGCAGCAATATCTCCAGTAATAACGCCTCTATGAGATGAGACTACCATTTTAGGGGATATGGCTTTGAGTTTCTTCACGGATTCTTTGAATTCCAGAATGCTGGACTCCCTGAGACCATACCAGGGAAACAAGGTCAAATCGTAGTCGAACGAGAAGAGAATCCTCTCGTTAGGCTCGTAAAGACAATAATGGTCTTTCGAGTGGCCGGGAGTGTAAATCGGTCTAAGGGCTGTTTTCCCAATTCCGAACACAGTTCGTTCATTATAACTTGCTGTGGGTCGGCAATCCCTGAACCCCCAGAGATCTCTCATATAACCTTGCGTAATCTGAGCAAGCTTCTCGTTCGAGAACACTTCGGCAAGGGCTGCTATGTTGCCGCTGACATAGAATCCCTCCTCCGGCACATAAATAGGCCTATCTTCGAAGACCCAATTGCCAGCGGCATGGTCCGGATGAGAGTGAGAGTTAATGATGTAGTCTATGCCGTATTCCTTCTTGATTTTCTTGAGGTTCTCTATGCCGCAGCCAGTGTCTATCAATACTGCCTCTTCATCGCGGACAAGGATGGAATAAGAGGGAGGGAAACTGCTGATATTTTCGCCTTTAATCAAGTATATGGAGTCTGTTAGAGCTTCTACTATCATGTAACCGGTTTACGTCCTTGCAAACAGCCTGTAGAGATTACAGTTATTATTTTAGCAGATTCGGAGTATTGCAGAGAGAAAATAGGAGTTTTCGAATTGGCAAGCGGTAAAATGGAAGAGGCTTAGAAATCCGGCTTTTTATCTCTAACTGCCTATTACAGGGACATCTTGCAGCTTTGTAACATTACAATTCGCTGGCCATCACCAGTATATACCAACTTTGGAGACGATTCCCAAAGGTTGCCAGAAAGCTCCCAAACTCTTACCTTCTGTGTCTAATGTCTCTGACAACGCGGTTAATCTGTCCTTCTCCTGACCAAGTTCTTCACTCCACTGATGCGCTCTAGCAGCGTCACTTGTCCCTTCGATGAAGACTTCCCCTGCCACCCACTCATTGAATGCTGCAACCTCCGAATTATAATCCTGCACTTCCTGATTATAGTCATTCAATGAGGCTTCAAAGCTGGCCTTCCTCTGTACATAATCTTCATAGCAACCATATTGAGGACAAGAGGCAACGTTCAAACTGACTAGCCCCAATTCCTTCCCTACGGCTACGTAGGCGACTTTATCACGACTGCCGGCTTTACCATAGACTTCTAGTCCCTCGGGTGAGGTCGAATTCATCCCGACACTCTCGGTATTGTCCTGAGCTGTTTTCCCGATGCAGTCAACATAGACTAGTCCTCTATCCGTGGTATAAAAAGCGTTTAAAGCATGTCCTGCGCTCTCGCCTTCAAAGTACACGCTAACCCAGGCTGCCCTGATTCCGGCGGCCTCCGCATTGTTGTGAAGTTCCTCAGCAAAGGCGCCACACATAAACGAGCCAGTGACATAGTCATTCTCATCAATCTTGTCTGCGATCAAAAAAGACATTAGCTGCTGCCAGGTAGGATCTGTGGCAGTTCCATTGTTGACAAGTTGAACTCTGTCATAGCCCGCTGGGGTCAGGGCATAAGGCGGCTGCTCCCCTTGATGAACGATAACATTATCGCTGGCAGGCCCCTGTTCTATTGCTGGAGGCAATGCGGGTGCGGGAAATAGTGTTGGCGTGGGCGTAGCAGCCAGTACGCTTGTTGGCGTCAGCTCAGCCGAGGGTTCGAGTGCTGCTATGGTCTCCGGGGTTAGGGCAGGCATATTTGTTGGCCCAGATGCCGACGCGGGCACAGTCACAGCAGCAGGTGCCTTCGCACTCACAACATAGCCAATGGTGCCGATAAGAAGCACCAACGCTAGAAATATGATTACCGGAACTGCTAACTTTCTCATCCTGCCTGCCATCGCACCAGCTTGCTACCCTCTGAGCCGCAGACACGAGTCCCACGTCTAATACAGGGCGAAGCGCTCGTAGTCGTGGATCAGTACGATTCAACATTAGCATCACCTTTATGGAGCAAACAATGACCCTTTAGTAACTATACAGGGGCAATTTAGTAACGTAGGTAAGATAGTACAGACATTCAGATGGTAGAAACAGGAGAGCTAAGTGGCGTCTATCGCAAACAGTATCAAGGTATTTGTGACAGGCAGCAAAATCTCAATGTTGGGTATTCAGCCTTATCTCGTCCAGGACAAGATAGATCACTACCATTACAGCAATGCCTGCCATAATCAGAAGCGAACTCGGGGCAAGTCTCCACGAATATTGACCAGCCCATTCAATTATTGCCAGCAGAGTCATAAACGCCCCGTACATCAGACCGACAAACTCTATTAACATACGCCCTCTGTGCTTCAAGAAACTCATCCCTCACTCCTCCGCTTATTATTGATTGGGGTAAGCCCCGCTTTACGTTGACTTGGGATTCATTCGCCTGCCAGTCCTTCGCAGTTCAAATACGACAGGATTCAGTGAATCAGGGCAAGCAACGACTGCCTTGCCTGGACTATCCTCCCAGGGGAAAGAACCGCCGAATTGCAGCGCCGTGGCAAACGGGAAAATTGTATAGAATGCCCAGGAACACATACCAGCCGGCGTGCAGTCACCGAGTGCAAATTCATCGCCCATCTTGTGTCCCGCAGCACAGGTCCCCTTCTGACTCAACACTCTTGCTACCACTCTGAATTGTTTGGCCATCCTGTTCCTTTCATATTTCCATTTGGCAACACCGAGGTATTCGCTGTACCTCACCAGATGAGCAAGCACTGTGGCTGATTTCTCTGGAGTGGGGTAAGGCTCGAGGTAGCTTTGTTTCAGCTTCCTGAAGATCTTTCCCCGCCTCTTGGCACCCCAGACCATAGTAGTGAAAATAACAGGTTTCTTCTGCCTCCTCATAAGTTCGATAGTCTTCTCCAGACTGCCCAACTCTGATTCCTCCATTGTTTTGCGCAACCGATTAGCATCGTACTTCATAGAAGGCGGTATGCCTGCCCAGCCAGCGAAGCTAGACGCCATGCCGACTCCGCCGATGATGACGATAGAGTCCAAATTCTTGTCCTCCAGCATCGCCCAGAGGAGGTGATAGCTTGGGAAATCTCCGGCAGGGTCCACCGGGTTACCGTGAGACCACCTCTGTGACAAGATGGAATTCAATGTCTCCATGGTCGATGATGTTAGTGGAGGCAGTTCCAGCCCCTTCTTCCTCAGAGCATCTACGACCATGACCGCCATGCCGCCGCCCATTGCCAGCACTCCCACCTTTCTACCTCGAGGCAGCGGCTGGCCTAGCAACGCCGAGTCGACTGGATAACCACAGCATTATAAGCTGTATCACAAGAACCCTAGCGTCAGTGCATCTCAAATAGCTAGGTAAGAAGCAGCGAACAGCGTTTTTGAGTTATATAATACCACAAAAGAATTCCCCGGAAGTTGCGCGTAGAAATAAATAAGTTCAGGCGAAGATTCTGTGAATCTTCGCCTGAACCGAGGTGATAAGGCTTGGGAATGCCAAGCCGCTCTCATAGATTACCCGAGGTAAGAGCCAAGCCGGGGGCTGGATGGCTGAAATGAGCGGGCTTCACTTCTTGCTGGCTGGTAATATCTAGCTTGGCCTTCTCTTACCTCCGATATTAGAATATCACTTCATGGTCAAAGCCGTCCTCGGCCTAACTGCTCATTTTCAGTAAGCAGAAATACCTATTTTGAACAAAATTTTGTATTTCCTGCCGGAAATGCTGCCAGATAGTCTGCAGCCGAGTGGTAAGGGGCACAGATAAACCGCCAACATTAAAATTTACCTAAAAACTGTGTTGAGACATTGATGAGACCAATTTAACTACTCCTAGACGAGAAGGTAGCACAAGGGGAGTTCTTAGCCAATACCGATTTTTGAATATTGCCAAAGATGAAAAAGTGTGTATAATAGGCGAAAGTAATCGAGTGGGATAGGCGTTGATATTTGTCTTACCAGTGAGCGAGCATTAACTTAGTACAGGCTTCAGTAGATGTCAGGAGTGGCAGGATGATTAGAGATTAAGCCCAAGAAGGAACAAAAGGAGAGGAGGCTTTAAATGAAGGCATTTCTTGGGTGGCTTCGCTATAGACGGGAAATGAACAAACTAAAAAGGGCAGGCACATTTGGTATCGGTGGTGGCATTTTTCTCTCCATGGCTTTATTCGCGTTTTTCGCCGGGGGTTGGGTAGTAGAGCCTGCACTTGGCGCATGGAATATCGTTGCGGCTGTTATTATTATATTATCCGCTATACTGTTTTTCCCTCTCGCATTGATTTTGCTCTGAGCTTTTTCTCAGTCTATCTAAACCTATATCTTCTGAAGCCGCCCCAAATGTGGGGGATTCAAAGAGCTGAGCGGGCGCCTAGAGAGGGGCAATCTTCCAAGGGTTGCCCGTTATTGTATTACTTCCACCAACCACACCGAGGAGAACCTCCAGCCATGCCGAGTGGACTTTGCCACCGCCAGCATGGTACAATAACCACCGGATCACTGATTTTGCAAAAGCCGGAGGGAACTTACTGAAATGACTGATAAGGCTCCCACTGACCTGAAGACGTTTATAGAGAACGTCAACAAGAAGGAAAAGAAGCACAGCGGCAAGAGAGTCCGCTTCTCCTGGACTAAACGAAAGCGGAGGATGAAGAAATAAGTTTCCTCACTTTTTAATGTCAGCCGACGCAGAGAAAGGATGACCTTCTCTGTCGAAATCAGGCAAGTAGTTTTCCGCCGCCCCTATCTCCTGCACCCAGCCATTCTCTAGACCAACCTCATCCAGTAATTTAAGGACTTCGTCATACTCCGACTGCGAAATCGTCCTCGAAAGCAAGTGTTTGTCCCGAGCCCTGTGCGAAGGATAATATTGAGCCATTATGCTCACAGTTACGGTGAGAGAGACCTCTCGCGCCAGCCAGGAGAGCGATTCCTCGCTGCCCGCTATCTTGTTAGGTAAAATGAGGTGGCGCACGATCAACCCCCGCTGCGCCACGCCGGATTCGTCCACCACCAGCTCCCCCACCTGCCTGAACATTTCCTTAATGGCAGCGCGGGCATGCTCCACATAATATCGAGCGTGCGAGAATTTCCTGGCCCATCTATCGGAGGCATATCTCAAATCGGGGAGGTAGACGCTGATGATGCCATCAAGCTCTTTCAGGGAGACGACAGAGTCGTAGCCGCTGGAATTGTAGACCAAGGGAATATGAAGTCCCAGAGGCACAGCCTCCAGAACAGCCCTGACCAACTGAGGGACAAAGTGAGAAGGTGAGACAAAGTTGACATTATGGCAGCCCAGCTCATCCTGAAGACAGAGCATATTTTCAGCCAGTTTACGAAAATCCATCTCCCTGGACTTCTGCTTTTTCGAGTCCTGGCTTATCTGGTAGTTCTGGCAATATACACACCTCATATTACAGTTACCGAAAAATACCGTTCCCGACCCCTTGCTGCCCGAGATAGCTGGTTCCTCCCCATGATGAGCGCAGACTGCAGAGACTATAGGTAGATAGCCAGAATGGCAGAAGCCGCGCTTGTTTTCCAGTCGATTGGCGTGGCATTCCCCGGGACAGATGTCACACGACGCCAACCTCGCTTCGAGCCTCTCAGCACGGAGCTTGAGTTCACCGGAGCGGTAAAGAGCGATGTATCCCAGTTCCATGAATAACGTAGGGGCACGGCATGCCGTGCCCCTACAATCCCCCCTAAACCAAGTTTATTACTAGAGCCCTTTCTTGACAATGTAGGCTGCTAAATCGGCCACGCGGCAGCTATACGCCCACTCGTTGTCGTACCACGCGAGCACCTTGACCATGTTGCCGCCGATGACCATGGTGCTCAAAGCATCGACAATGCAACTGGCTGGGTTGCCTTTGAAGTCAATGCTGACCAGTTCTTCGGTGCAGAACTCCATAATGCCTTTTAGCGATTTCTCGCTAGCGGAGCGCAAGGCGTTGTTCACTTCCTCGACTGTGACATCTCTGTTCAAATCAGCCACGAAGTCGACAATGGAGACGGTTGAGGTAGGAACCCTTAAGGCTATCCCGTGTATCTTGCCCTTCAGCTCAGGGATGACCTGCGTCACTGCCTTAGCTGCTCCGGTGGTGGTGGGTATGATGCTCAACGCCGCTGCGCGGGCACGGCGCAGGTCGCTATGTACTGTGTCGAGTATCCTTTGGTCGTTAGTATAGGCGTGGGCAGTCGTCATCAATCCCTTGCTGACACCGAAGCTCTCGTGCAGTACCTTGACAACAGGGGCGATGCAGTTGGTAGTGCAGGAGGCGTTGGATATGACTCTGTGCTTTGCCGGATCGTATTTATTCTCGTTGACCCCCAGTACGATGGTGATATCCTCGCCTTTCGCCGGGGCCGTGATAATCACTTTCTTGGCCCCGCCCTGGAAATGTGCGGCGGCTTTGTCAGCTTCGGTGAACCTGCCCGTGGACTCCACTACTATCTCGACGCCGAAATCTTTCCAGGCAATCTTGGCTGGCTCTTTCTCGGCTATGACCTTTATCTTCTTGCCATCGACGATGATAGAGTCCGCTGTAGCCTCTATCGTGCCCGGGTATTTGCCGTAGTTGCTGTCATACTTGAGCAGATGCGCATTTGTTTTGGTATCGGTCAGATCATTTACCACCACCACTTCCAACCGATCCTTATGGTAGTCGAAGATCGCCTTGAGAACCTGCCTGCCCACTCTACCAAATCCGTTGATACCTATCTTCGTTGCCATCCCAGACCTCCTTAGTAATTCTCTGTAGATTATGAATACTCTTTTCCTTAAGTCAAGCCTCAATGGGGGATATTTCAGGTGATTCTGACCCTCAGGTTCTCGACTCAGGTGACACACTGCTCGATGCAGTGGTGCGCCTTTTCAGCATATCAACGAAGGCCTCGATGCGCGTCTTCACATGGGCGCTCAGCATGAAGTCGGTATTGCCTTCCAGGGTAAGAACAGGCAGGTGGATGGCGTGGCGAAAGATTATGTCGCCTATGCCCCGGTGGCAGAACGCCTGGACATAGTGGATAATGCCATCTACGCGCCGCCGGTGCAGTTGGGTAACGATATCCTTGACACGGCCTCGTATAGAGTAGGGATAGGTATAATTGCTGTACTGCTCCGCAAGAGAGCTTCCGGGGTGCGGCATGGCGAACTGGAGCTGCATCTCGTTGAATACCACCCTGGCCCCGTTGTGCTCGATATAGGGATAAAGCCCGCTGGCAAAAATCGACGGCACGCCGATATAGGCAAGACGAAGCATATCAGCAAGATAGGGTTTCCTATCTCTGGCCTCGGCCAGCAGCTCCCTCAAGCGGTGCTCGTATTCCACGTGGTCGCCATTGAAGTCAGAGGTCGAGACCAGCCAGTAATGGTTCTCCAGGCCGCTCACCAGGCCTTCTTTCCAGGTAAGCTCATCCAGTTTCCAGGCAAGCTGTCTCGCCCTCTCCAGCTCTTTCCTCATCTTCTCAGCTTTGGCGAGGGTTGTGCCCAGCGTCTGCGCCAGGTTCTCCAGTGCTTTCTGAACCAAAATAATATCTGGCTTCTCGGGATAAGCGAAGGGCAAGACATCGATGCCTTTGAGCCTGAGCACCTCCATGAGCATAATGGTATTAGAGCAATCGCCGGTGGTTACGCAGAGCACCTCCTTTATGTCATGTTCCATGCATACGCCGTAGATACCCTTGATCCAGGTGCAGCAGTTCTGAGGGAAGCCAGCCCTTTCCGCTATGTTCACCAGCTTTTCCCGTTCGGTACTGCCGATGAACAGGTTGTTGAGGTCAACAGGCTTATAGCCTGCCGCCAGCAAGATTTCTATGGGGACTGTAGTGGTGATGCCAATGGTTCTCACGCTAGTTTACCAAACGCCTCTTTGCCAGCGTACTTTGCCTTTTTGCCTAGCTCTTCCTCGATTCTGAGGAGTCGGTTGTACTTAGCGACCCGCTCGGAACGGCAGGGGGCTCCAGACTTGATTTGCCCACAGTTCATAGCCACAGCCAGGTCGCTGATGGTGGTATCCTCGGTCTCGCCGGAGCGATGACTGACTACCGAGATCCAATCTGCCTTACTCGCCATCTCCATTACTTCCAATGTCTCCGAAAGAGTTCCTATCTGGTTCAGTTTAATCAGTATCGAGTTCGAGGAGCGCTCCTTTATGCCGCGCCTGAGCCGCTCCTTATTCGTAGTGTAGAGGTCATCTCCCACAAGCTGTATTTTGCCGCCCAGCTTCTTGTTGAGCAGCTTCCAGCCGTCCCAATCGTCCTCTGCCATGCCGTCCTCGATGCTGATAATGGGATAGTCGGCAACCAGCTTGCTGTAGTAGCTCACCATCTCGGCGCTGGTGAAGGACACCCCTTCCTTCGACAGGACATATTTGCCGTTTTTATAAAACTCGGTGGAGGCAGGGTCGAGGGCGATGAAGCATTCCTTGCCGGGCTTGTAGCCCGCAGCCTTGATGGCTACCAGGAGCACGTCTACTGCCTCCCTGTTCGTGGCTAGCTTGGGGGCAAAACCTCCCTCATCGCCCACAGACGTATTTGCCCCCTTGGACTTAAGCACCTTTTTCAAAGCCTGGTAAACCTCAGAGCCTATCTGCAAGGCGTGGGCGAAACTTTTTGCCCTTGCAGGCACCACCATGAACTCCTGCAAGTCAACCGAATCCTCAGCGTGTTTGCCGCCGTTGAGTATGTTCATCAAAGGCACCGGCAGGAGGTAAGCTTCCTTACCGCCCAGATAGCGATAAAGCGGCACTCCCTTGGAATTAGCTGCGGCGTGGGCCACAGCCAGAGAGACGCCGAGTATGGCATTGGCGCCCAGCTTAGCCTTATTCGGCGTGCCGTCGAGCTCTATCATCCTCCGGTCTATCGCCTCCTGCTGCAACGCCGACATGCCCACAATTTCAGGGGCGATTATTTTCTGGATATTGTTTACAGCTTTAAGCACACCCTTGCCCTGATATTTAGTCGAGTCTCCATCTCGAAGCTCCACTGCCTCGTGGCTACCTGTGCTCGCGCCAGAGGGAACAGCAGCACGGCCTACAGCGCCATCGTCTAGCTCCACATCCACCTCTACGGTGGGATTTCCTCTAGAGTCAAGTATCTGCCTCCCCTTGATGCTCTTGATAGCCTTCACTTCGCCACTCCCTCCTGACCCTTTATCGCAGCCACGGCTTTTTCCACGGCCTCCTTGGGGTTCTGAGCCGTGATTATCGCTTTAACTGGGCGCCCCTTCTTCGATAGCGACCAGGTGGTCAGGCCTATAACGGGGATATTGTTGCGCAAGGCGTAGGCAATCTCGGAAAGAGTGCCAAACTTGCCACCTATAGCAATGACTGCCTGGGCGGTATTGACCACAACCACGTTTCGTGCCTCGCCCATACCAGTGACTATGGGTATGTCAACATAAGGATTAGCCTCCTCCCGAGCACTTCCGGGCAGGATACCTACCGTCTTCCCCTTGGCGGAACGAGCCCCCTTGCAGGCGGCTGCCATGACCCCTCCCAACCCACCGCAAATCAAGGTTGCACCACGCTTCGCCAGCTCGTACCCGACCGCTTTGGCAAGCCTGGCTTCGTCCCGGGAACACTGCGCCCCACCGACAACAGCGACAAACATTTCTCCCCCTTTTACCGAAGAGTGCTCGGCGAGCCCTATTATAATACAAGGGGCTTAAGCCCCTTGTATAGAAACCGCATTTTAGTTCAATAGTTTCATTTCGCCCTGGGGTGAGAGCTTTCGTACACCTTGCGCAGGTGCTCTGTGGTGAGATGGGTATAAATCTGGGTAGTGGAGATATTGGCATGTCCCAGCAGTTCCTGCAGTTCCCTGAGGTTCATCTTGCCGCTGTGCAGCAGATGGGTGGCTATGCTGTGGCGCAGCACGTGAGGCGTGATGTCTGCCTCAATCCCCGCTCTTTCGGCATGGCCCTTCAAAATAAGCCAGAAGCCCTGCCTGGTGAGCCGCTGTCCCCTCCGATTGAGGAATAAGGCCGTCTCGCCGGTAGCGCCGAGGAGACGGGGGCGTGCCTCGTCAGTATAGGTCTTAACCGCTTTGATTGCTTTGCTGTGAATAGGGATGATGCGCTCCTTCGAGCCCTTGCCGAAACAGCGCACGAAGCCAGCCCGCAGGTTCACATCGCGCACGTTCAGCCCCACCATCTCGCTAACCCTCATCCCAGTGGCGTAGACTAACTCCAGCATCGCCTTATCCCGCTTCGCCTCCGGCGTGGAGAGTTTATCCGCTTCCTCCAGCAACTTCTCCACATCCTCAACAGAGATGGCTTTGGGCAGTGCTTTGCCCACCTTGGGTCCGGTTATCCCTTCCGTGGGGTTCTTTTTCAGAGTGCCCTCGGAGACCAAGAAGTTGAAAAAGGACTTGATGGCAGCTACCTTGCGCGCCATCGTGGCCGGAGCATAGCTCCGCTCCCTAAGGCTGACCATATAGTCCAGCACAGAAGAACGATCAATATTCTCCCAGGTTAACTGGTGTTTGTCCTCCTTGGCCGCCTTGTTTCGCAGGAAAGCAACGAACTGGTTGAGGTCGTTTTTGTAAGCATCTAGAGTATTGGGTGAAAAACCCTTCTCCACCGAAAGAGATGAGATGAAGTTTGCGATTCCCTCGTCCATACCATACCTCCAGAACTAGTTGTGGCTAGAGCCCGGTATTCTCAAAGGAGGCAAGTCGAGACACCTCTCCCTGCATATATCCTGATACATAAGGACTAGCTCCTTGTCGAACAGGGCACGCTTTCGTTTAAGTGCTAGCGCCCGAGCACGGGCCAGTATCTCCTTGGCTATATCCTCAGGAAGTTGAATCCCAAACTCATTGGCGAACTTGAAAAGAATGGTGTGGGAGCCGCTATGCTTGCCCACCATGATCTGTCGCTCCAGGCCCACTTCCTCAGGAGAGAACGCTTCGTATGTGGGCGGATGCTTGAGCACACCGTCGGCATGTATGCCCGACTCGTGGGCAAAGATGTTGTCACCAGTGATGGCCTGGCTCACCGGTAAGGGCCGCTGCGAAGCTACTGCCACATACTTGGAGATAGCACGTAACCGAGTGGTATCTATGCCGACATCTATTTTCTCGATGTGTCTCAGAGCCATAACCACCTCAGCAAGAGAAGCATTGCCCGCCCTCTCACCCAAACCGTTCACCGTGGTATTGACCCATTTGGCGCCCGCCCTGATGCCCGCCAGGGCGTTGGCTGTGGCCATGCCGAAGTCGTTATGGGTGTGCATTTCAATATCAATGCCCGTCTCCTCGATCAAACGGCATATCGCTTCATACGTCCGGAAGGGGTCAAGAACTCCAACAGTATCACAAAAACGTAATCGGTCTGCGCCAGCCTCCTTGGCAGTCCGGGCAAACTCTACAAGATAATCGGGGTCAGCCCTGGAGGCATCCTCGGCGTTAACCGATACATAGAGGTCGTGGCTCTTAGCGTACTTCGTGGCCTTTTTCACACTCTGCAAAACCCATTCCCGGCTCTGCCTTAGTTTATGCTGGATATGGATATCCGAGACAGAGATACTCAGGGCAACAGCCTTGGTGCCGCATGCCAGCGAAGCGTCTATGTCGGCAATGACAGGCCGATTCCAGGTGATGATACTGGCCGTCAGTTCCAAGGCTATGATAGCCTTGATGGCTTCCATTTCATCACCGCCCATGGCGGGTATGCCAGCCTCTATCTGGTGCACGCCTATCTCGCTGAGCAACCTTGCGATGTGCACCTTCTCTTCATTGGTGAACACCACTCCGGCGGTCTGCTCTCCATCCCTCAGAGTGGTATCGTCGATAAGCACAGCCACACCACATCACTCCCTGCTCATCTGAGTCAAACAGCAGATGAGACAAAATTCTCAGACAAACAAGCTTACATAACATAACACAACCCTTTTCTTTTTGCAACAAGCATATTCCCGAAAGATTCTGAAAGCCCCTCACAACCCTTGTCAATTTTCCTTGACACGTGGTCTAGCCACAAGCTATAATCTTCGGGAAAGAGTTCAGGAAGGGGGGGATGTGTGTGACCGAGGTAATGATCGGCGACAATGAGCCTTTCGAAAGTGCTCTTAGACGTTTTAACAAGAAAGTACAACAGGACGGCGTACTTGCTGAGGCACGCCGCAGAGAGCATTACGAAAAGCCCAGCGTGAAGCGCAAAAAGAAAGAGGCTACCAAGAGACGGAAGACCGCCAGAAGCTCCAGGGGCGGTTAATACATCGCTAGCATAATTAGCAACAGGTAAGTGTCGATGTTGCAAGAAAAGTTGATGGATGACTTCAAGGCGGCGATGAAGAGCGGCGACAAGCGGCGCAAGCTGGTAATCAGTCTCGTTAGAGCCAGTATCAAGAACGCCGAAATAGCAAAGCAGAAAACGCTGGACGATGCAGGCGTTCTCGATGTCATCGCCAAAGAGGCTAGGCAGCGTAGGGAGAGCATCGCAGAGTTCAAGAAGGGCAACCGCCCGGATTTGGTGGCCCAAGAGGAAGCCGAACTGGCTATACTCCTGGAATATCTACCCAAGCAGATTTCACGCGAGGAGATTATCACTGCTGCCCGTCAGGTGATCAAAGAGGTAGATGCTCAGGGGCCCGGTGATAAAGGCAAGGTCATGCAGAAGCTGATGCCTCAACTGAAGGGCAAGGCTGAGGGCAGCGCGATAAACGAAATAGTAACTGGGTTACTCAGCGGCACCATAAGCTGAGCGCGAGACGTAGAACTTTTTAAGGGAACAACCTGCCAAGCCTCTCGCTTGTCAGGTTGTTCCCTTTTCCTTTTATAGAAGAGATACACGTCTCACTCGATTTCTTTCAGCAAGCTGTTCCAAAGAAACCTGGCAACAAATAGCCCTAATATCTCCGCGATCTTTGCACTCAAATGCCTCCACTAATGTTACAATTTGGCAGTAATGATGTTATGATTTAAGCATCGATTTGGCCAAAGGTGAAATGAGGCACAGATGAAGCATTTTTACCGAAAGGTTAGGGGAGAATTTGAATATTGTTTCAACGTTGAGACCTCGGCTCCGCTCACTGCTCAAGAGCTAAAAACTTTGCGATGGCTGCTCGCTGAAACGTTTGAGCCGCAGTACTTTGGGGACAAATCTTCTCTGGCTCCGGCTAAAAATGCGATCGAAATCGGGCCCCGTCTCAACTTCGAGACGGCCTACTCCACCAACGCGGTAGCTATCTGCCATGCCTGCGGTCTGGATAAGGTTACCCGGCTGGAGTGTTCCCGACGGTATCTGCCCCCTGCGGGAACCGATAGAGAGCGTTTCATCGCCGAAAATCACGACCGCATGACCGAATATCCTTATCCTGAACCTCTGCAAACATTTGGCACAGGCGCTGTCCCCGAGAAAACTTACGCTGTCCCCCTCATCAACAAGGGAATCGCCGAGCTGAAGAGGTTCAACCACGAGAAGGGGCTCGGCATGGACGAATGGGATATGAATTTCTACTTCAATCTCTTCACCAGGGTTTTGCGCCGGAACCCCACCAACGTGGAATTGTTCATGCTGGGCAATAATAACAGCGAGCATTCGCGCCACTGGTTCTTCAAGGGCAAGCTGAAGGTAGAGGGCAAGGATGTTCCCGAAACCCTGATCCAGATTGTCAAATCGACTCTTAAGGCCAATCCGTCGAACAGCGTCATCGCTTTCAGCGATAACTCCAGCGCTATCCGGGGCTACCCAATCTGGACGATAATACCAAAACAGCCAGGAAGCTGCTCGCCATTTATCGCTCAGAAACCTACCTATCACATCCTTTTCACCGCTGAGACTCATAACTATCCCAGCGGCGTCCAGCCTTTCCAGGGGGCGACCACGGGCACCGGCGGCAGGATTCGCGATGGTCATGCCACGGGAAGGGGCTCGCTGGTCATTGCGGGCACAGCCGCCTACTGCACCGCAGCCTTGAATATGGCCCATTATCCCATCCCCGGAGAACCCAAAGGCCTCGCCTATCCCTTCGAGCTGGCTTCACCGATGGAGATACTAATCGAAGCCAGCAATGGCGCCTCGGACTACGGCAATAAGTTCGGCGAGCCGCTGATTCAGGGCTATGTCAGGACTTTCGAGCAGATACTGCCCAACGGAGAACGCAGGGGCTGGATAAAGCCGATTATGTTCACCGGCGGCATCGGCCAGATAGATGACAGGCATATCAAAAAAGAGCGGCCGAAGAAGGGGATGCTGATTGTCCAGGTCGGCGGCCCGGCTTATCGCATCGGCATGGGCGGCGGCTCGGCTTCCAGCATGATTCAGGGCGAGAATATCGCCGAGCTTGACTTCAATGCCGTGCAGCGCGGCGACGCAGAGATGGAGAACAAGGTTAATCGGGTAATCCGCACCTGCGTGGAAATGGGCAAGGATAACCCGCTACTGGTTGCTCACGACCAGGGCGCCGGAGGTCCGGGCAATGTCTTGGCCGAGCTTATCGATCCGGCCGGCGGCGTAATCAATATTCGAAAGATTAAACTCGGCGACCTATCATTGGCGGCGGTGGAGATATGGTGTGCCGAATATCAGGAACGGGATGCCTTCCTGGTCGACCCCGGAAAAATAGACAATTTACTGGCAATCTGCCAGCGGGAAAAGGTGAACTGCGAAGTGCTTGGTGAGATTAGAGGAGACGGCCAAATCGTAGTCTACGATGACGAGGATAAATCCAAGCCGGTCGACCTGCCTCTGGATAGAATACTGGGCGAGATGCCGCAGAAACCTTTCACCCTCGCAAGGGTTCCCAAGAGGCTGAAGCCTCTTATGCTGCCCAAAGGATTGACCGTGGAAGCAGCGCTGAAACTGGTGTTTTGCCTGCCCTCCGTGGGGTCGAAGGGATACCTGGTGCGCAAGGTAGACCGCAGTGTAACAGGGCTGATAGCCCAGCAGCAATGCTGCGGGCCGCTCCAGCTTCCTGTGGCTGATGTAGCGGTGGCGGCGCAGAGCCACTTCGGACTGACCGGCGGAGCAACCGCCATCGGCGAGCAGCCTATCAAAATGCTTATCGACGAAAAGGCCGGCGCCCGCATGGCGGTGGGCGAGATGCTGACCAATATGGCCTCAGCCCGCATCAGCAACATCGGTCACATCAAGTGCTCGGGCAACTGGATGTGGGCAGCCAAACTCCCCGGCGAGGGAGCCAGGTTATACGATGCAGCAGTGGCCATGAGAGAGCTAATGATAGAGCTTGGCATCGCAGTTGATGGCGGCAAGGACAGCATCACTATGGCTGCTAAGGTGGGCGATGAAGTAGTGAAAGCGCCTGGAGAACTGGTAATCTCCGGTTACGCCACCATGCCCGACATCACCAAGAAGGTGACGCCCGACATCAAGAGGCCGGGGAAAAGCAGACTGGTACTCCTTGACTTGGCGGCAGACAAAAACCGCCTCGGCGGCTCAGCCCTGGCTCAGGCTCTGGGCCAGCTTGGCGATGAAGCTCCGGACATGGAGAATCCCCGGCTTCTCAGCGACGCATTTGAAGTTGTGCAAAGGATGATAGACGATGACCTGATTTTGGCCTGTCATGACCGCAGCGACGGGGGGTTGATTACCACGCTGGCGGAAATGGCGATGGCCGGAAACTGTGGGATGACTATTCAGCTCCCCCAGAAAAAAGAGGCAATACCTCAGCTTTTCTCTGAAGAGTTGGGAGTAGTCTTGGAATACCTGCCCATAAATGAAAGAAAAGTCAAGGCTATTCTGAAAAAACATGGCGTTCCTTTCGCAGTTCTGGGCAGCACTCAAAAGGAAAGACAGGTAGTCATCAAGCAAGGCAATAGGACCATACTTGATGTCAGCACACCCACGCTGCTCTCCTGGTGGGAAGCAACCAGCGACAGGCTGGAACAGGAGCAGATGAACCCCAAGGTAGCTAAGGAACACGCGCGGCACCACAACCGCCCCGGACTCAGATACCAACTGACTTTCCAGCCCGAGGCAACACCATTGAAAATACTGCGCCAAACGGATAAGCACAAGGTGGCTATCATCCGGGAGGAGGGCAGCAACGGCGACCGCGAGATGACCTCAGCTTTCTTCTGGGCCGGGTTCGAACCCTGGGACGTGACCATGACCGACTTGCTGGAGGAGCGAATTTCCCTAGACCAGTTCCGGGGAATTGTCTTTGTCGGCGGCTTCTCCTATGCCGACGTCCTGGATGCAGCTAAAGGCTGGGCCGGCGCTATCAGACTAAACCCTAAGCTCCAAAAGATGTTCCACCGCTTCTTCAACCGGCCGGACACCTTCTCCCTGGGAATCTGCAATGGCTGCCAACTGATGGCTTTGCTCGGCGTTGTGCCCTGGCAGGGAATCCCTGAAACAAAGCAGCCCAGGTTCATCCAAAATACTTCGCAGAGGTTCGAGTCTCACTGGGGAACGGTGAGAATCTTCGACAGCCCCGCGATAATGCTGAAGGGTATGGAAGGCTCTATCCTGGGCATCTGGACCGCCCATGGTCAAGGCCGTCTGCATTGTCCAGACCCAGAGATACTCTCCGAGGCGCGGCGTAAAGGCCTGACGCCAACTGCCTATGTTGACGATAAAGGGGAGCCGACGGAGAAATACCGTCTCAACCCCAACGGCTCGCCTCTGGGAATCAATGCCTTGTGTTCACCGGATGGCAGGCATCTGGCGATGATGCCCCATCCCGAAAGGTCATTTTTGCTCTGGCAGTGGCCCTGGATACCTGGAGAATGGAAACAGAATTGGAAATTCAAAGTGGGTGATTTCCAGCTCTGGGCTTCGCCCTGGCTCAAGCTTTTCCAGAATGCCAGGGATTGGTGCGACCACAAAGTGGAATAAGGGACTAACTAAACAACTGACCCTTGACATAATAGAACACTTGTGCTAGGATTGGGCAAAGTTAGAACACATAAGAAGCTCTGTCATGCTAGAAGTCGATAAGATTATTCAAGGTGATTGCTTAAGCGCCCTCAGGTCATTACCTGACGCTTGCGTAGACCTTATTTTCACATCACCCCCATACGCCGATAACCGCAAGAAGACCTACGAAGGAATCCCCATCAAACGTTATGTGGAGTGGTTCGTACCCATATCAAATGAGCTCAAGCGTGTTCTCAAGCCCGAAGGCTCTTTCATCCTGAACATAAAGGAGCGGGCTTCCGACGGAGAGCGCCAAACCTATGTCCTAGAGCTAATCCTCGCCATGCGAGAACAGGGGTGGCTCTGGACAGAAGAATACATATGGCACAAGAAGAATTGCTACCCTGGAAAATGGCCGAACCGGTTCAGAGATGCGTGGGAGCGCTGTCTCCACTTTACCAGGAAAAAGCGATTTAAGATGTTCCAAGAAGCTGTGATGGTGCCCATGGGTAAATGGAGTGAGAGGCGACTGACAAAGCTGAGCGAGACCGACCGTATTCGAGATGAGTCTAAGGTAGGTAGCGGCTTCGGTAAGAATGTGTCGAACTGGCTTGGCAAAGACCACGTTTATCCCACGAACGTATTGCACCTCGCCACAGAGTGTGCCAACCGGGGACACAGCGCTTCATTCCCCTTATCACTTCCAACATGGTTCATCAAGCTGTTTACCGATGAAGGAGACACAGTACTCGACCCATTTATGGGCTCCGGGACAACAGCCTTAGCCTGCATCAAGCTAAGGAGACACTACATAGGAATCGAAGCCAAAAAAGAATACTGCGATTTGGCAATTGAAAGCATAGGGAAGGCGAAAAATGGACACAAAAGAGCTAGAATCCCTCATCAGCAGATGCCTCTCAGATTTCTATGAAAGCCGCTTGCAAAAGGTAAAAGAAGCAAAGCTTCATGCTTTTCTTCGTAGAAAGAACCCCTATTTGTTTAGGGCTTTGGGTATTCAAAAAGCCTCAGAAATAGTGGAGCGATTGCTTGCCGATTATATTAGCGCCTCCGATGAAGGCATATTTGGCAATGCCTTTTTTGAACCTATCGCTCGAATCGCCTCCGGTGGCAAGGCCTCAGACGCTGAAGGTGTGGACTTTGTCATCGAGTCAGCTAAGCGCTTTAAAGCGATTGCATTAAAATCAGGCCCTAATATTTATAACGCCAGCCAAAAGAAGCGACAATCTCAAGAATTCCTAGCTGTGCGCAATCGACTTTATAAGCTTCACAAGCAATTTGACCCCATACTAGGACATGCCTATGGGCGAGTAAAAAGCAAGCCCAGCAAGGACTTGATATACAGAGATAGCTCAGGGCAAGCGTTCTGGCAGGAAATAACGGGCGACCCTGACTTTTATCTCAAGCTAGTCACGCTTATGAAGAACGCACCAGCCAAACACAGGAAAGAATATATGCCAGCCTGGGATGCAGCAGTCAACCGATTCACCAAAGATTTCATTGATGATTTTTGTTTTAAAGATGGCACCATTGACTGGGAAAAGCTAGTGCGATTTGTAAGCGAGGAAAAGCCTCAGAAACCCACAAAAAAACCTCGAAAGGGTTAGTTGTAGAAAAGCATTAACATAAAAAATTCGTGGACCAATTGTTGATAATTTCGTGGATAACTTCTTGACCAGTGATTATTAAGTAGGAATAGAATAGGAGGCGTTGTGAAAGTAGTCTTTCTCCAGGATGTCACCAATGTGGCCAAGGCAGGCGATGTTAAAGAGGTAGCCGATGGCTATAGCCGAAATTATCTTCTACCTAAGGGGCTCGCCGTAGCTGCCACACCGTCTGAACTCAAAAAATTGGAATCGCAGAAACAGGCCTATGCCCGACGCGAAGTGCGCACGGAGCAGGAGGCCGAAGCATTCGCTAAGGTCCTTCAGGACACTACGGTAGTGCTGAAGATGCGCGCCGGGACAAAGGAAAAACTCTATGGCTCCGTCACCACTGCAGATATAGCCAGGGAGATAAAGAAGCTCACCAAACATGAAGTGGACAAGCACACAATAGAGATTGCAGAGCCCATCCGCGAGCTGGGCAGCCACCAGGTATTAATCAAGCTCACCAAGGACATAACCGCTACCGTAAATGTGGTTGTAGAGCAAGAGGCGGAACCAGAGACAAAGCCCGAGAAGAAACAAGAGAAGAAGCCTGCGAAAAAGCAGGCAAAGAAGAAGGATACTGCTTAGCAGTTGTAGTGGCAATTCGAGAATTGTCCTAAAGCCAATGAGTAATGAATAGATATGCCCACAGATAGCGGCGAGACTCAATCTAATGTAAAATTGCCACCCCACGACCTAGATGCCGAGGAGGCCGTGCTGGGGTCGCTTCTCATCGACTCCGAGGCAATATTCAAAATCGTTACTGTGCTTAAGCCGGAGGACTTCTACCGTGAGAAGAACCGCTGGACTTATGAGGCTTGTGTTTCACTTTACGAACGGCGTGAAGCTATAAACCAGATCACTCTGGCACATGAGCTGGCGCGCGGACAAAAGCTGGAGGCCACCGGCGGCGCAGCCTACCTGAGCCATCTGGTTGCTCAGGTCCCCACCTCGGTCCATGCCGAGTACTACGCCAACATCGTGCACCGCCTCTCCATGATGCGGCGCCTGATATCCGCCTCCAACCAGATCGCTTCCATCGCCTATGAGGCACCGCCTGATGTCGATGAAGCGCTGGGCAAAGCTGAGGGCATTCTGTTCAATCTGAGACTGGGACAGAGCCAGCGCGGCTTCATCCACATCAGCAAAGTCCTGGACCGCTACTTCGAGGAGAGCAGTCTGGGCCCCAAGCAGGAAGGCTTCTTACCCCACGTGCCCACCGGCTTCCCTGATATGGATAAAATACTGGGCGGGCTGCAGCGCTCGGATATGATTGTGCTAGCAGCAAGGCCGGGCGTAGGCAAGACCAGCCTGGCGCTGAACATCGCCCACAACGCCGCTGTGAAATACGGGGCTCACGTGGCTCTGTTCAGCCTGGAGATGTCCAAGATGGAACTCGCCTATCGTTTCCTCTCCAGCGAATCGGGGGTTGACAGCCAGAGCGTGAGGCTTGACCACCTGAGCCAGCGCCAGCGAGAAGACGTAATGGAAGCTATGGGCCGCCTCTCCGAAGCTCCTATCTATGTAGACGACTCCCCCTTTCTCAGGGATTCCGATATGCGCAGCAAGGCGCGCCGTCTCCACAGCGAGAGCAAGATCGACCTCGTCATAGTGGACTACCTGCAACTGATGCGCTCAAGCAGGTTCACCGACAACCGGGTGCAGGAGATGAGCGATATCTCACATTCCGTGAAGGAGTTGGCCCGCGAGCTTGATGTGCCGGTGCTGGCTGTCTCCCAGTTAAGCCGCGCCGTAGAGGCGCGCACCCCTCACGTCCCCATGCTTTCCGACCTCAGGGAAAGCGGCTCCATCGAACAGGATGCCGATGTAGTGATGTTTATCTACCGCGAGGACGTCTACTACAAAGAGGAGGACTGGAACCAGAAATTCCCGGACCAGCCTTACCCCAGGGGCCAGGCGGAGATTATAGTCGCTAAACACAGGAACGGCCCTCAGGGACACTTCCGCCTCTTTTTCCGGGACAGGATAGCGAAGTTCGAGAACATGGAGAAATTCGAAGGCAAGAAACCGAGCCTGCTATGAAAGAGTTCAGCGGCTTCCCCGCTAAGTCGAAATTTACCCCTATCCCTAATATTTTTTTCAGTGAGGTCTTGCCCCAGATTGACGACATTGTCGAGCTCAAAGTCACGCTGCATATTTTCTGGGTTCTGTATCAAAAGCGAGGCTATCCCCGCTTTGTTACTTTCGACGAGCTTATCAGCGACCCAGTGCTGATAAGGGGACTCAGAGGCGAGGGCCCCCCGTCCTCGCCTCTGAGACAGGGTTTGACCAAGGCAGTGAGCCGGGGCACAATCCTCTGCTTGAAATTGGAGCGCGACGGCGAAACTCATGAGCTCTATTTCATGAACACCGATGCTGACAGAAGAGCGGTTGAGAAAATAAAGAACGGCGAGCTAGAAGTGGGGGCGCTGACCAAGGCTGAGCCTTGCCCAGTGACCCAGGAGCAGCCCAATATCTTCACCCTTTACGAGAAGAACATCGGGATGCTTACCCCTATCATTGCCGAGGAACTGAAAGAGGCGGAGAAGCTATATCCCGCTTCATGGATTCAAGATGCCTTTAAGGAAGCGGTTGATCTCAATAAGCGTAGCTGGAGATACATTTCCCGCATCCTGGAGAGATGGACAGCGGAGGGCAAACATGATGGAGAGCCTGGGCGATATCCTAAAGCGGACGCCAGCCCCGAAGAGTACCGCAGACGATACGGCCACCTCCTCAAAAAATAAGGATGTCGAGGAAACCGAAACGAATGAGTGCCCTCTTTGCAAAGGAAGGGGCTGGCTGCGTTACGATGTCCCACTTGGCCACCCTGACTTTAGCAAATTAGTGCCCTGCGAGTGCACAAAAAAGAGGTTTGATGAGGAGCGACTTTCACGTCTCGAGAAGTACAGCAACCTGGGGCCGCTGACCCGCCTCACCTTCGACAACTTGCTGCAACGGGGCCGCAGCAGCGACCCACAAAATCAGGAGCGCTTTGCCCAATGCTGTCAAACAGCCAAGGCTTTCGCTGAAAACCCCAAGGGCTGGTTGGTGCTGAGCGGCCCCAGCGGCTGCGGCAAAACTCATCTGGCGGCAGCTATAGCCAACTACCGTCTCAAAGAGGGATATGCTGTATTCTTCGTGATTGTCCCCGACCTTCTCGACCACCTTCGCACTACGTTCAGCCCCAACAGCGATGTTGCTTACGATGACCTCTTCGAGCGCGTGCGCAATGCCCCGCTCCTGGTGCTGGATGACCTGGGCAGGCAGAGCAGCACCCCCTGGGCCGAGGAGAAGCTATTTCAGATATTGAACCACCGCTTCAATGCCGAGTTGCCCACAGTGGTCACCGTCAACAGCCTGAAGCAATTAGACGAACGGCTGGCTGCCCGGCTGCAGGACCCGGCCATCGCCCGGCAGTGCGAGCTGGAGAGACCTCAATTGCCGCTGTTCCAGCAGATAGGCGGCCTGGCTCTGGAATTTCTGGCCGACAAGACCTTCGAGACCTTCGATGCCCGCGGGATGAATGCCGACGAGAAGGGAAAAGAAAGCCTGCAAATGGCTTTGAGAGAAGCCCGGCAATTCGCCGAGTCCCCCAAGGACTGGCTTGTCTTCCTGGGCGTGCATGGCTGCGGCAAAACTCATCTGGCGGCAGCCATCGCTAACCACCAGTTGAGGGCAGGGAGGCCCGTTTTCTTTGCCGTGGTGCCGGACCTGCTCGACCACCTGCGCTCCACCTTCAGTCCTGAAAGCAAGGTGACCTATGACGAGGTATTTGAGAAAGTGAAAACCAGCCCGCTGCTCATTCTGGACGACCTGGGCACCGAGAGCAGCACTCCCTGGGCACAGGAGAAGCTATATCAGATACTGAACTACCGCTACAATTCGCGCCTGCCCACGGTGGTCACCGTCGCCGGCTTTCTGGAGAGTATCGAAGGTCGCTTGAGTTCGCGTTTGATGGACCCGAAGCTGAGCAATGTCATCCCCATTTCTGCTCCGGATTATCGAAGCCAGGCCAAGCTCACAGAGGACAGCAAGCCATCTCGCCAGAAGCCCCGCAGGTGGCGCTAACCAGCCTCCACAGGTTTAGGTGCAGGACGTCTGGCAAGCCAGATAAGCAAGGGGATCGCTATCACCATCACTATCAGTGAGATGACCTGCGCCTGATGCAGGGGACCCAACACCGCTGTCTCGTCCCCCCTGATAAAGCTGAGCCCGAAGCGCCCCGCAGAATACAGCGAAGCATAGATAAGGAAGACCATCCAGTCATTTTTCAGGCGCAGACGCAGGCGCAGCAGCAGGGCCAGGATGAGCAGGTCCCAGATAATCTCGTAAGCGGGCACAGGGTGGCCCGCCACCAACACCCCGTTGACCCAGGGGCCGGCGGTGGATGCTGCATTTGGGTTAGTATAGAGGACACCCCAGGGAAGCGAGGTTGGTGTGCCGTAAGCGTCGCCATTTATCAGGCAGCCTATGCGGCCTATCGCCTGAGCCAGTATCATGCCGGGGGCAGCCAGGTCAGCGACCTTCCCCAAAGGCATCTTCCTTATGGCAGCATAGGTTATGCCAAAAACAAAACCGCCGACAAGGGCTCCGTAGAGGGACAGCCCTCCCTCCCAGAAATACAGCGCTCGCACGGGGTCGTATTGATAGATAGTGCTCCACTTGTCGATAACGTGAAACAGCCTGGCGCCGATTATGCCACCGATGACGCCCCAGAGAGCCGTCGTATACACGTCCTCGCTGGTAAACCCTTTATCTTTAGCCAGTTTTGCCACCAGTACGATTGCGGCAAGGACGGCTAGCCCGGTGAACAAGCCATGCCAACTGAAAACAGAGGAGCCAAGAATATTGGGGTCTATCCCGATATGGATCATATTCCCTCGCTATGGTTCATTGGCACACTGAATACATCATAGCATAGCAACGGCAACACAACAAAACCCTAAGAGAAACTAGGAAAGAAAGATTGTGCCAACTATGGCATTGCATGTTGCTCGGCTGTCTCATACTCGGAAGAAGGCCGTCCAGACTACAGCATCAAGCGCTGCGGTTTGAATGCAGAAAAATACAGCCCCGGCGACCGCGAGCCAGTAGGTTGGGGATGACTCGCTTGAGTGTAACGATAGCAACACGCCCAGCAGCGCCAACGAAGCCAATCCCACAATAGCCAGTACGATGCGGATCGCCCAATAATACAGGCTGCTCCCAGGATGACCCAGCGCGGTGTAAGTCAATGGCATCCACAGCGCGGAAGGAATGAGTATCAGGGCATAGATTATATAGAAGACCTTGTATCCGGAGAGGTTCGCAAGCTGGCTATTATCCGGGCTGAGACGGAACAGGACGAAATAAGTGAAAGCCAAATAGCCTGCTGCTGCCAACAGCATGTTTGCCGTATAGAGCGGTTTGATTGCTTCGGGCACGCCGCCCCAAATAGCATCACGATTAGCAGGGTGAGTAATCAGCCCATATGCGTAGCTTCCCAAGACCAGGATGCCACCTCCCACATTGATCAAGCCAAGCGTGAGCTGCTGGGTATGCATCTAAAACCTCCGCACCTATTTCTCTTTCCAGATTACCGAAACCCCGACGGCGCCCGGGCCCACATAGGTACCCATGGCCGGGCCGATGTGGGCACGGTACATACGCTGTGGCGGGAACATCGGAGCCAAGCGTTGAGCCAGGGCCTCTGCCTCTTCCGGCTCCGTTGTGCTCATGACAGACATCTCCTGAGGTATGCCTGAATCCCGCAATATCTCACATAACCGCTCGATGGCTTTGGAGTGAGTGCGCACTCGCGCAATGGGCAAGATCTCGCCAGCCCTTATCGCCAGGATGGGATTTAACTTGAGCATGCTGCCCAGGAAAGCCTGAGCCCTGCCGATGCGTCCGCCTTTGTAGAGATATTCCAATGTGCTGAACACTCCATATGTAATGGTACGAGGAACGGCAGCTCGTACCAACGCCTCTATCTCCGGCAGAGACGCTCCTTCTCGGGCCGCTCTCGCAGCAACAATGACGAGGAGGCCACAGGCCATAGAAGCTGTCTCCGAATCAATAATGGAGATAGGGCATTTCAGGTCTACGGAACCCAATCGAGCTGCATCACAAGTAGCGCTCATCTTGGCTGAAACGTGGATAGAAATTATACCATCGGCTTCCTGAGCAAGTCGGTTATAAACCTCCCCAAAGGTGCCAGGCGAGGCCGGTGAGGTTTTGGGCAGGAAGGAATTAGTCTGCAGCTTGTGGTAAAACTCATCGGTGGATAGGTCTACTCCATCGCGGTAGGCCTTATCTCCGAACCGAACCAGCGCCGGCACAACGGTGATACCGAGGTCGCGGACTACCTCAGCAGGCAGATCCGAGGTGCTATCTGTTACAATAGCTATGATTTCGGCTACCTCCGTGTTGGATTTGGACTCCTGGTCGGCCCTACCTAGGGACGTAAGTCTATCATACTCGATTCTTGCATGATAGTCACCTGGGATTAAAAATTCATAAAATAACCTTATAAAAAGTATGCTTGACAAATGTTTGGCAAAAACCTATTCTCAGGGACAGGTAACCTTGTCTTAGAAATAGCATCACACAAATGAAATCCTGAGGAGGAATCATGGGCAAGCTTAAAGGAACAGAGACCGAGCGTAACCTGCTCAAGGCTTTCGCCGGAGAGTCCCAGGCCAGAAACAGGTACACCTACTTTGCCAGCGCCGCCAGGAAAGAGGGATTCGAGCAAATCGGTAATATATTTGCTGAAACGGCGGAAAACGAAAAGGAGCACGCCAAGGTATTCTTCAAATACCTCGAGGGAGGAGATACCCAGATAACGGCAGTCTACCCGGCAGGCATGATTCAGGATACAAAATCGAACCTTGAAGCTGCAGCGGCTGGAGAGAATCTGGAATGGACTAAACTTTATGCGGATTTTGGCAAAATCGCCGCAGGCGAAGGCTTTGCGGAGATTGCCCGCTCTTTCGAGCAAATCGCCAAAGTGGAGAAGTTCCACGAATCCAGATACCGAAAACTTATCAGTAATATCGCCAATGGAGCGGTATTCAAGAAGAAGTCTGCGGTGAAATGGCATTGTACCAATTGCGGCTATGTGTTCGAGGGCACCGAAGCACCGAAGGAATGCCCTGCCTGCAGGCACCCGCAGGCGTTCTATGAGCTATTAGCAGAGAACTACTAGGTTATCGAGGATCAGGCCAGATCACCAGTAATAAGCGAGGGGATATGTGCGCTCTTCGCCAACCCTCGACACTTGGTTCCGAAGTTCCTCTAGCTTCCTGCAATGCGCTCCAGAAACACTGTACATCGTTAATAGGTCTAAACCTGGGATCCTAGCCTTTCCAGTTTCTGTAAAACCTCGTCTTTTTTGATTGGACAAAGGGAATCATTTCTAATCAGCTCGATCTTATTGATTGGTGAGATCAGATAATTAAAGAATTGGAGTGAACCCCAGAAACTAGACACAAAGGGTTAGGAAGGTTTGGCAGGGTGGAATATCCTATAATGGAGGAGAGAAAGGACCCTGCCATGAGAAACCAGAGAAGTTTTAGTCTGGAGTTCA
>Ga0315280_10000065_pt1 | contig 183144 bp, 195 predicted proteins | sample YL17G06_40_MG_FD_203697 | JGI IMG/M metagenome (GOLD analysis project Ga0315280, IMG submission 203697) | Sediment microbial communities from Yellowstone Lake, YNP, Wyoming, USA - YL17G06_40 | ecosystem: Environmental > Aquatic > Freshwater > Lake > Sediment | place: USA: Wyoming | collected... | reverse complement strand
GGGCGACGCCAAACAGAGAGAGCAACAACGTGGAAATCTGAGAGAAGAAAGAGTAGGCGCTGAGGCATATTGTGAGGCTTCTTGTCGGGTCAAGTATCCGTGATGCCATGCTACACCCATAGCACGTCATGGGTGAGTGAGTGTGAATGAGAATAGAATCATGTTTGCGGTCGGGTTAATCATGGCGATAATAGCCGCGGCACTATTATTCCTCGTACCGTACAATCCGAAGGAACTAGGATTTTGGCCTAGGTATTGGGAATCTTTGGAATAGGCCTGATAGCTGCAAGCAGCCCCACACGGCTTGGACAAACACAGTAGTCAACTCAGTCTTATGTTCGTCTGTGTTGTCGGGGTTGACCCCTTGCTCGTCTGCTCTTCTGCTGTTCTCTTCTAGCTCGTATTCTTCTCCTTCTTCTTGCTCTTCTCCTCGACATAACACGCCCGCCCATACTATATTTCCAAGTCCACTAAGCTAACCATTTCGCTTAAACGTCCAGTTCTCCTTATGAGAAGACAGAGGAAGACAATTGCCCAGACGCAGTGGTCGGCAAAGAAGAAAGCGCGTTCACTCACGAAGAAAACATACGCGAAGAGGAAAGCGCACACGCATGGTGGAAAGGGAGCGGAAGCGGAAAGCCAAGACAGGATCTACGACGACCTGACGGGACCGCGCCTACTTCGCTTTGCTCCGTATGTGACTCTCAAACAATCCCTTGAGAAGCGATACGTCTGCCTCCGTCTGCGGTAGGTAGGTCTTTCCACGATTTACCTTTCTACGGTGACCTAGTTTCCTTTAGTTGGGACTAACTAGGTTTTGAGGTCCCGTCGTCTCTGCCAAGAGTCGACGTCATCTCCGTCATCTCCCTCGTCCTCTCCGTCCTCTCCGTTGTCTCCGGCATCTTGATCGGGTTCGTGTTGTCCTTCCTTCATCGCTTTCATGTTCCCCTTCCCCTCCCTTCCATGTATCTCGTATCCGCACCGAGAGCATTTGTAGTAGTTCTCGTAGTGGCTGAACTGTTTGTCTGCTTTTTCTCCATCCTTGAAACTGGGTCGGGCAAAGGCGAGCATGAGACCCTCGCCGCATTTAGGACAAGGAACGGGACCTGTCATCTCTATCTTGTGTTCGGACGTAACCTTGCACCTCATGCGATAATCCTAGCTCAGGGCCTCGATATAATACGATACGATTAGGCGCGGTGTGCATGAGGTTCAAAGTGATGCTTTCTGACTTCGCCAAAACTGCATGATCGCAAACGTTGTCTTCGTTTGTTTTTCGTGCTTGTGCCCACTAAGGTACCGGCTAGATCCGGTCCTCATATCTCGACTTTCTCAGGGGTACAAGGCAGTAGGGACACGAGGACTGAAATTCAACGAACACCGCACGGCACTTCGGACAGTACCAGCCCATCACGGCCACGTTCCTTGCCACGACCCGTCGAGGGTACTTGCTTTATCAAGGGGGCGGCTTATTCGGTTGACGGTATTGATTGGATTGTCTGAAGGAACAACGCCGATTTACATTCTCCGGGAAGGATCGACACGAAACAGAGGCCAGGACGCTCAACGAAGCAACATCATGGCGGCAAAGATCGTTAGTGAAACTATTCGAACGACGCTTGGCCCGCTTGGAATGGATAAGATGCTTGTGAGCGGCACGGGGGACATCGTCATCACTAGCGACGGTGCCACGATCATGAAGGAGTTCGATATTCAACATCCGGCTGCAAAGATGCTCGTGGAAGTTGCAAAAAGCCAAGACAACGAGGTCGGTGATGGCACAACCACGGCGGTTATCCTAGCAGGGGAACTTCTCTCGAAAGCTCAAGAACTCATGGATCAGGACGTTCACCCAACGGTCATCATAGACGGCTACAAGAAGGCTTTGGCTGAAGCTCTACGAATTTCGGATTCCCTAGCTATCACGGTAGACCCGACCGACATCAAAACCTTGCGCCAGATAGCAAGCACCTCAATGGGAACCAAGGCAGTAGCAACAAGCAAAGACTTCCTTGCCACACTCGCCACTTCCGCCGTAACACAAGTAATGGACAACTCGAGCAGAAAGATCAAGGCAGATATCGAAAGGATAAAGGTGCTCAAGAAGCACGGCGAAGGAATAGAGCAAACAGAACTGGTTCAGGGGATCGTCCTCGACAAGGAGATTGCCCACCCAGGGATGCCAAAGCGAGTAGAGAAAGCCAGAATCGCCCTTCTCAACGCCAAGCTCGAAATTGAGAAGACAGAGTTTGACGCAAAGATCACCATCGAAAGCCCAGACCAGATGAAAACCTTCCTTGATGAGGAGGAAACCATGATGAGGCAAATGGTGGAGAGGATCGCTGAATCAAAGGCGAACGTCGTGCTGTCTGAGAAAGGTATTGACGACATCGTCCTCCATTTCTTTGCCAAGCGAGGAATCGTCGCCGTAAAGAATCTCAGCAGTGGCGACATGGAAAAACTTGGAAGAGCAACCGGTGGGAAAATCGTGGCGACCCTGAAGGATCTAAGCGCTGAATCCTTAGGCGAGGCCAAACTAGTAGAGGAAGTCAAGATTGGTGATGACAAACTTCTCTACGTTAGGGAATGCAAAGACCCGAAAGCGGTGACTATTGTGATACGAGGCGGTTCAGAACACGTCATCGAGGAAGCTGAACGATCCCTTCACGACGGCCTTTGCGTAGTCCGAAACGTTGTTGAGGACGGCAAGATCGTTGCGGGCGGAGGCTCTATTGAGGCAGAGCTAGCAAAGCATCTCCGTGACTTCGCGGTCAAAGTTGGAGGAAGGGAGCAGTTGGGTGTTCAATGTTTCGCAGAAGCTGTCGAGTCAATACCAATGGCGCTCGCACAGAATGCAGGGCTCGACCCTATCGACATCATGATTGAACTTAGAATGAGACACCAGGACAGTGTAAACAAGTGGTTCGGAGTCAGCGTGCACAATGGAAAGGTAACTGACATGCTTAAAGAAAGAGTGGTTGAACCTCTTCGCGTCAAGCAGCAAGCCATCAAATCTTCAACCGAAGTAGCATGTATGATCCTCCGTATCGACGACGTGGTTTCTTCTAAAGGAGGAAGGGAACCCGCTGGCGGACCGCCGGGGGGAGGTATGCCTCCCGGAATGGGCATGATGTGATAGGTTATCCATCGTGGACCCGCCACAGTGGCTTTCGGTCCCGTTGTGAACGTGACGATAGCTGAAGCGCATCGCCAGGTGTGGTTTCAGCCAAAGCGCTCTAATCCTTGTTTCCTCCTCTACTCGGTTGTTTGAAGCTGGACCCAAGATGCGAATAGGAAACGCTGAGGATGCAGAGAGTGTGGTGAGGAAGTACTTCTTCGGTACCAGGAGTTTCCACGGGAAGATTGTTTCTATGTCGGCCGAGGAGAAGACTGAGGGCCCGGACGACGATGGTACGTGGAAGATCAAAGGAACTTACCTTACAGATATGGGCGCCAGAGCACAGTTTGCAGCTACTGTTTCGTCACGTGGCGAGGTACTGATAACCAGTTCAAGTTCAACCAAACCGAAAACACAGTCCGGCAGAAGTGGTGTGGCGCGCAAGTTGACCAGTGTAGATTACGCAGCAAGAAGGCGGCGGAGAAAGAAGCAGCGCCCTGGGAAGCGCACGAAATCTCGTAGAAACCCTAACTGATTCAACACCGTCAGCTCAGACCCGCGGCCCATAGTTAGGCTACAGCCTTCGCTCTTTGTTCAACCTTTGAAGAAGCATTGGCGAGTCTTCATCGTTCTTCGCAGCTTGATCATCCAAACTGGTTTGTTGCTCTCGGACGAGCAGCTGCCACGAGTGAGCGACCTCGTCACTGGTTTCGTATGTGCGAGTCCCGCCCGGTCTCCTATTGTGCCGGCGAACGATCGCACTGATCCTTGCCATAAGGATAGAAAGTCCGGGGACATTCAATAAGCTCTCGGCTAGGATTTCTGAATCCCTAGATCTTGGCCGTTCTCCAGATCGCGGGATCCATCCATCTTCTCCACATCCAGCTTTCGAACGAGTTTGACGACTTTCCGTGAAATGCTGCGTGTCAATTGGAACTCTTCGTGATGTGGGCAGTATAAATCGAGAACCGCCTCTCTCATGTATTCATTGAATATGACTGGATACAGCTGACAGCCTTCAGGCCGATGATCGTAAATGGTGCATCGTTGACCGTTGTGAAAGACACACCTTCCTGACAGATTCTTGAGTTGCCAGTTTCCATTGCGCTCGACTATGAAGGAATTCTCAGAGAACCCGAGACCCTTTATCCGGGCAATGTCCAAGACGCTCAGTGGCATTTCGGTATCCAAGCAGCATTTGATGCACCCATATCGCAGACAGATCTCTTTCATCTTGCTAGTCACTGGACTCCCCTCAAGCGGTTCTTAAGCGGATGGTGCGTTACATCAACGCTCACTTGGCCATAGGGTCTAGATGAAGTCTGCTGGTGCCGGGAGCCTCATGATAGGCGGTGCCGCGGGTCAGGCTAGGTCAGCATAGTTTGTTTGAGTTCAGCTCAACGGCGACACACTCGCCGAGTTCAGGATCCGCTCGTTCGAACCATCATATTGTTGTGATCTCGGGTGCGCCTCTAAGTGGTCCTGGGCCACTGGAGGCGTATATTCTCATGTATGGTGCCATCGCGCGGAGGATCTTGCTCTCAGCCTTTCTCACGTGTTCCTCGTAGGTTGTTCTGGGGACTCTCTGTTTTCGGGCTATCTCTTCGGCGGTCAGTCTTTTCGGTACCTGATAGTAGCCATAGTCCAGCGCAGACAAGAGCGCGTTGACCTGTTTCTGCGTTAGTTCGGAGAACACGCTGCTGAGGGAGATCACAAAGCTATCTCGGATGCTCCTCTCAGCAAGAACCTTCTTCCGTAGTATCTCCACTTGTCCGAGGGCATTCAGGATCCGAAATGTCTTCTTGTAGTCGCTTTCCCTGAAACCTACGGCCCTGCGTTCCTCCCAACCCCCATGGTAAACTATCGGCGGTATCTCCAGACAAGCGTTCTCCTCGAGCACTGTAGAGACGCTGGGTGAGATCCTTCCCTCACGACACGTCTTGATAATCACTTGGAGGTTCCTCTCGAAGAAGCTCTTCTTCAGAACTCTGCTACCTCCCCAAGAAAGGAGATTTTGCAGGTCGTCTTCGATCCTCGTGAAGGTCTCGATGTCCGGACATTCGATCTCCAGTACATCCATTCTGTGATTGCACCACTCTACGATCCTCACCTCCGGATGCTTCAGCGAGAACCGGACATATGGGCACGTGTGCTGGACGCGAAAGGATACCTCAAACATCCTAGATTCAACCGTCGGTATCATGCACGCGTCCAACTATAAGTGCGGTGCCGTCGCACGACTGGTCATGCCTGCCAGCGTCCGACGAGCATGATTCGCCGTCTCACCTCCTCGTGATTCCTCATTTGTGAAGGGGATGAGCCCTGAGAGTCACGAAGCATGTGGGACCTGCTACGGCATGGGAAGTCATTCTTGTCTGCTCAAGAGCGCCTTGAGATTGCGTCCCAATAGGTGCGTGTCCTCAAGTAAGCAGAGCTGTGCCAGTTTCCTCGCCGTTTCATGTGGAAGGCGGTCTGACGGAGTTGACTTCAGGATGCAATTTGTTTCTTCCTCGGAAAACGTCTGGTTCCCCTCAACCCAATCACGAAAGTGGGCGTTCTCCGGACATACCCTCTGACAGTGCATACATCCCTCCAAGCAGTTGTGCCACGACGGGTCTATCCAGGCAGGGAATTCGCTGGGTCGTTCGTTATGGAAGGTAATGCACCGTTCAGCCCGGATGAGAAAACGATCAGAAGCTATTGCTCCGGTCGGGCAGGCACGCGAGCAGGCTTGACAGTTCAGGCAACTCCTCATTGCCTGTGGCTCCCGCCAACTATCATCTGAGCAAGTGATGTCGCTGTAAAAGGCCACAAGCCGATGAAAACTCCCCATGCTTGGAACGTAGCAGATATTGTTTCTTCCGTATTCTGCCAATCCGCTGCGAACTGCCAACGACTTTACGGGCAGAATAGCCCTTGCAACGTGATATCCTTGAGGACCGAAGACATCGGAAAGAATACCTTCTACTACTTTGTCCGTCTCGGAAGCGTAGGTAGGCGGAATTATCACCTGCCTAGGCTCCCCCTTCCATGTGAAGAGAACCCTAATCTGAGGTTGTGGTACCGCGACAACGATAAGCGATTTGGCGTGCGGCAGAACTTCAGGAGGCTCGAACGAGAAATGTGTAAGACGTTCCTGATAGAACTCCTCATTCAATAGCCCATGTGCGTGGATTTCTTCAATCCGTCCTCGCAGGTCATGAAGGTGTAGAACCGGCACAATCCGACTCTGGTATCCTTTCTCGCCCAGCCTGGAATGAAGTTCTTGGAGGAGGCTATCGTCTTCCATTGAAGGTCGCTTCTTTATCCCCATGAAACATAATGAGCGAGTGCGTGGATTGATGCTAAGTCGTTGCCCAACTCCGCTGAACTGTAAGCGTTCTATGGATTTCATCTAGCGTTTTTGCTGCCTTAGGCTCATCTGATAGGAATTTCTGCAATTTCTCACACGGATAGTCTTCGCAGTGGGCACAAGTTTTCACTTTCTTGGTTTCAGCGCAGGGTCGTATTTTGCAGACCTTGGTACACCATCCGGAGATCTTGTCAGACATGCACCCCGTACAGTCGATATCTTCTGGCCTGAACTCGACATTGAGCGATTTGGTCCATCGTTCGGCCATCTCCTTTTTGCGTTCGGAGTCTTCCTCCCGAGTTGCAATAAACGCGTCGCACTTGCCGCAGTCCAACCCACAATAGGCGATCATTTCAGACATGATTCTCAACCTTCTTCCTCGAAGTTACACCGATGGCCTTGATGATCTCGACCTGCACGATAAGTCTCCTACAGGCGCACGACGGCTGCAGACCGAACCCATGGGCAAAGGCCACCATGACGTTCTGCACTCGTAATGATTTCAGATGCTCCAAGAATCGGCACAGCAAACCCCCTGCACCATTCGGGCTCACGCACCAACAAGATGGAAGAGGAACACCCCTCGTTCGCTCTGCCATCAGAGTGCAGGTCGCCGCCAGACAACTTCTGCAAGAGCACGTTCATCGCGTTATCCCGTTCAAGTTTTAAGTCACGTCGATTCTCGACGAAGCTCCGGTGTATGTCTTGTCAGTCTTGGATGTAATCAAAGCGAGAGGTTCGATAAGAAGCTACAAGGACAAACCCATACCCAAACAAGCATTGCTGGATATTCTAGAGGCGGCGAGGATGGCGCAATCTGCGGACAATCGCCAGCCTTGGGAGTTCATCGTCGTCACAGACCCGGCCATCAGGAAGAAACTGGTTCAGGCTGCGGGAAATCAGTCTTTCGTCGGGGAGGCTGCTGCCGTCTTAGTCTGTTTGGCAAACCCGGAAGAAAGTGCGTCTGTGGGGCCTTTCGAGGGTTTTCTGATTGACTTGACGATAGCCATTGAGAACATGGTCTTGACCGCTTGGGATTTGGGCATAGGTTCCTGCTGGATTGGCGCCTACGACGAGGAGAAAGTGAAAGAATTGTTCGATGTACCGCAGAATCTCCGCGTCATGTCTCTGCTGACACTAGGTTATCCTAGCGAAAGGACCAGAGGAAAGCATAGGAAAGCCTTGGACGAGATCGTTCACTACGAGAAGTATGGACATCATCAGCCCCGGAAATGACCTCGCTTAGATGCAAGAGCCCACTGTTGAAGATCGAAGCCCAAGTGCTGACACCAGAGCTGAAGACACGAGACCCATTTTCTCCGAAGTCGTGGCAGAATCAATCATCAAGAAAATGCCCAGGTTCATACCGAAGAATACGAAGCTTCGCCTTGATCGTGAAGAAGCCATAGCTAGACTTGAGCAGTGTAACCGTGCTGGAAAAGTGGCGCCAGTCATTGCTATTGAAGTGCGCTGATGCTTGATAGAGATCTTCCCGGCTCGTATCTGATCCCATCAACTGTCTTGGGCGATTTGAGCCGTTCCATGAATAGCTCAGTGATTGTGATGCTGCAGTTCCTCTGGCCTTTTGGCTGAAACCCGCCAATTCCCAAGATCGCCCGTGCATTAGCAACCGTGTCTCTGGGCTCGCCGTAGAACTTCTCTATGACGTTCACAATTGATGAGATTCTAGCTCCGGTCTTCTCAACTAGCTGAACGACCGCCTTCCGTGTCTTTCCTGTGAAGCCCACATCATCGAAGATGATTACACGATCGTCAGGGCCTATTGCGCCTTGAGGGATGGCAAAGTAGTTCTCTGTTCCTTTGGTTGCGGAGCGAACCTTCTCGTCTCCCACGATAGCTCCCCGCCAACTCGCTGGCACCTGTGAGTGCGCCTTATCATACACTTTTACGGCGCGGACAAAACTCAGACCGGCCATGCTTGCGTAGACAGCTGCCAATGGTGGTCCCGAAGCTTCCGGCGAGAGAACCTTTGTCGCGTCTCTGCTAAGCTTTGGCCTCAGTACGTACTTAACGATATCACCGAAGAACAGTGCGTCGAAACTTTGGTTGACAAACGGGACATCGAGGCCGCCGTCACCGAGCACACAGAATTGCTGCGGATCTCTCAGGTGGGAAAAGAGCGTTTCTTCCAACTTCGCGACCGTCTCCTTGAACTTGGCTAGAAGTGTGACTTCATTGGAGGCCACGAGCATCGAGTCGCCGATCTTCGGGAAATAGACCTGAAGAGCAAGCCCCAGTATCTCAGTCTCCCGAGGTTGTTTGACCAGTTGTTGGTAACGGTCAACCGCAATCGTGGACTCAGAGACCTGTGTAGGTGTGATCAGAAAACGATTAACTTTCTTCACAGTCCCGATCTCGCCGCGTATTGTGTCAGGCGCAAGCACTGCATCGTCGTTCACCCGCACTTCATCGCCTTCCTTGAAGTACACGAAACCAGATTCTCTTCCCACGATCTCAGCGGGCAACTTCCTAGGCCTCACCGGTAGAGTCCGTCGGCTTGTTTAAGAAACTGTTGCGCCGTCATGAGAATTGAGGCGCGGTTCTCACTGAGCCTATTGCTTGACCTCAGGAATCTGCTTCAGGCAGCCTTTTGTCCGCAGTTTGTGCAGAATGCCGCCCCCGAGGGCAACGCGGTTCCGCATTGGCCGCAGAATCGTTGGTCCAGTCCGCCAGCGGGTCGGTAGTCGAAGATTATCTGTTCGAATTTCCAGCCATTTGATTCAACCAGCTCCTTCACTGGGCCGCGGAGCTTGATGACATCGAAGTCATAGTCATACACCTTGCCGAAGCTGCCAGGGTCAGCCGGCTTCTTGAATCCGAAAGCCACGCCTTTCTCCTTCTGAAAGAGAACCTTGCCCTTGACGAAGCTCTTCTGAAAGCCCAATTTCGGTGCAGGCAAGACCCCAATGCTCTTGTCCCGCTCCTGAATGATCTCCCTGTACTTCACGGTGCGTTCAGACTCAACTAGCCACATCTTGGCAGCGTATTGCTTCTTGACCTGCTCTTTCGAGCCGATGCCGTAGTACTTCGCGTCAACGATCGTGTGTGCCAGATACAGGTCACAGTCGTCGCCTGGATGAATGGTGAACAGAGGATTTGATGCGCCGAGGTCGATTAGTTTCTCCCGAAGAGCCGCAGACAAAGACAAACACTTAGGTTGACAGGGAGATGAAGATCCACTTAAGCTCTTACGAACCCGGAGAAGAGCAAACCTCCTGCGAATGCGAGCTAGCGCTGACTGTGCTCACTCTAAGTCGGGCGCAGTACTAGGAAGAGGCCTGTCATCTCCCAAGCTGCTCCCAGTGCCAAGAGTATGACTACGATCAGATAGATCTTTGCAGCATCCTTCCATGCCATCTTGAAGGCCGTCCATCTGCTTTGTGTCCCGTATCTTCGAGGCAGTATAGGGGCTAGGGCAATGTTGATCCCGGCGGCTCCAGAGAAGACGTAGGCACCGAGTTCGAGGATCACGGTTCCGAGTCCGAGGGCGAAGCCTGCGGGTGAGGAGCTGAGCACTTCTGGGTAGGTAATCCCGATCACGAAACCTCTGAGCACTGTTACTGCGATCGTGCCAAGTGATCCTGCCAATGGCACGATGCCCGGCAGCGTTGTCGTGAGAAATGCACCTGTTGTCAAGTTGATCAAGAACGTGACAAGAATCGCTTTGAGTAGTTCTCCTCCCTGAAGAGATTGAAGTATCGAAGTGAATGGCTGCTGTGTGAGGACAGACTCTTGGAGCCCCCGGCCGATCTCTACGGCAATTGGAGACTCGATGCTGGTTTGGTACCACCCAGCAAAGTAAGAGCCAATGTACAGCAAAGCAACCAGCACTAGTAGCACTTTCATTCTTCGCATCGCTTGAACGGATTCGGATAGAATGCTCAATAGTCGCACATTCTGTGTCAGGATTTGGGCTTGCTTATACGCGTTTCATATAGTAGCCACAGCTATTACGACTGATGACTGGTGGTTCGATTCGATGACGACCATTCGCGTCGGAATGGCGCAGGTCAACCCAACCGTTGGCGACTTGGACGCCAACGCGCAACTTGTCAAATCATTCATGAGGAAAGCGGAGGAGCTCAGCGTTGACCTACTCGCCTTCCCGGAAATGGTCATAACCGGCTATCCACCACTCGACCTTCTTCCCCCAAAGGAAATTCGAACCCAGAACGGCGACTTGTCCGCTGGACCATTGGAGTTCATCTCAAAGAACAGATCACTCACGGAACGACTTGCCGAGCAAGCGCCGGGGATGATCTCCATTCTTGGTTTTGTGGATCATGATCAGTCCGACATCTACAATGCAGCAGCGGTCTGTCACAATGGAAAGATCGTTCAGGTGGTTCGCAAGACGCTTCTGCCGACCTACGACGTTTTCGATGAGCTGAGATACTTCAAGCCGGCTGCTCGAAACGATCCCACCACTGTAACCATTGCTGGGAACCAGGCCAGATTGGGAGTTTCGATCTGTGAGGATCTCTGGGATGAAGAGCTCCGATATGAGCGTCACGTGATCGTGGATCTCGTGAAAAGGGGCGCGGATATCATCGTTAACATCAACGCATCTCCATTCTATGTGGGCAAACGACTCGTCAGAGAGAAGCTCCTGAAGTCGAAGGCCACCGCGCTTAAGCGCCCGTTCTTCTACGTGAACATGGTCGGCGGACAGGACGAGCTGGTCTTCGATGGTGAAAGCCTCGCTGTTGACAGTCGAGGAGAACTTGCCGGGATTGGTAAAGCGTTCGAGGAAGATCTTGTCATCGTTGATCTCGAACTCAGGCCGGGGACCGCAGCGACAATCCAGTCACCGCCCTACGATAAGGAACAATCGGTGTTCATGGCTCTCGTCTTGGGCGTCCGCGACTACTTCAGAAAAACAGGCTTCAAGAAAGCAGTCATAGGGCTGAGCGGAGGGATCGACTCCGCACTCACAGCTGCGATGGCTGTTGAGGCACTCGGGCGAGAGAACGTGGTAGGGGTCTCCATGCCATCTCGATACTCAAGCGACCACAGCAAACGCGACGCCGAATCACTCTCCAAGAATCTTGGGATCACATACTTGACAATCCCGATCGACGAGATCATAAAAGCGTACGATAGGACGCTCGAAGAACCATTCGAAAAACGTTCCGCCGATGTGACCGAGGAGAACATCCAGGCACGAATCAGAGGAAACATCCTGATGGCCCTCTCAAACAAGTTCGGATACCTCGTCCTAACTACCGGAAACAAGACCGAGCTAGCCCTAGGTTACTGTACCCTCTATGGAGACATGAGTGGAGGACTCGCAGTAATAGGTGATGTCAGCAAATCCGAAGTCTACGCACTGGCGGAATACTACAACCGGCGCCGAGGATTTGAAGCGATACCCAAGAGCAGCATCACCAAGATTCCGTCCGCAGAACTGAAACCGGACCAGTATGACCCGTTTGACTACCCGGTCGTTTCGCCTTTGGTCGATGAGATAATCGAGAACCGGCGATCCGTAAAGGAGTTGGCCAGCTTAGGCTATGACCCCAAGCTCGCCGAGGAAATGCTCATTCGAATAAGATCCGCTGAGTACAAGCGCCGGCAGGCGGCGCCCTCGATAAAGATCACTCGCAAGGCATTTGGAATAGGATGGCGAATGCCAATCGTCAACCGCTCCCGAGGGGAACAACTCTAAGGAAAGAGGTTCAAAACGTATCCACACGATCTAGATCACTCGCATTATCCTCACAGGTGAACAACAGAGGGTTACATATAGTGAAGGTTCTGATGGGGTGCAATGAGTCCTGGCAAGCAACAATGGCAGGCGGTGCTTGTGATTTGTCTTGGCGAACTTTTATTCCTCACCGACGTTGACCTCTCTCCGAGACCATATGCTGCGGCTATCTGTTAGGACAAAACTGGATCCGTTGAAGGCATTGGATCGGGCAAGGAAGCACTTCGAAGAGAATGGCCTGACTCTTGTTGAGACCATTGCCCACCTTCACGGAAAAGGGGGATTCACTGAGATACGCGTATCTGGCGGTAAGTTGGTCGGCAAGGCCGAATATGACTCCAAGCTTGTCTTGGATGAACTAACGAAGGACGCTAGAAGCAGGTTCGGCTTCGAACCGGTCTCTTTTGGGTTGCATTTTCATGCTCCTCTTGGCCATGTTGACGTGATGGTGTCGAACGAGAAACCTGTTGAAGTGGCTCTAGATAGCGTGGAATATGATGCTCAAGTGAAAGAGTTCGCTGACAAGCTACCTAAGGCATAGCATTCGACATGCATTGGATTCGTGCAGAGCCGTCAACGGACGCAACTGCACCGACAGGTTAGACGGTTCCAGCGTATTAGGTGTCAGCGGAATCTTCGTACTCGCAAACGCCATCATCCGGGTACAGCTTGCAGTAGAAGGGCTTCGTGTCCTGGATAGTGCACGAATAGAGTTCGCCTTGTTCATCCTTCTTCAGGAAGGGACAACTCTTTGTGGTGAAAAAGCCGCGCTGGCTCCGGGGATCGCTGGAGTCTATGGATAGGTACCTGAGGATGTCTTCTCGTCCTTGACTTCTCCAGCGAACTATGTCTTCGTGTACAGCCTCAAAGGATCCCCAATGAATGATGCAGCAGTTTCCGGACCGCCTGCACGTGTGTCCCTGAGGCAAGTTATCAACCGGATTCGAACGAGACATCGGATAACTAGGGAGACTGCGAAGGCTGAGGTAGCTGTTCCTCAGCCGTGGTGGCCTGCGGAGTCGCGGCAGGGGCCGGTTCTGGCCCAGTACACTTTGCGATGTGGTCTCGGTACTGGTCTAGCCTCACATGAGAATGACAACGTGGGCATTCCAGAGCTTTCATCTCCGTTCTGCCCTGACTTCTCTTACTGAACCTCCGCGGCGTATCCTTCACACTCAGAGAGCCCCTCGTGTGCCTCGTCAGTATTGAAGCTACCTGAACCTATGATGGAAGTGGGCCGTGTTTGGCCTAGCTAGGACTCCGCAAGAGGCAACTGAGCGCGTAGATTGGGCGGACGCGTCATGATGCTGATGAGATTCTTTCACCGCATGAGAAGCAGAAGCCAGCGCCGAGCGGGTTCCTCTTGCCGCACTTCGGACAGAAGGGACCGCCCCGATTAGAGAGGTCGCTCCTTACGTCCCCAAGGGCTTTTTCGATTTCCTGTCCGGCAGTGTTGAAAGCCTCTTCCATCTCTCTTCCAGTTGTTCTCAGAGCGTCAGTAATGATGCTGCCTAGATCAGATCGCCCTCCATACTTTGCTGCCCCGCATCTCGAGCAGAAGCTTGTCGTCTCTGGGAGTTTCGCTCCACATTTGGCACAGAATGGCATCGAATCACCCACTGGATCTTCAAGGCCGATGTTGAGGAGCGAATACTAGGACCAATGCTCGGGCGACGATTGAGACCCCTGCCAGAATGATCAGACCAGCGATGAATGAAAGCCACGTGAGCACTCCTTGAGACAGCAGGCTAAGGATGTAGCCGGCTCCTAACCAGAACACGATGCTTGAGAGTGTCTCCGCTTTTCCATGCGTCGAAGATCCCCTTGCAAGCTCAAGACCAAGTACCAGGGTCTGCACAAGACCGAACGCGTAGCAGAACTGTTCTGCGGCGGTGTATAGCACGGGATGATTGTTCGAAGGCACGAACCACCAGAAGTTCTGAAAGAGCTCAACTAGGCGGAAGTCACCTACGAAGGCCTTAGCTTCGGATAGAAGACCGGGTGTTCTCAGATAGATGACTGCGATTATTATCAGGAATGCACCAAATGAGATCCAGCCGGTGTCGTCTCGACGATATTCATTCCACGACTGTCGGCTTGGAGTTCCAGAACTCATCTTACTCTCTCCTCTCAACCGAAATAGTGCATTCGGTCACCAATGCAGCAATTGCGCCCAATGCAGCAAGCCAAGGCGCCAGTATGACGCCAATCAAGCCCGCACTGGCCGGCACTTCAAGCAGTAGCCTACCCCGTTCGTCTCTCACGATGATTCTGTTCACATTACCTTCGTGGAGTATGTCCTTGACCTTCTTCACCAGATCGTCAGAGCTCACGGAGAACTCCTCGGTAACGACTTTGCCAACACGCGATCCACACTTGAAGCAATACTGGGCGGCAGAGGGAAGATCTGTTCCGCATTTATCACAGCGCACCAACACATGTCTCCCATCAATAGGTCCATCCACAAGCATTTGAACTATTCACTTCGTTCTGTGAATCCGAGAATGAGATGGTGCGTGGTTGGGCAATGTCTGACGAGGCATATTGTCAGACGAGGAGAAAGGAGTTATATTTCCTGCGAACATGGCTCATAGCAAGGAGAATTGACGTCAGCTTGGTCTATTGTGTAAGGTGTGGGGCTAAGAATCCTGATGACGCAGCGGTATGCGCGCAATGCGGAAAACCCCTGATGGGCGTCGAAAGAGCAAGGACCCGACGCGAGGAGGAGATGTGTTTCGGCCTGCCACACCATTGGGGCAGCGTCCTCGTTGGGCTATTCATCATAATACTGGGCCTGTCAATCCTGTTTCGGAGCTGGATAGGAGTGCAAGACTTCTGGCCACTCCTGCTCATCTTCGTCGGAGTGGCGATTCTGCTCGGCGGCTTCTATCGATACTCACGACGATAGTTCACACTCAAACGTGCCAGAAAATATCACGATCGCATCGACCGTAAGCCCCGATGAGATAGAGAGATCCGTGAGAGAAGCCAGAAGATCGCCAGCAGGATAACGAACAAGTCCGCCATCAAGTTCGCGGTTAGCAGCTCGGTAGCGAGAAGCATAAGACTCGTTCCCACAACGAAAACAAATGCTAGAACGAACCTTGTCTTGGCACCAACCTCGAGCACGAGAGGTTGAAGTAGTCCTATGATCACCGCCGCTACTCCGAGATAGTACGCGAGATACGCCGAATACGTCCCTACCCAACCTTGCCAGCCTGAAATGGCAAAAGCCGTCGTGATTGCCAGGGAAACGACGGCGCCTGTCAGCAATCCGTAGCAGGTTGCACAGTAACTTCGTCCCCTAACAAGTAGCTCGTGCTTTGTCAATTCAGATCCCGAAGGATGGTGCCCGTGTACAATCAAGAGGCCTAGGAATCTTGTCGCTCGTATTCCGAGCAATTGAGGTGATTCAGTCGACGAGAACCGAGCGCCCGACACTCGGGAGCACGCGATGGGAAACAGCACCGCCAATATGCCGGCGATGCACACAAGGTCATAGACGAGCGCCATCAGCGCCCTCCTGTAGCTAGGCGCTGCACCGAAGGAAAAAGGAGTCCTCAACAGAGCGGTTGAGATGACTAGGCCGAAGACCGAAACCACTAGAAGAAATGCGGGATAGGCAACGTGCTTCTCTTGGTCTCGTTTCATCTGGTTCGACAGATCCGCTAGGGCTTGAGTTGAGTGAGCAGGGACCGACTTGCCATGTACCGATATGTCCTTCTCTTCAGCCTGTTGGATGAGAGTATGCCACGAAATCTCCTGCCCCAGGATCCGTAGAAAGCTCGGTAGCAGTTCACTAGCTCCTCTTGGAGCTCTTCTCTATCCAGTGTCTCAGTCGGCATGATTGAGTGAACCATGTCGTAGTTCGCCCAGTTTGAATCCTCTATCCACCCGTTCCTTGTGGCCTCTTCGTGAACATCTGTTCCTGGGAATGGTGTTAGCAGCATGAAGATTGCAAGATCCGGATCGATACTATTCACGAACTCTCTCAGATCGGAGAGCGTCTCGTGTGTGTCGTCACGGTGTCCGATGATGAAAGTAGTTTGGGCAAAGATCCCGTTCTTCTTCATCAGACGAACCGCGTCACCGGTTTGGCCCGGGCTGATGCCTTTCTTCACATTCCGAAGCGTTTCCTCGCTGCCACTCTCAGCGCCTGTCAGAATCCACATGTTCCCTGCAGAGCGCATCTTAGGAAGCAAGTCGCCGTGACGGACCAGGTCGTCGCATCGTGCCTGAACGAACCACATGATCTCTTCTGCGATCCCGCGGTGCATTATCTCATCGCAGAGCCTGCCTGCGGAGGTGCCAAGGGGAAAGTTGTCATCTGTTAGCCAGAGAAACTCAGCTCCAAAGTTCTTGCAGAGGAACTCAAACTCGTCAGCGATGCGTCTTGGCGATTTTGATCGGCAAGTACCTCGCCAATGTTTCCACTGTGAGCAGAATGTGCAACGGTGTGGGCAGCCTCTCGATCCCTCTACGAGTGCATAGATCGTCTTCGGCCCAGTCATCATGGTGAAGTGGTACTTGCGAGCGTGGTCCTCAACAAAGTGGTACGCGGGTAATGGAAGCTCATCGAGGTTCGCTATCAGTTGCCGTTCGGGATTGTGAAAGACCCTGCCACCACTCTGGAAAGATATCCCCTCGATGTTCGCGAATGACCTGGAATGCTTGACTGCGCCTACGAGGTCAACAAGAGTCAATTCGCCCTCACCCCTAATGATTACGTCAATCTCAGGATACATGCGCAGTGACTCATCCGCCGTCGCTGTGAAATGTTGGCCGCCAGCTACGGTCAAAATCGAGGGATTCACCTTCTTTGCCGTGGCCAAGGTCCGAGCAGTCGTGTACGCGTTGCAGGTGGAGAGGCTGCTGGAGGCCACGATGTCAGGATTCGAGGATTCAATGTAGTTTTCGAGTCCGTCCCAGTCAAGACGACTTGCTTGACAGTCAAGCACCTCGATCTCAGCGTCAGGCATCTTGCTCTCTACGTATGCGGCAAGCTCCAGGATTCCCAAGGGCGGGGGAAGATACTCGCCCATCACGAACCAGAAACGTTTCGGCGGTTCGACGAATAGGATCTTCACATCTAGTCCCTTCGAACTCTATCGTATGGACCTCGCCAGTATTCTTTGGCTCTGTCTTCGGGAATGATGATCTATTGGTTACTATGCGACTCTGACCATTCCCGCCTCTTGCGGACCAGTGAAGAGGATTGTGCTATGTGCGGTAATTAGGTCGAGATACAGCCGCAAGTACCGTTCCTCTTTAATGCCTTTGAGTACGATGCCGTCATCGTATGCACAGATAGCCGCCAAAGGGATGTCCAGCTCTCTATGTAGAGCTCTCTCATACAGAATGAGTTCGTTGATCATGTTGTGCTTGAAGAAGCAAGCCATCTCACCAGTGCCACGCAGCCCCTTGAAACCTTTCGCGGTCGCTTCGTCCAACGCCTTCTTCCACAATGAGATCGTCCTGCCAATGTTGAGCTCTCCTCCGACAATGTACCAGTTGCGGTAGTCCACTACCCTCAGGGCACCTGTTCTCTCAAGGCGTTCCACCTCTATTCCGAAATCGCGCATTGCTTCTCTTATCTGACCTGATGATTCATCTCCCGGAACGTAGACCGCGGCCTCACCGGCATCCAATCCGGCCTTCAGGTACGTGAAAAGGACCAGACGTTTGTCCCTGTGATTAGTGTAGAACAAGATGACGTGATCCCGTGCTTTCATTTTTCGAACGAATTCTAGGATCTCGCTCTTGCCCAAGACCGGCCATCTCCGCTTCAGCCAATCCCGCTAACGACTGAACGAGTATACGCATACGTTGTTTATGTCACTTCGCACAGTGACACGTTCGCAGCCTTACGTCTTGGGCGCTCTGGCTGTGCCTCTGATTCAGTATGCATGACTCGTTGGTTCACAGAGCACGCTAGCTCTGATCGACGCAAGGAGAGGGTGGGAAGACAGAGCGCTTGTGTTATGGAGTTGCCTGTACCCTCTATCAGACCTTGGTTCCACAGCTGTGGCAGAACTTCGCACCAGTTGGTAGTATCTCGCCACACTTCGCGCATTTCTGCGACGGCACCTGACTTGGTTGTGTCGGCATTGCAGAGATGCTCTTGCCGCAGTTCGGGCAGAACTTCGAGGTTGAAGGAATCTGTGCGCTACAGCTCGGACATACGACTAGGGCCACCGCAGGCGCTCCAGGAGTTGAAGTTTGGAAGAGCGGCGGGATTAGGACCATTCCAGCGCCTAAAGCCGCGCCGCCGCCTGTTGACTTCCCGAGCTCCTTTGCGGCTTCCTTAACTGTCTCCATCCTGAGCACTCCTTCAGATGTCATTCCACTCTGCTTAAGCCAGAACAGCCTGTCACGGTACTCGGGGGTGGTGTCAATTCCCTCGAACTTGAGGTCGACGAGCTGCAGGCCAATCCTTCGGAAGTATTCGATGAGTGAAGCTTTCACTTGGCCGGATATCTCGTCCAGTTTCGTGAAGACCGTGACCAGATCGTACTTCGAAAGATCATCGATCATCTTCTCATTGATGAAGCCTCTCAGGAAATCGTTCACGCTCGGGGTCGTGTAGGCGTTCTGTCCACCCACAACTTCATTCACGAAGAGCTGAGGAGTCTCCACCTTCAGCCAGAAAGATCCAAATGTCATCAATGGGGCGAGCTCGGTCGTCTGTGCCTTGCTGCCGAATTTGCCTGCGAACTGCTTGGTCGAGATGAAGATCACAGCCACCTTGAAGGGAGTCTCTGTGAAACCTGCGAGGCGAGAGAACGCGGCGGTGAGCTTGGGCAGGTTCAAGGTCGTGAGCATGTGCCTTCCAGGCCCGAAACTGTCGTAGCTCTTTCCGTCCCGGAAGAGCACCGCTGTCTCGTACTCGTGAACAACTAGTTGGGCCCCCCACTGTATGTCTTCAGCCGGATATCGCCAAACAATGTCGTCTGGACCCGCACCGGTCCACTCAATGACTTGCGGCATGTCTATCCAACCTCCACTCCTTCGATTACATCTTTCCTCTGATCGAATGTTGTCTCGAATCCTTCAACTGTCTTTCGTAGCTCAGACCCATAGGCTTCTAGGTTGTCGAATTTGCCTGCCCGCACTTCATCCTTGAAGGCTTGGACCCTCTGGGCAAGCCCCTTTGCACCATCCACGAGCTGGGTGTCAAAGCTGATCATCCTGTCTAAATCGTCTTCGTCTATCTTGGTTGCGTCGAAGAATCCAGCGTATCCATAGGAGGCGTGATGCACCTTCTCAGAAACTCTGTCGAATATGACCGTCAACCGGTCGATTGGTTGCGAAGCCTCAGGCGCTCTGTTCTCTGCCACAATCGCATAGATGTCCTGAAGCATGTTCCTTGCATCCTGAAGTCTAGAGTAGAGGTAGTCACGGACAATCTTGTCTGCTTCTCTTCGTTGCTCCTTTGCCTTGTAGCCGCGGAATCCCGGGACCGCGAGCATGATCTTCTCAAGAAGCTGCTCGTCTTCCCCTATTTTTTGGAGGGGTGCTTTCTTGCTCAAATCGATCGGCTCACAGCTCTAACGCTATCGATGCTCCTCTTTAAGTCGTTTGAAATCCTCCGGACTAGAGTAGCTTGAATTCGGGCGAAGGCAAGTCTCCCTTTATGACTTCGCCGGTTGCTCCGTCTAAGAGAATCCGGTACCGCTGTTTCTTGTATTCGTAGTTGACGAACCAGATTGGGCTGTGAAGATAGAGCGTGCTCTTGATATCGAACTCGGTGTTCATCTCAATGATCCTATCTACGGTGTCCTTTGCCAAGAACTCGTGCAGATTGCGGATTTCTCTTTGTGCAATTTCCTTCGCCTCCGTCGCGTCCAACTCGGCGTTGAGGACCTTTGAGTTTGCGTCGATCTTCGTGAAGTCATATGGTATCTTTGCATCAAGAGGCATCTCATATGCCCTTGTCGGGAAGTCAGATCCACGCCTAGCCAAGACGAGCCAACTATACTCGTTCTCGGTATCCCATTCCTTCGTGACTGGCGGACTGATTCTCTCAAAGATTCCTCTGCAATGACTGCGCGCTCCCGTAACAACCACCCAGAATGGGAGGTAGAATAGCTCACTCTCGACGACCGTTGCCTTGTGAGCAAGATCCCTCGGAGCGGCGAAGCTACCACTCATCCAGCTCCTTACAGACTCCGCCACCTTCGTACCCGCGTACTCGTTGACGATCAGTGAATGCTCGAATTCGAAGGGCTTGCCCGTCTCTATCGCGCTGGTGAATCCGCAGTACTTGCAGGTAACAAGGATTTCGCCGGGCTTGATGGAAAGAGGACCGCCGCAGTGAGAGCAGCTGATTTCCTTCACTATGTCGCTCAAGCCCAGCCATTCCAGCGAAGGTGCGTTTCGTCGTGATTCGGCTTTAAGTCATTCTCGTCGGTTGAAAATCGGCTCGTCTTCCCAGGCGCGCGCCCTCGGAACGCACTGCGTTTGCGGTTCGCGTCATGTTCTGCCATAAGTCTAATTCTCATAAGGAGGATGGACACACTAACCGTTCAGGGCCAGCGTGGGTCGCTTTGAAAGCAGTGGTTCTGGCGGGCGGAAAGGGAACACGGCTGAGACCGCTGACGTATACCAAGCCGAAACCTCTGCTTCCACTGGCTGGGGAACCAGCAATAGTCCGCCTAGTTCAGAAACTTACGCATGAAGGAATCGACGATGTCATTGTGACTACAAACTACTTCGCTAAGCTACTGCGAGCGACGCTCGGCGATGGATCCGACTACGGAGTGCGAATTCGTCACGTGGAAGAGAAGACCCCGCTCGGAACCGCCGGTTCAGTGAAGAACTCGGAGTCGCTGATCGATGAAACGTTCGCAGTGATTCAAGGCGATAATCAATTCGAGTTTCGCATAGACGAGATAGTGGGCGTCCACAGAAAGCTCGGCGCAATGGCCACGATGGCGCTCGTCAGAGTCGAGAACCCATCGGAGTATGGCATGGTCGAGCTTTCGGATGGCCGAGTTACTCGCTTCTTGGAGAAGCCCAGCCCACAGGAGTGCTTCAGTAATCTGATCAATGCGGGCATCTATGTGATCGAACCTGATATACTCAGACTCGTTCCCGAGGGGAAGCCTTTCGATTTCTCAAAGGACCTGTTTCCGCACATGCTCAAATCGGGAATGGTGCTTGCGGGTTCTCATGTCGGCGGCTTTTGGGTCGACATGGGTGACCCTAGAAGTTACCTCAAAGCTAGCTTCTGGGCGCTTGATAACATTGAGAAAAAAGGACGGATTGGAAGTGATAACGCTAGGCGGACGTTAGAGAAACCCGTCCCGGAGTCAGCGACTCTCAGAGGGCCAATTCATCTCGGAAAGAATGTGCGCATACACAAAGACGCGTTGGTCGGGCCCTACGCATGCATTGGAGACGGAAGTGAAATCTCAGCAGGCGCGAAGATCGTCTTCTCAGTGGTGTATGAGAACACGCGCATTGGAGAAAACGCGGTTCTCGACACATGCATTGTGGCGGAGAAGTGTAGGATCGGGGATCGAGTGCAAATCGAACGGAACACGCTTGTCGGAGCGGGAACGGAACTCGGGGAGGACTCTCGCCTGGCAGCTGAGTCAAAGGTCGGACCCTTTGCCGTCGTGGAGCCGCGATCAGTAGTGCAAGGGACCCTAATGCCATTTGCGGACGACATAGAGAGAATATGCCAGCTTCTCGAGGAATCGCACTCAGGCCTAGGATTGACAATTGAGGAAGCCAAGGTGTGTGGCGCACTGCGCGAACTGGGTGAAGCCGATGTGAGCTCTGTTGCGCGATTTGCCAAAGTTCCCTACTCAACAGCCAACTCGATACTTGTTAGCCTTCAGGAACGCGGGATTGCCATCTCATTTGGAAACGCGCCCAAATTGTATGCATTGACGCAAGAGAATGTAGGAGACGCCCGAAAGGAAACCTAGCCTCACGGTGGTTGTCGTCACGCTGCCCACCATGGGTCGTGAGCAACGCATCGCGAGATCAAATGAGCACGTTGGCCGTCATGGGCAGAACTCGGTGGACCGGAAAGAGCCTTAACCCCGGCTCCATGGCGTATCTGCATTAGGAAGGACTGCTCGCCAGTGTCGGGCGGAATGCCGCATTCCAGGATCGCCTCATTGCTACTCTTGGCCTTCGCAGTCATGATGCTCCTTTCGCCGCCACGCCTAGCCCAGGGCGAAATGATCATTGTGATCCACGGGTCTCAAGCAACAACTGTTACGACGACAACCAGCAACGCAACATCAACGAACGGGACGAGCGCTACGTCATCCTCTGGCCTATGGGACCTGTTCATTCCCGTGCTGATCATAGGAGTTGGAGCGAGTCTGACAGTGATAGCTGCCGCTGTGGTAGCGATCAGGAGACGTCATGCGAGACTCGTACCAGCAATTCAGTTGATCTGCCCGCGATGCCGTACGCCGATCAGCCCATATGATGCGGCCTGTCGGAAGTGCCGCACCCCACTCTATCACCCGTACAGGTACTATCAGCGACGTCGCTAGGTTTCCGCAGACACATAATTCCGGGCGTGTGTCGCCTCAGACAGATTGAATACCTTCACTAGTTCCTATCTGATGGCGACTGGCTTTGCGGATCGGAATCGTCGGCGGAACAGGAAGCATGGGAAGAGGGCTCGCGCTACGCTGGGCACTGATGCACGAAATCTGGCTTGGTTCAAGACGAATTGAAAAAGCAGAGACAGTCTCACGCGAGTACGAGTCAGTGGCCCGCGGATTCTATGGAAACCGAATGAAGGGCAGTATCAAAGGGGTTGTGAACTCAGATATCCCGCCGCTTGTCGAAATGATTGTTCTTACCCTGCCGCCGAGGCATGCGATCGAGACCGTGAGACAGATCAAGGACAAGCTGACGCCTCAACATGTGATTGTCTCGGCAATTGTCCCAATGGCTAGGGAAGGAAAGCTCTTCAAATATTCCCCTGTCATAGTCGGCGGCAAGGCTGCATTCGAGAAATCAGCCGCCGAACTAGTCGCCGACGAAGTAGGAGATGTCCCGGTCGTATCGGCATTCCAGACTGTTCCCGCGTCCTACCTAGGAGACCTCGACTCGATACTGAACATAGATGTCCTCATCAGCGGCCAAGACGAGCATGCGCTGGAGACAGTCACGAAGATAACTCATGACATACCGAACCTGCGGGCATTGCGAGTTGGCCCTCTCTCGAACTCAAGGATGGTGGAATCGATCACGCCGCTTCTCGTGAACGCGGCGATCCTGAACAATCTGAAGGACCCGTCGATCAGGATAGTTCCTTGGTTTCCATCAGACTTTACCGAGGAATGATCTCATGCCCGAATGTAATGGAGAGACTCGGTTGTAGTCTCTAGATTGCTTCGACTACCGGTCTTGACGTGTCGAACTTTTTCGCGTACTTTGCTATGTCCTTGAATGCCTCAAGGTGTTCTTCGATCTCTTCTCTTGTGTGGAGGACTGAGATTGTCCATTGTTCATCTGGAGAGGGACCTGCGGGCAATATGCCGCGATTCATCATTGCAAAGAGGTACGCAAACCATTTTCCTATGTGACAGTCCTGGAAGCTTCTCCAGTCCGTGACTGGTTTGGAGGAAAATGCGACGGCCCCGCTTAGGCCGGCGTGGGAGATCTGGGCAACAAGCTCTTCATCATCTATGATGTCCTGATAGCCTTTCGCTAGAGTCTCGCATAGGCTAGTTGCTCTATTCATCGCGTCTCTTGTTAGGACTTTTGACAGGGTAGCGATCCCCGCTGCGACACAAAGCGGGTTGGCGTTGAATGTGCCTGCGTGGCTTACTACGCCTGGGACTATCGTCTCCATTATCTCCTTCTTTCCTGCTACTGCCGAGATTGGTACTCCGCCTCCAATTGCCTTGCCCAGAGTGATGAGGTCAGCCTTCACCTTCTCGTAGTCGTAGATTCCGCCATAGAATTTTCCGCAAGTCTTTATCTCATCGAAGATTAGGACGAAGTTGTACTCATCTGCAAGTTTTCTCAGTCCCTCCAGAAAGCCAGGTCGCGGGATAACGTAGCCCATGTTCATCGGGATGGGCTCAAGGATCATTCCCGCAATCTCAGAGCGATTCTTTCGCACTATTTCCTCGACTGCTTCCAAGTCATTGAAGGGCGCGACTAGCGTGTTCTTGTACACTCCCTCAGGAATCCCAAGCGACGATGGAACTTGATTAGGGAAGCGTGGATGCCCCGCCTTGGATCTGGCAGGCTTCACACTTACGAGGGTTGTCTCGTTACCTCCGTGGTAACACCCCTCGAATTTCACAATCTTGGGTCTACCGGTGAAGCTCCTCGCGAATCGAGTCGCGTACATTGTGGCTTCAGCCCCCGTGCTGGAGAGTCTCACTTGATCGACGCCAAATCGTTCGCAGAGCATCTTCGCGAACTTCGGCGTTTCTCCCCATTCAAATCCGTAGTCTGTTCCGTTCTTGATTTGTTCGATCAAGGCCTCAGCGACGATCGGGTGGCTGTGTCCAGCAACGAGAGCCCCGAACCCCATGTTGTAATCTGTGTACTGATTTCCGTCTACATCCCACATCTTTGTGCCCGCTGAACGAGAGAAGTAGAACGGGTATGGGTCACTATACCTGTAGGTGCTGTGCACACCAAACGGTACATCGATTCTTGCGCGTTCGAAGATCTCTCTGGACTTAGGCGTCTTCTCCAGGAGTCTCTTTAGTTCGGCATCTTGAAGGGAACTCAAGACTCAATCACGAGGACTTGCATCCAGAATTCATTTAACAATTACGTACATCACACATGGTGCGACTCGGGCAACACCTAGTTGAGGTGTCACTTGGCTCTCTTTGCACGAAGAGCAAGCAGTAACTATCTGCTAGGTTGGACAGCTTCGGAGAGTGCGTGTCCACTGACATCGACTCTGCGGGCTAGGTGGCTTCCAGGAGCAAACGTATGACTTCTTCAGAGGCCAGGATCCGGCTAGCTCTTAGAGAGACGTAGCCTCACTACAGCAAGACACAGTGATACTGCAAGTGTTATCGTCGCCAAGGCGTTGAGAAGAGGTGAGACGCCTCCTCTGCTTGCCATCGCGTAGATCCTCAACGGGAGAGTCTGGAACCCTGGCCCTGCCGTAAACGCGGTCTTCACGAAGTCATCATACGAGACGGTGAAAGCGAGAAGCCCACCGGCTATGACACCGGGAAGTATCAGCGGCAATGTGACATGATAGAATGTTCGAAGTTCGTTGGCACCGAGAGATCTTGCAGCTTCCTCAACGGACCGGTCGAATCCGACGAGCCTCGATCTGATCACTATCGTAGCGTAGGAGATCGAGAATGCGATGTGACCTATGACCACTGTTACTGCTCCAAGCGGTATTCCAGTGAAAACGTAGAAAAGCAAGAGAGACAGCGCTTCTGTAATCTCTGGAATAACGACTGGGAAGTACAATGAACTGTCTAGGATTGACTTGCCTCGGAAACTGTACCTGATCATGGCAAAAGCCACCATTGTGCCTAGGACCATCGATACGACGGTCGTTAGTCCGGCGACCCAGATACTATTGTAGAAAGCCGTCCAGACAGTTGCGTCTGCCAGTAGCGTATCATACCATCTGAGCGAGAAACCACGCCACACAGCAAGCAGCTTGGAGTCATTGAAAGAGAACACTACCATGATCAGTATCGGAGCGTAGAGAAAGGCATAGAGAAGGAAGGAGTAGCCCTTGAGTATCGTGTCCCCAGTTTTTCTCTTCATATCGCCATCTCCTCACCTTTCGTGACGTACTTCATGTAGAGTCCGACCATCAAGACAACGAGAGCGATCAAGACTATCGAAACAGCGGATCCGAACCAGAGGTTGCGAGCCTTGAGGAAGAGTGTCCAGATGAGGTTGCCAATCATGAAGGACTCCGTTCCTCCGAGCAGTTGAGGTATTATGAACTCGCCCACGGAAGGAACGAAGACGAGGATTGATCCAGCGCCTATTCCAGACATGGTCAATGGCAACGTTACGTTGAGAAACGATTTGGCGGGTCCTGCGCCTAGACTGCCCGCAGCCTCCAAGAGCGACTGATCCAATTTCTCCATTGAGGCGTACAGCGGTAGGATCATGAACGGCAGGTAGTTGTAGATCATTCCCAGCAGAACCGCCTGTATATTATACATCAAGTTCAGAGGCTGGGAGATCAGACCCAAGCTGAGCAGTGCTACGTTTATGATTCCATTCACATCGAGAATTGTCATGAGCGCATACGTTCGAAGGAGAAAACTGACCCAAAATGGAATGATCACAAGCAACATCAGCGTCTCTTTTCGACGCCCACCCTTCACCGCGATGTAGTAAGACATTGGATAGCCGAGCAGAAGGCATGCAGCCGTTGTCGCAAGCGCCATCAGCAACGACCGGCTGAAAACTGAGGGCACGACTGTACTGAAGAAATCCACGTAGTAGCGAAGCGTCGCGTCAAATCTGAACTGTCTCAGGATGTCGATCATTCCAAGAGAGTAGAGAACAACGATGGCAAATGGCGTGAAAAAGAAGATGGCTAGATAGACCGCTGTAGGCGAAGCCAGAAGTGCAACAGTGAACCTGCGGGGTTTCTTCCGAGCTGGCTCAGTTGATGCGACTTGGGTTTCGTCAGTGCTTTTCGAGCTTGATCACCGTCGCGTCTATCTTGTTCCAACCTATGTGCGTCTTTTCACCCATCTTCAATGGAACCGTCGGATTAGCTCGGATCTTTAACGGCAAATTGTCGCCCACTCTGACAGAGACAGACACGTGCGACCCTTGATAGACGATGTCTTCCACTCTTGCCTCAAACAAGTTGTCCAATCCCTTGAGGCCTGGCCCTATGCTCACTCTCTCTGGTCTAATCGAGAGAACACCTTCACCCAGCCACTCCTCGCGATCGACCAAGATCGGATGAGGCAGGCTCTTGCATGCGAACTCCGCTGACGCTCCTAGGTTTCCATCCAAGAAATTGGTCTCGCCGATGAAATTCGCAACGAACTGAGTCTTCGGCTTATCATAGATCTCTCTCGGAGAGCCGATCTGATCCACCTTACCCGTGTTCATCACAGCAATGTTGTCCGACATAGTCAGAGCTTCGCCTTGGTCGTGCGTAACGTAGATGAAGGTCGTCCCTACCTGTTTCTGAATCCTCTTGAGCTCAAGTTGCATGTGCTGCCTGATCTTCAGATCAAGCGGTCCAAGAGGCTCGTCCAACAGGAGGACGCCCGGCTCTTTCACCATCGCCCTCGCAATTCCCACTCTCTGCTGCTGTCCTCCACTAAGCTGATGGATCCTTCTGTTCCCAAGATCCGGAAGACCGACCAACTCGAGGGATTGGTTCACCTTCTTCTTTATCTCCTCTTTCCCGACCTTGGCCATCTTGAGCCCGAACGCTATGTTGTCGAAGACACTCATGTGAGGGAAGAGTGCAAGGTGCTGAAAGACAATGCCCACGTTCCTCTTGTATGGCGGAATATCGTTCGCGACCGTCTCGCCGAGCTTGAGAGTTCCCTCGTCCGGGTCTTCGAAACCAGCGATGATTCTTAGAGTTGTGGTTTTCCCGCAGCCACTCGGACCTAGAAAAGAGTAGAATTCGTTCTTCCTCACGCCAAGAGAGACGTGGTCGACAGCGGTTACTGTACCAAAGCGTTTGGTGACGTCGATGAGTTCGACTTCGAACATTCCGTGGACCAGGCTGGAAAAGAGGGCAGCGTGAGACTATTTAGCTTGAACTCACGCTACAGGCTAACCAACTACGTCAAGCCATACTGTCTGATATTTCTCCAAGTCTGTCGCTGTCACCGGTTTCATAATTTCGAGTTTCTTGTACACGTCTTCAGGCGGGTAGATTGATGGGTCTCCGACCACGTCCTGGTTCAAGAAAGGAACCGAGTCTTTGTTGGGGTTTGCGTAGTATCTTGCGTTCGATATTATGGCCATTACAGTTGGGTCCAAGATGTAGTTGATCCACGCATGCGCTGCAACAGGGTGCGGTGCGTCCTTGAGAACCGTCATGTTGTCCACCCAGAGAGTGCAACCCTGTTCTGGGATCGTGTACCTAACGTCAGGGTTGTCCGCTACCGCGACGAACACATCTCCGTTGTATGCGTGGGAGATCATGAATCTTCCACCAGAGAGTCCGGGGATATACTCAAGAGCTCCTGTGTACTTCGCGAGGTACGGTTTCTGAGCTAGCAAGATCTGTTTTGCTTCGCTTAGATGAGCGTCATCCAGGTCGTTCAGAGAATAGCCCAGATACTTCATAGCTGCGCCGATCGTTTCCCGCATGTCGTCGAGCATCGTCACTGTCTTGTTGTACTTCTGCACTTTTGCAGGTTCGAAGATGTCCGCCCAACCTGTGACATTGTCCACCTTCGCGGAGTTCCAACCGATCCCAGTTGTTCCCCAAAGGTATGGCATAGAGTGCTTGTTGCCGGGATCGTAGTCAGGATTCTTGAACTTGTCATCCAAATGGATCGTGTTTGGAAGCAGCGTGGCGTCGAGTTCAGCAAGCAGTCCGAGATTGACGAACTCTGGAATCATGTAGTCAGTGATCATGACAACATCATAGCCGCTGTGTCCAGGAGTGACCTTTGCCCTCATTTCGTCTGTACTCTCGTACGTGTCGTATACGACATTGATTCCGGTGTTCATTTTGAAGACATCGATTAGATACTCGGCGATGTACTCGCTCCAAGTGTAGACTCTAACCTCGCCCTCTGGCTGGACAGGGATCTTCTTCTTCAGATTCTCAAGTTCAGCTTTCAGACTCTCCGCTTGAGTGAGTGTGGTCTGCGCACCGTAGTAGTTGCCAGCGACAGCACCGACCGCTGCTCCGACGACTCCAGTCGCTGCCATCTTCACGAAGTCTCTTCGACTAGACTTGCTCAAAGAACATCACACATAGGTCACGTGTGATTCAGCTTTAAGACTTTGGAGAAGAGCATATCTAGTAGAATTTTCGTGTCTCTGCGGAGTGCTCTTCCACTCTGATTTTTCTCTTGCCAACTTCGAGGAAGAATGGTGTTGGGTCAACAACGGCCTCGGCTGGGAAGACGCCGGCTTCTTTGATCTTTCCGGTTGCCTGCCATTCTGAGACTACTGACGGCGGTACGGCGGTGTCGCGTGCTGAGGATATTCCTCTCTTGGGGTCGTTCCACGTGATTATGTGGTACGTCACCGTGGTTGGAGATTCCTTTCGAAGGCCGAATACATCTATCCTGAACGCATCATACTCGTACTCTGTGCGCGGAGGACGCTCGCCTCTTGATTTCGAAATAGCGTTCTGGTACATTGCAGTCAAGTACTCCAAGGGAGAAACTCGCGCATCGCCAACGGCGATCGGCGCCGTGTCAGCGAACCCTAGATTCTTTAGCGTCTTGAAGGTCGAGAAATCTGTGCTTGGGAATCCGATCCGGAATGTGACGTTGCGGCAACCTTTTCCGACGTATTTTCCAACGGTTGCAGGCTCGGAATGTTTCACATAGTACGCAGTGATCTTGCCGATTGGATCCTGCATGGTCACAGTGGTTTCCCCTGACAGGATTGGCTGCTTGGCATACCTACCGTTCAGCCACATGATTGGTTCCTGTGTGAATTCGTCCATGACGGTTCGTATGGAGTAGCCGGGCCATCCCGCCTCCTTTGTCGGGAGAGTGTTGCCCCACGAGCAGTAGATGTTGATGGTGTCAACCTTGTCGAGCTTGGCTGCGCCTGCAGCCGCGGCAATGTTCGTTAGCCCAGGAGTGCTGCCGAGGCCGATCGTTGCTTTGATTCCAGCGTTCTTCCACTTCTCATGCAGCTGCAATTGCTTCAGAGTGAAGTCGAAGAGTCCGCCCAGGTCGGTGTAATGAGCGCCAGCGCGCAAGCATGCTTCCATGACGGAGAGGTTCGTCTGATACCAGGCACAGTTCACGACCGTGTCAACTCTCTCCGCCTGAGCCACCTTGGCAACGTTTTCCGTGCTCCCTGCGTCAAGCTCCATTACTTTGACACGTTTTGCGAGGCCTAGATCCGTCATGGCCTTCTTGACATTAGCCAGCTTTCGACTGGATGCAATCACGTCCGCCCTGTAGAACTCAACCAAGTCTTGAACCGTATATGCCCCAATTTGTCCTGAAGCTCCAAGGACCAGAGTCTTCATGATCTAACCTCTCATCCCTTCCCTATTCGATTTCTATTTGAGACTACCCACTCGAATCAGTCAATGCAAAGACAAGAATCTAAAGTCTGGATGTCTCTATCTGAACATGTACGTCGAAGTCTTTCGCTTTCTCAATGAAGCTCTCAGCGTTCAAGCACTCTGGAACAATCACGCCACGGTTCTCAATGCGTCCTTCGGCCACCATAAGTGCACAGACTGCAGCTGGAGTTCCGGTCAAATAGGAAGTTGCGTTTGTATGGTACTTTGTGAACGCCTCGTCATGCGACATGCTAGCATAGAGTTTGTGCATATGCGGTGCTCCGGCTACTTCCCCTCTGACCTCTACCAAGATTCCGGCGTTTCCTCGTATCTTGCCGGCGATCAGAGCGGGAGGAGGCAAGAGATGCAAGAGAAGGCTCATTGGCTTGACTTTCGCTTTTCCGACCTGCAATGGTTTTTGCTCCAACAATCCAATCCCGTGAAATAGCTTGATGGCGGCAGCCCCGTCGTCAGTAAGTGCGAGTTTGAAGTCCACATAGCTGGGCTTCTTTGGCAGATAGAACGGCAATGTGTGCACTTCTTCGTGATCCATGCCGTATACAGGGGTATTTCCTAACGGTTGCGGAAACGGGTAGATCTCCTTCGCGGACATCGGGGGAGCTGTCTTTATCTCTCCTCCCTCAAAATACTGAGCAGGAGAAACAGCTTCTTCTAGGAAAACATCAGGCGCGAACAGACAAACGAATGGATAGGTATCGCTCGTCGAAGTCTCCCCATCTCGCACTCTAACATCGCTTACTCGATCAAGCATATCTACGCCACGCCTCGCCATGATGTTGGATAGCCCAGGATCTTCCCCCATCGTCACTACCGCGACGAGTCCGCGTCTGCTCCATTTCGAGTCCTGGCCCAACTGTTCGGTCAAGGCCGCCGGCGTGAGGCTGGCCAAGTCCAAGTAGTTCACTTTCTTCTTGAATGCCTGCTGCATGATCAGTTTGTTGAACTGCGGATGAGATGCGTTGACGACGACATCTGATCCGCTAATGAATCGTCCCACCTGGCTAGGCTCACCGGCATCCAACCGGAGCACGGTAGCTCCTGAACACGATTTTGCGACTTCACGTAGCCTAGAGCGGTCAATGTCGCCGACCTTCACAGCCGCCTCCTTGGTTCTAGCTAGATGACCAGCAATGACCTGCCCGACTCCTCCTGCACCGATGACTGACAACTTCAACGCTAACACTGCCGACTCGGTACTGCTGTGGGGGTAAATAACAAGTACGTCGATTCGATGAGGCACGTTGGTGCAGCTGACTGTGCTTCCCTATGCACTCGCAATCTTGGAGACAATCTCCTGTATGATTCTGAATGACATTCCCCAGATCATGTGATCCAAGTACACGTAACAGCCCATTGAGACCTCTCGGTCACCGATCGGAATGGTGATCGAAGAAACGTTCTTCGGGTTCAACAGGAATGCCATCGGGACCCAAAGGACTTCTCTAGCTTCTCGGCTCGTCATAGGATGAACCTCGCTCACTCGAAGAAAGAGGAATGGGGCAACCACCATTGGAGCGTTCTTCGGCTGGACATTGCGTAGACAGCCAAGGAATTCTTGTTCCAGTATGTTGATCCCTACTTCTTCCACCGTCTCTCTGACAGCCGTGTCAAAGAGAGTCCGATCTTCGGAATCGGCGTGGCCTCCTGGGAAAGCCATCTGGCCGGACCAAGGATCTCCCGGGTTCTCACTCCGTTTTATCATGAGAAGCCACAGATCATCTGCCTCTTCCTTGAAGAGTACTGCGACGGCGCCTCTAGGCTTCTTCGAGTCGGAGTGAAAGGGCTCCTGCTGGCCTCTTAGGGATAGCCTCAGCGCTTCAAGCATTTTTCGAGATGAGAAAGATGTCATGCCCGTTGACGTACATGTCGCCAGCCCAAGTTGCGAACGCTTACGGAGGGCAACGAATAGAGCCTTCGGTTTCCACTTCTGTCTTCAGTCCAATTGTCACTAGAGGAACTCGCTGAGGCGCGCATCGGTTCTTGGTTTGAGTATCTGGAAGCACTTTTCAGGAGAGACTATCTTGAAGTCGTATCCAAGCTTGGCAAGTATTACCGACGTTCCAGATTTGAGTTCTGGAGCCGCAAGAATGCCCCTCACGGGACGGTTCACTCTCTTCCTCAGAGTCACAACGTAGCGATTGAGTTGGAGTGCGGCATCACGGCTGGCAGGGTTACGCTTAATCTCGATCACGACGAGTCGCCCTGAGGAGTCTTCTGCGTAGACATCAGTGAAGCCCGAGTCGCCCATCTTCGTCTCCTTGGAGATCAGCTTCAGTCCAGGCTCGACTAGTGATGGTTCTAATAGAATGGCTCGTTTCATCTGTTCCTCTGTTACGTGCATTGCGAATTCACCTTCATCGGTCAGGGCTAGCGCCATGGCGACAGCGATATTGTCGAAGACGAGTCTGAGGGATTCCTTGGGTTTCTGGCGAGTTGCCAACACACTGAGCAACTTCCCGTCCTCGATGCTGACACGAAACTGGCATCGTGGAGGCTGCCAGTTCACAGGCTCATACCCGGACCGCCGGTGCAAAAGCACAGAACCATCAGCCTTGATCACAAGCACCCGCTCCCCCCAAGTAAGCTTGGAAGCTGCCCTACCTTCATAGTCCACTGTGCAGTTCCCGGCTACGATCAGAACTTTCTGCTTGGCCAGAGCGTCGTTGATCAGATCTCTGCAGTCGGTCAGCTGCGGCGATACGATTGAGACAACCTTTGGACTCACCTGGGACAATGGGGATCCACCGAAGTTCTGTGTCGGACATCTGTCTTAAAGCTGTCAAGCCCCCTTCAATCTATAGAAGCCAAGCTTGATCGGACCACATGGTCTGAGCGGGATACGTGACTCTTTTAGCCATAACCAGTTGAATCCTCTGCCGGGTTAGAAGAATGGTCGAACTAGAAGAAGCCCAAGACAATTACGGCAGGCTCAAACTGTTCATAAACGGAAAATGGGTTGACTCACATTCCACTAGCGTCCAGCCTGTCATGAACCCAGCGAAGGCCCAAAGCATCGCTGAAGTCCCGTTCGCCACGAGGGAAGAGGTCAACAAGGCTGTTGAATCGGCACGGGCCGCGTTCGAGAAGTGGCGCGAGCTCCCTGTCACTACGAGGGCAGGATACCTCTTTAGGCTCAAGGAGAAACTCGACGAGTACTTCGAAGATGTCTCAAGAATCACCACTCAAAACCACGGCAAGATAATAGACGAGGCTAGAGGCGAGACGAGACGGCTTGCCGAGAATGTGGAAGCCGGATGTGCGGCCGCGTACACGCTAGCGAAGGGGGAGCATCTTGACCAAGTCGCTTCCGGAGTGGATGAGACCCTCATTCGCGAACCGTTGGGCCCCTTTGCCGTGATAGGCCCATTCAATTTTCCTTCTCTCGCGCCTTTCTGGTTCATTCCGATAGCGATCGCTGTCGGCTGCACGTTGGTCGTGAAACCCAGCGAGATAACCCCGCTCCCAATGCAATGGTGCCTCAAAGCGATCGAGGAAGTCGGTATGCCTCCAGGAGTAGTGAACATGATACATGGAGGCAGAGAGGTCAACGAAGCACTCGTCACGCATCCCGACATCAAGGGTGTCTCGTTCGTTGGGTCGACCCCCGTAGCCAAGTCGCTGTACAGGCTAGCAGGTGAACATGGCAAGAGAGCGCTGTGCCAAGCCGGCGCGAAAAACTACATGATCGTAATGCCAGACACTGATTTGACAACAACGATCTCCGCACTAATGCCCTCCTTCTTTGGGAATACAGGGCAACGCTGCTTGTCAGGAGCCAACCTAGTCGCTGTAGGCGATGTGTACGAACCTCTGAAGAAGAAGTTCGTGGAAGCCGCAGCGAAAATGAAGCTAGGATATGGGCTCGATGAATCTGTCGAGATGGGGCCACTTGTGAGCCAGAGAGCCAAAGAACGCGTTCTAGGGTACATAGAAAAAGGGATAGACGAAGGGGCCAAACTAATACTCGATGGAAGAAAAGCCAGCGTGGAGAAGTATCCCAAAGGCTACTTTGTGGGCCCTACATTCTTCGACCAAGTAACCCCAGAGATGACGATTGCTAGAGACGAAATATTCGGACCAGTTGTTTCCATAATCAGAGACGAGACGCTCGATCAAGCCATTGAGATGATCAATACGAAGACAAACTATGGGAACGAGGCTTGCATATTCACAAAAAGCGGGAAGACCGCACGGGAATTCAGGCGAAGAGTGCAGGCTGGGAACATTGGAATAAACATAGGCATAGCTGCGCCCATGGCATTCTTCCCATTTGCAGGCTTCAGGGACTCCTTCTTCGGCGTCCTCCACGGACAGATAGACTGCGTGGACTTTTTCACGGACAAGAAGGTCGTAGCAACCAGGTGGTAGGCGACTTGACTGACGAGGAGAGGTACAATTTCAGCTCGCTCATGAGTCTACTCAGCGAAGCCGAGGGCAAACTCAAGCAGCTCTACGAGACATTGACAAAGGAAACCAGCGAGCCCAAACTGAAATCTCTCCTCTCCGACTGTGACAGGAGCAGCTCGAAAAGGATGGAGATGATGCGGAGGACTCGCGTCGAGAGCGTCGTCGAGTTCATGCTCGAACCTATCACGGGCCTCGAGTTGGCTGAACCAATTTCCGCCATCAAGACCACTATTGAGAGACAGTCTATAAGTGGACTTGAGAAAGCGGTCACTGTTGAGAGGATCATATCTGAACTCTACGCTGCAGCTTCACCAAAGATCATGTCCACATCATCCGACGCCGGTGAACTCCTAGCAAGGCTCTCTCGTGAGAGCATGGAAAGGGTCCATGAACTGGAAGAGCACATCAAACCAAGCTGAGACATCAGACGGTTCCAAAGAGTCTTAACTCATGTCCACGTAGGTATCGCTGGTTATGATGATGGAGAAGAGAACATCAAGACAAGTGATGAATGATTACGATAAGTATGTCATGCATTCATTCGTAAAATCGCTCCAGCCCATAGTCGTGGCCAGCGCAAAGGGTGCGACGGTGACCGACCTGGATGGGAAGACGTACATCGACTGCTTCTCTGGAATATCTGTTGTCAACGCAGGTCACTGCAACCCTAAGGTCGTGGAGGCGGTCAAACAGCAGGTTGAGAAACTGATTCACTGTTGCACGTATGTCTACTACAACACTCCTGCCACAGACCTCGCGAAGAAGCTTGCCGAGATTACTCCTGAGGGTTTGCAGAAGACCTTCTTCTGCAACAGTGGAGCCGAAGCCGTTGAGACCGCGCTAAAGGTAGGTAGAAAATTCTCCGGCAAACACGAGATCATTGCCTTGATGTGTTCGTTCCATGGCCGAACCTTGGGAACTCTAAGCGTGACAGGCCAAGCAGTTCGCAAGAACTATGGAATGGGCCCATACTTGGGCGACGTAGCTTTCGCACCGGCGCCCTACTGCTACAGATGCAGTCTAGGGCTGGAATACCCTGGATGTGGTTTGCAGTGTGCAAAGATGGTAGATGATGTTGTGAATTACGCGACGGCGGCGAACGTGGCTGAATTCATCGCGGAACCAGTCATGGGGGAAGCTGGAATAGTTGTCCCGCCACCGGAGTACTTCTCTGAGGTGAAGAAAGTCCTTGACCGACATGGAATCCTCTTCATCGCAGACGAGGTCCAGACCGGATTCGGAAGGACAGGCAAGATGTTCGCAATTGAACACTACGGAGTCGTCCCAGACATGGTCGCGATGGCCAAGGGCATAGCTGACGGGCTCCCACTTGGAGCTTGCACAACGCGGGCAGACATAGGCGACGCCTTCGAACCGGGAGACCACCTATCGACATTCGGAGGCAACCCAGTCAGCTGCGCAGCCGCGCTGGCCAATATTGACTATCTGCTTGAGAACAGGTTGGCTGACGAGGCTAGTCGAAAAGGCAAGTATCTTCTGCAGAGATTGCGCGAATTGCAGCCGAAACACAAGCTGATCGGAGAAGTTAGGGGATTAGGCCTCATGGTCGGAGTTGAACTTGTCAAGGATCCAAAGCTGAAGACCCCCGCCCCGAGCGAAGCGACAAAGATCAGGGAACTTGCACTCAACAAGGGCCTTCTCCTCGGCCATGGAGGAGTCAAGGGAAACACCGTCCGAATCCAACCTCCGCTCGTGATCACGGAGGAGCAGCTGGAAAAGACAGTTCAAGTGTTCGATGAGTGCCTCAGAGAGACCCATTGATGCCGATTCGCCCCAGCCCTCTATGAACCCATTTTCAAGAGGCTGACTCGGTCTTTGCGTCCCACGACCGTAGTCTGGGCGATCTGAAGCGTCTCCAAGGGCACGAACCTGTCCAGAAATACCCTGTAGGGTGGCATGCTATTGCCGCAAATGGCCTGCACAAGCTCTACTTTCACTTGTCTCTCGTGATTATATTCGTCGTTCGCGTCGTGTGTGTCGCAGTCAAGTTTGAAATAATGCGCGGTCGTCACTCATGGGCGTAAGCGTTGTTTGGGATTGTGGGACCTCACGGCTGGCACGAGCGTATGCCGCTCGCGTGGCTGTAGGTGTGTGGTGGGAACCCTTTGTCCGAGCCGGAAGAGAAGACGACGACTGAGCTGAAGAAAAGGTTCGAACTTATCGAGGACATCCCCGGAATTGGCCCTGCCACTGCAGAAAAATTGAGAGAACTCGGGTTTCAAACGGTTGAATCACTTGCCACAGCAACTGTGAGGGAACTCACTCAGGCCGGCGTAGGAGAGAAACAGGCTGCAAAGATCATCACAGTAGCACGAGACAGCATCGCCACAAGTTTCGTCCGAGCAGACGAACTGATGAGGATGCGACAGAACCTCCTCCGCCTTACGATGACAAGCAAGCAACTGGACGAGCTTGTGGGAGGAGGCCTCGAGAGCCAGACGATCACAGAATTCTACGGCGAATATGGCGTCGGCAAAAGTATACTCTGCCACCAACTTGCCGTCAATGCTCAACTACCAATCGAACAGGGTGGCCTCAACGGGGGCGCGCTATATGTGGATACTGAGAACACCTTCAGGCCAGAATGGGTTGTCAGGATGGCTGGCCCTCTGGGACTCGACCCAGAGACCGTCGGCAAGAACATAATCTATTCCGAGGCTTTCAACTCGGATCATCAGATACTCATCCTGGAAAAGGCGGACAAGATCATTCAAGAGAACAATATCAAACTGATAATCGTCGACTCATTGACCGGTCACTTTCGAAGCGAGTATCTCGGACGCGAAATGCTCGCAGAACGACAGCAGAAGCTCAACAACCATATGCACAGGCTTGTTAGGCTCGCGAGGGCCTTCAACGCAGTTGCGGTTGTCACTAACCAGGTCATGTCGAAACCAGACGCCTTCTTCGCATCAGGAGTCGAGGCAGTCGGAGGGCACATCGTCGCACACACGTGCCTTCACCCCAACACACTGGTCCAGCTGGCCGACGGCACGATAACAAAGATCAGTTCAGTTCACAATCCGCTGACCCTGACCAGTCTAGATCTGGACGGTAACCTGCAATCCGCCACAGGTAGATGCACAGGAATCTGGAAGACACACCTGCCCGAAATCTTTCACATCAGAGCCGGTTTCGACATCAAGGCTTCGCCCAATCACAGGTTCTTCAAGCTGCGTGAACTCGATGTTGCCGAAGTTCAGGCAAAAGACCTGCGTGCAGGAGAATTTCTTGCCTATCAACGAAAGATCGAAGTCAAAGGAGCACCTCAACCGCTCACTGTAGTCGAACCCAAACACTTCTACAGGCTCATGTCTCGAGGATCAGAGATACTGAAGTCCGCTCTTCGAGCCCACAGAGTCACGCGCGAACACCTTGCCGGTGTCTCGGGACTATCGAAGAGAACCTTGCGACGAGTTCTCAACCAGCAGTTTCCGGCAGAGAAGAAAGCATTTCAGAAAATGAGTGAACTCGCAGGACTGGGAAACACACTACTTGACGAGTGTGTACCTCATTACTCCCACAAGTGGCGTCCTTTGCGCATTCCATCGCGGCTGGAAGATGAGCTCGCCCAAGTGTTGGGTTACGTGCTCGGAGATGGACACTTGGGAGAGAGGAGCATTCGGATCAGAGATCAGCGACTCTCTGTCCTGAAGGTCTACGAGAAGATCTTCGCAAAGATCTTCGGCGTGAATGGTACCATATCACCAATTCCTGGAAAACGCTGCTACCAGCTAGCAGTCAGCTCCGTCGAGATTACGAGCCTATTCAAGGGTCTCTTGCGTGACTGGAAGGACATTGTGCCGCGGTCACCTCAAGATTGCGTTGCCTCATTCATAAGGGGCTTTGCCGATGCTGAGGGATCCGTGCAAGAATGGCTCTGCATTGCACAGTCAGACAGATCCGTCCTTGAGATTCTTCAAATGCTGTTGCTCAGGTTCGGCGTCAAGTCTACGCTCGCCCGGGTGAAAGGCTCCTTCCTACTTCGCGTTGCTGAGGGCACGTCCCTCGCAAACTTCAAGAAACAAATAGGTCTGACCGCGCCAGACAAGGCCCTGAAGCTGGCCAAGGCTGTCGCTAGGAAATCGCGCATAGGCGGCGACCTCATTCCAATCGACCGCCAGATCCTTTGGGATTTGGCGAAATCCGTCGACATGAAACCGTCGAGGTTTGTCAGGCACAGGGAAGCGACCGCCATCACTAGATCTTCTTTAGCTCGTCTCGTAAAGCAGGTTAAGCGCAGCGGAGGCTACAAGACTGCAAACCAAGATGTCGTAGAGAAGGTTGGGAGACTTGAGCAACTAGTGAACTCCCCAATAGGATGGGAAAAGATAAGATCGATTAGTCGCGAAAAAGCCGACGTGCCAGTATATGACATCACGGTTTCGCCACACGCCAATTTCGTGGCGAATGGTCTCCTGGTTCACAACAGCCACACACGGATCTTCTTGAGGCGAGCGACCGGCGGACCGGTCAGGATTGCACGGCTCGTCTCAAGCCCGTACTTGCCTGAAGGTGAACGGATCTTCAAGATCACAGAGGAAGGAATAAAGGACGTAACTGAAGATGACGAGGTCAAGAGGCGAAGATAGGTGGCTGGAACACTACCCGAATCGGACATAGACAAGTACCTTCGACTTATCGTTGGACGCAGGATAGCCGATGCAGAAAAGGAACTTGAAGACCTGAGACAGAAATTCAGCAACACGGAATGGAACAGAGGCTACGTTAGAGCTCTGGAAGGACTCCTCATGACGAGAAAGGCAAACAGCGACAACTACCTTTTCTTCGCAAGGAAAGAGTTCGACAAGAAATCTCTCAAGGCACTTGAGAGGGAATTCGCTAACACCGCCGAAAGTCCACTCTACGGCGACTATGACAGAGGATTCTTCAGTGGGCTGGCACAGCTAACAAAGGTCATGGAGAAAGAAGAGGTCTACTCACTCGCTAACAATACACATAACCACGCTGAGGAAGCGAAGACCGTAGCTCAATGAAGACCAAACAACGTGTAGACCGCGATCAGCGAAGCTAACCAAGTGACGATGTAAGTGCCGATCCCTAGAGTGATAGCACGGTTCTTTGTCTTCAACTGAGCCTCTCCGTAACGTAGCCCGTATCGATAGAGCGCCACTGTCAATGCATAGACCAGGATCGCTACAGCCGGATAGACGACCGAAGCCAATACACCAGTTACAGCTTCCCCTAACCCAATCACAGACCCGACTCCAGTAGCAATGGCTATGAAGAACCTTGACCAGTAAACGACTGAAGAAGGCTTCAAGGCTAGTTACGCTCCGGATGGCGTTGAATGTGTGTTTCCGTCATGAAAACCGCGATGACGAATTTCGACATAGCTGCAATTCTTCCTGAACTAAGGCAGCACACAATCGGGGGACACATACATAACGTTTATCAAATTACCGAGGACGCGTTCCTCCTAAAGCTTCATCCGGGCAACCTGAACCTCGTAATTGAACCTGCGAGAAGGATTCACCTCACCAAGTTCGAGATCAAAACCCCAGCGAAACCGTCACAGCTCTGCATGGCTTTTCGCAAATACATCAGGTCAGCAAAGATCACCGATATTGAACAGCCAAACTTCGAGCGAGTGGTCTTCGTCGATATAGAGAGACAAGGGCAACCTCAGAAGATCGTGGTCGAACTTCTACCTCGAGGAAACATCATACTAATCGACGAGCAAGGCAGAGTCATCGTCTCATCTCACTACATTCGAATGAGAGACCGAAACATCCTGAGAGGCCAGCCTCTCAAACTTCCGCCACAAAGAGGCAAGAACTTCCTCGAAGCAACACCCAACGAGGTTCAGAATATTCGAAACCTCGGCGACCTCGATGCCGTCAAGGCTTTGGCTCAGATAGTTGGAGTCGGCGGCACATTCGCCGAAGAGATCCTCCAACGGGCACACGTCGACAAATCCTTGTCCGCCAGCAGTCTCTCCGATGAGCAAATAGCAGCTATCTCGAACGCCATCATGGAACTGAAGGACGCTATATTGGCTGGGCCACGATCACCCATGATCGTACTAGACGACGCTCATACGATCGACGTAGTTCCATTTGAACTCGAACTCTACAAGACTATGCAGAAGAAAACCTACGCTAACTTCAACGACGCCGTGGACGAGTACTTCACAGTTCTATCCTCATCCAAGTCGAGTGATCGCCGTGAAACCGCTCATGCCGACAAGCAACAACAGCTTCAGAGAAGGCTGAACGCACAGAAGAAACAGCTTGAAGAGATCACTGACTCGGTGAAGACGCTGAGGAGCAGTGGGGACCTCATCTTTCGCCACCTACCAGCTATACAGACCGTCCTTGAGACAGTGATGAACGGCAGGCGTTCGAAGCAGCCGCTCGACAAGATCAGAGACAGTCTCCTCAAAGAGAAAGAAGATGGCTCAAGAGTCTACCCATACATTCGCGAGCTGAGCCCTCACGGCGACAAGGCAACCTTCCTTTTCGAAGACAGGGAAATCGAGATCGAAGTCAGAGTGAGAGCACAGGATCAAGCCGCTGGATACTACGCGAAAGCGAAACGGCTCGAAGCGAAACTCTCGGGACTGAAAACCTCCACTCAGGAGACTGAACTTCTTCTGCAGAAACTTGCGACAAAGGAGCTTGAACTTAGGCAGCCGGTCAGGCCTGAGCATCGGCTTGAGAAGGAGTGGTTCGAGAAGTTCAGATGGTTCGACTCCTCGGAAGGGCTCCTCGTCATCGGAGGACGAGACGCTACCTCAAACGAGACTCTTCTGAAACGCTACACAAGCCCGGAAGACTTGGTCATGCACGCAGAAGCTCACGGCGCACCATTCATCGTGGTGAAAACTGGTGGCGTCGAACCCACGGCTGGGACTCTTCGGGAAGCTGCTCAGGCGTGCGTGTCATACAGCCGCTTATGGAAGGACGCAATCCGTGCAGGGGACGCTTACTGGGTAAGGCCAGAACAGGTTACGAAGAGCGCACCCTCCGGCGAGTACCTGACCAAGGGAGCATTCATGATTCGAGGCACACGCAACTACATTCGAGGAGTAGAACTGGCACTTGCAGTAGGCGTGACTATGCACGATGGCAAGACTCTCTTGATGGCAGGGCCACCGAGCGCGGTGAAAAGCAGATGTCACACCTACGTCGGGATGCGGCAGGGAAGGGGGAGCCCCGCAGAAGCGGCGAAGAGAATTCTCGCAAAGTTAGCAGCCAAGAGCAAGGAGAATACGGGAGCGGAGTTGCCGCGTATCGTAATCGATGACGTAATACGCCTGCTGCCGCCTGGCGGCGTCGAGATATTGAACTCGATAAATCCTTAAGCATGGTCGCCCGATCCAGTATTGGCGGTTCACATGTCAGCCACTCGAACTGGACCAGAAGTCACAGTCAAAGACGTGATGTCATCCCCTGTCGTCACCGTCAGAGAGGATGACAACGTAACGAAAGTCGCCAAGACACTGGCGAGAAGGGGCATAGGCAGCGTCGTAGTGGTGGACAAGAAGCGCAAACCGCTCGGCATGATAACCGAGAAAGATGTAGTACGCAAAGTAGCCGCCAAAGGGTTGCACCCGAACAAAATCAAAGCCGCGAAGATCATGTCCAAGCCACTGCGGACCGTGGAGCCCAGCCTCGACGTGAAGGAAACGGCGCGAAGGATGAAACAGGCAAAGGTGAAACGTTTCGCCGTGATGGAGGCAGGGAAACTTGTCGGAGTGGTCACCGGGACAGACATCGTCGAGATCACCCCCGCACTGATCGACGTGATGGAGGAGAAATCGAAGATCAGACCGCTCGTAGACCGAAGCGAGACGAGCGCACTGGCAGGATACTGCGACGAGTGCGGAGTGTGGTCTGACAACCTGAAATCACATGACGGCTCATTCCTTTGCGCTGACTGCAGCTCCGACCTCCAGAAGGAAGAGTAGAGCTCCGGTCCACAGCCCTTTTCTGCCCACATGCTCTCACTGCGTTCTGGCGTACAATCCACGCCGGGTGCTCAGGAGAAACGTCGGGGATGTCGCTAAGCATAACTGATGTGAAGCTCGCTCTGGGAGAGGGAATTGTCGAAGGCGGCATCTCAATCCGAGACGGACGAATGGAGAAGATCTCCAAGACAACACATCTTCCAGAGTCTGAGAAGACCATCGACGGTAAAGGCCTGATCGCGATCCCTGGGCTCATTGACGCGCATGTTCACCTCAGAGATATGGAGCTCGCCTACAAGGAGGACTTCTCAAGCGGAACCCTCGCAGCCGCCGCAGGCGGATTCACAACAGTCCTCGACATGCCAAACACCAAACCGTCCACCGATTCCGATGCGAGGCTCGCAGAGAAGATCGCAAAGGCGAAGCCTGCAATACATGTGAATGTCGGGTTCCACGCTTCTTTAGCCGAATCAGCCGCCGATCTTCGCAAGATGGTCAGTGCGGGCACGATCGCGTTCAAGCTCTACATGAACGAACCCGGCCCAGACGCATGGCACAACGACCCCAAAAGACTACTTCAGTCATTCGAGGAGTGCGCATCTCTTAACATTCCGGTCGCTGTCCACGCGGAGACCGGCCCTGCAGTTGCGAAAATCCAGACGAAATGCCGCGAAGCTGGGAGAAATTCTGTGCAAGACTTCCTGCGAGCTCATGCACCAAGATTCGAGCTGGATGCTGTGCAAACGATCACAGACCTTGCTCGTCGCGCTCACTCGAAAGTGCATGTCTGTCATCTGAGCACCCGCCGAAGCTTGTGGGAAATCTCTGCAGCACGCAAGAAGGGCGTGGAGATCACTTGCGAAGTGACTCCGCATCACTTGCTGCTTGACACGACGGACCTGAATCGGAAAGGCGGATCTGCACTGATGGTGCCGCCTCTCAGAAGGGAAAGCGACACGAGAGCGCTCTGGAGTGCGATGCTTAGGGCGGAGATTGACATTGTGGCGAGCGACCATGCACCTCACAGCCTAGACGAGAAATCGGGGAAGGATGTGTGGGCGGTTAGGCCAGGTTTGCCGGGACTCGAGACGACGCTCCCGTTGTTACTGACGAAGGTTCATCACGGTGAACTAACGTTGGCGCGGCTCGTGCAACTGCTTGCAGAGAAGCCCGCGCGCATATTCGGGCTTCAAGCGAAGGGACACCTTCAGGCAGGGATGGATGGTGATCTGGTGCTTGTCGACCCTAAGGCGCGATCCAAGGTCGATTCGTCCAAGTTCTATTCGAAGGCTCACTTTTCTCCATTCGACGGTTTCAAGTGTGTCGGGCAACCTGTGACGACGATAGTCGCAGGCCACGTTGTGTATGATCGAGGAGAGATCGTTGAGAGGAACCAAGGCAAGATAGTAGCCCGAAGCGTGAGATCATGAGGTTCGTCCTCGACGGCATGCTAGGGAAGCTTACCAGATGGTTGCGGATGATGGGACACGACGCCCTCTATCTGAACGATGCGAAAGACCAAGATCTCGTAGCCAATGCCGTCAAAGAGAACCGGATTCTGCTGACTTCGGACGTGGCGCTCTATCGGCTTGCGACTGCGCGGGGAGCGGATGCATATCTTGTTAAGGGCCCAACGGAACCGGAGCGGCTCGCTGGCTTGGCTGGCAGATTCAAGTTAGATCTTTCGGTGGACGCAGCGGACTCTAGATGCCCTGTCTGCGGATCTCCTCTCAAAGCGGTCTCCAAGGAAGAAGTGAGGGAGAAGATACCCCCGGCAACCTTTAATGCGTTCAACGAGTTTTGGATCTGCTCCAATTCGGATTGCGCAAAAGTGTATTGGCAAGGTAGTCACTGGGAGAACATCCAGGCCGTGTTGGAGAAGGCAAAGGAAATCCAAAGGAGAACATCGCAGACAAGCGGAGATTGAGAAACGATGACCGCGCCATTCTCGATTGATGACGGCCGATTCCTTGTGAACCTTGCGAGAACCGCGGTCGATGAATACATTTCAAAAGGCCGCGAGATGGACCCTCCCGCAGACACGCCCAACCATCTCCTTGAGAAGTCAGGCGTCTTTGTCACCCTGAATTCGACAAGGCCGAAACCGCAACTCAGGGGCTGTATTGGATATCCGTTCCCGACTGACCCGCTCGCCGTTGCCACGATCCGATCGGCCATAGAGGCCGCTACTGGCGACCCACGCTTTGAATCCGTTGAACTTCCAGAGTTCAAAGAACGCGTTGTGATCGAAGTGAGCGTCCTGACCGTTCCAGAGGAACTAACTGCAAAGCAGCCTCTTGAACGCGCGAAAGAGATCAAGATCGGCCAGGACGGACTGATAGTGGGACGTGGAGCCCGCCGCGGACTCTTGCTTCCACAGGTCGCGCCTGAATGGAACTGGGACGCTGAGGAGTTCCTCAGCAACTGTTGCCTCAAGGCGGGTTTGCAACCTGACGCATGGCTGGACAAGGGCACAAAGGTAGAGAAGTTTCAGGCGATCATCTTCGAAGAGACTGAACCGAACGGGGAAGTTCACCTGAAAGAACTGTAGAGCGATTGCTATTGAGAGTCTACGTCGCACCGTGCGGGATTGGGCTTGGTCACATAACGAGATGTGAACCCATCGCAGACGCACTAGTCTCGCAGGGCGCGGAGATAGTCTACTCCACATACTCGGACGGGCTGGACTATGCTCGGAGGCGCGGACTACCCACTCTTCCGACAGTCTCGATCGGATTCAGGGTCAAAGGAGACGGAACTGTTGATTTCAAGATGACCGCGACCACGAGCGGATTCTCGCTCGGAGTGAAAAGATTCCTCGAACAACTCACAGCCGAAATCAGAAACATCAAACGCTTCAAACCTGATGTTGTGCTTTCTGATTCGCGTGTCTCCTCCCTCATTGCCGGGAAACTGATGGGTGTCCCCGTTGCGTTGATTCTGAATCAGTTCCGAATGGAGATTGTGAAGAGGCCGTCGGCGAAGAAGATTACTCCCGTGGAGCGGTTGTTCTTCCTAATTGCGAACATATTCTGGCCGTTCTTCAGAACCTTGCTCGGGGGAATCTGGGCTAGTAGTAACCTGATGCTCATTCCCGACTTTCCAGCTCCCTACACGATCTCCGCGAGCAACCTAGCTATCCCGAAACGGTACAAGAAGAAGGTCAAGCTGATCGGTCCGATTGTGTCAGATGAGCCGAAGAAACGGTCGAGCAGGGGCGCTTTAAATAGGTCACATTTTTCGGCCAGTCGAAAACCGCTGATCTACGCTGCCGTAAGCGGCCCCAAGACCGAGCGCACTGTCCTCGCAGGCTTGCTCTTGGAGTCTCTGGGGGGGTTCCCGAGCGAGTATGAGGTCGTGATTTCTCGAGGTGAACCTAATGGATCATCGGCGCCTGTCCGTGATGGCAATCTGACAGTCTACGGTTGGATTGAAGATCAGTACGACGTGCTGGAAGCGTCGAGCGTGGTGGTTTCGCGGGCGGGCCACGGGACCATAATGAAGTCGATTATGCTCGGGAAGCCAATGATCCTCATCCCGATCCCAGACCATACCGAACAGTACGGGAACGCGAAGAGAGCCTCCAAGCTTGGCCTAGCGGAGATTGTGCCTCAAGGAGAAGTCACTACTGAGCGCCTACTGGATGCGACGAGGAGACTGCTGGACTCCCCGCCTGACGGCTTACGGACGCTGACCAGGCAGACTCCCTTCAGCGAAGCCATAGCAATTGGCGCCAGCGAAATCGAAGCGCTCGCACATGACAAACCCCACGCATAGAATACTGAAACAACGACTAACGACGGTTCAAATCCGGACGCCTGCACCGAAAGACTCGCACGCAGTATCGCTTCTCCCATGAAGGTTCATTCCGGCACAGACGCTCCGAGAATCGCGCCACAGATTCCGAAGGCACTAGGCAACGTTGATCTTGGAGGTGCCGGTTTCTATTCTTCCGAGGTAGTTCGGAGTGAATCATATTCATCATGTTCACATCTTTGCCTCCGACCTAGCGAAGAGCATGGAATTCTACCAGAAGGCCTTCGGCGGGGAGGTAGTCCTAGATGTCACCATCGCCGGAGCGCGGAACGTTTTCATGAAGATCGGCAAAGGGAGACTTCACTTCTATGACCAGCCTCCAAAGTATTCAGGAAGGGGGAGCATTCACCACTTCGGTATTCAGACCGACAAGCTTGAGGAAGCATATGCGAGACTACAGAGTATGGGTGTGCCTTTCAGGAAGGGGATAACGGATCTCGGGTACATGAAATACGTCATGGTACCCGCCCCGGACAACATTCTCGTCGAGTATTTCGAAGTCGACAAGGAGAACATTCCCCCGGAATTGTCCGAATACTTTGAATGGTAGTTGACTTGCCGTCATAGTCTGGATTTGTGTGCGCACCTGACAGACGAATGGGTTGAGTTGCACCTGTACGGTTAGCGGAAGAACTAAAGTGACACTCTCGTGACATTCGTCCGCTCGACCTACGGAAAATCGATTTGGATCTTTCTCGAGTCGGCTGCGATCTTGTGAGCCAACTCCTCTACTTGGAGGCGTTTCTCGAGCGTTCTAACTTCATCGATGAGGACTTCGTATCCGCCGGACGGGGGCTGCGTTGCGGTCTTCAGTGTCTCGGGTCGGGTTAATCCGAGTTCCTCGAGCTGTCGCCGCATGTCTGCCTCATCGAGTGTGAGTAGTGGGCGATAGACGGGGAATGCTGCGACCTCGTCGGCCGCTCTCAGGTCTTTCAGGGACTCTATTCCGCCTTGGCCGAACTTGTCAGGGGTCACAAGCCCTAACGCGTTACGAGCAAGATGCTTGACCGCTCGGAACGCCAAGCGGACACAGAAGATCCTCTGCACGTCCGGGCTGACAGCGGCTAACGCCTTTCTTGTTTCCTCGTCGAGTTTGATCAGTCGCGCCGTGTACGTGTTCTTCGGAACGTACCGCCTTAGCCTCTTCAAGCCCTCGAGGGTCTGATCGGGGGGTACCCCCCCTAGGGGGGGTAGGTCGGCTATGACGGGCCAGACCATGGCTCCGCGCTTCATCAACAGGTAGAATGCTAGCGGTGCGAGGTCGGGGTCAGTTGCGAGTCCCAGAAGGCTTCCCTGCGAGCCTACGGGTAGTCCGCCGGGGCCGTTGAACCGTGCGGACGAGACGTAAGCTTCCTTGGCACCGTAGAATACGCGGACTGTGTGGTCCGGATTACTCAGGTTCACTTTCACGCCGCTTGGAAGTCGCGATAGGACCTCCGAGCCTGCACGTATCTCGATCTCCTTGCCTCTGATCTTTGAAGGCTCAAAGTTGCGTGCTCTAATCGCGAATGTTTCGCCGGGCTTCAGTTTCTGTTCCGCCTGCTTGGCCGCGCATTCAGCGATCTCCCCTAAATCCAGCCGGGTTGGTTGGCACGCGTCGGCGTGAGCGACACCGAATATCTGAGCCAGCTCCTTCGCTGTCTTCTCCGCATCGTCGAGACCGGCCACGACGAGTAATCCCCCCGCCTGTATGATCTTGTAATTCTCTAGCCCGAACCGTTTGAGATTGAATCTGATGTGCCTCTTCAATAGTCGGATAAGGAGCTGGCGGACCGGATGGCTCTTCAGGGTAAACTCAGCGGTTGAGATCGACACGACGCCGGACAAGACACGAGCCTTCAGATCATTGCGTCACTTGGTACCATAATCGAGAAGACTCTTGCCGGCCGGAGCCTTTGCCTTCGATTCATCCTCAGCCGCTCCCTTCGAAGAAGGCCTCAGCTCTTCAAGGATCACGATCGCCTCGCCAAGCGGCATGCCCGCCACCAGGGCCATCTCTTTCGCGGATATGCGAGGCTTCTCAGGGAGCACATTCTTCTCTACGTAGCGTTTGTGATGTTTGTACATGGGAAGCGCATGTACAGTGTCAGTGAGAATCTCCCAAAGCGCCGCCACATTATAACCTGACTGAGCTGACATCCTGAATCGCATGGTATCAAACGGAAGCGACTGTTTAAGGTTTCAACCACGACGCGTGAGGTACTGGTTCAAATCCAAACGTCCGCACCAAGGTACCCACACACACTCAAACGAAACGGCGAACGAGGGTTCAAATTCGGATGCCCGCACCAGCCTACCCACACACACGGTTCAAAACCCGGACGCGAGAATTCTCCGCGAGCAGAAATCAGTCCTGCCATTCCTGAGTGACCAACTCCTTTAGCGTCGTGTCGCGCAGTTCCACAAGATCACGCAAAACCTTGGCCCATTGCGGCGCGTTCGAATCTTCGCCCTTCCTCTTACTCATCGGAAGTTGCTTATTCGAGCGTTAGTGCTACATTGTATCTGAGAGGTGACTAATGTATGGCAAGCAAGAGAAGTAGGGGAGCTAAGAAAGCGTGGACGGCTAGTAGAGATAAGAAGGTGGCGAAAGCACGCGAGAAGAAGAAAGAACGCAAAGCGGGCCTTTTTTGAGGGGGCGCACCCCCTTTCGCCGTCAAAGGAACTTTAGCAACAGGAGCCGGATTTGCATCCGCACCCGCATTGTCCCCCCGTTTCCAGAAGCGATCCGCACCCGCTACAATGCTTGTTTTCGGCTGAGTTTTCTCTCTTGCAGGTCATACAGGTCTTGGAATCAGATGACAATGAAGATCCGCGGTTTGTTGTGTGTGTGAGTCTAGTGGTGCGGCCGTCGTGATTTGAACCCTCGATTGACAGCGTAGTTTGAATTTGTGTGTGTGCGCGCACCAGCCTACCCGACGACGATGCGTTAAGCAGCGCGCTAGGCAAGATAGGTATGCCATTCACTCAGATCATCGAAGCGACCAGGAAGATCTAGGCCTAAGAGAATTCGCAAATCTCGAGATCCGAAGAGTCGGCTACCTTCCTCAACCTTTTCTTGCGTCCTCCTTCCGGACTAGGTGCTGCTAAATCAGAGCCATGGTTCCCTAGTTAATGCCGTTATTTCCATACCGATTGTGGTGGGCAAATGCTTCAACATCGCGACGTACTCTCAGGTATCCAGCTGACGAAGAGACAGGATAACCCAGGCGAATAGCATAAGCGATGTTCATGTATTCGGCGATGCCGAGAGTCTGCTTCACCTCTTTCTCTACAGGTTCTCCGCTGAACCTGCTCAGTATCTGAAGGCTGATCCCAAGCGATTGGGCCATGAGCCACATATTCTGCATAACACAGCCAAGGCTCATAAAACCCAAGACATCCCCTTGCGAAGCAGGCGCTCTTTTCCTAGAATCGTAGACCACAATCAGAAGGACCGGACTGCCATTGACACTCTGATCAAGGGACCTAGACATACTCTCACGGGCGGTCTTCTCTATCTTGGAAGGGTCTCTCCATGAAGGCGGAAACATGGTGCCGAGTATTCCGACCTTCTTTCTGAGTAACTCGTCTTCCGAGAACGAGAGCTGTTCGTAGTTCTCGCGCAGGAACTCTACTGAGACACGAGATTTGATGTTCCCTATTTTCTTTAGAATCTTGTTGTCATCGATGACGAGGATCTCGAAGTTCTGCATGTTGTGAGCTGTGGGCGCCCATCTCCCTGCCTCTAGTATCTGCCTCAGGTCTTCTTTGGCGATCGGGCGGCGTGGGTCGAAGGGGACTCTTGCGGATTGTCTTTGTTGGATGAGTTTGAGGATACTACTCATAGCGACCATCTCCTATCTTCAAGACAGCCCGTAAAAGCATCTTCGGAGACATCATCCGCTCGACCTGTCCAGAAAGCGCTCCAACACGTAATGAGAGTTCGACATATCCGCAAGTAGAAGCCCGCCCTCACATCACTTGACATGCGACGACGCAAACCTAGACGCCCGCACCAAGGTACCCACACATTCAGAACACGACGCCAACCGACGGTTCGAATTACGATATTCGCACAAACCGTATCACAGTCACGCAAGGTAAAGCGTCAAATTGGAGTACCATTTGGTATTTGGACGATGTCTGGTTTGCTGAGTTACGAGGAGTTATTCGACTACTTCAAAAGGGCACGTGGGAGACTGATCGAGGCGCTTGAACGCCTACCCGAGGAAGAGTTCACTAAAGCGCGTGGGCTTAGCTTTGAGAGCATAAAGGATGTCCTACTTCACACCGTGATGAACGAGGACACTTGGCTGCATTACAGACTGTCCGGGTTAGGTAACAGCACTACACACAGGTTCGAGGAGTTCAGGAACTTGGAGGACATCAAGAAGTATGTCACAGAAGTGGATGCCAAGACAGGCAAATTGTTTGCGCGAATCACTGAAGAGGATCTACGAAGACCCGTAAAGAGGATCGCTCGTGACGGAAGCGAGGAAAGCTTTGAACTTGAGCAGGTGCTCTACCAACTACCAATAGAAGCCATCTACCACTTCGGTGAAATCTTTGCAGAATTCTGGAAGATGAACCTCAAGGCTCCATACTACCCTTACCTAGCCTACTCAGAAGAAAACAGAAAACACTAGCGAGGTAGACGATCTCTCGTGTGTGTGCGCACCAAGCTACCCGCATACAAAACCACTCTCCTCTCCTGAGGGTTCAAATTGGAGAAGAGAGATTCGGAATTGACGGAAGGAGCAGGCGTGGGATTCCATTACGAGACGAAGGAGCTGTCGCCTTCAACTTGGGGTGACTTTGAAAGATTATTCGAGAAGCACGGTGGGGTGCAAGGCGGTTGCTGGTGCATGTTCTACCATGTCGCAAGTGGTTGGAGAGAGAGAAGCCGAGCGCAGAATAAAGCAGAGAAGTACACCCTAGTGGAGCGTCGGAAAGCGCATGGCGTGCTAGTATATCATAGCGGAAGACCTGTGGGCTGGTGCCAGTTCGGTCCGAGCGAAGAATTGCCACGCATAGACAACATGAGGGATTATACTCCTTCGCATCAAGGAGACCTGTGGAGAATAACCTGTTTCTTCACCGACCGGGACTACAGAAGGCAAGGCGTCGCCAGAGCGGCTTTGAACGGTGCGATCCGCTACATGAAAGAACATGGCGTCGAAGTGGTTGAAGCCTACCCGGTAGATCCTAAGCGGAGGCATTCTTCAGATATGTTCTGGAACGGTACTCCAGATCTCTTCGATTCCGCGGGCTTCACCAAAGTATGCAAGCTCGGCAGGGAACGATGGATCTTCAAGAAGACGTTGTAAGGAAACCTCCTAGGTAAGCCCGGCCAAGACGTGGCTTTTGACAGGGACGAGATGATGACACAGACCACGCACGACCGAGGAAGACGCAACCCCCGTGGCGACATTGCCATTGCAACAGTGCGAGGCGGACACCCGCACAGAAGGGGACAGGACGGCAGGGGATCCTGAGTTCATCTACACACAACAGTCTACGCGCGATTATCTGGTGAAACAGGTCTCCTAGTACATTGATCTTGCATGCGATGCCCGTTGTGCGGACGTGAAATGACTGTTCTTCCTGGGGTGAGGAGAGGGAGAGTCAGCGAGATCGTACACTATTGCGAGAAACATGGCCTGTTGCGCAGACCACCCACCTCGATTCTCTTGTATCACATGTCGAGTCCGAGATCAGAGAGTCAAACTTCCGAGCCCAGCTGAGAAGTTCTGCCTACCGATCTTGAAGCCGACCTTGCCGAGGGCTCTGACAACTTCACGCTACGAGAGAGAGGCAGCTTCGACAATCACTACGAGCTTATCTCTGGTTCGCTGCTTGAGTTGTTCCGCCTTGACTTCTAGGTAAGCTTCAATCGCTTCCTTCGCGTTACGCAGAGCCTCGTCCCTTGTCTTGCCTTCGCTAGCGACGGGAACCTGCACATTTGAGTCTCGGGAGTTTCTTGGAGAGTCTTGACGCGGCTCGTTGGGGTGTTTAACACCCATGCGCGAACTCGATGAGATTGGTTCTTACTTGGAAAGGCGGTTTCCCATGCGAGCACAGGCTTCGAGGCCAACTCCTTACAACAACCATGCTTTATCGAAGTGTTCGAGGGCGTGATCGAAAACCAAGGCGTGCCACACCCTTGAGGGTGCACGCTGGTACAGTTGAGGACTGCCTCAACTTCTTGTTTTCAGCGTCTTTTCGGCTTGCCGTGCTGGACCTCTGTCGCCGAAAATCGGAAAAAACAGTGGTTTCTAGCGGCGTTTCGGGGTTAGTTGCATCTTTCTGGCGAAACTCACAAGGTCGTGTAGGTGGTACTCGACATTGAACTTGTAGGTTTGAGCGTTCCCGACCTTCCGGCCCTTCTTGACTAGTCCCAAACCCTCAAGCTTTCTTAAGGAGGACTGAACGGTCTTATAGTCTAGTTCTGTCGAGTCAGCGAGCATACGGATCGTTTGTTCCATGTTTCCCACTAGGATGGATTGGTCGAGCACCTTCGCTATCGCTCTCCCATGCGGGTCTCCGAACAGACTCGTTAGGGGACCTGTTTGCGCCATTATCCTCATCATCGCCAAGACACGGGTATCCCACAATATAAGGTTGTAGTATATTACACGGAGAGTGGATTGAATTCCAACGCTCAGGAAAGGTGACTCGAGACACGTCCAAGGGTTCATTCTCTACAAACTCTGGCTAGGCCACTGCTGGGCCAGAGGAGGGCAGCATCACAAACACATGGATTTGGAGAATGATCTGCACACAAACTATGACAAGAGGTTCAGGGGCGTGGTATTGTCGGAGGCGAGAGCGTTGCACACCCTTGGCCTTGTCACAATTTTCAAGTCTGAGGGGCGTGATGCAATATCAGCCGTTCTTTCCGAAGAGTGCATACGAGCCGGGTTGCCGATAGTAAATGCCTATCTCATGGCCGTAGGAGAGGAACCATTGGAAGGGACTATCCGCGAAATCATCACAGGCAAGCGCTCAGCAAGGAAAGGCCCACTAACACGGGACGAACTTCGCAAGTACGCTAGAATGCACCGACAAGCGCAGAATCGGTAACTCTTCGTGAACATCTCCAGAACCGGACCATGAAAGCATACGGCCCCACGAGCTACCAGCCCGAGAGAACGATCCAGCTCCCCGCCAACTTACCAGAACCGGACCCGATTCCAAGAAAGACCGGTCCCGAACATGATTGACCACTAGCTGTTTGGTCTGATGGTCGACGACTCTAAACGTCACCTGGGACACATCGGGAATGTGACCTCGCGACTGCACAGTAGTTTCACTTGTGAGCCCGTGTTAAATACTCGCTGACGCAACTCTCTCCCGATAAGCGTTCGATCTTCCATCCCAGATAAGCAACGAGAGCGTGCATGGGTTGACGCCTAGGCTTTCAGAAATGGAAACATCATTCCTCAGCAACCAGCTGAAGCGAGCAGGCCACTTTCTGAAAGCCGGCGCCTTAGACCGCATATCCGACTACAGTAAACGATTCTCTTCTGCAAGCGACGTGTACGATACGCTCCTCTCGAACCTTATCATTCAAGACTTCAGCGCGGAGCGGGCTCACGAGACCGCTTTGAAGCTGTTCGGCTCCGAGCGGGTGAAGTTCGCCGCCGTGGACGGAACCGAGTATGCCCGAAACATGTTCGATCTGATAATCTTTTTCGGCGGCGCCTACGTCTCCTTCGGCTCGATAACATTCCACAGGGATGCGAAACCATCAGTCGAGCACGCCGGGAAGTTGCTTGAGCATGGTCGGGGCATCTCAAGCTGTGTTCCGCTCTATGTGAATGAGGTGTCTGATGTCGATTCGATGGTCGACACGCTCGGCGGCAAGAAGCCCCTCGATGATAAGGCGGTCTTTGATAATTCGCGAATCGCCGACTGGATAATGGCGTTCTCAGAGTTCTACCTCGCCTACAGGCTCATCATCGACGAGGACGTGCGCATCCTACTCATGGATCGGACCCTCTCAGGCGAGCATTCCGCCCTCATCAGCGACACCGCCATTGGAAGGAAGCTGAAGGAGAAGTCAGGACTCTGCGGCTACAAATTCGAAGATAAACCAGTACAAATGGAGGAGATGATCTACTGCCGACACAGATTCCTCAACGAGAAACTGGACCTTCCCCCACCTAGAGGCGACTATCTCAGACCACGACTTCTCTACGAACTCGAAACCACGAAATCGCTGACAGTTGACCAGCTCTGCGACAAACTCCACCTTGAGCACGCCCAGTGTGGACATAGGGTCAAGAGGATACTCGACGGCCTCGAACAGGCCAAGTATGTTGAGTTGTCAGGCTCCAGCTATGCGCTTAGGAAGGAGTTCCAGAATGCATGGGAACGAATGAAGAAACTCACATGCACCATCGGGGACCGCCTATTCCTCGATCAGCCCTTGACCGAGCGCCCCAACCCGATGATGATCACGAAATACGACAAACCCACCTGGCTCACCACCGTCGATATGGCGTATCTGACCCTCTTCGCCTTGAACATGATAATCGAGGAATGCTGGAAGAGACCCGTTCTACTGATCGGCCTCACCAAAGACACAGCCGCCCGAGATTTTCGACGACAACTGATGCGCATCTGCAGCCGCGAGCGGATGTGGAATCTTGATCTCTCAAGCGAGGAACTTGAGAAGATACCGAACACCGATAGGATGTTCCTTCAATCCGCCTCTGTCCACAACTGGGAGAAGCTATCCGTTCCCTGGACGCTCATCGAGTATGATACCGCTTTCAAGACGATGGTTCCTGAGATCCGGAAAGATGAGAAGCCTAGCAGAGAAGGATTCGTCAGCGGCGCCGTAAAGAACAGAGTCGGCCCTGAGCGGCTGTTCGTGAAGTCGTATGTGCAGCTCGCGCAGGCTGAGCAGGATCCGAAGCTGCGCAGCAATGTGCTGCTCACGGACCGCCTAGTCTACCCAGAGTTCGACGCGAACCCGGCCCATGTATTCGCACTTTCACACGAATATAGTGGCGTTGAGGAGAAGGTGAGGCCCATACTCTATCCGAATAAGGAGGCTCGCAATGATATTCAGAACCTCGTCATGGTCATGCTGGCCGCGATGACGAGCACGAGTATTCCTGAGGCGTTCGGTCATAATGTGCCTCTCTTCATCGCGGATAACGTTGCGAAGTGGCATGCGCGTGAGTTTATGAGAATCGTTGAGACGACGAGGGATTGGATTATGACGAATCATGATCTACGCGAGTTCGTATTTTACATGAGCACGTTTAGGGAAAGGAGAGCAGAATTTGAATCAACGAGAAGAGGACACTAAGCGATATTTCACAGACTTCGATGGAAGGTTCAAAGCGCGTGTGGCAATGGTCCGCCCACGCTACGGCCCGACGCCCGAGACCACACAGATCAGCACCACCGCTCGATACGAGTGCACCGTGAAAGCCGAGTACCAGAGAGACATCATGCGGCTAGTCGAGGAGGGCATGATACTCGCCGTTCGGAACTTCCGCGCTACAAAGACCGACGGCGAGAGATACACTCTCGCAGAGATCGCCAGCATTCGGCCGGAGCATTTTGGCTTGCGCGGCTTGTCAGACCAGAGCTACTATCCGATGCAGTTCGAGATTATCCAGCAGTCGGTTCGGGACTGGGACTCCAACGACAGATCCACCATGATGATCCAAGTGCAAGCAATCCCGATCAACTACGACCTAGTCATCACCGACAAAAGCGAACCAGAATACGTGAAGGGATTCTCCTATCCGATCGTCGGGGAGGAGACGCACATCCTCAACCAAGACATGATTCACCAGATGTACAATCGTAGAATCCTGGAAGAGATGGGTGTTGACTGGAAGAAACTGAAGACGACCGACGTGGCACGTGAGGATCCACGTCTCGGCGTCATCAAGATGTTCGAATCTGAGAAGACCAGGGTTCCGATATACGTGAACTTCGAGAACCTACTACGCTACCATTTCGGGGTTTTCTCGTTTACCGGCGGCGGAAAATCGAACCTGCTCTCGAATGTTCTACGCCGCCTCATCTACCATACCAAGGATACGAAGGTAGTGATCTTCGACATCTCGATGGAGTATCCGTTCCTGCTCATGGACGTGTTCGCTGACAAGTCGATTCCATCCAAGATAGTCCTGGAAGATCCAGTCAAGGATGCAACTCAGCTGTACGACTCGCTCGTGAAGCCGAGAGAGTTTGAGAAGGACGAGCGACCAGTCAAAGCCTTCCGAAGCATAATGGAGCTGGGCAGGGTTGAACGATACGTCAAGCCTAGGTTCGTGGTCCCACGCTACACGGACATTCTAGCGGCCATAGGCTCCATGATGAGCGAAAGCTCGGGCAAGCAGGTCTACCTTGAAGCACTCGCGGCCATATCGTCAGCGGTCACCGAATACATGACCAAGAATAACCGAAACGAACTAGACGAGATCGACGAGGAGTTCGTCGCATTCTTGGACCCGACAGCTCGGGGGGCCGTGGAACGGTACAAGGTAAGTGAGAAGAGCAATGTGCACGGCTGGGCAACGTCGAGAAATGAACTCCTAGAGGATATTCGCAGAGGAGCCGTGGAGAAAAGCAGGCCAGGACTGACTACTGAGAAGATTCATCGTCTCCTTGAGGGGCCGACTCGACTCATCTCCCTCTCGATCTCCGATCCCGTTACAATAAAGCAGCTCGCAATTGACCTCACTAGGGTGACGCTTTGGAACCGTAAGCGGAAATTCAAGGTCAAGCCGTGGGTCTTGTTCGTGTTCGATGAGGCTCAGGAGTTTGTTCCTGCGCCCTCTGAGGCTCGAGGAATCGAGCGTGAATGCACGGACGCTGTCGAGACACTCCTCAGACAAGGCCGCAAGTACGGACTTGGCGGATGCATCTCGACACAAAGAATCGCCTACCTCAACACCAACGCCCTTCAGCAGCTCCACACCTACTTCGTTGGCACACTGCCTCGCCAGTATGACCGCAGTCTCGTCAGCACAACATTCACGATCGATCCGAGCATACTCGAGAAGACTCTGGAGTTCTCGCCAGGACGGTGGTTGCTCTCAAGCTACATAGCCACAGGAATGGAGAACGTGCCGATCTTCATTACTGCAGACAACGCGGAAACGGAAATCAACAGATACTTAGAGAGACCGTAGAGAGAGCAAGTCCCGGCAGTCGACTGTAAGTCACCAAACCATGTCTCAAGGGGAATCTGTTGCACATAGTCAAAGAATAACTGCATAAGCAGCAGGAAGCCAACAAACACGGCGATTTCGAAGTATCGATTGCTCCAATAAGCAGAATATGCGCGGCACTAGCAGCAGACCCGTCCGGCTGTTTTGTGTGTGGGTCTCATGGTGCGGGCGTTCGAATTTGAACCTCCACGTGTCGTTCGTTTGAATTTGTGTGTGTGCGCGCACCACCAGACCACACACGCTAGTTCAAATTGATGATAACGCAGGATGAATGATGATACCGGTATTCTTGTTCTTTTTTCAGGACGACTAGGATCTTGTTTTTGGGGCGAGCGAAGGCATCTTCACCATACGGACGAACGTACGTGACGAAAACGTAGAAATCCATCTCATCACGTGTGTGAGAACTGAATCCGCACTCTTGAGGAGACAGGAAACCTGAGCTTCAGAAGGAAACTGTGGAATATCGTCCTTAGTGGATATCCGGGCTCTGGCAAGACTGTGCTCTCGAAGCGGCTTGTATCTGAGAATCCAACCTTCGTAAGACTAAGCGTAGATGATGTTCGCTCGATGTTCTACGGTGTCTCTCAGCCGTCATCCGATGAGGAGTTTGTGTACACGTGCTTGGCTTCACTGCGCGACCTTGCCCTGAGAAGAGGGCTTAACGTGGTTCTGGATTGCACGGCGCCTCGAAATTCCACACGCGAGTTCCTGCTCAGGACGAAGGTTGAGGACGTTGTCCCCTTGCTTGTGGTCATGATCGTGAGTAGAGCGGAATTGGAAAGGCGTAACCGAGACCGTAACCTGGTAGGATCCATCGAAGCTTGGGATAAGATGTGGGAGTCCTCACCTTCCACGATGCCGGTTATGAAGTTCCATAACGATAGTAGAGCCGATTTTGAAACGAGCTACTACGTGCTAACTGATCTGCTCAGAAGTAACATCAGCCCCTACCGGAAGAGATTCATGGAAAACATGTTCCCGGGATTATGAGCCTACATGGCTCCTCAGTGCTGCGTACAACGCCACTCACACGCAAAAGGATGGAAACGACTGACGACGGTTCGAGTAATGACGCCATACTACTATGTCCGTTGCTCAGTAGCCGCCGAGTGTGACTTGCACTTCTAGGTAGCTGCCTGATCTGATCACGCCGACCCGAATTATCTGTCCCGGAATTGTGTGCCTCTCCAGATAGGTTGAGAGCGCGTCGTAGTTGACGATTCTGCTTCCGTCTATTGAGATTATGACATCTCCACCGATGAGGTACTGTTGTCCGTCGATCGTAACAATCTGCTGTCCGCCTCTGAGCTGCGCTTTCTCTGCTGGGCCGCCTGTGACCGTTTTTTCTATCAACACGCCGTAGGTCGCATTACTTCCCATGACTTGTGACAGCTGATAGTTCATGTCGACACCTTGGAATCCAATGTAGGGATGCTTGTCGTATTTTCCGCTGCTCACTAGCGATGGTAGTTCTCGCAATATGGTGTCGGACGGTATCGCGAAGCCCACACCCTGAGAACCACTCACCACAGCTGTCGTCATTCCGACGACCATTCCATTGACATCCAAGAGCGGTCCACCCGAATTTCCCGGATTTATTGGAGCACTGAACTGGATAACATCCGCGATGGAGAATCCGCCTCCTGCTGACTGATACTGTATGGTCCTTCCTAGCTGGCTTACGATCCCGAAGGTCACAGAACCAGAAAGGCCAAACGGATTCCCGATAGCAACCACCGGCTGTCCGACCACAAGAGAGTACGACGGAGCGAATCTGACGGGATAGAACTCGCTGCGAGAAGCTTGGGTGGCGATAACGGCGATGTCGCTGTATGCGTCGGAACCAACGATTTTGGCAGGGTAAGCCTCGCCGTTCCAGAAAGTCACCGTAGCATTCACGATGCCATCAACTACGTGAAAGTTCGTGACCAAGTAGTACGAGTTCGAGTAGTCGATCACGAAACCGGACCCGAGCACGCTCGTTATGGCCCTCTGGGGCCCAAAGATTGTGTCAACGATCGCCACCTCCGAGCCTTGAATAGTTACAACGCTGCGATTGGAGTTCCCGTAGATTCGCGCGGGATCAATTCCGTAGATAGTCACGTTGCTTTGAGGCCGGTTCAGTGATGATAGGTTGCTCTCTAGTTGGCTGTTTCTGGTCTGCAGTTCTGCCGCCGTTTTCTGAAGCGCGTTGACATTGGAGCTTTCCTCAGTCAAGGCTATGCTGGAGTAGATGGCAATCGCGGCAAATCCGATTACCAGAACCAGAAGAACAGCAAGTATCTTCGTGGAATTCTGTTTCGTGGACATCGTAGACCGCCTAGTCGGTCTGTTGATCTCTGCGCCCATAGACGTCTTAGAAGTCACGTAGTCTGCGGATCAGATGAGAAGCATACCAGACGACCAGGACGCCGCCTTCTCCCTCATAGTCTTGGATATTCTCTCCGTGCCTTTCACGGTAATGACGGTTCAGTCGAAGCTTGGTGCTGAAGCGGCGCTCGCAAAGAAGACATGAGTAGATGCCGATGAGAGGCAGTTGATCCTCATGGTTTCTGCTTTCGTGATCCTGAAATACGGCCAACTTTCCCTGACCCGGTTGCGAACGAGACCGCATAGTCCGCTATAAGCGGAATGGACGAATCATCCTCAACCATCTTATTACGCTGTACGCATGCGCACGATCAGGATCGAGTCGGTGGGGGTGAATGATGCAACGCCACCAGCGCACTTCGTCGTCGGCTTCGGACTAATTCCAACGATACTTGAAACCGCAGTAGTGATAGTTCTCATTTGGCTAATGATCAGAATCGGCAAACTAGCGGATGCATATTCGGCGAAGCTGAAAGCGAAACCGTCGTAGTCCTCGCTACGACGCTTGATGAGTTCGAGTCTCCCTGCGTTATTGTTCTTCTGTGTCCGACGCCCACTCGGAATGATCCCGGACCAAGGTACTCGACGACGAACCACGTGAGAGACGACGGACACGTGTAACACATAGGGGAAACACATGGTGGAACATATCACCGCGTACCACACATCCACCACTGCCCCGTTCCTAGCTGGTGAAACATTGGCAACGGCACATGTTACCAGGAGACTAGACGAACGTCGGTGGCACACGTAAGTGCCGATGAACCGTCGTTTTGCGTGTACGTGGTTACGCTGGTGCGGGCATCGCAATTTGAACCGCATCTCCTTGAGTGGTAGCGGTAAAGCGTTTCAGCAGCATTTACATCGGTGCGAATGCAATCCTTCCTTGTTCTTGGGTGAAGCTGAATTGACAATTGCCCGAAATGGACGCATTGAGGCCCTTGAAGGCAGGGCGAGGCGAAGATGAGCATTAAGGTCAGAGAGTGGCTGCGAAGGCTGGGGATCGATACGACCCACGAAGAACGCGAGGAGATAGATCGTGAGATCGAGCGAAAGACAGGACAATACTGCGACAAAGGCGTTGAATTGCTCAGCGAGGCTGAGTTCTTGGCAATTGTGAATTCGGTGAGACGCAGACGCAAAAAGCAGATAGCTGAACCCCTCGTCGCATAGGTCGCCTTCTCGTGTGGGTCTCATGGCGCGCGCACACGAGACCGTCCCCCCGGTAGCAGACCTCAAAGAACCTGTGGGATCACTTCTTCACTTCGCAAGTATTGAATCTAAGTTTTCCCAACCATACCCGAATTCTTTGAGCGGCTTGCCGCCCATGGTGATATTCCTTGCTTGCACGTGCTCTCCTCCCAGTAATTCGTAGAAACATCTCGAAGGATTGTCGGCCAGCACCCAAACTAGCATCGAACTGAAACCCCGACTCTTCAGATCTTGAACAGCAGCAAGCATGAGCTGCCTTCCAATACCTTGCCGCTGCATTCCCTGAAGTACGTATATCCCGTAAAGTTCGCCCTTGTAGACAGGGTCGTTATCTCTATCAGGCCCACAGATTGCGAATCCCACAATGTTCCTAGACTCGTCTTCCGCAACGGATACTGCGTCTCGGCTATTCGGGTTGAGATAGGTCGTCTCCCACTTACGTCGCGCCCGGTCATAAGACAAACTGGAAAGAAATTCGTCCGGAAGAATTCCGCGATAGGTAGTGCGCCATGTGTCAATGTGGACCGTCGCTATTCCCTGAGCATCGTTGGTATTCGCTCTCCTAATGCGAATGGCCATCAGACGTGTCCAACCCATCCCTTTGCCAGGATTCCGTTCCTGTGCATCTTCATATCAATCAATGTTGCTGGTCCTCGATTCAAGTCAATCCGGTTTCTTGTTAAATATGCGATTCACTAACAGTCGAGTCAGGATAGGTCATGTCCGAAAAAAAGGAAGAACGGTCGAGAAAAGAGGACCGTAGGATAGTCGTGGCTGAGAACGGGCCCTATCATGTTTTCGGCAGTTTGCCCTTGGCTAAGGAAACCATAGTGACAGACAGTCAGGGTTACTCAGTCAAGTGGCTCAAAGGCCATCGCTACCCAGATCAGAAGAAGTATGATCTTTGTCGTTGCGGTCAATCAAGAAAGATGCCCTACTGTGACGATACTCACGCGAAAATTGGTTTCGACGGCACCGAGACCGCCAGTCGGAAGAAGTACCTTGAGCAAGCCAAGAAGATCTCAGGGCCTGATCTTGTTTTGACCGATGCTCAGGACCTTTGCATCTCTGCTCGTTTCTGTGATGCTGCAGGCGGGGTTTGGAAGCTTACCGGAGAATCTGGCGCCGCAAAGTCAAAGGAGGCTGCGATTGAGGAAGCATGCAACTGTCCCTCAGGGAGGCTGGTGGTTTGGGATAAGAGAACCGGGGACCCAATCGAGCCTCAGCTTGAACCGTCTATCAGTTTGGTAGATGATCCGGAAGAGAAAGTCAGCGGACCAATCTGGGTGAAGGGCGGTGTACCATTGGAGTCATCAGATGGAACCAAATACGAGAATAGAAATCGCGTAACCTTATGCCGTTGCGGCAGCTCAGCCAACAAGCCATTCTGTGACGGCAGTCACATCCAAGCTGAATTCACAGATACCTGAAAGAGGCGAACATATGGTCATACATGTTGAACGTTATGACGCCTTTCTCGATGTGAGTTTCAGGGATCTCAGATTCGACGGAAAGTTGCTCACAACACTCGACTCCAACGAAGATATTGTTCTGGACTCTGTGGGATTACATGTCTCGAATGTATCGGGCAATGGAAGGACTTTCCGGTTCGAGCAGAAAGGCGAAAACTTAGCCGTGAAGAGCGGCCCCTTCAAAGGCAAGTTGGAAATCCACTACTCCGGGAAGATCCCAGACACCTTGGCTGGCATCTACAAGGCTCCGTACGACAGCACATACATCATAACGACAGATTTCGAGGCCGCTAACGCAAGAAGACTGCTCCCGTGTGTAGACCACCCGGAGTGCAAGGCCGAATTCAAGCTCACCGTGAGAATCGACAAGGACCTGGACGCGATATCAAACACGCCAGTCGAGTCAGTGAAGATGGAAGATGGCAAGAAAGTAGTCTCATTCCAGAAAACGCCGAGAATGTCCACTTACCTTCTCTACTTGGGGGTAGGCAAATTCGAGGAGATCAAGGAACGGCTTGGCAACATAGACGTGATAGTTGCGGGAACTCCTGGCAAAGCACGCAACGGAGAATTTGCCCTGCAGGTCGCCAAGAAATCGCTTGAATATTATCAATCCTATTTCGGTACACCGTACGTGCTTCCGAAGCTTCACTTGATAGGTGTTCCAGAGTTCGCCGCGGGTGCGATGGAGAACTGGGGCGCGGTAACCTTCAGAGAAGCCGCACTGTACGTCGACAAGAATAGCAGTTTTGCCACGAGAAAGAGCGTTGCACAGATCATATCTCATGAGTTGGCGCATCAATGGTTTGGAAACCTTGTCACCATGAAGTGGTGGAACGATCTATGGCTGAACGAAAGCTTCGCTACGCTCATGGGCAACAAAGTTGTCGACGCCGCATTCCCGGGATGGAATGCTTGGCAAGACTTCCTGATAGATGAGACTTCCCCTGCCATGAGCATGGATTCTCTGAGGAACACACATCCAATAGAGGCTGACGTGAAATCCCCAGATGACATACAGCAGATATTCGACGCGATAGCTTACGGAAAAGGTGCAAGCATTCTCAGAATGATCGAAGCTTACACTGGACTCGACGAGTTCAGGAAGGGGGTTCAGAAATATCTTGAACGCTACAGGTTCTCGAACGCCGCAGGAATTGATCTTTGGAACTCATTGGATGAATGCTCTGGCAGGCCAGTCGCGAGGATCATGACTGAATGGATAGACAAGCCTGGACATCCAGTCGTGACCGCGATTGTCGATCGAGGAAAGATAGTGCTGCGGCAAGAGAGATTCTTCCTCTCAGGTGAACAAGAGAAAGCAATCTGGCCGATACCGATCATCATGAAAGTCAACGACCAGTCCAAGAGACTGCTCCTGGACAAGGAAGAAGAAACAATCAACGCTGAGAACGTTAAGTCTCTACAACTGAACAGCGATCGAACAGGCTTCTACAGGGTGCACTACAAGGGACTTGACGACCTCGTCTGGGCGGCCAAGCCATCGGCGCCTGATAGATGGGGAATCGCGTTTGACGCCGTAGCCTTCCTTCTGGCAGGCAGGATGTCGTTTGCAGACTACCTAACGCTCGTTAAGAGGTATTCGAACGAGCAGGACTACCTACCTGCACGCGAAGTCTCGGACCAACTCGCATTTCTATACTCGATTCTAGGGCCGAGAATCGTTGAGGTTTCAAAGGATTTCCACAGATCGCAACTTGCAGTTCTCGAGAAGAAGGTCGATGAGATCAGTTCCATGATGCGAGGCATCATCTCAGTCAGATTAGCAATGATCGATGATGACTATGCCGCCAAACTTGGATCGAGGTTCGACAAATACGAAACCGTCGAACCAGACATGAAAGAGGCAGTTGCCGTAGGGTACGCTAGAGCATGCGGGAATTTCGAACCAATCGTGAAGAGATACAAGGAAAGCACTTCTGATGAGGAGAAAGAGAGACTGCTCGTTTCGATGACGACATTCAAGGAACCGCGACTGCTTTCCAAGTTGCTCGAGATGGCTCAGGGAGGCGAAGTGAAGAAGCAGGATCAGATGACCCTCATCTCAGCGACCACGAGAAACCCCCATGTTAGGGACATGGCTTGGATGTGGATCAAGTCCAGTATGTCACATTTGAGAGAAGTCTACGAGGGCACGGGAGACATTTCGCGGTTACTGCAGTCCTGTATCCCCATTCTCGGAATCGGCAGAATTGAAGAAGTTGAAAGATACTTCAGCGAGAATAGAGTACCAGAAGCGCAAAACGGGATCAACGCTGGGCTGGAGAAGCTCAAGATCTACCAAAGATTTGTCAACAGTTTCCTGGGCGAGTAATAGGGAACTCGTTGCACTAGGTTAGGATAGAGCTGTCACTGCCAGAATGCAAATGGAATCTGCCTGTGTCAAGCCGGCTTTCTTGTCATGGATATGCTGCGCTTGGATGGAAACGGGATGAAGAGGGCGATCCAACAGTGTCCGTGTGCTGCCATCAATCAAGACACTCGTGGAACCGCGACCGTCGGAGCAGAAAGAATCGCCGGTTCCAAGCAACACAAGCCTCACTGAAATCCCGCCTCAGAACCCCCTAGACTCTACGTGTTTCAGGCAGACGATGGCGCTCTCTAGCTGGATCCTCACGAGGGTCTGTATCGGGATCACTCGTGGATTCGATTCCCTTGTTGTGTCAGCGTTCAGTCGTAGGAGGCGCGAGTGTACTTTCTCACGTATTTGGCTGAGCTTCTGATCCCCTCTTCTTGCTTCAGCTTCCATGAGAAGTCTTTCCATCATTCCAAGTATCGGCATTTGGGAGAATCTCTTCAGCACTGTAAGATCGAACGCTTCTGCCACGGTGGCTGGACGGTCGAACGCTTTGTCCTCCGAGTGCGTGCGAGTAGTCTGCTCAACGTCGGACCAGCTGTCGACTAGATAATGAATCGATCGATAGATTCTGGATTTCGCATCGAGCAGCTCATCGCTTTCCTCTAGGACCTGTTTGATGAGATTGCGAGTATCCGCTTCTATCTTGAGGCTATTCAGGAGCAAGTCGCGCCGTCTTGATCGAGTTGGAGTTAGGTCAGTGATTCTCTCGTCGTAGAAGTACGGAAGCTCGCACGTCAGGCAGAAGCCATCATACATTTGTCGGATGTACTCGTAGCAGTCTGTTCCGTAGTCGATTTTTGTCGCTGGATCACCATGAAGCGTCGTCGAGAGAAACTCGTATTCGTCCGTTACTCCGTAGTCGTGGTATATGCCTTCGTCAAGGCTCTTGAGGTACAGTTCATCCGGCGGTTCCCCTCTGTGCAATGGCAGTCCGTGTGAACCAGGTATGCTCTTCAATTCCGCATAGGCGGAAGGGAGCTCGTGGCTGAGGTAGTAGTAGACACCGCAGAAGTCAGCGTTGTGGAGTATGTATGTGAATTCTGGCCTGAACTCATCGACAATCGCCTTTATGGCCCTAGTCTCTGGATTAGGCGTTCTCCAATGCAGTGTCTTGTACTCGATTGGGAATGTCCATTCTGCCTGTTCGTTAGGTGGAGGCCGGTAGTAATTCTCAGCATAAGTCAGCGGATTGAATGGCCCCCGGAACCACCCCTCATTAAGTTGAGCCCCGTCGACATCGATTGCCTTTGCTAGTATGAATCGGCATCCGAAATTTCTCCTCAAGTCGGCACTAGCCGCAAGCTTTGATGCCAGGTACTCGATCGTCAACGATCCGATTGGCTCGTTCGGGTGAGTGAAACCATACATGAAGACTGAGCGGTCTCCCTCGCCGACGACAAGCGCAGTAATCGGTTTGCCCTCGGAAGACCGGCCGATAGTCCTATGCTCCATCACGGCCGGGTACTTCTTGGCGAGTTCGCGTGAAGCCTCCTCAAGTTCATCGACAAGCTTGAATTGATCGAAGTGTGGCACTCCGTCAATCAAATCGCGAGCGATTCTTGGATCCAGTTTCATCTCGCACAGACTCCTACATCTGACTACATGATCCAGCCGGTCAGGACACTGCTACAGGCGCTGACCGCTTCTTAATGGCCTTGTATCGGTCAAATATCCATTCCACGTTGCCGCCTTTCACATGAAATTCGGTTGTGATCTTCGCACCTTCTTGGAGCGTATAGAATGATGCGTAGTCTTCCTGCAGTTTCACTGGCACTAGGGGTAGCGTCTCTTCGGTATGCTTGTCCTTGAACTCCGCGAAGAGGAAGTCCCCTTTCTTCCTGACGCTTATCTTGACCGTTCCCTTGTACGTCTCATATTCGCCCTGAAGCTCGCGTAGTATTCTGCCTCTCCTTACAAACGGGAGGGAATCTGGATCGATGCCCAGAAGTGCCGCGAGCGCGTACATACCGATCTGCTCAAGCGGATAGTTGCTCGGATTCGCTTGGAACGCAACTCCAATCCTTTTCTCAGGAATGTATCCCACGTACGCTTCGTGTACTCCTACGCTACCGGCGTGACCCACCAGCTTGGACCCGTAGAAGTCCGGTGTCATCCCCCATCCGTAGCCGTAGAACTCGGTGCCGAAGTCCTGCTCGTATGACATGACAATACGAGGCTGTTCCATAGCCTCAAACATCTTCTTGCTTACGAGGGCTTTGCCGTCAAGTGCGCCGTGATCGATACACATTCTTACGTAGTTCGAAAGATCAATGACGTTGCTTACCAAGCCACCGTCCGCGTTTACTCCGTATGGAAAACTGCTGGGGATGTGTTTACCTTCTCTGTCGATGATGTAGGGTGTCGCCCTGTCCTCTTCTCTTTCGACATCTGCTTTCGAGAAGTATGTCCTAGTCATTCCCAGAGGAAGCAGAATCCTCTCGCGGACATATTCCTCGTAACTTTTCCCGACAACTTTCGAGATAATGTAACCCAGGAGAACGTAGCCTTCGTTAAGGTAGAAGAATCGCATCCCCGGCTTCGACACCGCCCAGTCTTGCGCGTCTTTCATAAAAGCGATAACGTCTTCCGGAGTATCGAGGGGAAGCGAAAGTTGGTCAGAGCCTAAGACTCCGCTCATGAAAGCCTCCGCATATCCAAGCGCAGGCAGACCCGACGAATGCGACAACAGGTGATGTATCGTTGGCGATTCTCCGAGCGGTTTGGGGACCGCGGGCACATATTTCTCGACCGGGTCGTCCAAGGCGATCCTGCCCTCATCAGCAAGCTGCATGATTGCAAGTGCCGTGAAGGACTTGGTCACAGAGCCTATCCCGTAGAGTGTTCGAGGAGTCGCAACGAGACCTGAAGAGATATCTCTGAAGCCGAAACCTCTAGCGTACACGATTTTGTTTTCGCTGACTATGGAGATGCTCAGGCCCGGGGTCTTTGCCTCACGCATTACATCAGGAACAAATGCGTCTAAGGACGCGAAGTCGTCTGGCATGACTCCGGTAGCAGGATGATGCAACATAAGCCTATCTTAGGATGATTGCGCAGATGAGACGGTACACGATAATAGGATCTGGGTGTCCTGCAACGATGTCCTATCCCTGGTTCCCGGAGGCTTTCTCAGTAGATACTGTCAAACAGAAGAATGGAGAAAGGGGGAAAGAGGGCGACACCATGATGGCGCGCTCCCGTCACAGAGAGTCCTATTCGGCTTCTTTGGCTCTTCGTCTCCTGAGAACGAATACTGCGCCGACAACTGCAAGGATCGCAACTACGAACACTGCAATGTAGGCTTCAGTTCCCAATCCCGCGAGCGGCGTTGGTGTGGCGCTTATCGGTTCGAGCTGTCCTGGGAACTTCCACCAGTATACGTCCCAGCCGGGGTTCTGCACCGGGTCAACCCACCCGGTGAACCGGTCCGTACGGACTGCTCTGACGGACAGTGCATAGTCGAGCACAACGTAGGGCGCCTCATTGTACAGTAACTTCTGCATCTCAATGATGGTGCTGCGTCTGTCTTCAAAGTTGACGGCAACGTGCTGTTTGTCGTAGAGTGCGTCATATTCAGGGTTGCTGTAGAAGCAATCGCTCCAAGACAAGATTTGCCCTGTTGTGAACACTGACAGAATGAAGTCCGGGTCAGCATCGGGCCCCCAACCCCACAGGTACATGTCCATGCCCCCCGCCAAGTTGGTGTCTATCATTTGGGCGGAGTCAACAGGCCGCAGCTGTACGCCTATCCCTATTTCCTTGAACCAGTTGACCATTAGCGTGCCAGCGCTGATCAGTTCTGTGGCATCGTTTGTGACATACATGTTCAGCATGAATGCACTCTTGGTGGTCGGATCGATTCTGTACGTGTGCGACCCATCCCATTCCGTGTACCCAAGTTCATCCAACATACTGTTGGCCTTCGCGATGTTGAATTCCAGTGTCTCTTCCGGAGATGGCTGCCAGTAGTAGAGAGTCATTTTTGGTGACAGTACGGACTCAGCAGGTTGGGCAAGTCCATGATAGGCAAGCTGGACTATCTCAGTCTTGTTTACGGCATGAGCCAAAGCCTGCCTGAACCGATAATCCTTCAAGGCCGGGTTGCCTTTCGAGGATAGATCGTCCCACAGGTTGAAGCCCAGCTCACTGATTGAGCGGCTTGGCCACTTCAGTACCTTGATGTTCTTTTCGCCAGCTAGTTTCTCCACGGCGCCAGATGGCGGTTCAATCGCATCTACCTCTCCTGTGACAAGTGCTTGAACCATTGTGTCCCGATCGGCGTAGTACTTGAGAAGTATGTGGTCAATCTTGGGCGCGCCGCCGAAGTATTGTTTGTTGGCGTCCAGCTTAACGTATTCGTTGATCTTTGAGTCAACATACTTGAACGGGCCCGTCCCTATCGGCGGAGTATTCTTGTAGGTTTTGCCAGCTTCTTCCTTAGGGACGTTTTCCCAGATGTGCTTGGGTAGGATCCAGAAGAACGGTTGGCCAAAGTTGGCCATAGGCGCGCTCATGTGAACGATAGCGGTGTAGGGGTCTGGCGTTTCAGTACTCGTGATCGTGGTCATGTAGCTTATGACCATGGCTTGCTGCAGAGTCTCGTTGAAGTTCGGGTAGTCGGTGCAGTAGTCCAACGTGAACTTGAAATCTGCTGAAGTGAATGGAACTCCGTCGTGCCACATTGCGTCGTGCACGAAATGAAAGGTCCAAGTAAGCCCGTCGGGTGAGACCTCCCAACTCTCAGCTAAGTCGGGTACTGGGTCTCCTTTCAGGCCTTCCATTTGTATGCCCATGTCGTATATCATGCTGAGTAGATTGCCTGATTCTGTCATGATGTAAGTCAGAGGATTCAAGCTGTCCGGATATGTCGTAATACCTAAGCGCAGAGTAGTTTCTTCCTGAGCGTTCACCTGCTTAAGAATGCTCAACTGCGGGTCCAGAACGAGAGTCGTCGAAATCATCGCGATGATGAGAAGAGCTAACATCTTCGAGAGAATCGAGTTTCTTATTACCATGACTCGCTCGTTCACCAATTCTTCCCTATTTGCAATAAAGCACTATCGCTCCCCAAGCTCTTTATTCATGGTAGGGCGCAATCTTCGCCCCGTTCCGGGCGCACTCATATAAGCGGTGAAGCGAACCCTGCGACCAAGAATCGTCTATCTGACGAAGAAAGCAGCCTACGCGCTCATCACCATTCTGATTGTGATCATATTCAATTTCCTCTTGTTCAGGGTGATGCCGGGCGACCCGGCTAGGCTCCTGATACCTCGCGGCCACAATATCGACCCGGCGCTCATCACCAGAATGAGAACATTCTACGGAATCGATAAACCCCTTCCAACCCAGCTTCTCACCTATGTTGTTCAGACGTTCCAATTGGACTTTGGATACTCATTCTACTACAAGGCACCGGTGGGACAAGTCATCGGCGCCTGGCTTCCAAACACGCTTGTCCTTGTAGGCATCTCTGAAACTATCGCAATTCTGCTTGGTTTCTCCACCGGGGCAATCGCAGGCTGGAAGAGAGGTAAGAAGTTTGACGTAATTGCAACCAGCTTTGGCCTCACAGCATGGTCGATTCCGACATTCTGGCTTGGTGTCGTGTTGATCATGGCATTCTCAGTCCAACTTGCGATATTCCCTGTAGGAGGAGTCAGAACAATCGAAATGAACTATGCAAACGTTTTCCAGCAGATACAAGACGTAGGTATGCACCTTGTTCTGCCGGTCGTCACTCTAACGCTTGTGAGCTTCGCCGAGTATCTGATGATCATGAGGAACTCGCTGGTGGATGTCATGACAGAGGACTTCGTTCTCACGGCGAGAGCGAAAGGGCTCTCGGAGCAGCAGGTTCTGCGGGATCATGTGGTTCCTAACGCGCTGCTACCATCAGTCACGACCATCGCCATCGCGCTAGGCTTCATCGTGGGTGGGGCTCTACAGACTGAGATAATCTTCTCGTACCCGGGCATCGGGATGCTAACCTACATGGCCATAGAATTCAGAGACTATGCTCTGCTCCAGGCCCTCTTCTTCATTGATGCCGTGCTTGTTATTCTTGCGAACTTCGCCGCGGACATCGTCTACACATACATCGATCCGAGAGTGAAACTACAGTGAAGAAGACAACCACTCCTCTCCTTCGAACACTCTCAGGATTCTGGACCGTGTACTCTGCAAACAAGAAAGGAGTCATCGGCCTTGCGTTGGTCGTCTTCTTTTTCGCGGTCGCGGCCTTAGCCAACTTCGCGCCCTTCGACCCGAGCAACGTTGATCCTAGTCGCACATGGTTGCCCCCAAACAGCGTTAACTGGTTTGGAACGGACTGGTTCGGGCACGACCTATTCAGCCAAATGATCCTCGGGACTCGGGTCTCGCTTTTCGTTGGCGTCTTCGCGACCCTCATATCGATTGTGATCGGCACGATGACGGGCCTGCTAGCTGGCTACTATGTCAAGCGATTGGGCGAATTACTTGAAAGAGTGATAGACTTCTTTCTGGTAATCCCATACCTTCCCCTGATGATTGTGCTAGTGGCTGTACTGGAGGCCACGGAGATTCCAATTCCTATTCTCTGGATTGTGATATTCGTCATAGGCATCACAGGATGGAGCGGCACGGCTAGAATCATCAGATCGCAAGTGCTCACGGTCAAGGAACGGCAATTCGTAGACCGCGCACGTACGATAGGTGCAGGTGACGTGCGAATCATGATCAAGCACATCCTGCCGAACGTGTTCCCTCTGGTTTTTGCGAACGCTGTTCTGACGGTGGCAGGTTCAGTTCTTGCAGAGGTTACATTGGATTTTCTTGGGCTCGGGGATGTCACTACGATCAGCTGGGGGATGATGCTTCATTTCGCCTTGTCAAATAGTGCCATGTATCGCGGGGCATGGTGGTGGCTACTTCCCCCAGGAGTCGCGATTGTCATTCTTGTGATGGGTTTCACGCTGATAGGCTACTCCGTTGAGGAGATCTCCAACCCAAGACTGCGGGAGAAGAAGTTTTGACAGCACTACTCGAAGTCAATCACCTGAAGACGTACTATAGAGCGGACGGTGACTTCGTCAAGGCCGTTGATGACGTGGGATTTCGAGTAGAAAAGGGCGAGTCGGTGGGGCTTGTTGGCGAGTCGGGATGTGGCAAGACAACGGTCGCGCTCTCACTCATGCGACTCCTTCCTGTGAATGCGAGCATCTTGGGAGGCGAGATCCTCTACGACGGACAGGACATCGTCAAGCTGTCAGACAGGCGCCTTAGGAGGATCCGATGGAAGAGCATCTCGATAGTGTTCCAAGGGGCGATGAACGCTCTTAATCCTGTCAAGAGGATTGTTGACCAAATCGCTGAGCCAATGCTTCTCCACGACAAGATCTCCAAGGAGGACGCGGCACGGGCAGCGCAGAAACTCGTGGAGATGGTGGGAATCGACAAGGCAAGGGCGAAGGACTATCCTCACGAGTTTAGTGGAGGCATGAGACAGCGCGTTATGATTGCGATGGCGCTTGCCTGTGATCCACGGCTCGTGATCCTTGACGAACCGACGACCGCGCTGGATGTCATGACGAAGACGCAGATCCAGCAGCTCGTCAAGAGCATCCAGATGAAGATGCAGTTGTCCACGATCCTGATCACGCACGACCTCTCTGTTGTTGCGGAGACCTGCGAAAAGGTTGCCGTCATGTACGCGGGAAAGCTCGTGGAATTTGGAGACGTGGTGAGCGCATTCGAGAAGCCAATTCACCCGTACACTGCAGGTCTTGTCAAAGCCTTTCCGAACATCTACGGATCAAGGGAACTCCCGGTATCCATACCAGGCGCCCCACCTAACCTGCTTCATCCACCGTCAGGCTGCAGGTTTGCACCGCGTTGCCCAATAGCTGGCCAAGAATGCGAGCAACCTCCGATAGGTAAGACCCTAAGCGGAAATCGTTATGTGGAGTGCTGGAAGCGTTGACCTCGTCTGAAACCATCCTCGAAGTTCAAGATCTTAGAGTCCTATTCCCCGTTAGAACCGGTCTCATGTCCAGCCTCTTCAAGAAGGAAGAGAAATTCGTACACGCCGTGGACGGGATCAGTTTTAGCATTCGCCGAGGCGAAGTTTTCTGCCTTGTCGGAGAAAGTGGGTGCGGAAAGACTACAACTGCCAGATGCATCTTGAGACTCGTGGATGCCACGTCAGGAAGAATCACGTTCAACGAGGACGGAAAAGCTGTTGACTTGGTCTCCGCTAGCAAGAAGGAGATCGGAAGAATCCGACCCAAGATGCAGCTAATCTTTCAAGATCCCTACGAGTCTCTTGATCCAAAGCTAAGCGTCATCGACCAGCTTTCGGAACCACTCGATGTGAACAAGGCCACTGCGAACCGTAAAGAGAGGACGGATAGAATCCTGACAGCCCTTTCCAATGTGGGACTAACACCTGCGGAAACATTTCTCTACAGATACCCGCATGAGCTGAGCGGTGGGCAAAGGCAAAGGGTCGGGATCGCATCTTCGATGATCCTGAACCCCAGTCTACTCTTAGCCGACGAACCGGTCTCCATGGTCGACGTTTCGATGCGCTCTGACATCCTGAGGATAATGCTTGAAATCAGAAAGCGAGGCGAAGCGACGTTCCTCTTCATCACCCATGACTTCTCGCTTGCATGGGTGGTGGGAGACACGATTGCCGTGATGTACTGTGGCAAGATAGTGGAGATGGCGCCCTCCTCCGACGTGATCAGGAATCCGAAACATCCCTACACTAGAGCCCTGATATCCGTCGTACCAGTCCCTGATCCGAAGTTCCAGCATAAGCGGGTTATTCTCACAGGAGAGGTTCCAGATCCGGTGGACGTGCCTTCGGGCTGTCGATTTCATCCAAGATGCCCGATCGCCAAGCAAAGATGTAGTGAAGAAGAGCCCGAAATGCGTGATGTCGGAGATGGGCATTTGGTATCCTGCCACTTCTGGCAAGAACCGTTACCGTAAGTTTCCCCTTCAGCTAGGAAGTGTCGTCGAATGCACAGAGGCTTGGATCTAGAAGCCCTAATCCCAGGTGTGCTTTCTGAGGGAGAGGCTTACCATGTTTCTCCCGACGGCAGAAGGGTCGCATTTGCGTGGGACAAGACTGGCCAGTGGCAAATCTATATCATGGAACTACAGGATGGAAAACCCACGCAACTCACGACTAAGGATGAAAGTTCCATATCACCACGCTTTTCCCCAGACGGAAAGCAGCTTGCATACGCCCAAGATTATCAAGGCGACGAAAAGTTCGACATCTTCGTATTGGATCTAGACTCTAAGGAAGCAAAGAACATCACTCCGGGCACAGACGAGTCGATACTACCTTCCGTAAGGTGGTCCCCTGACGGAAAGAAGATCGCCATCGCTTCGAATAGAAGCGGCAAATTCTCCACATACTCACTGGAGTCTGCGGGAGGGGAACCTACACTCCTGTGCGATCACAAGTATGATGATTCCAGTCCAGATTGGTCTCCCGACGGTCGATGGGTCACGTTCATCAGCATGACGAGAGGACAAGATCTGGGAGTCTTTATTGTTCCAGCTGACGGAGGCGAAGCCCGCCCGCTAGGTGACGAGAACGCAACACTCGATGCCTCAATGCCTCACTGGTCCCCTGATAGTACACGCATAGCCTTCGCATCAGCATCCTGCGGCATGTCAGATATAGGCATCTACAACTTGGCCGACGGCAAGGTCGAGTGGCTGACGGATTCGACGCTCGAATGCTATGACCCTTGCTGGTCACCGGATGGGCTGAATTTGGCGTACAGGGAGAGGCATGAAGGCGACGTTGTCATAGCCTTGCAGAGAATCGGCGGAGAGAAACGAATCCTCAAGCTTGAGCCCGGCGTTCATACGCAGTTGTCGTTCACACCTGATTCGAAACGTCTAGCTTTTGCCTTCTCTGGTCCGCGTCGTCCAGTCGACCTTTGGACACTTGACATCAGTGAGGAGAAGTTTCGTCAAGTGACCAGCTCTTTGCCTCCCTCAGCCGATCCTGAAATGTTCGTCTCTCCGACAATGGTAAGGTATGAAAGCGTGGGTGGGCTCTCGATACCGGCTCTGCTCTACCGGCCACCTAGCGTGATCGGCGGCAAGGAAGCGGCGGGAGTGGTTTACGTTCATGGAGGTCCGGAAAGTCAGCATGAGAACGACTGGTATCCGGATGTGCAGGACCTGGTCGCCAGAGGGTTCGTGGTTCTTGCTCCAAACTACCGCGGAAGCACGGGGTACGGGAGATCCTTCCGCCATGCTAATCGGTTCGTCATGGGTAGAGACGACCTTGCTGACATAGTCGCCGCTGCTGACTTCTTGGTGAATCAGCGCCTAGCCGACCCGGAACGAATTGCTGTTACGGGCTTGTCATACGGGGGCTACATGACTATGTGCGCGCTAACAAAATATCCGGAGCGATGGGCTGCGGGATCTGCGCTGTTCCCGTTTCTCAACTGGTTCACAGAGTTCGAGAATGAACGGGAGGACCTACGCTATTGGGATCGTGAGAACATGGGCAACCCCGCAGATGATCCCAACCGGTTCCGTGAGGCCTCTCCAATCTTCTTCATGGACAAAGTGCAGGCGCCTGTGCAGCTGGTGGCTGGAACTCAGGATCCGAGATGCCCGCTATCAGAGTCGGTGCAGGCGAGGGATGCACTTCACAAACTCGGCAAACCTGTGGACTTCATTGTCTACGAAGATGAAGGTCACAGTTTTGCGAAGGTTCGCAACAGAGCTGATTGCTGGAAGAGAAGAGCCATCTTCTTGGAGAAGCACTTGGGAGAGCGATGAGCCACGGCTCTGAAGTCGCTTGTCCTCCCCCTTCCGCTCATATCCTTCCGTGTTTCTTCATGATCTCCATCGTTTCATCGATTGGCAGTCCAAGAGAGACGTGATCGTCACGGCCTTTCATCGTGTCGCTTCTGAAGATTGAGTTCAGGATTGCTTCCTCGGTTGCTTCGACAGTCGCTCTGAAGAGTTCATCAAGCACATCGGAGTTCACCGTTTGCTTTGTCAGTGTGATTGGGACGAGTGTAGCATCGATCCGTTCAGCCGTGGAAAATGCGATAGAAATGTCGCCGCTCGAGTTACAGGACGCTGATCCGACTCTACCCAAGGCCAATGGAACGCGTCCTGCGATTCGTTTCAATTGGGATGAAGTCAGGGGCGCGTCAGTCGCTATAACGGTGATTATTGAACGCCCCCCATTCTGCCGGCTCTCTTTGGCTTGGATCTGTCTTCCCACGGGAACACCATCAACGGACAGGTCCCCGCCGAAGTTTGCCATCACAAGGACTCCAAGGGTGTGCCTACCTGAACTCTCGGCTAGCTTTCGTGAGGCAGTCCCTATCCCAGCTTTGAAACCTAGCGCGGACATCCCTGTGCCCGACCCGGTTGAGCCTTCAGCTATTTCGGTGCTTGCGTTTTTGATGGCTTTCAGAACGTGTTCACGTTTCACATGCCTGCCTCGAATATCGTTGAGGTAGCTGTCATCGCACTCGCCCACTATCGGCAAGATCACCTCATCTTGATCTCCAATGCCGGCGTTCTCTTCAAGCATATATTCGACGAGAGCATCGTGGACCAGCCCAACGTTCAGCGAGTTCGTGAGCGCGATCGGAGTTTCAAGGATCCCCCATTCCATGACTTGGAGCGCCCCGGTGAGCTCTCCTGCTCCGTTTTGCACGTGGACCCCCGCCCTGAGTTTCTCCTCATACACATCCCTTTCATGAGGGAGAATGACTGTGACTCCTGTTCGAACAGGCCCTTTACCTGGCACGAGTTTTCCTTCCCCGCTTATGAGACTCACTTGACCCACGGATACGCCGGGGACATCAGTTATTGAGTCTCGATCGCCACACTCGATTCTCCCGATCGTAATTCCGAGTTCTCTAATACGACGGCGCAACTCTGTCGCCTCAGTGAATGAGTAGCGGTGGATTACTTCTGCCTTCCCCACCCGGCCGATGCCAATGAAGATCGTGACATCCGGTAATGCGGCTGTATCTTCCTTGAACATGCAAGAGTACGAGAAGGCTTTCCTGCTTTCTGATTTGTGACGTGTAAGAAACGGGTAGTGGCACCGATGAAGTTCTCCTCTTTCAGTCAGCCGTGGTTTCAGCTGCTGTTGCAAGAAGAGATTGAATGGATCTATGTTAGGTCATTGTGGATCTTTGGAGAAATCCTTGCGTGTTGAGCTACGTGGGAGCTGAAAGGAAGAAGGCCACGACCTTCATCATGAAGAAGATGCTGAGGCCAAGCATACAAGTGGCAACAGACTTGTTAGAAATCTCTATTCTGCTTTCATTGTTGTAGATGATGAGTGCCAGAATTCCTTTTCTTGTCTCATTGCAATGCCTTTCTCATCGCGCTCGTGTTCAGTCTGAGATGAATCGGTTTCTTGCACATTCTGCCTGAGAACTTGGGCTCTTTGAGACCGCTCCCCGTTATCACGCAGACAACGTCTTCGTGCGAGTTAACCAATCCTTTCCTGAGCATCTTGTGAAGACCTGCAATGCATGCGGCGCCGGAGGGTTCAGCGAAGATCCCTTCATAACCTGCCAATAGTCTCATCGCTTCGATGATCTCACTGTCCGAGACGTACTCTGCATATCCATTGGATTCTCTCAAGGCGCTGAGCGCCAAGGGAGCGTCGTAGTCCCATCTGCCTGCCAGTGCGTGTGCGATTGACTTGCGATAGGTTGCCAGTGGGAGGACTGTTCCTTCTTTGTAACCCTTCACGATCGGTGAGGCTCCCGAAGGGCCTGCAGCAGCCATCTTGGGCAAGTCTGCGACGAAACCAAGCCTCTTCAACTCTCTGAGCCCCTTCCACATTCCGTAAAGATGGGTTCCGTTGCCGACATTGTCCACGATCCAGTTTGGAGAATGCCATCCGAGTTGTTCACAGATCTCGTAGGCGATAGTTTTGTCGCCTTCCATTCTAAACCTGTTGTATCCTGAGCTGCACTCGACGATTTCCAACCCTCTTAGCGCCTCGATGTAAGATTCGAAGATTTCCTCGTACGATGCGTTCACCAGTAGTGTCTTCGCGCCGTAGATCGTACATTGACGGATCTTCGACGCTGACGTTGTTGCAGGTGTGAAAACAAAACACTCCAACCCTGCTCGTGACGAGTACGCTGCAAGCGAGGCGGCCGCGTTTCCGGAAGATACGCATGAGACCCGGCCTGCATGCTCCTGCAGTACCATCGTGATGGCTAGGGCGCTCTCGCGGTCTTTGAATGAATGTGTTGGGTTCTGGGTCTCGTTCTTCAACCACAAGTTCTTGATGCCGAGCGCGTCAGCGAGTCTACGGCACTTCACAAGAGGGGTACCGCCCTCGCCTAGGGTTACAACCGAATCCTCTTCGCTGAATCCGAGGAGCTCCCGGTATCTCCATAGATTAAATGGTCTCCTAGCAAGCTGCTCTTTGGTGACGCAGGTGGCAATCGCGTCATAATCGTATTCTACTTCCGTTACTCCTCGTACCACTGAGATCCCTTTGATCTTCTGGAGGCCACACTTTGGACAGACGAAGAACTCGCTTCGGAGCGGAAAAATGGCCTTGCAGTTCACGCATCTCAAGCCGAGCACGAACATCTCATACACCTACTGCGCGAGCTTCCGGCATCTCAGGACTCTTCGTCTATTTCGGCGGGAATCACACGATGGTTCCCTAGTCATCGGACTAAGCTTCGATTTCCTACTCTTCGGCGAATTTTATCGTCTTGGGCACTTCAGGCTCCTCGTACCAGCTCATCTTGGCGCCTACTACGCTTCTGAGCTTCCATCTTGATGATTTGGACGCTCTCTTGATCGCATCTTCAAGGACGGCTATTCGTTCCTTGACGGTCTTCCCCTGTGAGTCTTTCAGATCGATCTGTCCAAGATATTCGGCCGTCTTTTCGAGGTTTTGTGTGAAGCTCTTGTAAACTCCCCAGTCTTTCGAGCACAAGTCAGCTATGTAGTTCTTGTTTATTGTATCTTGTGCATCTGAGTCGCCGAGTTCATGGTCCACCAACATGCACACGATGTCTTTGTAATCTCTATCCTCAATTTCGACAACTTGAAGCTTCGTCATCAAGAGATCAGACAATGATATGCAGAAGTCCTCTACCTGCAGTCTGTTGCGGAAATCGAATTTGTGACACATCTCGAATAAATCAAGGAACACGTCCCTTCTGGCATGGGTATTGGGTTGAAAGAACATCAGCCTCCTGTTTCCATGAAGGGCGTTGAACGTCTCTGCCTGGTCATAGGATAGGCCGGCGAAGACCTTCCTTATTGCCGTTGAATCCTTTGACAGCCCAAAGAGATCTATGTCCGCTATGTGTCTGGCGAGAGGAGGCTGACTGGCACTCGGGCAGTGATACCTGATAGCTACGCCTCCGAGAACGCGAAGAATCACACCCCGCCTCGTCGCCTCTGTAACCAGCGACTTAGCTTCCTCAAGCAGGTCTTCAGCCGAACCCATTGCTCGGGTCTACCTCCTTACAGAGTCACCTCTGCCGCGAAGATTGAAAAAAAGGTAGGGGTTTATTCCGGCGGAAGTTCTTTGAAGGCCAGGTCGATGTCGATCCCTTGTCTCTTTCGGTAGGCCCGCATAGCGTAGAAGTATATGATGCCGAATACGTATATGGCCACGATCACTGCGAGCGATGGGTAGTATAGAGCGCCTAAGCCCGGGTTCGTGAAGAAGTAATACAGGACAGATAGGAGGAGCACCAAGTAGATGAAGCCGCAAATCGATATGAATGGGATTGGTCCAAGCCTGTACTTGCTGACTGGTGAAGCTTCGTAGACGGGTTTGACTCTCTTTCTGAAAGGCAGAACTATCGCAGCAATCGCCGTGAGCATGAACGTCGTAAGTATTTGTGGGATCATCGCCGAGAAGCTCACGAGAATGGCCGGCGTGAAGAATGCATATACGAATAGGACGATCTCGCCACCGGCCGCGAAGAATATGATGCCTTCTACTGGGGTTCGGAAGCGTTCGCTTACATGCCCGAAGAACGATGGCGCAATTCTGTCGAAGGCCCAAGCGAGAGCTATTCGTGACTGTGGCATTATCGAGTAGATTGCATACATGAAGTTCCAGCAGACAAAGCCCCAACTAATCAAGAATATGATGATGGGACTCTGAGTTAACACCGCGGCGAACAGATGAAACATCGGGTAGAAGGGTATCGTGTATGGGGCCATTACGTTCCCACCCAAGTAGTCCACGCTGGCTAGGAATTCCTGGCCGACGTTAGCCTGCAAGAAGAAGTTGGTGATCAACCAGAAGATGCCGCAGAGTAGAAGTCCGCCCGGCACGCCTATCATGACGCTACGGTGTACTTTCTTGGTCTCCCCCGCAATGTATGTAGCGAGATATGGATAGCCTAGTCCCCAGAAGGCCACGGGCATAAGAATCAGCGTTGCGCCGAGTGAAGGTGTGATCGAAATCCCGTCCGCTGTCGCTTTGCTGATTATCTGATCAAAAGTTGCTGATCCGTATTTGGCGCTGAATGCGTTCCAGCCTGCTACGAAGTCTGCATGAGAGGTGGCGGCCATTATGCCCCATATTATCAGGAACATGAGGACACCGAAAGCAAACATGATCATTTGCAGTCTCAGATAGGGCCTCAGTCCCCAGATGAGTATCAGAGACGAAAAGACTATGGTGAATGTTCCTACGGCGAAGATTCCTAGACCTGAAGAAACGAAATCTCCTGCGGCTGTCCACCCCATAGTATAGCAGAGCATCGATAGGGCTGGGCTTGCAACATATGCGGAGAGCGTGGCACACCAGATGAAGTTGACACAGACCCAGCCTAAGCTTGAAAGAAAGCCAAGCAAAGGATGGAGGATTCTGCTGTTGAATATGAAGTCCCCGCCCGACCTAGGCATCACGGATGCTAGGAAGGCCCATGCTAGAGAGCCGAATATCATTGGAATCAGTACGATGGCGATGCCGGAGTAGAGATCACCGCCAGGGGCATAGTAGGGCCCCCAAAGGAATAGCCACATTGCGCTCAGTCCGAAACTCATGTTTAGGGACGCGAAAGCGAGAACGTCTAGAGTTCCTGCCTCTCTGACGAGTCCAGTTGCTTCCCTGAGGAATACTTTGCTCATTTTCTCAGTCTTCCTCAGTGTACGAAGTTCGCTCCCTAAGTGAATTTAAGCGTTTGCAAGAAACGGGGAAGATGAAGAATGCGCCGCAGTTTGAGTGAGATGGCGAGGATTCAGAGCCCGCGACGCTTCATCATCTCGCACATGGCATCGTCCAGGCGCTTCTCCGTGTCGGATGGAAGAGATTCAGGTCTGTGTTCTCGTAACAACCTGTCTACTATCTCCGCAGCGTTGCCCGCGGAGTCTCGAGACCCCTTCGCCTTCCACGATTCGATACTCTGTCTATCCACGACCGATCGGGGGATGTATTGTTCCTTCCGGGCCCAATCGAGTGTGTGCCTCAGATTGAGGTAGTGACCGCCTGGGCCCGCTTTCCTAATCGCGTCATAAGCGGCGGTCTCCTCGTTCACGATTATGCCCTTTTTCAGTCTCTGTGCCATCCCGCAGATAGCGTCATCGACTACGAGTTTTTCGAGGCTTTGAATATTCAGGAAGCTCATTCCACCAGGTCCTGAGACTATATTTACCCCTGCAAGAGTTGCGAGAACAATTCCGAGACCCGATTCGAAACCGGCCTGAGCATCTATGCTTTTTGCGTCCGTGTCTCCGGTGTAGGCGCTCGTCGGAACCCCGTAGTGCTTAGCGACTTCAGCATATGCGGCGACAGTCATCATCGCCTCGATTGCTCCCGAGCTAGGAGTACAATGCCTCATGTCGAAGGCAGCGGGCGCTCCGCCGTAGATCACAGGCGCCCCGGGGTTAGCAAGCTGCGAAATGACGAGGCCGCTCAGAAATTCTGCATCGAGCTCGACTAGGGAACCCGTAATCGTTGCGGGGCCTGTTGTTCCGAGTTGAGGAGCCGAGACGATCTCCACGGGAATCCCGGAAGCCCCACAACTCGTCAACGTCTGAACAGCGAAATCGGTCCACTTCAGTGGAGACGTAGGGCATGCGCAGAACACGGCAATCGGTCCGTTCGCAAGTTCTTCTTCACCACCCGCGACGATCTGAAGAATCCTCTTCATGTCAAGGAGACCTTCTAGATTGAAGGCGCCCGTCATGATTGGCTTGGCAGAGTTCTTCACTACGAGGAACAATCGGTGAAGATCAGCGATGCTGTCTGCAACATCTGAAACAACCAGAGCTGTACTCTGCACGTGAATGTTTTCGAGCGCGTCCGCTAGCCTAACCAGCTTCACCAAGTCAGCTGAAACAGGTTTCCTTACCGTTCCTGAACGATCAAGAATGAATGGCGTGGTCGACCCGGGGCTGTAGTAAACATTGTCGCCCTGCAACGTGAGCTCGTTCTCATGATCCCTATCATAAAGCCGGATTGTTCTGGGAACTCTTACCAGCGCCTCCGATACCATGCTTCCCGGAATCGACACTACATCTGTTCCTCGGTCGACTCTTGCCCCGGCATCTTCAAGCAACTTCAGCGCCGATGGCGCGTGCACGGCTACCCCGATCTTCTCAAGAACCTGCAGCGCACTGGCATGAATGAACTCTACTTGGTCTCGTGTTAGGAGTCCGGTTGAAAGATTGGCGGGCACAGAGACCTCCTTCTTCCTTGTGAGCGCTTCACTACCCTAGCGTCAAGTAACTGTCTCGGTTAGCTTGATGCCCCGCCTCTTCAACTCCCTGACAAACGCGGTGCCGGAAACCGCTATCTCCAGAGGCTTTGCTCCCTTGGGTGTTTCGCCATGTGCCATCATAATCGCGACAATTGACGCGTCCCAGCCTGTAGTACGCTCCATTGCAGTGAACCCTGTCTCGGTGTCATAAGTGTCAACGACATCAACCACGGCCTCTGCTTTGTGCCCGTCCTTTTCGCCGATGCACCTGACGCGGATGACCGCGATGTCCTTCTCTCCCGGGAGCCTGATCTTTGGCTCAAGAAGCGTCTGAAGGACCCGCCGAGGGCTGATCTTCTTTCCGTCTATTCTGATTTCTCTGTCATCGAAGAGACCAAGGTCATGCATGGTCCTCAACTGCACATAATTGCCCGGGTACCGTAAAGTCTTGTTCTGTAGAACTGTGAGCTTCCCCTTGAAAGTCCAAGGGCAAGTCGAGGTACCGCCTGCGGTTGTGAAAGCCTCCAGTCTTCCAAGGGGTTGCGGGAAGTCTACGAATTCCAGCTCCTCGAAACATGGTACCTCCACGATCTCTCCTCCGCGCAGAAACACGGCCTTCCCGAAGTACTCGTTTGCAAGACCGTCGAAGTGGAATGTGAGTAGATAGTTGAACGGCGGCTGAGGAGTCTGCGGGAGCCCCCCGTCGTAGATACAGACCTCTTTAGGTGTGTCCAGAAGGCTCATTGCGTAACAGGCAAGCGATGCGGTCATGCCGGGGCCCATGCCACAGTCGGGCACAATGGAAATCCCAGCGTCCGCGGCCTCTCGATCTAGGAGAAGCTCCTTCCTCACTATGTCGGTGTTACCCCCGAGGTCGCACATACTCGCGCGAGCGCGAACCGCAGCCTTCGCGAGACCGAGGTTGAAGTAGTAGGGAACCGCACTTAGGACTGCATCCACACCGGTTAGGAAACGCTTGATCTGTGCAGGACGCCCAACATCGACAAAGGCGGCTTTAGCGACTTCCCGCCCGCTCAGTAGGTTCACACGTTTGGCGGACTGCTTCGCAGCTTTGCGGTCAATGTCGCCGAGCAGAATCTTTCTCGCGTTCCCGAACTTGGCCATGTCGTAGGCGGCGGCTGTACCTTGCCTGCCGGCACCCAATACGGCGTAAACGTACTTCTCCTTTTGATCAGTTTCATGCAAGCTTAACACAACCAATTCTTGGAATGATTGTTCATCCTATTCTACTTGTCGACGGAACACTGCCATTCTTTCTGGCTGGCTGGGTTCCATCGTATAGATACTTGCAGACAGCTGCACTTTGACCAATGTTAAATACGCAAAGCGAGGGAACGTTCTCTGGATTCCTAGAAGAGAACATTCTCAGCTGGAGTAGTTAGGATGGCGAAACTGTCGTTTTCGGGTCAGCCGCTTCTTAGGTTGTTGTCGAATGAAGAAATCGAAACGATCCATTTGTCCTCCTTGAAAGTGTTGGAAGAAGTAGGCGTGAGTATTCAAAATGACAATGCCTTGAAGTTGGTCGCCGACGCCGGCGCAGATATTGATGTCACCAAGAAGATTGCGCGTATCCCGCAACACTTGGCGAAGGAAGCTTTGGTTGGGGCACCGTCCACAATCAGACTTTACAGTCGTGACGGAAAACACGACCTCCTGCTCGAGGGCAACCGAGTTCACTATGACCCAGGATCGGCAGCCTTGTATCTGCTCGACTCCCAAACGAAAGAGGTCAGGCGACCGGTATCTCAGGATCTCGCCGATTTCGTGCGACTCACCGACGGACTAGATTACATACAAGCTCAGAGCACGGCGCTCGTAGTCTCAGACGTACCGGATACGATCGTAGACCGATACCGACTATACATTGTGCTGAAGAACTCGCCGAAGACGATAGTCACCGGCACATTCAGCATAGACGGACTGTACGACATGAAAGATATGCTGGCTGCCGTTGTTGGGGGCGAAAAGGAGTTGGCTCGAAGACCTATGGCGATCTTCGATCTGTGCCCGTCAGCCCCGCTTAAGTGGGGAGACTTCATCATTCAGAACCTGATAGATTGCGCGAAGTACAGAATTCCTGCGGAGATTCTCCCGATGCCTCAACTTGGCGCAACGGGACCCGTAACGCTTGCTGGCTCGTTGGTCCAATTCAACGCGGAATTTCTGAGCGGCCTCGTCATTTCGCAGCTTGCTAACCCCGGGGCGCCTGTGATCTACGGCGGGTCACCCACGACTTTTGACATGCGCTATCTTACGGCGCGTCTTGGTGCCATAGAAACAATCATGATGGGCTGCGCCTACGCACAGATTGGAAAATTCTACGGGTTGCCGACTCACATGTACCTTGGCCTAAGCGACACTAAGATAGTTGACGCCCAATGCGGATTCGAGTCCGGACTCGGAATAACGCTCGGCGCCCTCGCAGGAATAAACGTGATATCAGGACCAGGCATGTTGGATTTCGAGAATTGCCAGAGCTTCGAAAAACTTGTGATGGATGATACCATCTGTGGGACGGCCTTGAGACTCATTAGAGGGATCGATGTGAATGACCAAACCCTCGCTGTTGATGTCATCAGAAAAGTCGGTGCCGGAGGACACTACTTGGCCCAACGACACACGATGGAATGGCTCAGCAAGGAGATCTTCAACCCCTCGGACTTGGTCGACCGGCAGGAACTAAGCGCTTGGAAGAAACTGGGATCAAAAGACACCGTCCAAAGAGCCCAAGAGATAGCTCAGAAAATACTCAGAGAACACAAACCCGAGCCGCTGTCAGCAGATGTTGAGAGAAGTCTGGACGACGTAGCGAGAAGAATCATGAAAAAGCATGGTGTAGACAAGCTACCTCTCGGTCCATCCTAGAGATGTGCTAGCTCAGCCTCAACACGTCTAGCCGGGCAGTGCTGATCTGGTAAGTCGTTTGGCTATTTCCATCTTCTTCGCATCAAGCTCCTTCTCCGGCGTCGGCCAGGATCCTCTGAACGCGTGCAGATAGGAACGTGGCACCCGCGTTCTCTACGATGCCAAGGCTCGCCGCATGAATGGCGTCAATTTGGTCGGGGCTCAGAAACTCCAATCTCATTTCCTTTCGCCTGTCTTTCCCTCAAACACTCGCGTATCCTCTGAGCACCTTGGCGGGGAAGTTGATATGCCAACGCAATTCAAGATCGAGGAGGAAGCGACAATATCGCGCGTGCCTCGTCGGGTGTTGCCACTTGACGCTGGAGATCCTCAGCTAGACGCCGCGCCTGAGTCACCAGCTCTTCGTTGCGAGCGAGCTTGTCTCTGGCCAAGAACAGGTTGTCCTCAAGGCCCACGCGAACGTGACCACCCATCAGAATGGCCATAGTCGTCATAGGCAATTGCCATCTCGAGATCCCTGCAACCACGAATGTGGCGTTGTGTGGCAGCTGACTCCGCATGTGGATTAGGTTCTCTGGTGATGCAGGTGTTCCACCGTCAACGCCCATTACCAGCTGAAAATGCGGGGGCTCTCTGACCAGCCCCTGCTTGATGAGTCTAATCCCTTGAGGAATGAATCCCATGTCGAAAGCTTCGAGCTCCGGCTTGATGTTTCTCTCAAGCATTTGACAGGCCAAGTACGTAATTGTCTCCCAAGTGTTCACGTAGACCACCGACGGCTTACGCCCTGCAAAGTTGAGCGAACCGGTGGTGAGACTGGCCATTTCTGGATCTGTCTCAAGAGGCTGGGCTCGCTCCTCGTCAGACTTCGCTCCTATGCCACTGGTCGACACCATGATAATGAGGCGGGTGCGTTTTCGTATCTTCTCCACCGACTCCTTGAACGCCTGATAGTCCGATGTCGGATTCTCGTTTCGGTCACGGCAATGTACATGGATAACGGAGGCGCCAGCTTGTTCACATCGGTAGGCTGTCTCAGCAACCTCGTCAGGCGTTACGGGCACGTAGGGCGTGTCCTTCTTTCGGGGCACTGAACCAGTCGGAGCTACTGTAATTATCAACTTCTCCATTGTCAAGACCCCAAGCAAGTGCAACCGTCAGGACGGGTATCTTGAGGTTCGCAAGACATAAGTGCCGCTGAATTTGGCTAAGAAACTGGCGGAGATGCCCTGAATGAGTGATGCGTTCGTCAAGGTCGGTTCCTTGAACGATTTTCCTGCTGGGTCAATGAAGAAAGTTCAGGTGCACGCGAAGGACGTGCTCGTGGCCAACCTCTCTGGCAAGATCTACGCAATGGGAGATGAGTGTACACACCGACAGTGCTCCTTGAGTGAGGGGACGATCGACGACACCACGGTCATATGCCCCTGTCACGAAGGACGATTCGACCTCACAACAGGCAAGGTCATTGCTTCACCTCCGAAGAGAGACGAACCTTCCTATGAGGTCGAACTGCAGGGTTCAGACGTACTACTCAAGAAGAGATAGAATTCGCTCGGATGATCGTCTTCGCAGTTTTCATGATCACAGCTTAGTCGAGCCTTCTTCTCGGCCGTTCTCGCTTCTTCGTTGTCACTCGCTTCATTCTATCTGAGAGTTCGTCAAATACTTCTGGGAGACTCCATCCTGACGCACCGAATGAAGTCGTCTTCCTAGGAGTGATCAGCTCGACTTCAACCTCGTACCTATGTCTCTGCCCAGCCCTTTCGGAGGTCTTAATCACAGATCTCGCTTCCAGCAAGTCCGGGAGGCTCCTGCTCACTCGTTTCACGGCGGTCTCGAACTTTCTCTTCGCTGTTTCTGCCTCGAAAGGATCTTCAGGCAATCCAACAATGGATATCGGCAGAGACGGCCTCGGAGCCTCGGCAAGCAACTTGACACAGTCCCTGTGGGTTACGATGCCCTGAAGTTCGCCCCATAGGGCAATCAGTGAGTATGCGGTTTCTCGTCTTCTCATCTCTTCGATCACATGGCATACGTCCGCATCAGGTGCCGAGATGACTGGCACTGCCATCAATCCCGAGACTCTGATGTCCAGCGGGGCTTGCTTTTCACTCGTAATAGATTCGGGCGTAATGCTCTCGGGCGGAGTCATCCTGAAAACGATGTCATCTGATGTGATCACTCCAGCGACCTCCCGCTGCCGAAGCACTGGAAGATGATCGATATTCCTTTGAATCATCACAGTCCTCGCTTTGGCGACTGAGTCGTCTTCTCGAAGGGAGATTGGATTGGAAGTCATGACCGTTGATGCGTTCACGTTCAGCTTTCGTTCCTCTGACATCCGACTGCAAATTGATGAAGCGGTTATTTGTCCGAAGAGCTTGCCGTCTTCCAGCACAGGTGCCGATCTCACCCTATGATCAGTCATGATTCTCGCGGCAGTACTCACGGTGTCATCTCTGGAAAGGTGTGGAACTTGCGTCAGGAGGAAAGAGATTCTACTGCTTGCTATGTTCTTGGCTCTGAGAACGTCCCGAATGGTTAAGAGACCTTTCAATTCGTCGTCCTCTGCGACGAATATCTCGTAGCTCTTCGTTCTCTTCAGGAGACCAATCGCTCTGTGGAGCTGATCTGCCGGCGACAGTACCACAGGTCGAGTGAGGAGTTCGTTCACACTCAAAGATCCTATACGGCTGATCATTCGAGTTTCACCCTAGCGCTACCGTCCAGCCTCCGCAATCTGACCAATTGCGTCGCCGGTCTTTTTCATGTACTCTATGGTTCTTTCGTAGAGCCTCTGAAAGTGCCGCCCGAATTCGTTGTTCTCCTTCTCCTGTCTCACGGCCATGATCCATGGTTCGAGTGTCTTCCAGCTGGAGACGATGTGTGATCCAAGCCGGTCGTCTATGATGTCGAGGTCGACAAACCTCTTCTCCACCAGGAATCCGACCTGCTCGAAGAAGGCGGTGGCCTCGTATGGGTATTCGCTTGCCTCCGAGCCTGTCGCTCAGCTGACCCTTCGTCTCGCCCTTCTCTCCTTGCCCAGAAGCTCGATCCAGATCCCGTCGGGGTCTTTCACGAAAGCCAGTCTATAACCGCCCTCTGAGAAGGGTTCCACCGCTTTGGTGGCGCCATTGGCCAGCATTTCCTCGTACTTTCCGTCGACATCCCGTTCCCAGAACGCTAAGTGGTCGAGTTCGGAGCCGCTTCTGAATCGTTCGTGGTACTTCGTCCTGGATGGGTAGTAGTTCAGCTCAAGCCTCTGACGGGAACGCGGATCCTTGAGTTGTATGAATATTCCTCCCGCCTTCATTCTTCCACGATACACTTTCTTCAGTCGCATCACTTTCGTGTAGAATGTCAACGATCGTCTGAGATCTCGAACCCTTATGCCGGTGTAAGTGAACGGCATCGCGTATCACCTGCCTTTCAATAGGGGCATTTGTGATATATTGATGAGCTCTTTCTCACCAATGCAGATACTGGGGTTCCATTGCCTTATTGATGAGCAAAATAGATCGCAACGGAATCTTGAGCTACCGCATCAACTCTACCGAAACCGAACCTCACTAACTGGATCACCTCATCTACATGGCAGGTTGTCAAGTCAGGTTCGCCTGAGCCGTCGATCCTCTCAGCTGTCGGCATGACAACCGCAGCTTTGCAGTTGTGCTCCTCCGGTAGCCAGTGGACTAGCGGCGCGTTCACTTTCCTAGCTTCGGCGTATGTTTCACTGTGAAGTTCGGCCGCAACCGATTCAGGCGCCACCTGGTTGACTTTCAGGTTGAATAGCTCCATTAGTCTGACTAGAGTCCCAGGCTTCAGAATACCTAGATCCGCTTTGGATAGAAGGAGGCGACATGTGCCGTCTTTCGCAGCAATTGTGAGTTCCCTGGCGCCCATCTCTGGATGCTCGGGATGAGCTGGGATCTTGACTGTTCGGCTACTCTTTACGCCTGACACTGTGACGACGACTGGTCTATCGATGAAGAAGAATCTGCGAGCGGTTGGATCGATGATCTTACGATTAGCAGCGTAGACGTTCTCCCAACTTATGGTGGCATCCACCGGGCGTGGTCCGACCTCGTATACAACGCCTCTGATGGCTTGAGGAGTGATGCCTCGCCGTCTCAGAGCCATCAAGGTTCCGAGTCTGGGATCGCTCAAGTCGCTGTACACGCCCTCTTCGAGCGCCCGCATCATTTTCGACTTGCTGAGATCCATTCCGACGACATGCAAGCGACCATAGTGGATAGCATCCGGATAAGTCCAGCCCAAGTACCTGTACAGGTACTTCTGCCGCTCCATGTTCGTCAGGTGCTCCTTGCCGCGAATCACGTGCGAGATGCTCATCGCGTGATCGTCGACGCCGCACGCCATATTGTACAGCGGCCATACGCGGTACCTGCTACCGACACGGGGATGCGGATACTTCACCGAGTCTATGACGCGTAGTGCGGGCCAATCCCGCACTGCCGGGTTCGGATGATCAAGTTCTGTCCTAACGCGCAGAACCGCCTCGCCCTCTTCATACTCGCCCCCGAGCATTCCTTTCCAGCGAGTCAGATTCTCCTCCGGAGTAGTCGCACGACAGGGACAAGCCCGTCCTGACTCGATGAGCTGCTTGAAATCCTCCGAGGCACATTCGCATACATACGCGCCTCCCCTGCGGATCAGCTCTTCCGCATATTGGTAGTACAACTCCAAGCGGTCGCTCTGGTAGTACTCTTCATCCCAACTGCACTCAAGCCATTTCAGGTCCGTTCGTATTAGGTCGTAGAACTGCAAAGCGGCCTTCTTCAGTCTCGGATCCGTGTCCTCAAAACGCAGGATGAATTTTCCACCGTACTTCCGAGCATAGTCGTGGCTTAGAATGAATGCTCGTGCGTTTCCGAGATGCAAGACTGAATCTGGGTTTGGTGAGAACCGCGTGACGATCTTAGGGTACTTGTCAACGTTTGGCAGCGGTGGAAGGCCTCGCTCGGCTTTCGGTTTCTCCTTCGTCAGCTCCTCCGGCCAGCTCTCTTGGATGACCTTCTCTTGGTCCGCGAGACTCATCGCATTGACTTGATCTAGGACTCTGGCGACCAGAACGCGTACTTCCGCTGCTTTCTGCCTCAGCTCTGGGTGAGCGCCGAGAAGTCTGCCGATGACTGCTCCTGCTTCGGATTTACCTTCGTGCTTGATGGCGTTCAGTAATGCAGCTTTCTTCGCTTCGATTTCCAGCGCTTCTGAGGTCGTCACTTTGTCCGCCAAGCCTACTCGACTACGCCAGTCACTTGAGCAACGCGCTCTGCAGCTTCCTTTGTAAGACCTTTCTCGCCCAAGATCGTGTACCGATCCGGCCTTATCTTGTGGGCAATCGTCAGCGCTTTGATGACGTACTTGTCCTCGATTCCGAGCTCACGCGCACTTGTCGGAGCCCCGATTCTACGTAGGACATCTCGGATTAGTTGCCAATTGGCACCATGGAGGTACGCGCACATGATCGTTCCGACGCCGACCTGTTCTCCGTGGAGGGCCGGATGCGGCGCGGTCACATCGAGCGCGTGGCTGAACAGATGCTCGGCACCACTGCAAGGTCTGCTGCTGCCCGCGATGCTCATCGCGACGCCGCAGCTGACAAGCGCCTCAACAACCGTCCTGATTCCTGTCTCGCTCATGGCCTTCATGATATGTGCGTTTCTCATTACGAGCCTGGCACTCATCAGCGCCAAGTCGGCGGCGTAGTCGCCGTAGTACTCGTTCTTTATTCGGTGTGCAAGCCTCCAGTCTCTGACAGACGTATACTTGCCCACGACGTCGCCGCAACCACTTGCAAGCATTCGAAATGGTGCCCGGGCTATGATACCCACGTCAGCCATTATTGCGATGGGTGCCTGTGCCATGAAGGAGTACGGCTTGCTGTATCCTTTCATCGAGACGACCGGACTAGCGATTCCGTCGTGAGATGCAGCTGTCGGAATACTCAGAAATGGTATGCCCTTGTTGGCCGAGCTGAGTTTGGCGATATCGATGTCTCTTCCTCCGCCGATGCCGGCGAGAACGCTGGGCTTGAAGTTCTCGATCTCTCGCTCAACCTGACGGACTTGGGGAAGCGATGAGGCTTCCACGAGCACTTCCTGAACCTTGAATCCGGAGCTCTGCAAGGACGCGTGTGCGGGTGCCGCGCCTATCGATTGAACATTGGAATCTGTCACAATGAGTACGGATCCCGAGAAACCTAGTCGAGTACATGTCTCCCCCACCTTGCCGAGCACATCGTCGCCCACAATCACTTCGCGTGGCAGTTGCATGTAATGGAATTCTTGAGGCAAGGAGATTCGACCTAGATCAGAAATACCAATGATACTATCGCGATCACAAGTACTACAGGAAAGAGCGTCGCAAATGTGAGCCTTGCGGTTCTGAGGACGAAGCGCATCAACTGGCTAAGAGATGACAGCCCGAGTGTTTTCACCTGGACTTCAGAGCAGTCAAGCGAGGCCTCCACCGGCTCGGCGTTCTTCCTAGCCTCGTCTGCCGCCGTCCGCACGGATCCAACTATGACTTCTGGATCGGTCGCTGCTCCTATTGGGTGGTAACCGAATCTCGCAGAGACTATCCCGTTGACCATGTGAGTGTCCGATGTCATTACCTCCGCATCAGCGACGCCCATCTGCTTCAGGGTGCTGAGTATCCTCTCTCTTAGACCTGAGGCCATGTTATTGCTGTCAAAGATGACATACGCGTAGGATTTCCCGCCCATCTCGATCCAGAAGACATCGATCCCTCCAGGACCCATGCCTTCCTTCAATGAGACCTCTCTCAACAGAGCATGAGCGACGCCCACGGAAACAGAATGCAGCCTCGCCCCTTTCGTTGACTTCACGGCCAGCTTAGCTGACTGAGCAAGATCGTTGAGCTTTTCCTGGCTCATCACGGTCACTTGCCCCAAGCTATTATGCGCGTCGACGAGTGCGATGCCTTTGAAAAGGCGCCTTGCACTCTTTCGCAGTACCTCGCCAATCTCGAAGTCTATGTCCTCGGTATCGTGCGGCGCAGTCGTCATCGTCACTAGGGCTGACTTGCCAAAGACCTGACAAGTTGCAGTTGCGCTTCCGGCCATTGACCGGAGAATCGGACTGACGCCCGAGCCTCGTGGTGTGTGAGCCAGCATTGATTGGATTCTCTCGATGACTTTCGTGCTCTCTTGCTGACTGACGAGGTTGCGCTCGTGCCCTGAAACGCCATGTGCAACCGCGGCGACACCTCCGACAGTTGATTCGACAACACGCTTGATCGTGTACGGAAGTGCGCTGCTTCCGATGTTCAGGAAGGGGCCTGGATGGAAGTCTGGCACGATCAAAGTCCCTTTCACTTTCCGAGAGGTTCTTGATCTGAAGCTCAGAACGCACAGGTTGACTGAACTATTGACACCAAAGACCTCCAAGTAGTTCTCGAACCTGGAGAAATCGCCATCTAGCCAGTCTCTTAGGAAGGCTCTGAACACAAGCAGTGGCGAAACTCCAAGCGTACGGATGCCTCGCCTCTCAACGTAGATCAAGAAGACAAACGAGAACACAAACGATACGACAACTGCCAAAGTGAGACTTGCAACGAGACCAGAAGGAAACGAATTGAGAACGAACGCCAGACTAACGGAACACGCCAACGGGTCAGAAACTGCAAACACCACACGTCTCGCCAAGCTGACAGTCGACATTGAGAACACAGCTATCGACCGCAGCGGCAACATGACGAATAGGCCCAGATAGAAAGCGCTCGTGGGAAACGTGAACTCTGCAAAGACCCTGCTCACTCCTGCACCGACTACCATTACAAAGATCCACACGATGCTACCAAAGAGCGACAATGCCAGAACGCGTCTCGGAAAGAACAGAGGGTCTCCTTTGACCACCAACCCAAACGAGAAAAGAGAGGAGACGAGGACCGGGACAAGAAACACTAAGAACCCTGTTGAGAAGCCTCTGAGAAGCCCGGAAAGCGTGGGGTCGTTTACCGAGAATGCAAGCGCAGTGCCAAGTAGATCCAGCACAAACAACGAGACCAATATCCAACTGGTCGAGGGGAAAGCAACACGCCGAATAGCGTTATAGTACGGCGTAGCCTTCTTGATGCGCAGATAGTTGTCGCTGGACACTCCAGAGCCCCGTGTCCTTCAAGCAGCTTTCCTTATGCTGCGTACAACCCGGCGTAAGACTTCAGGTGAGGCTTTCTCGACCAAAGTCCCTGTGACGATGACCCGTGCGCCAGCCTTGACGATCTGTCTTGCCGCTTTGGGAGATCGGATGCCCCCGCCCACGACCAGTGGGATCTCGACGTTCTTGCCAACTGCGGCCACCATCTCTGGGGAGATAGGTCGTTCGACGCCGGAACCTGCCTCCAAGTAGAAGAAACGTTTGCCCATGAACTGAGCTGCCATGCCGTAGATTACGGCCAGCGTTGGCTTGTCGAATGGGATTGGGTTCACTTGGCCTACGAATGCGGCTGCGGCACCTCTGTCGCCTACGATAACGTATCCCATGGGGATCGGTTCAAGGCCGTAGCGTTTCACGAGAGGTGCGCCGAGAGCTTGTGCGTGAGTTATGTAGTATGGGTTCATGGAGTTCATGAGGCTCATGAAGAAGATCGCGTCGGCCTCTCTGCCTATTCCGGCTATGTCATTCGGAAAGATTATGACCGGAAGCTTGGTCTGCTTCTTTATTGTGATGATCACTTCATCGGTGTGATAGACCGATACTGCGGTTGAGCCTCCAATCATGATCGCGGCGGAGCCGCTCTTGTCTATCGCCTTTGCCAAGGCCTTAGCGGATGATCTTGTCACTTTCTCGGGATCAAGCAACGTCAGGTGAATTGCGCCTTGCTCATTGATGCTATCGATCAGATATTGCTCGACCCTGCCTAGCATATGAGACAATCCTCACTAAGCTGCCGTACACTCAGAACAGAGAATCGTTATTAAAAGTGCCCCCGCCATCACGTGTGTACGCGAGCATATGCTCCTAACAATGATGAGACCCCAGGGGAATGTCATGGAGACTAGTTCGTCCTCAAGAGGCGACAAGATGTCCGGCTTCTTTGAGATTGCCAGAATTCCGAACTGCTTCATGATGGGCTTTGCTGTCCTCGTGGGCGAGTTCATGACATTGGGCCCGGCGATGCCAGCATATTCTGCAATGGTCGGGTTCCTCGTAGGGTTCAGTCTTGTGGCGGGTTCGATGGCCGTAAACGACATACTCGACGCGGAGATCGATCAGATAAACACCCCAAGCAGACCTATCCCTTCAGGGCGCGTATCCAAGACCGAAGCCGCAGTTTTCGCAACGATCACACTCGCTGTAGGCCTGTTTCTTGCGTTTGCGTTGAGCACTGTCAACCTTCTCATCGCAATCTTGGCAGTGACCCTCATGTTCTACTACAACAGGTTCGGTAAGAAAACCGGCCTTCCAGGAAACGCTGCCGTCAGCGCCAGTTTAGCAATACCGTTCATCTTTGGCGGAGCCGTAGGCGGCGTTAGCAGCATCCTGTACGTATTTGCGCTGATTGCGTTTCTGGCAGGAATGGGTCGCGAGGTCATCAAGGGCATGGCTGACATCGTAGGAGACTCCAAGCGAGGTGTCAGGACGCTTGCAGTCTCAAAGGGACTCGGCATTGCGTCGAAGACCGGCGCGCTGTTCTTTGTCATGGCGGTTCTTCTGAGCGCGATCCCTATCACGTTGAAGATGGTTTCATGGCTCTACGCGCCAATCGTCCTCGCCTGCGACCTAGGTTTTTTGTACTCAGCATACTCAATCATCAAGGATCCATCCCCGAAAAATGCGCTAAGATCGAAAAACCACGCCTTGGTCTGGATGCTCCTAGGTCTAATAGCGTTCATCGCCGGCGGATTCGTCCTTGGCTAGGATCATCATCACCGTAAGCCTAACAAGCCTGAGACCCCAATCGGCCCAGTTCTTCACAATCAAGAACGGAAGTTGAAGGATACCGAACAGCCATGAACATAATCAGCGCCATCATTCTAGCAATCATAGAAGGAGCAACCGAGTTCCTGCCGGTCTCCTCTACCGGTCACCTGATTCTAGCCGCCGTCATCTTGAATGTTCCGCAGACTGATTTTGTCAAAAGCTTCGAGCTATCGCTCGAATTCGGTTCGATTCTCTCCGTAGTGATCTCCTATTGGAGGCTCCTTCTTGATTGGAAGATCTTGAAACGGTTAGCTGTTGCGTTCATGCCAACAGGTATTGTCGGGCTTCTGCTCTATAGAGTCTTCAAAGAAGTTCTACTTGGCAATCAACAGATTGTGCTATGGGCCCTCTTTCTTGGTGGAGTATTCCTCGTCCTCTTTGAGTTACTCTATCATGAAAGATCAACGATAGACGACCTGTCAAGAATACCATACAAGCATTGTTTGCTCATCGGACTCTGTCAAACCATCTCTATCATGCCAGGCGTCTCAAGATCCGCGCCTACTATCATCTGCGGACTAGCACTAGGAATGAAGCGAAAGACGATAGTCCTGTTCTCCTTCCTATTGGCTGTCCCCACGATGATTGCTGCATCCGGATTTGACCTGATAAACACTGCAGGAACATTCTCATCAAGTCAGGTAAGCACACTGCTGATAGGCTTCGTCACGGCTTTCTTTGTCGCGCTTGCAGCAATCAGACTCTTCTTAGGTTACGTTGGGAAGCACAATTTCATTCCTTTCGGCATCTACCGCATTGTCCTTGTTGTAATGTTCTACCTATTCGTGATATTGTAGAATGAGGTACGTGCGATGAGGACGATCGTCTTCGCTCAGTTCATGGCGACACAACTCAAAGATAACCAGTGCTTGCATACGAAACCGATCGTTTCAGCTTGATGTAGACTCCGAAGCAAGAGCACCATGTGACCTGACCTGACAAGACGGATCAGCTACCCTCGAAGCGGCATAGGAGAGGACGAAGAACGTTTTTAACGCATAACCTGTGTCTAGCAGGCACCTAACAAGGTGAGAGAGAGTGAAAAGGGCGAGGGAAAGCGTGCGCCTCATCAGAGCCAGAGGGAAGCGAAAGCTGTCCAAGGAGAGCCTGACAGCCTTTCCCAAAGAGATCATCGGAGCCTTTGTCCGCCTTCCCAGAGTTTTCAAGAAAGTGGATCTTGATAGAGTTCTCGGCGACGAGATCTCGAGAAGCATGAAGTGGAGGTACGTCAGAAGGATGGAAAGGCTCGGTTTGGTGAGACATTCGACGAAGAAATACTACCAGAAGATCTATGACAGCGTGTCGGACTGGATGGAGAAAGACGCGGTTCCGAAGATCAAGCACATGGAATCAATTGCACTCATCGAAAGAATCTAGGCCCTTTTTGAATACTCGGCCAACAACTCTTTCGCCCTGTCGATTCTTATCTTCTTCTCTTCAATCATTTTCTCAGCTATCTTGTCGACAAGATCCCCGGTCGCTCCGACTGCTGCCGCCACGTTTCTCGCATGAAGCCGCATATGGCCATGTTGGATTCCCTCTGCAGCTAGTGCGCGCAGGGCGGCAAGGTTCTGGCAGAGGCCGACTGCGGCGACTATCTCAGCTAGCTCACGAGCTGATTTCACTCCAAGAATCTTGACCGCGATCCTCGCGATCGGATGAACTGCCGTAGTGCCTCCAACCAATCCTACCGCCATTGGCAGTTCGATTTCGCCGACAAGGTCACCGTTGGCATCTTTGCTCCAACGGGTCATCGGACTGTATCGTCCTGATCGAGACGCGTAAGCGTGTGCTCCAGCCTCAATTGCTCGCGTATCGTTTCCAGTAGCCAATACTACCGCCGTGACACCGTTCATCACGCCTTTGTTGTGTGTTGCACAACGATATGGATCGGAGGCTGCGAAGGCGTAAGCATTGATTATTCCCTCCACCACCTCCGCACCGCCAAGATCTTCCTTCGCTACTGTGACTCGAGCTTGAGCAAGCCTCCTGTCGGCTAGGTTCGATAGGATCCTGAGATAGACGCGGCCTCCGGCTATTCTTTCGACGATTGGCGCAACCGCTTCAGCCATTGTGTTGACGGCGTTGGCGCCCATTGCATCTCCACAATCCACCAAGAGCTCCGCGATGACCATAGGACCGACGATCGTCTGAATGACCTTCGCTTCCAACGCGGTGGCCCCGCCCCCCATTGAGACGAGGATCGGATCCTGCTCGTTCGCTTTTCTGAGAATCTCTTCTGTGGACGCAAGAATGGATACTCGCGCCTTCTCTGGGTCGGCGCAACCTACCACTTGGATCTGCCCCATCATCACAGGTCGAGTGCTTGATGTCTGGAATCCACCTTTGGACCGAGCCATCTTGGCTGCGTGGCTTGCGCCGGCGACTACTGATGGCTCCTCGATCGCCATGGGTATCAGTCGGTCTTTCCCGTTGATCAGGAAATTCATCGCGATTCCGAAGGGCACCGGCATGACACCGACCGCATTCTCGATCATGCGGTTGGCAGTGTCAATCTTCAATGCGCTGGATGTCGCGAGGATGTCCAGCTCCGTCCTGTCCAGATGAGCAAACTCACCGACAAAACGAAGCCTCTCCTCCGGCGTCAGCTTGTAGAATCCGGCAAATTCAGAGGAAGTCAAGAAGATCCTACCACAAAGGCGTGAAAGCGAGCTAATACTGGCGAGCCTATATCAACCCAGAGGCTTAGGTTTATCCCGAACCATTGGTATACCCGGAAGACCATGGCGGAGAAGACCTACCCGTGCATCCAGCGGACCAAGCTGCGCATCGGCAAGGATGCATGGGACTGGTGCGCGCTTTTCAATGCTAGAATCGACGAACTAAACTGCCAGACGTGTGAGTATCGAACCTCGAGTCAAAAACCTCTTGAGCTTCCGAAGGAAGCGTAATACTCAGAAATTGTCGCTGGGAGACATCTCTGGAGCGCGATTGGGCGCCGGTGCGTCCTAAGATAGTAGTCCTCTCGCTACCAGCCATTCGCGTGTCTTTCCCGTGATTGCGACAGGACACTTGTGCAGTTGCTCTAGGTTCTTGGAACCTGTCAGAAACATCGCCGTTCTTAGCTCGTCGATCACCGACAGAAGATTCTCTTTCGCTTCCTTGTCGCCCTTGGATACGGATTTCAGAAGTGGCATTGCTAGTCCCCCGTAGTGTCCGCCTAAGGCGATCGCCTTGGCGATGTGAAGCCCATTACGCACGCCTCCGGAAGCGATTAGCTTCACCTTCGTTGACGTAGCGACCTCTACTATGCTCGCAGCGGTCGGAATCCCCCAATCCCAGAACGCCAATCCTAGGTGAGCTTGACGCGTGCGGCGTTTCTCTCTTGCACGGTGATACTCCACGGCCGCCCAGCTTGTCCCTCCAAGGCCGGCGACATCGATACCTTTCACTCCAGCTCGCTCAACCGAGACGGCTGTCTCTCGCGAAACCCCGGCACCAGTCTCCTTGGTCAAGACTGGAACGCTCAATGTGGAGGACAGTTCTCGGATTCTTCCAAGCGCACCTCTGAAGCGTGTTTGGCCTTCAAACTGCACTGACTCCTGAAGCGCGTTCAAGTGAATGAGCAGTGCATCAGCCTTAATCATGTCAACCGCAGCTTTCGCGCGATCAATTCCGTCTTCCTTGATGATCTGTGGGCAGCCCAAGTTCGCCAGGATCAGGGCTGACGGTGCGTTCTCTCTAGCTACTTTGAACGTGTAGGCGAGTTTGGGATCATCGATTGCCGCTCTCTGGCTGCCGACACCCATCGGGATCTGCAGCTCCTCCGCTATCCTGCCTAGGGTTGCGTTGATCTTGGCGGCGATCGGTGTACCGCCAGTCATGGACTCGATAATGACGGGAGCCCCAAGCTTATGGCCGAACAACTCACAGGCAAGATCGATTTCTTCGCGATCAAGCTCGGGAAGGGCATTGTGCACTAGTGATACGTCATCAAATCCCGTGCCCACATGCGCTTGAACATCACGGTTAAGCGCCGTCGTGATGTGGCTTCTTTTCCGTTCTGTTGTTTCACTTACCAAGATGTTTCATTCCCGTTAGGTCCCGACCCTTCTGTCTTCATCCACCAGTTTGAATTGACGTTACTGACTCTTCTTGGTGACGGAAACTGTTCCAGCCGATGCGTCAACTATCAGATGGTCACCAGTGGAGATCTTCTCGACAGGAATCTGGTCAACGCATGGTATCCCGGCTAGTATGACGCCTGTTGCGACGATCGTTTCCGTTTCCTTGTTCACGATCGCTAGAGGCGCTTGATTGTTCTTAGCGAGTCCATAGATAACGTAGGATCCCACGGTTGAGCCTTTTCCGCAAGGGAAGACTAGGATCTTTCCTTTGACAGACTTGCCTTCAAGCTCGTGGCCCTTTTCGATGAAGATGCCTGTTTTTGCGTCGATGCCCCCGTAGAATCCGATCGGTTCCTTCGAGACCAACGTCTCTCCTTCCACTTTGCCAGGGCTGATCATTCTTCCTTTCAACACTTCCACACTCTACCACCTCGTGCTAGACTACGCGGTCACCTTCTCGAGTATGCTATCGAGCCTGCCGAAGATTACGCTCTGCTTACAGAAGCCGGGCAGGTAGTTTGCCGCCTTTCCCGAGTTCACCGCCGTTGTCTTGTATCCCATATCCTCTATCGGCGAAACGACCATGCAAGTGTCGGCCACAACCTTGCCGCCAGCAGCCTCGATTGTCTGGGTGAAACCCATTCGGTTGGCGGCTTCTTTGACCATTCTTGAGGTGCAGACCCACAGAGGCTTCTTCAACTTCCTGCCCTCTAGCTTCCGTGAAACCATCATTATCTCCTTGAGCGACGAGTGAGGGCAGCCAAGAATGACTATGTCTGGTTCCTTTCCCGTGGTGAGTCGGGAGAATGTCTCGTTCACGTCCTTGTCGCTGACCGACAGTTTCTCTAGACCTTTTGTCTCCATCAAGTGAGCTTCGGGGGTCATGTCCTCAACATGGTAGAGCGCAACCGCGCCTGAGGCTGCCATCGCAGCACCAAGTGCTTTCAGTTGATCTGTATCGACGTCCTTGATGCCTCTGAAGTATGGTATTCTGTTCTTGACCTGTTTTCCGACGACGTATCCGAGCGCTCCGAAGTCCGCGCTGTCTTCTAGCTTGGCGTTCACTTCGACGAGCATCTGTGGCTTTCTGTTCTCGTCCAAGTGGAGGCCATAATTCGGGGTGACGCCGCATAGTGCGGCTGCGAGTGCGGATGGTCCTCCCTCTCTATTCGTTCTTGCCCCGATGACTGAGTTCGAGAATGAGATAGCTGATGATTCTGACCATGCGATGTGTTCTCTGAACCTCGGAAGATTTCCGGCCAAGTATGGCGTGCAGGTCGCGCTTACGACTATGCCCATCTTCTTGAATGCGTTCATGATGCGCAGCTGCTTTTCCGCGAAGCTTGGCGGTATGTTGAGTTTCTGCCAGTCTTCTATGTCCATCCCTGCCGGATTCAGGAATGTGACGACCTTCACCTTCGCATTCTTTGAGGCGTAGTCTTCGAGGAACTCGATGCCTGGATCGCCAATCGACTTGTACGAAACTCCGGCGACTTGGGATGAGTTGATCGGAATCATTCTGTCCGCGCCGTAGATCTCGCCGAGCCGGACGAGTAAACGGAACATACGCTCCAGGACTTCACCGTTCTCGCCTGACAGCATTTGTTCTTCAAGATTCGTAAGATGCATCGGTTGCTTCAGCTCCGGTCTACTTTTGCGGGACGTAGTCGTCTAAGTTCAGTTTTATCGGCAAGGTGGGCCGCTTGAATTCCTTCTTTCCACCCTCAGGGATCGTGAGGTCGAACCCAGCCTTGCACGTCATCTGCGTATCCATATCCGAAGAAGGATCTAGGGACGAGCCCTTCTCCCTGAAGGTAATCATGTTCTTGTCGGCTTGAAAACGCGTTGCCATTGCCCATTCGATATCGGTGGGGTCGTGGATGTTTATGTCGTCGTCAACTACGAAAACATGTTTCATTGATTTGTGCCCTTTGAACGCTGCCTCGATGGCTTTCCGGCCATCATCTGGATGCTTCTTATGTATGCTCACAGCTCCGTGAAGCCAAGAAGACCCACCCGGCGTTACCAGCACGTCTTTGACATCGCAGACCTTCGCGACTTCCCTGTAGATCGTGGGTTCACGTGGCATACCCATCAACACCTTATGCTCAAGTCCGCCAGGGAGCAGAGCATGGTACATCGCATCCTTTCTCATGTAGATCTTCTTGACTTGGGCAACTCTCTGTTTTCGGATGATGTCAAATGTCTCAGTCAGATCGAGGAATGGCCCCTCGTCATGTAATTCCCCGGTCAGCTCTGCTGTGATCACGATATCAGACGGCGGCACCAAGTGACCGTCAAGTCTTAGAAGCGGAGTCTCTTCCAACGCGTTGGCTATGTCAGCTTCACTGATCCCTGCCTCCACGGAGATGGCTGCACCCACTAGAACCTGGACCGGCGAAGAGATGCATACGGCGAATTCCTTCAACCCACGTTGTATGTATGTGTCGAAATGTCTCTGGAGGATCCGAAGAACGAGTTTGTCCTTCCCCAGGACTTCGGCTCGATGATAGGACAGATTCACGCCGTACTCTTTGTCGTTGCTGGCGACTACTCCGGATGTGATGTATGGGCCTGCATCCTTTGGGTAGTGCGTCAGAATTGGCAGTCTGCTGAGGTCGGCTCCTATTTCCTCGTATCCATGGGCATCTGTGATGCGCGCTTTCTTGGGGTGATCTATTGCGTCCGTTAGTTTTGCAATGAGCTCCTCCCTGCGGATTCCCAGTCCCGTGGTGACCAGATCTCGTGTGGAACAGATGTTCGCGATCACCGGCATGGTGGAGCCTTTCACGTGATCGAAGAGTACGACACGCCCGTCGAGCATCCTCATCAATGTCGAGACTTCATACTTCGGGTCGACAGGCTTGCTGATCCTGGTCAACATGCCCTTTGCGTCAAGCACCTTGACTAACTTCGCTAACTCCATTCTCATTCACCTAGAATGATGAGTCGTGTGCCTACTAGGCCTCAGACCCCAATGGTCGTACGTAGTGCTTGAAAACCCTTCTTTTCCATCGCCCTTGCCACACGTTCCTGCAGAACTTTGGTTGGAGTCAGGGCGACCATGTACCCGCCCTTACCTGTCCCCGTCAATTTCGCTCCCAGAGCTCCATTGTTGCGCGCCAAGTCTACGAGCAGGTCCAGTTCGGGACACGAGACTCCGATCTGCTGAAGCAGCGTGTGACTCTGATTCATGTATTCGCCTACTTTCTTGAGATTGAACGCCTCAAGCTCTTTCCTTGCATTGTAAACAAGTTGCTCCGCGGCGTGGAACATCTGGCCGTATCTCTCCGGTTCCTTTTCCTTTCGCTCCTTGACGCCGCCGACCACAGCTTTCGTATCCGCGACGAGCCCGGTGTTTCCCATGACGATCTCTACAGGTTTCTTCAGTCTCATGCGTTCCATGAGATGCGATGCACGTTCTCGTTTGTACCAGATCAGGCCGCCATATGTGGCGGCGGTGTTATCGATGCCTGAAGGTGTGCCATGGTATCCTTTTTCCCCCTCATATGCAACCTCGTTCACTTTGTCATCTGAGTAGTTGAGTTGAAGTTCTTCAGAGAATGCTCTCGCGATTGCCGCACATGAGGCAGCGCTTGCTCCAACCCCGCTCGCAGCGAGCAGGTCGCCACCCAAGGTCACACGATAGGCGTTCCTCATTGTGTCGATCTTCATGAACTTCAGCATGAGATCTAGGGATTCTTTCTGTTGGGCTGCCTTCCCGGCTTTGTATCCTTTGGTCTCAGGCCTTTCGTCCTCAATCTCGACTCCATAGCCTGCGCGTCGTTGAACTAGCGCTGCCGTCTTTGCTCCGATTGCTGAGGCTATCGCGGGAAGACCGTAGACCACAAAGTGCTCGTTGAAGAGTATGACCTTCCCGAACCCCGTACCCCTTCCCAACGACGCCGCACCTTTGGTTAGCTACGATAGAGCTGACAGAAAAATCAACCGCCGTACAATAATCGGCCGGTATTAGGGTTAAGCAGCACATGCTCTCCGACTGAATTTCCTACTGCTGGACTGACGCGGCGAGATATCCCACGACTTCGGTGCTGTCCCCAGTAATGTCGCCACTGTTGCTGTATCCTAGGAGCCGAGCAGTCTTCGCGTTGAGGATCTTCGAGGCAGCAATCATGCTTGCGACTGGGCCATGACCACACATGCTGATCCTATGTGACTCAACTGTCTCCTGCAATCTTGCGTCATCAAGCGCGAGGATGGCATCGATGGCCAGCTGGTCCTTTCGTTTCGCCGACTCAGCTGACTCGTAATGAGTCATGTCCGAGGAAGCTATCACGAGCGCGCTCTTCCCCTTGAGCGCTTCCCCGACCGCCTTCCCGACTTCCTGGCTCGTCTCAAGATCCTGCATCATCATGCAGATAGGAACGAAGTCGAATCTCGTCTTGAGAACGTACTGCAGGAAGGGTAGCTGAACTTCAATAGAATGTTCGTACAGGTGGGCCCGGTCATCGACATCAATAATGTCAGACGCTTTCGAGATCGCGATGGCTGTCTCCTTGTCGACTTCGACTTGCCCGAAAGGCGTCTCCCAGACACCTTCAGACATCATTGAGACGCCACTACCCTGGCCCGTGTGATTAGGCCCGATAATCACGATCTTGTCTGGCACTCCATCGCGGGCGACTTCGAAGTAAGACTTCGCGGCGACAGGACCTGAGTAGACATAGCCAGCATGCGGGCACACGAGCCCCACTATTCTCCTTTCACCTACCTGTGCAAGTGTCGGGAGCCGTCCTGGGCCCAAGCGGTGAGTGAAGCATCCCTCGATCTCGCTAGTGAGAGCCGCCTTCGTGCCTGAGTAGAATGAGCCTGCGACCTGAGCCCTTCTCAGCTTCAAAGCTCGCCGCCAACTCTTGGCGCGATCGCAGCTAATTTTGTCTCGAAATCGTCCACGGTTGCTGTGATCGTCCCGTCGGCTGGGAGTTCTCCTCGTTCGCGGAGTACCTGCCTTGCCAAGAGCCAGTAGACCATCGCCAGAGCTCGTCGCCCCTTGTTGTTCACGGGGATCGCAAGGTCAACGCCAGTGAACCCGTTGTCGGTGTCGCATAGCGCGATGACCGGAACGCCTGCATTGGTTGATTCCTTGATCGCTTGGAAGTCAGCCCTTGGGTCAGTGACCATTATGAGCTGGGGTTCCGAATGTTTTCGTTGTAACGGATTCGAAATCAAACCCGGCATGAATCGGCCGATCATCGACATAGTCCTCGTCAGCTCGCAGAACTTCTCGATCGGCGTCTTCCCGTAGATCCTCGATGAAACCGTAAGGACACGATCAGCGTCAAACTTCGCGATGAACTTCGCTGCCATCCTGATCTTTTCGTCGGTCTTGCCGATGTTAAGAATGAAGAGCCCGTCGGGTCGAACACGGTATATGTACTGTTCCATGTCGCCTGTCTTGATGCGGGTTCCAATGTGTAGGCCAGCGGCAAGCATCTCCTCCAGAGGCAAGAGAAGGTTCTCTACCTTCGGCATTGCCTCCTTATCTTCGATCTCAGACACGCGTTATTCCTCTACGATGCTATGGTTCCAGATTCGGATTCACCGTACAAGCAGATAGCTCATTTAAGGATAGCACTCGCCAGCTTACCAAACGATCCAGAAGAAGCCTCGGAACGAGCCGCCTACTTGACCTCAAAATGCAGCCTGAAGCCCGCCTCGGCAGGCTCAGTTCTCCGAACTTCTATCGCTCCGATCTCTTTGAGGGTCCGCACATGTGTGCCCCCACATGGAATCGGAAGCTGCCCCTGAATGGTCACAATCCGCAGTTTCTCGCTCTTCGGAAGCCTTGCAAGGTTGGGGGCATCCGCAATCAGGCGCTCGGCGTCAGACCTGTCCATAGTCTTGATTTCGACATTCAGCCCTTGGTGGATGAAGCCGTTGCCAAGCTCTTCAAGCCGCTTGAGGTCGAGGTTAGAGGGAGCAGGTCCTCCGTAGCCGACGTAAGGATCATCCCCGAGCCAGGAATCCGTTGTCTCCACACGCAAGCCAGTGAGAGTGGCAAGGCAATGGTCTAGCAGATGAGCTGCGGTATGCCTTCTCATCAGCAGGAATCGATTCGTCCAATCGATCTTGCACGTGGCAGGGCCGGTTTCCACCTTTCCTTCCACCTTCCCGAAATGGACGATAATCCCGCTCTGGTTCATCGCCCTCTTAACGTCAACGCGAAAGGAAGAGCCTTCTATTGTTCCACCGTCAGACGGTTGCCCGCCTGATCTCGGATGAAAGATCGTTCGGTCCAACACCAGATATGCGCTCTTCTTCTCTTGGACGATTCTCAGGACATTGCAGTCTGTTGATTCCGAGTAAGAGTCCTCCAAGTAAACGCATATTGTCGGAGCAATCTCTACAACGAACTTTGCCAGATCTACCAAGATCACGATCTCCTAGTCTATGTCTTCCTGGTTCTTGCGTGCAGTTGATCGACGGTCAAAGGTCTGGAACTGGCTTATATCTGCGCGATCTTAGACAAGAAGGACGTTCTGAATTCCTTCTCACTTTCTCGATGGGTTCTCCAAGCACTTGTATTCGCTCCAGGTGGCATGTTCCGAGTCCGCACTCTTCTGCCAAGCTCAGATGTTTCACATATTCGAGGGGGATGCCCATCACGGTAGCGCCGACAGCGTCCACGGCGACAGGATCTGTTCCTGCGATAACCAAGTTCATCTCCACAGGATTACCGCTCGTTTCATGCCCTTCGCCGGCGATTATCCCGTCAATGACTGCTATGCTTGGTTTGATGACCGAGGCCAAGTCGACTATGTTCTGACTCAAGTGCCCGTGCATCGATCCTTTCGGCGTCATGGCGCCCATCATGTTCTTCAGACTCAGAGTTGCGCCAGCCCATCTGTGCGGCTTCAGCTTGGGGACGCTGACAATCGTGCTCTCCAAGGCAGTCCGCGCTATCTTCACTTTCTTCAATGTTCGAGCATTCGGGGGATGAACCTCAACGAATTCGTCTTTGTTGAGGTCGACCATGCGTACTTTCCATCTTCTTGCGACATCATCGACGCCCCCGATCTTGAAGGCGTCTAAGGTATCTGCCTCTCCGGCTCCTTCTCCGATGATGATTTCCTTCACATCGTGTTTCTTCAGGAATGCAACGACTCCTTCGATGACCCTAGCATCTGTCGTGATTCCTGTTGAGGGATGGCTGGCGTCGATGTAGTTGGGCTTGATCAGGACCGGCTTGTCGACAGAGACAGCCTTAGCGGCGTCTACCATCTCCATGGCTCGAACGGTCATGTCAGGGGATCTGTTCCCCTCACGATCGCGACTCTACTCACAAGTCGATCCAGCAAGGTCAGGTCATACGGTTATTTGAAGAGAGACTGTCACATCGGGCGCCCTGAAATCGCGCTCAAATGATTGCGGTAATCTAAAGTGCGGAGAGCTAGCATCTCGGCCGGGGATCTGTATGCTACATGTGAATCTTGAGGATTTTCCGACAGCACGTACGGTGACGTATCTGAACTCGGCATCTATCTCCTTGATGCCGAAACCAGCGATTGACAGAATGGTTGAGTTTCAGCGAAAGGTCGCGTCCGGCGGAACCATCGGTTTCGATGAGGCAGCTGAGACACAAGCGCTTGAGGGCGCACGGAGCGAAGCGACCGCTCTTCTTGGCGCCCGTAAGGAGGAGGTTGCCATCTTGTCCAGCGCTACAGTGGGCATCTGCTCATTCGCTTGGTCTTTGAACCTGAAGAAAGGCGCGAATGTTGTGAGCACGGATGCTGATTTCCCGAGCGTGGTCCACCCTTGGATGCGCCTGCGCAAAGAGAAGGGCATCGAAGTACGACTTGCCAAGAATCATGACGGCGTTGTAGACGAAGACGAGTTGGAGAAGCTTGTTGACGACCGCACGGCCGTGATCTCGATTAGTCATGTCGAGTTCGGGACCGGGCAGAGGTTCGATCTCCATTGGCTATCCGAGCTAGCGCACTCGCATGGTGCTTTCCTCATTGTGGACGCGACGCAATCAGCGGGCCTCATGCCTATCGACGTGCACCGGGACGAAGTCGATGCACTTGTGGCAAGCGGGTACAAAGGACTGTTAGGACCGTTCGGCGTATCCCTCTTCTACCTCAAGCGAGACCTCGTGAAGAAACTTGAACCACCCTTGGTAGGCTGGCGTAGTGCACCGGATCCGTACAACTTGAATGTAACAGAGCTGACCTTTGCGAAAGACGCGAAGAAATTCGAGTATAGTACAATGGACTACGCCTGCCCCGTCGGCCTAGCGGAATCCATGCGACACTTGAAAAAGATTGGTCACAAGAACTTGACAAGCCATGTCCTCTCCATGACCGAACGATTCATGGACATTGTGAGAAACAACCAGAGGCTCCCCCACGCCACTGCGCTGACACCTGAGGACGAAAACGCTCATGCAAGCATAGCCTCATTCAGATTCGAAGGGCGAGACCAATCTGCAGTTGCCGGCGAGCTTGTGAAAAGGCACATAATAGTCTCACAACGTTTCAAGGGCGTGCGCTTCTCTTTTCATGCATACAATACAGAGGAGGACTTATTGAGAGCAAACCGAACTCTTGAGGAGATACTCTCAAAGTGAGGACGCGGGGATTGGGCGAATGAAAGTCGTCATTTTTGGGCCGCCAGGATCCGGGAAAGGAACTTACGCTTCGAGGCTGGTGAACAAGCTCGGTAGTCCGCACATTTCGACCGGCGACCTTGTCCGCGAAGAAATACGCAGCAAGACACCCTTGGGAAAGAAGATTGAGAAGTACAGTAGCTCTGGCACACTGGTGCCAGACGAGATCATCACGGAAATTCTGAAGAAACGTTTAGCGTCTGAGCTGAAGGGGTTCATTCTCGAAGGCTACCCAAGGACGGTCGGGCAAGCCAAGGAGCTTGAGAAGATCACGAAAGTTGACGTTGTAGTGAACCTCAACGTTCCCGACAGCGTGATCGTGGACAGACTGTCGTCGAGACTGCAATGCAGGACATGTGGAGCGATATACAATGAGAAGACGATGCCGCCCAAAGTCGCTGGCAAATGCGACAAGGACGGCGGCGAATTGTTCAGACGCGTGGACGACCAGCCTGAAGTGATCCGTGAACGCCTGAAAGTCTACCAAGAAGCCTCCGCACCTGTCATTGACTTCTATCGGTCGAAGCATCTCCTCAAAGACATCAGAAACGAAGATCCGAACGCTGACCCCGAGAAAGTTGTGGAACAAATAGTGAAAACTATCAAGCAGTGATCAAGCCGAACAGCTTGGGGAACCGAGAGGACCTCCAGACACCGCACTGAATATCGCATGACCTTTCCTGACTTGGATGAAGGAGAGAATACCCAAAACCTGAAATGCTGAACAAACACAAGAGAGTAGTGGCTCTCTGAGACTCACCGTTTGCGTGCCGGACAGGAGGTTGTCAAGCGCGTGAATAGATGGGCTGTACTATCTTTGGCATTCGTTTCACTCACAGCCCCACTATATCTGCTATTCATCGAGGCTGGTTTCCCGAGCCCGTCACTGTGCGTGACCGGGGGCTATGATTACTGGGATAAGCATTTTTCCGCATTTCTCCGCGAGTGCGCTCCACTGTTCACGGCCCCGTATGGTAATCCGTACGGACTTCAGCTAGTAGTGGACCGGCTCTACATGTGGGGTGTTCCTTGGCTCAACTCGCTGCTAGCCGCGGCACTCTACGCTTTCTTCGGAGCCTTGCTACTCACGATTGTTCCTCAGTCCCAGTCTCAGATGCTTCTGCGGTTGAGCAAGCGGATTCACGCCGACACAGAACAATTCCACAGACGATAATGGAGAAGAGCATCTCCTTCCGTCGCATTGTTGCCACGAGTCGTCCGTCGTTCTCCGGGCCATCTTTTGTGCGGGTCTCTTGGCACGCGCACACACAAATGTGATACGGATGTGCAACAAATACTAGATAGGGAATTCGCGTTCTTGAGGAGGAATTTGATGTATCTGAGTTACTGCGGGATAAGGGTCACCGATCTCGAGAGGTCACTGAAGTTCTATACTGAATTGTTTGGGTTGAAAGAAGTTGCCAGAGGTGACAGAACAAAGCATGGCGCTGGTATCTACGTGCTGCTTCGTGATCCAAAGTCTCACCAGAAATTGGAACTAAACTGGTACCCTGAAAGTTCACAGTATGGCGTACCCTATGCACCCGGCGAAGGACTTGACCACATTGCCTTCAAGGTAGACGATGTCACCAAGACGTTTGGAATGTTGGTAAGCAGAGGTGCGGAGGCTACCGAGATTGATCCATCCGTAATGGGGGGCTGGAGCGCTTATGTGAAAGACCCAGATGGTAACTGGATTGAAATATACCAGCAAGGACCATCGACCGACAGTCCAATCCCGGAGGGCTACTAGAAAGCTCCTCGAACTATAGAAGCAAAGTTGACGTACTGAGAAATACTGTATCTGTATCAATCATATTGCCATAGGTAAATCTCGTTTCCATCTAGGTCTTCAAACGAGGCCAGCTTCCCATTCTCCACTTTCTGGATCTCGCCAGCATGTGTCCGCTTCGTCTTCAGGTATTCAACGGCTTGACTGATGTCCTCGACCTTGAGGCAAAGACGCGCGTTGCCGCCTCCCCTTGCATTCCTCTTGTTTAGGCTGGGAACGAGTTCGAACAGAACACCGTCAATGTCGAATCGGGCGACAACATCCCTAGAAGTCAGCCTCAAACCGAGTATATCAGAATAGAACGAGATCGCCCTTTCCATATCTGAGACATAATAGAAGACGCAATCGAAGTGAAATCTCGCCAAGATTTGAGCCTGCTCTGTTCCAAGCTTGAATGATGCTCAGGATTTGAACCATTGGCTTCATGGAGGAGTAGCTGTGCGCACGCACCAGCCTACCCACACACGCCAAGACGCCGGCGACCTAACGGGTTAGGGGAGGAATCCCCTAACAACCATCCTCCTCATACGGCAGAACATCGAAGAGGTTGCTAGCCGAAGCTAATGCTGCTTCTCTTGTCTTTGTATTCGACGTGATCCATGGCAACAACATAGGCCAAGATTACGTAGGGATCGAGATCCGAACCCACGATTTCAACACCATAGGAGTCACGGACGGTGACCCATTTCTTGCCAATCTGAGCGAGCGGCGTGCCCGTGGGTGACTGGATTGTGAAATCATGTGCCGTTATGTTTCCATTGATTCTCGCAACTTCTTGCCCGGAGGAGTTTTCCAGCCACCATTCCGAGCCCAAGAGCTTCATCATCTTCTTTTTGACGACGGCAAGCAACTGTCCTTGAGCGTCGTAGACTTCAAAAGTAGGCCGTACGGCGACCACTTTTCCCTTGACTTCTCCGAGGCGACTCCCGTTGGGCGATTCGAACCAAAAGTTAGGACCTAAGCTGACCACCTTTCTCTTCACATAGGCGAGGAGGTTTCCACTCCTATCCTTGATGGCGAACGTATCACGCATCGCCACAATCTTCTGCTCGATAATGAACTCCGTGCCCGCGAAAGGAGAGCTGGAACTAGCCGTTTGACCAGTCACAGCAGCCGGCGCCTGCACAACGCCTAATCTAGCTCCACAACTAGCGCAGAATTGGGAATCTTCCGCCACAGTCTGACCGCAGGAAGGACAGAACAACACATGATCATCCCGATCGGAGGATACTATATTGTCGTGATATAAGACGTTAAGTTGATTTGATATCTCTTAACTACATTCTGATACACCATACAATCTGTCATATTCTCTTGGAGCTGCTATTCTGATTCGCAATGAGAACGCGAGAAAGTGAAATTCCTTTCTTGCCAGTCCACTAGACGATCGCCAGTTTGGTTCAGCTGCCAGAGGGTTGTTATGGAATTCTTCCCATAACCCGTCGTCGTTTGGAGTAGTTCATGTGTGTGGATAGCTTGCTGCGCACACACACGAAAATTGCCGGGTGGGACCTTCCTGGCCGCAGTTAGAGCGCCATTTTGGACCCGCGGCTAAGGTCGCAGATTTACCCCGATCATTTATCTTGGCGTCGAACTCTAGCGGTACATTGCTGAGGTTAGTTGCGTCTCATAGTAAGTTTCTACAGGTACAATAGCGATGTCCGAAAGAAGTACTTGGATGCCATGGAGAAATTGCCTTGGGAGGAAGTCATTAGAGACCGCGGAGCATCTTTTCCCTCGATCCGTAATGTCTTCCTGCACGTTCTGAACGCGTACCGTTACTGGTTCCAATACGCGATCTACAACAATCTCAAGGACTACAGGGGGATTCACGCTAACACATTCAGCACTGTCGATGCCATCAGGAACCATGAGTCAGAGGTCGATTCGATGGTCATGTCATTGATCGGCAGCTTACGGGAAGAGGACCTGTTAAAGGTTCACGTGATCCAAGACGGAAGTGTGACCCATAATGTGACGATGGAGGCGATTCTCATGCATATGATCGAGGAAGAGCTGCAGCACAGAGGAGAAATCAACTGCATGTTCTGGCAACAAAACGTTGACCCGCCAATCATGGAGTACGGAGAATGGGTGGGCCAATGGACGAACCTCTAACTTGTAACGAGCTGAAAGTCTGTCTGGTGCTCCAGTTTCGTGTGTGTGGATAGCGCGCTTCAATGATGTTGGACACATCAAGGTTCCCGTAGCGTGCGTTGACTGTGAGAGGGTACAAGCGAGCGGGTACTACTCGCGCAAGCTCTCTGCTACGCGACTCGAGCACGTGTACGAGATCGCATTCCCTAGGATCACGCAGTGTCTCGACGCTGAACTAAACCATGTACTGGAGAATATTCGCCCCGGCGACAGCATTACGCCCGTCTCAACGCGAGCGTGCACATTGTAGAAGTAGACGAATCAAGCCTGTTCTGCGAGATAGAGCCGCTTGACAGCACGTAAGCTCACAACGGTACCTAGCAGCTTTCCCAGTATCCTTATTTGAATATCCTGTCTTGTCATCGCTCAAAGACACGGAGTGATTGCTGATGCCCAACGAAGTTCACTGCGCTCATATTCTCGTGAAGACCGAGAAAGAGGCACAAGCGGCCATGGAGAGGCTGCAAAGAGGGGAGAAATTTGCGAACATCGCCAAAGGGGCTTCACTTTGTCCTTCGGGAAAACGAGGCGGAGACCTCGGCACTTTCGGCAGAGGAAAAATGGTGAAGGAATTCGAAGACGCCGCGTTCGCCCTTCAGAAAGGACAAATCTCACCCATCGTGAAAACGAAATTCGGATACCACATAGTACGGAGACTAGAGTAGACCCAGACCGCGGGGCAAATGTAGGACTAGGTCCGAGCCAGATTTTCAGGCTTGGCCTCTCGTGATCATCCTAGAAGGATTCCCTAACGATCGCAAACACCTGCTCACACGCTGGCACCCAGACGACGGCACACGCTAGTTAAATGCTATCGACTACGTTGAGGAAGTTGCGCAAGTATTCCTTCATCTGTTCGCGGAATCCCGCCTCAGATACGTCTTCCTCGAGACCAACCATGAATCTGTTGAAGTAGCTGAACCGCATGGCAGCGCTCGATTTGATTCGGTTCAAGAACCGGTCGTTGCTCAATCTCGCCTCTTCGATCTGCCTTTCCGTTATCTTATGCCTCTCCATATTGCTGACTGCAAATGAGTTGTTGAGCAACATGGATGCATTGACCCATTGATCCCTTCGACGCGCACCAGTTGTTGCGGGCTCTTCTTTGATCCAGCCCAAGAAGAAATCACCAAGCTGCTGCAAACGGGTAGTGCCATCATGTCCCGCGAGCACTCTGAACGCTATGTCATCTGCATACAGATCCTGTATGTGGTTTATGGCTTGATGTAGTATTTCCTGCTCGTAATCCCGGTCAAGCTTGTGACCATCGATGAAGACACGCATGAGACCTGTGATTAGCGGGTCGCTATGTGAAGGATGATGTGTTATGTTCCTGTATACGTGTGAGAGTTCGTGAGTAAGCAAGCCCTCAAGCATCGGGGAATCCAGAGCAAAGCCTGAGACCACAATTACGTGCCTTTGCCACTGACGAGAGGTGTACCCCATGAAAGGGAGGTTCTTGTCTACGATTACCTTGACATCTTGGTCGATCCTGAAGCCAGCCTGCTCCATCATGCTCAATACGTTTCTCAACGCTTCTTCGACATTCTCTGTCATCACATGTCATCTTGCCTACAGTGCGTTAGCTGCAACGAGGAATTACCGGCGTTCGGTGAGTCGTCCGGAAAAAAGTTACAGGATGAGAAAAGGGGAAGGCGGGAAGAATTGGACCTCCCACGTCTTCTACGGAAAATTGGTAAGATCGACCTGTGAGGACTTTCAGTTCTGATTAGACTTACTTGCCCTCTAGGTTTCACTTTACTTCCTTAAGGTGCTTAACTGCCTCTGCTCTTGAGAGTCCTTGCGGATAGTCCGATTTGTGCACGCGGTCTATGTGAAGCTGCGCCACAGCTACTGCGTCGTCTTGACCATGTGGAGTCGTGAAGGTGAAGCCACAGGGGCATTCCATGCTGAATTTGCTTGCCATATTCATATCACTGCCACTACGTGTGGCGTGCGTCGCGTATACTGGTGCCTCCTGCAAAATCATCCAGAAACCGAACAAATGTCATCAAGGACGCACTATCGATTGCCCATCTGGTTGGTTAATGTAAATCGCGAATAGGAGAGAAGAGAGAAACATGACTTGCCGGACGACCGTTCTAGATTGGGAGTGCCTCCCGTCGTGCGCACACGCATATACCACCGCATATACCTGAGTGCGTTTGGAGCAGCCTACGAGGACATCGGAGACTAGACGGGAGGCAGAAGTCCCGTGAGACTCTTGAGATCGCCAAGAACGTATGTTGGATTGATCCCTCGTGGGTTTGGTTCAGAATACCTGTTGATCCATGCCGTGGAGATGGCGAGTTTGGTACATGGAATGATATCATGAAATATGCTCTGCGCTACGTGAAGGGTTGTTTCTTTGCTGGTTTTGTACAAGTCAAAGAACCTGTCCCAGTGTCCGAGCGAAGGCTTGTAGGACCCGACATCCTCAGCCGTGATATAGCCATCGACATCCAGACTGTTTTGAAGAATTGTCTCCTTCAATATGTCCTTGTCAATGTTTGACAGTATGACACGTTTGTATCCTCTCTTTCCTAACTCCTTCAGACTTTCCGCGGTGTCTCCGAATGGAGGCCAAGAGGGAACACTCGCCGCGAACGTGTTTGCCTCTTTCTCTGCAATCGAGACGTTCAGATGCTTCGCGACCTTGACCGCTGTGTCTCTCAGGATTTCTCTGTAGGATTTGTATTGCCCCTCTTCTTCAGCTTCGAGCTTCACATAGAGCGGAAAGACACTGACTCCTGAAGGTAGCCCGTTCTTTCTGAGCAGTTCACCAAGGTTAGTCTCTATTCCCTTCCTCCAGTCTACTAGCGTCCCATAGCAATCGAAAGTAAGATGGGTGAATTTCACTCTCGAACAGCCCCGCCAACACACCGTTTGATTGGCTACGTCCAGTCATGCTGGTGCGGGGTGAATTTGAAGGTTAATGTCAGCGCACGCCATGGAACCCACAAGTAATCGCCAACAGTACAATCGCAAAGGAGCATGGTGCGAGGATTGTTGAAGGATATCCGGTCGAACCCAAGGGGCGCCGGATGTCCCGGTCTGAAGGCTTCACGGGCTTGGAGTCCGCTTTCAGGAGAGCGGGATTTGTTGAGGTGTCACGTAGGTCGCCGGGCCGGCCAATCATGAGATACTCCATCAGCTGACAGAACAGGACAAGATCAAATGCCCTGAAGGGCTGTCTCCGAAAACTTCAGCAGTAATTCCCTGATATTCCCCAGCTCTTGTTCGGATGGGTAGTTCAGGAATTCGCAGACCGGCTCGTGGACATTGCATGTTGCCTCCTTCAGTCTTGAGGCTATGAGAGTCGGTGCATTCCCGCCCCAGAGCTTCGTTACGATAGCAGCGGCGAGCTTCCCTTCGCCAAGCTTCTTGATCCTTAGGAGTTCCAGCAGATTGGCCACGGGTGGGAAAATGTTCGCCTCGTACGTTGGAGTCACAAAGAGAATTCCCGCTGAGTCCAAGATGTCACTCAGTATGGGATTCACTTTGTCGGCTGTTGCATCGTGCAAGCTTACTTCCTCCACTTTCTCCTTGAGAACCTCAGCCGCGAAGTGTGCGAGCTTCTCGGTGAGCCCGTACATCGAACCGTATACAACGGTGATCTTCCTCTTCTTTTCCAGCTTACACCATGACGCCATCGCTTCAGTGAATTCCCGTATCTTGCTTCTGTATACTACGCCATGTGCCGGCGCGAGCATCTTGATCTTGAGTCCTAGCGTCTTGATCTTGTCGACATCTCGCAAGACCATTGTTCTGTGTCCAACCACAACGGTGGAGAAGTACTCCTTCTTCTCTTTCAGGTAGGACGCAAAGTCAACCTCATCATCGAATACGGGTTTCTCGAGCGCCCCAAATGCTCCGAAAGCGTCTGATGTGAAGAGGATTCCCTCGTCTTCCAGATACAGGAACATGCTGTCGGGCCAATGTATCCATGGCAAGTCGATTACTCGGAGTGAGCGGTCACCGATCTTCAAGAGATCTCCGTCTTTGACCGGTCTCGGTTCGACGTTGAACATGCGCTTCATGCAAGTGCAAGCGCGTGCTGTTGAGTACAGCGTCGCGCCGGGGAGCAGGCGTGAGAGTTCGCTGATTAGCCCGCTGTGGTCCGGTTCCGTGTGAAGCATCGCAATATGTTTGATCTTGCTCGGGTCTACGACCGTCTTGACGAGGTCAATGAAGTCCTTAGCGGGGGTTGTCCTCTTTGCCGAGTCTATCAGCAGGTATTCTTCTCCGCTTCCGACTAGGTAGGCGTTGTAGTTCACGCCTTCAGGTATGGGCCAAAGATTCTCGAAACGCTTTGTCTCGGTGTCAGGAATACTTAGCCAGTAGACGTCTGAGCCTATTTTCCTGCAGGAAGGCTTGGGCAATCTTGCAAACCTCCTATACCTACTTTCAGATTACGGGTGATCTACTAGGACTTGAATGTGGATTCTAGCCGGGGATCTGTGCCATTCCAGCTAGGATCTTCCGTTTCTCTGCATCTTCCTCTATCCTGACGAGTTCATTGAGTTTCGAGATGCGTTCACCGCCAATGACTCCGCACTTAATCATCGGACATGATAGGCCGACTGCGATCTGTGCGAGCTCTCCGGAGCATACTTCTCCTGAGCGATGCGACATAACCGTCACATAGCCCGCGGCCTGCGCCTTCTCGACCGCTTTTCTAGAATCCGACAAGGTACCGACTTGGTTAGTCTTGATGATTATCGCATTGGCCGATCCGCGCTTCACTGCCTGGTCGATTCTGGAAGCGTTGGTCACCAAGAGGTCGTCACCGCAAATCAGTGCTCCTCCGGCTTTCTTGCGAAGTTCCGCGAAGGCTTCGAAAGCATCTTCGTGCAGTGGATCTTCAACGTAGACGAGTCGGTAGCGCTCGATCAGGTCGAGCATGAATTCTATCTGTTCGCCTTCGTTGCGCTTCTTTCCGTCTCGCTTGTAGATGTAGGCTTGTTGTTTCTCGTCCCAGAGGCTTGAGGCCGCAACATCGAGGCCGATTCTGACATCTGCTCCTGTCCCGATTGAGACGGTTTGGCAGGCCTTGCTGATCAGGTCGAGTGCCTGTTCAGTTTTCATGTCGAGCACGTAGCCGCCCTCGTCTCCTTTCCCGATCATTGACATTCCCTGCTGCACTGCTAGCTGTGCGACTTCCGAGTGTACCTTGACGTTAGCTTCTGCGGCCTGAATTGCCGAGGACGCCTTCGTTGGGACGACTAAGAATTCCTGTATGTCCGTTCGTTTGCCCTTCGCGTGCGCGCCTCCACCGACCACGTTTCCAAGCGGCAGAGATATCCTGACCTTTGAGGAACCTGCAAGCTTCTGGTACAGAGGCTTCTTGTGGACGGTCGCCGACAACAACGCGGTTGCTATGGAGACGGCGTATGCTGTGTTTCCACCGATTCTGCTGAATCGTTCGGTTCCGTCAACCTCGTGCAGTTTCTCATCGATCTGCTGCTGGCGGTCGACGTTCATTCCGATGAGTTCAGGGGCCAACAGCTTCCTCACGCGTTCGACCGCTTCGTCGACTCCGCCGTCTGGGAACGGTTGAACTTCCCATTTCCCCCGACTCTTACCTGATGGCGCGGCCACGCGAACCATGATTCCTCTACTGGACAGGTCTACTTCGACGGTGGATTCGCCGCGACTGTCGAGAACTCTACGACCCGTAAGGCTCGTGATCTTGACTGGAACTGCCAAAAGGAGCACCTACGCGGTTTGGCCACGTTTGCGTGCTGCGACTTCACCGTACTTGAGGAGCTCGTCAATCACTTCGACATGAGATATGAACATCCGTCTGCAACAGTACCGCTTCATACCCAACTCGTCTAGAACTTTGGCGGCGTTTTCTCCCTGCTTGGTGCGGCGGGCATACTCCTCCCAGCGATCACCGATCACCTTTCCGCAGGTGAAGCATCGCACCGGAATAATCATTGAGCATCCAACTCGTATTGTCTAACGGTAGGACTTCTGTTTCCTACGTCTTGCGCCTGGGCCTCCGAACTTCTTAGGCTCCTTCCTTCGAGGGTCTCCTGCGAGCATTGTCCTATCGAAGCCTGTGAAGAGTCTTCGCAGCTCGGCGCTTCTTGTGAACTCCACGAGTCCGCGAGCGATAGCCATCCTAGCGGCCTCAGCTTGTCCCATGACGCCTCCTCCGCGAACTTTGACGCGTATGTCGATCGCGTTTAGACGCTCGCCTGCGAGTGTTAATGGTTCGAAGATTCTCGCGCGGGCAAGCTCAGGCGAGAGGTTGCCTATGGGGAACTCGTTCATCGTTACGTTGCCGCGGCCTGTCTTGAAGACAGCCCGGGCTATTGCGGTCTTTCTCTTTCCTGTAACTAGAAGTATCTTCTTTCTCTCGCTCATGTCTTCCAAGGCCCTCCTATCTCGTTTGAGAGTTCACCAACTGTGATGTACGCGCACCGTAGTTTCGATGCTTCAGCACCAGGCACCTTCACCGTAGACTTGTCCCGGTACTCCTCAGGAACACCTATGTAAACACGGACCCGCCTCAACGCGTTGCGGCCCTTCGGCTTCTTCCGTGGCATCATTCCACGAATGACGCGGCGGACGTACGTGTCAGGCCTTCGAGGATGCGTCGGCGCTTTGAACTGAGCCGCAAGAGTCCTCGTCTTGAGTCTCCGCATTGCCTCCTCCACGATGTTGGCCTTGGTTCCGGAGATGACCGCGTTCTCCGCGTTGAAGACGATGACCTCATCTCCTTGCAGTGCATGCTTCGCTGCGAAGCTTGCGAGTCGTCCGAGTATCAGGTTGGAGGCGTCAATCATGACAGGTTGCTTCGACATTGGTTCTCTCACCTTAGAATCTTGATCTTACTTCCCTTCGGGTGATCGACAGCAAGCTTACCTAGGCTCATGCATGAGCCGCCCGCCTTCTGGATCTTAGCCCTTGCCGTCTGGGAGAAGTTGAAAGCCCCGATATGGATCGCATGGCTGATGGAACCGGTTGCAAGGACTTTGCCTGGAACCGCAACGATGTCTCCTTTCTTTGTGTTCCTTGCGATTCTGCTAACGTTGATTGCGACCCTTGCCCGTTTCGGCTTCCCAAGAAATTCTGCCACACGCAACCAGATCTGTGCCTTGTTCTTTCTACCTATCTTCTTCAGGCCGGCAATTGTCTCGTTCAGTTCAGGATTCGTAATCACCCTACGCATGATCATCTCACCTACTTCTTCTGCTCCGCTTCAACTAGAACCGTCATTGCTTCAGCTTTCTTGATGAGTATGCTTCCGGCCTCTCTGACGATTCTCTTCGGTGGGAGAGCTCCGGTTGACTCGATATTGAATAGGAAAGCCGTATCGTCACCCTTGATCTCTACTGGCGGACCCTTCTTCTGGTCCGAGGGGACGGCTTGCTCAACGCAAGCATTACACAAAATGCAGTCAAGCTCGTTCTTGATGAAGATCTTTCGAGTCGAGTCGGAAGCGAACACCCTCGTGGGACAGATCCTGATCACATCTTCTGGGTTTGAAAGGTTCTCAGCATGCAACGTGACCGTGGGCATGTACCTGTACGCAGCGACTGCGGCTGCCTGCCACTTCGCATGCTCGGATCCTCTGCCCAAGCGAGCGTAAGCCTCCAGCTTCACCTTCTGCCCAGGCGCCAGTTTCACGATCGGTATCCTATCCGATGTGGGAACGGTCTCGGTGGCCGCCTTCAGATCGCCTGAGTAGACTGTCATGGTTTGGTCGGTTGCTTCAGCTTCCAGTACGAAGGAGGCTGTGCATTTAGCACATCCTAGGTCACTCTTGCAGTCGCATTCCTCACGCGGAACATAAGCATCCAAATCGGTCTTCAACGGGACGAGACCGAGCCGATGCGCGAGAATCTCATCGTACATGACGGAGGTGTTCTCAAGGAAGATAACGTCCTCGATCGCCATCACGGGAACATCGGCGAGCATTCCCCGTCGGAGGGCGTTCGCGAATGCGGGAGTACTGTCGCGCAGGATGAACCTGATGAATTCCGCCTTTTCTTCGAGGATCTCAACCTCCATGACGCGCATGACCTTCTGTTCGATTATTCTTGGTTACTTCTGGTGGGTTTGCAGTCTAGGCTTTCTGGGCGCTTATAAACAATTACGCATTCCGAATCACGATCAAACGACAAATCACAAGAGAGTTCAGGTGTCTCGCAAGAAAGACTCGATGAAGATCTTCGTTGAAAGCTGATGCTGCGTTGCTTCCGCGAGCACGCTCTCTCTTCCAAACAGTTCCGTCAGAATCTGTTCCGACGATTTGCCTTCAGAATGAAGGCGGCGGATTTCGTCTCGCGTCTCCTCCAGATACACGCGAGTTCTCCTAATGACCTGTTGCGGTTCGGATACGATCTTTCCTAAGGAAGCGAACATGATCTTCGGCCTGAGTTCTTCGAACTTCCCGAGGTCAGAGATCAGCTGATGAACGTCCTCCTCAACTCTAGCCGTCTTCGGCCGCTCTCCAACCCATATGTCGCCAGAGAAGAGGATTCGACGCTCCTCCTCGAAGAGAGAGATATGATCTCTGCAATGTCCAGGAGTTTCGATGACGCGTAGACTGACGCCGCCCTCTTCGACAGCAGTTCCTATCGAGGTAGCAGTGGATGATTCAGGATATCCCCAGAGCTCAACTTGGAACGGATACAAGTCATACTTTCGGCTCATGAGAGGAATCGCTTCAGGGTGGGCCAGCGCGTTCAGCCCAAACTGTTTCGCGAGAAGCGCGTTTCCGCCCACATGGTCCTCATGATGATGAGTGTTAATTATCAAGGAGACTTGCTTGCCTTTCAGAAAGTCAGCGAGTTCCTTCTTCGAGAAGTCGCAACCAGTATCGATCAGGATTCCGCCAATCAGGTATGCGGCTACCCAGTAGAGGGCGGTTTCGCCGTCAATAGACCGCCCCATCTTGATTTCCGTGATGTCTCCGACTTGCGTTGCCTTGAGCATCCCGCGCCGCCCAACTTCAACCCCAGAAGGGCGCGGGTTCTCTTCGAAGAATCTTTCTCTCTAGATTCAGGCTCGACGAAAAGGTCGGCTGAGCCTCCGCTAAGAAGTGAACAATACACTGAGATTTGGCGGAGCTCGAACGACGGGTTCCGACCGTACAGGGCTGGAGTCTGAGCCTACGTCGCAGGTACTTCAGTGACTACCGGCTGTGACGCTGACGGGGAGCCAGTCAGGGATGCATTGCAGTGCGGACAGAATCTCTGTCGTAGACCATTCATCTTGATGTAATCGTGCAGGCTCTTCGTCATCTCCGTGAAACTGACGAGTGTCCCTCTAGGGTGCCCTGTTAACATTGAGAGGACATCATCGATCATGATGCTCTGCTCGGTCAACGCGTTTCTCTTGCTCATCCTATGTTTTCCTCTGAATACGATACGGGCGGCCCTGTTCATTTGAGAATTCAATACCTGAATACCGTCAACTACGAGCCTCCGGAACCACTCGATTAGACAGTTTTGACCCTATCCTAAGGGCGCATAGTAGGCGTGGGCACGCGGAAACTCACTGGCGCCGAAGCAGCTGAAGCGGACTATGTAACCTACTGGACATATCAGGCGCGTCGGCGCGGCTCAAACTTGCCAATGCGACTCGCGCGACCCCAAACTGAAATACGCAAGCTGACGCCTCACTCCGAAGATGATGATGGCTGAGGTGATCAAGCGCTACCTTGACGGGCACGGCGTAGACTACAAACTCCATGCTGCTAATGGGCCGACGATGACGGCGCAAGACGCCGCAACTCGACTGCATGCTCCGCTTGAAATCATTATCAAGAGCATCCTCTTCACCGACGAGAAACAAACGCCTATCCTCGCGATACTGACTGGGGACAAGAGAGCGGACAGAAAGAAACTCGCCTCTGTTGTGGGCGTGTCGAAAGTCAGGATAGCTACTCGGGAGGCTACGAAAGAGTTGGCTGGTTTCGAAGTTGGCGTGATGCCTCCCGTAGCTCACAAGAATAGGATCATGACTGTGATCGATCAGAAGGTCATGAGTTTCAGCAAGGTCTATGGGGGCTCGGGAACGGCGGAGGCTCTCATGGAGATCGATCCGCGCGACATCGCAAGACTCACCGATGCCAAAGTCGCTGACATATCCGAATGACCAAGATGGAATGAGATGGGGGAATCTGCAATGGGGGCGAAGATTTTCCAGGCCGACGCGTTCACAGACAAAGCATTTGCAGGCAACCCAGCAGCCGTATGCATCCTGACGGATCCGCGTGACGATGCATGGATGCAGAACCTGGCACGGGAGATGAACCTGTCCGAGACCGCCTTCCTACGCAAGCAAGAGGACGGTTACGGTTTGCGCTGGTTTACACCAGCTGTTGAGGTTGCGTTGTGTGGTCATGCAACACTCGCAAGCGCACACATCCTCTGGGAGACCGCAATGCTTGCTCCAAGAGAACAGGTAAGATTCCACACGCTGAGTGGGTTGTTGACCGCTGAGCGTAAAGGCGATTGGATTGAGCTCAACTTCCCGGCTACACCCGAGCAGCAAGCAACGCCTCCGCCTCGGCTCATGGAAGCGCTTGGTGTGACGCCGAGATATGTTGGCAAGAGCAAGTTCGATTATCTTGTGGAAGTGGATACGGAGGAGACTGTGCGGAACATGAAGCCAGATTTTGGCCTGCTGAGAGCGATGCGGGTTCGCGGAGTCATGGTCACAAGTCAAGCAACCATGGCTGGCTATGATTTTGTGTCACGGTTCTTCGCGCCGGGTTCAGGCATTGATGAGGACCCGGTCACGGGTTCTGCTCACTGCTGTCTCGGACCTTTCTGGAGCAAGCGACTGGGCAAGAATGAACTCATAGCCTACCAGGCTTCAAGACGCGGTGGGACCGTGCGGGTTCGCGTGGGTGGCGACCGTGTATATCTGAGCGGCCAAGCGGTGACGGTCTTCCGCGGCGAGTTAGCTGACCACTTATGACGACCAAGAGGAAGCGTTCCTAGTCTGAGGTAATGGCATATGATACTGGTTACTGGTGCTGCAGGGAAGACTGGACAAGCAGTCACCAAGGCCCTCGTCGCTGGAAGGCAGCCTGTGCGTGCTCTGGTTCGCCGTGACGAGCAGACACAGATTGTAAGATCCTTAGGAGCCAAAGAAGCGATCGTCGGCGATATGCGGGACGCAACGACACTCAAGCGGGCCACTCAAGGTGTCCATGCGGTCTATCACATCTGTCCAAACGTCAGCCCCGAAGAAATCCAGATCGGCAAAACAGCGATCGCTGCTGCCCGTGAGGCAGGAGTTGAGCGGTTCGTCTTTCACTCCGTCATGCATCCGCAGGCGGAGGCGATGACGCATCACTGGAACAAGTTGCGCGTGGAGGAGGCGCTGTTCGAGTCTGGCCTAGCGTACACGATCCTTCAACCGTCTTCGTATATGCAGAATGTGCTAGGCGGGTGGAAGGCGATTGTTGAACGTGGAGTGTACACTGTGCCGTATACAGTGGAGGCTCGCATGAGCATGGTTGACCTTGACGACGTTGCCCAGGCCGCGACCGCTGTCCTAACCGAGCCGGGTCATCTAGGCGCCACGTATGAGCTGACGGGCCCAGAAGCGCTAACACAGACACAGGTTGCCGAGATCCTAAGCAAACATCTGAAGCGCCCTGTGCGCGCTGAGCAGATAACGATCGAAGCATGGACTCTCCAAGCTCAAGCCTCAGGCATGGGGGAGTATCAGATCGAGACGCTCACGAAGATGTTTCACTACTACGATCGGAACGGTTTCTGGGGTAACCCGCACACGCTATCTCAACTGCTCGGCCGCACACCCACCAAATTCGACACATTCGTCGAACGAACCATCAGAGAAGGGTCGGACTGATCGTAGGCCAGCTCCCTCCGGCTGGAATCGGCCGCTCATTGTGATCCTGGCCCATTAGGAACGGCTTATAGGTACTGCGCTTGTCCAGCAGTGCGCGATCGACGTATGACGAAAGTCACCGTGACAAGAAAGAGGCAGACCACGATCCCGGCTGAACTCAAGGCAAAGCATCACATCGAAAAGGAGAGTCGTCTTGACGTCATCGATGCGGGCAACGGAATGATGTTCAGACCCAGAAGATCGTTCTTGGATCTTGCCGGTTCCGGCGCTGAGAGGGCGTCAGTTGCAGAGATGAAGCATTTGCTGGACAAGCTGAGGAAAGAAGATGCCTAAGGCAGTATGTGATACCCGTTTCTTCGTCGAACTACCCTAGGACTGACAAGGTCCAGATGGTCAAGCCCCGAAATAACGAGCATGTGCCCGGTAGACTAGTCTTCGCGACTCGAACATCGTTCACGGTGTTTGAGCGCTTCCTCTTAGATCCCCGGGCACCTATACGGTTGAACTCCACATTGGGGGCGGGTCCCCGCCGGAACATGCTTTGCTTCGATTTTTGTGGATCTCAGCTGTGCTTGATGCGTGTGCCGATGATTCCAGCTATGACCCCAAATACCGGAGGGACTATGCCTCCGCCGACAAGCAACATCATGATTGACAGGAGAACCAGGACCAAGCCGCCCATGTCGCGACCACGAAGCCGAAGATAATGGCAAGAACACCAGCCAGAAGGAAACTGGGAAGGACGGTCATGGCAGGCTCCCCTCCCAACAGCGTCAAGTTGGGCCAAGCTTGGATCATGATCCCGCTCGGAGCTGCGTTGCCCTGGAGGATTTCACCAGGTCCGTGAGATGCACCGCTAACTCCCGCAAAAACGCCGAGGACAGAAGCCACAGCTCTCGTGGCACTTCCCTTGAAAGCCCCGCGTATGATGATCGTCAGGACAGCGACGATTGCAATGATGACGCTGAACAACACCACAACGGGGGTCCAATCCGAGGTCATTCCTCAAGCCCCCATTCCAGTTTTTGATGCCGCTTGTGGGGCTTCCAGCGCCCGGGCGATGCCGTTGGCCCAGATCTCGATGTCTTTCCAGTCGCGGAAGTCCCCCTCGGGAAACATCGCACGGGCCGCCGGCAACTTTCGGGTCATCCGGTGAGCGAAACTTAGCTTGTTTGGGTCGAGTGTTCCGAAGAAGACTCTGTGGTCTCGTGGGTTGATGGCCTCCCTGAACTCGGCGATTTCCTTGGGCTCCGCAACGACAATCAGTTCTCGACCCTGCGCATCCTTGGTCTCGGTTCCTAGCGGTCCTGAACTGAAGAGCCAGACCGGCCGGCCTGCCAGGACGGCGCGGTTTCGCCGCACGAACTCCGTCGCCTCCTTCATCCAGTGCATCATATAGACGGCGCTGCCGACCACGAGGGCGTCGTAGTCTCCGGGATTGTGGACCGCGTCGACGGGTCGGGCCTCCACCTGCGTTCCCTGCTGCCGGAGCTTCTCAACGATGAACTCCGCGATGCCCTTCGTGGATCCGTATTTGCTAGCATAGACGACGATAGCGTTCATTTCCTACCGCCTCGCGACGAACTGGGACTGTTTGGGGACCAGATACAGTAAGAGTAGTGCTGGGACGAGGACTCCAGCCAGCGCGGTCCAGAAGATCGCGAAGATTGCCCAGAAGTCGAAGATGATGGTAGCTGCGCTCACAACGAGGGTACACCAGTATCCCCACTTGGAGAACAGGAGCAGGGCGGGGAGAGCGATTAGACCAGCAATTCCCAGGACCATGCTGAAGTAGTTGACGTAGGGGTAGGAGACGAGTAGTTGACGTAAGCCAAGGAGACGGATGAGGGACTGAAGAATCCCTAGCGCTGCTAGGAACACCAGGATTCGAGTCCGCCTTGTCAATTCGCTTCATCCTCCTCGGCCTTGCGTGTTCGCTTTGCAAGATCTTCCCTTGCCAGGTCCACCCTCAACACGCCGTTGTCGCCAGTCACTTCCAGAACGACGTCTTCCACGAACTCCGCGCGTTTCAGGGCTCCGAGCGTTCCCTCGATGAGCACGCCTTGAGCTCCGTTCGACAGCGTGACGTTCTTCACGTTGCCTCTTGACTTGAGTTCCACTGTGAAGGCAAGCTCGTCCTTTCCATCTTTCGTCTGCACCATTTCTGTTCATTCCTCAGGGCGAGAGATTGCTGACCGCGCCACATAATGCCTATTTGATGATGATGTGTAATCCTACACATCAGTGCGCAGAGTTTTCATTGGCGTGAGGGCTAGGGCTACTTGCCTATGTTTGATGCGAGCACGTAATCGGTGTTGAATCTTGCAGAACCAAGATGGGATGGAAAGGCTGTTCTTTGAGCTTGCGAGTGAAAGCAGGCTCGGCATACTGCGTGAGCTACACACAAAGAATCTTAGGATGCAGGAAATTGCCCGCCGACTGGACTTGACTGCAACTGAAGCTGTCAGACAGCTGAAACGCCTGACCGAAGCTTCACTGATTCAAAGACGGCCTGAAGGTTCGTACGCCATCACAGAATATGGCAAACTCGTGTTGCAGCTTTCCTCCTCTCTAGAATTTGTCTTCAAACATCAGGAGTACTTCTTGACGCATGACATCTGGCGGCTTCCCCACCAATTCGTGAACAGAATAGGCGAGCTATCACAGGCGAATCTGATGACGGACACAATGGAGGGTGTAAGCAAGGCTGAACAGATCCTTAGAGAAGCCGAGCAGTACGTGTGGGGATTAGGAGAAGGCCGTTTCACTGAGGCCATGAGCACAATAGCGAACGAACAAACCCGCAAAGGGATAGAATACAAGATTCTCTCTCCCCTTCCTCCTGGAAAACTACAGAACCTCGAGAATAGGACGCTCTCCGACATCCCAGCAGTGTTCGTCCTCACCGAAAAAGAGGCGGTCATATGCTTTCGCCTGATTGGAGGGCGGGCGGATTATGCTGGCTTTTTTGGGAAGGAGCCGATATTCCTCAGCTGGGTTAAGGACCTATTTCTCTATTACTGGGACAAAGGAAAGCGATAATCTCCAAGAACCAAGCGAAACCTTCCGTGAGCGATTTTTCTCAGTAACGTCGTCCCCAAGCACTTACCTCAATCCGACCCTTAGCCAATCCAGAGGTACAAGGTCCAAGAGTCCGACGAGCCTATTGTTCTGAAATAGCGTGAACCAGCCGATTAGGGTGCTAGGTGGCGGACCCGAGGCGACGAAGACGATGATCTGGATTGTGTATAACACTACTATGATCAGGGCAGCCGTTCCGCCAACCCTGTAGAGACCCTTCCAGCTCGAGTCTGCGGTTTCGGAAGGTTTCATGATGCACGCACCTCCCGATATTGCCCCGCTCGCTTGAACAAGATGCTCAGCAACGCACCTGTAACTATTAGCACTATCCAGTTTATCGTGAGGATAGTCACTTCAAATGCGACAATATCATACCTCAGCAGAGAAAGACCGACATGAGACCCGATCGCCAAGACAAAACTTGCGATGAAAAGCCATCGTATTGCACGCTCAAGCCTTCCTCCAGTGAAGACAGCGGCGGCGAAGAGGAGCGCTACGCTCATCATCAAATATCCTAGACCTTCAAGAGCAATGAAGATCCCGTGAGGATTATACTGCGTGAACAGAGCGAAACCCTCTGTCTCCCCGTTTAAGATACTGGGCACTACTACAGTCCACTGGATGAAGTAGTCCGTGGTGATCACGGTCGCATAGATCAACGCGAACGACAAACCGATCTGACTGAATATCTTCTTGTCATCGGCGGCGTAGTTGTGGATGCAAACCATTAGCACGACGAATGCCGGCGCCAACAGAAATCCCGGATATAGCCATACGTAATCGATGGGAATGAACGAGGCTACGCTGGTGTACGGATAGGAGATAATGTTCGCGGTCGGGGCGAAGGGTCCCGATCTCGCAGGGGTCAAGATACCGACTGCGAAGTGCGCCGCGGCGATTACCGCCGTCAGGACTGCCGACCAGAATCCAAGCCGATTCGCGCTGATCATGCCGGAATTCCCCGTCACAATTGCGGGGCCGGCATCCGTGCCGCTTGACGAGCCGCCCATGAAAAATAGGCCAGTGCCACCGAAGCTACCACGACCATGCCCTCTAGGACCGAATAGCCGAAAGATGCTACTTCCGGCTGCATTAGGTGGGCCTGGTCGGCGAGAACCTGCGAAATGTTGAGGATCGCCGCTAGGATGCCGAGTCCTCCCCCGACGCCTGGGCGCCTGTAAATCACTGGGATTGTTGTTATTTCAACGATCAATATGACAATGAAGAATGCCAGCCAGAAGATGGATACATTAAATTGGAGCCGGGTCTCAAAGCCTAGCGGCGGAGGAAATTCCAATACCGTAAGAACCAGAATCACAATGACGGCTCCAAGCACAGCCCTCTTTGCAGAGGAAAGCGAAATCATGCTGGAGTCGCCCCCACTCTAGCCGCGAGGTTGGTCCCGACCTGAAGACCGATCTGCTCGAACCTCTTCTCTTCTCCTTCTTTGAGCCTTGCACTGCCTTCCTCTTTCTTCACGCCGAAGACTGTTGCAGACTCACGCGGTGCGATGATCTGAAGGCCCAGATTCTTCAATTCCTTCTCGATGAACTTCGCTGCGCTGCCGGAGAGTGGTGCATTAAGCTTCGTGTCGAATGCGAAGCCACACTTTCCGGACAGATCGATGCTCTTGAGCTTTCCAAGGAACTCTTTCATCGGCTTGTACGCGGTAAATGCCTCGGTTGGAGCACCGACACAAATCAGATCGTACTGCTTCAACGACTCGACTGCCATGTCTTTTGCATTGACGCAGACAGTCTGGATACCAGTTTCTTTGAGTCCCGTTTCAAACGATCGTGCAATCTTTTCCGTGTTGCCGTATCGGGTGTCGAAGATTACGCACGCTCTCATCCCATGTCACTGCAATGAGTGAGAATCGAACACGGGATTTAAGCCCGGCGCATTATTCTCACCTGTGATAACCGAGGCCCTGCGCACAAGCACGCTAGGGAGAAATGCTGATGGGCCGGAAGGAACCCATGCTAGGCACACGTCGATTTATGGAAAACACAATGGCTCGTTGAAAGTGGCGGGCCCGCCGGGAATTGAACCTGCGACAACTCGGTTCAATAACGGCTCGTCAGAAGTACCAGCGGAGGCGCGTTCGCCGGTTCTATTTCTCGTTGAGAAGAATTTCAAGCGCTTGTCTGGTCGTCTTAGCCCTCGTTACCTTCACCAGCAATTCCTTGTCTCCTGTCACCATGATGTCACATTTCAGATCATGAAACGCTGCCAAAACATGCACATCCTTCTTATCCTGTAGTATCGACGAGTATTTGTGAAGTTTTTCCGGCGTCACGTTCTCATATACCGTCATGCATCTATTCACATACGTGATGAGGGAGACGATCTCTTCTTCTCCGAACCGAAATTCACCGGCCTGGAGAACTCGGGCGACTTCGTCAATGACGTAACGTGTGGTCACCAACCTACAAAGCCCGGTTCTTCCCAACCTGAGTAGGAGAGCCTCATTTCCTTCAAACACGAGGCCGCTCACAATCGTGTTGGCATCAACGAAGATTGTGAGCGGTTTCTTTCCAGAACTTTCCTCGTTCTCTCTCGACGATCTCATTGACACGTGCCCTTGTCAAACCCGTCTTCGAGAACTTCCTGCGCAGGATCCTTAGAGTCTCTTCGTCAGCCTCAAAAGGTCTAAGCAAAACCACATCCCCTACTTCATCGAGGACAACGAAAGATGACCCATGCAGGCCCAGCCTCTCTCTGATCTTCTTCGGTATCGTGACCTGGCCTGCAGAGGTTAGTTTGCTAACATAGCCCATGAGCGGTCAGAGACATCTAATGATTTCTTAGATATAAGCACGCTACCTATATGCCTCCCACATACCTCAAGGAAAGTGACGGCCCCGCCGGGAACTGATCCCGCACTATCACACGGGTTCATATCTTCGGACACGATATCCTCAGTGCTTCCATCACTTAGTCCATCGCGCCAGAATGTGAATCGGCAATTTGTGGAGAGTAGGATTGTCCGATAAAATGGACGTACGTCCGATAAACGGGACAAACGTTTTAAGCTCGAAAAACGTTGCTGTTCAATATGCCCGAGGTTCTGACACCGAGAGTACTAGCTGCACTGAAGACCATGCACCGTGACCTCCGGAGATGGTACTACACTAGAGAACTATCCAAACTATCAGAAGCGAGTAGGTCAACGATCTCGGGCGAGTTTCCCACGCTTGTGAAGCAGGGCATTTTGAAGCACAAGACGGAAGGTCGCGAGGTATTCTACATGCTTAACCTCGACAACCCGATGACACGCAAGCTGTGCGAACTCTTCGAAACAGAGAAACGCGAGAAGTACTATCAGCAGAACAAGCGATTGTCGTGGGCTCTTCAAGAATTCAGCAGAAGGGTGTTCGATTTCCTTCCGGAGATACAGTCCGTGATCCTATTTGGAAGCGCTGCGCGCACGCAACTAACCAAGACGAGCGACGTTGACTTGTTGGTGTTAGTGCCGAACCTCCGACAGGTATCTTTCAATGAATTGATGAAATCCGTTGACAAGCTCGCTGCGGACATCAGAGGCGTTTATGGCTACCCATTGTCAGCGGTCACGATGACAGTCAAGGATTTCGAAGCAGCGTTCCGCGAGAGGAAAAGGATAGCAGAGGATGTCGTTCGGGAGGGCATAGTTTTGTTTGGCGAGGAGAGATACTACACATTGCTCGGTAGGCTGATAGCATGAAAACGATAACAGCGCGTCGAGCTCCGAATTGGGAGGCTTGGCTCAAGAGTCCTGGAGTGTGCCAACAATCGCTCAGGTACTTCGAAAGGCATTCCCAGATAAAACGGCTGAATGCACGACAAGCTGAGGCTGATGTCCTAGGTCACATGAAAAAGGCACTCCATAACCTGAGCCTTGCGAACCAGATTTTCGACAGCAACCAGAAGAACCACCTCCAGGTCAGCTATTCAGGAGAGAATTACTACGACTGGGTCATCACGGTTAGTTACTACTCGATGTACCAAGCATGCTTGTCCGCGCTGGCGGCTGTCCGCAAGTCAGGCGAGAACCACTCAGCAACAGTCTGCGCTCTAGTCTTCCACTACGTGCACAAGAGGAAGCAGCTTAACGAACAGTACCTGCTTTCTCTCGACAAGATACAGGTGCTTGCAAACCAGGACGTGCAAAAGCTCGTTGAAAGAAGATTCCAGCGGGAGAAAGCGTCCTACGACACGGGCTACACCACACAGGTCGGGCTTGCGCAGACAGCTCTGACAGAGGCAAGAGAGTTCGTGCTAAAGGTGCGCGAGATTCTCGAAGACGCACTAGGAAAGGACTTCATGAAAGAAGTCTAGGCTTCGCCGAAGTGATCCCGCGTTATCGCCTAGGTTCATTTCCCCACTCAGCTCACTCGATTGAGGAGGCGGGTGAGGACTATTCCATAGACGATTGAGTCGGCAAAGATTTCGATCATGTGGAAGGGAACGATTTGAGGGGGCAACGTGTGTTCGCTCATCAATGGGACAAGTCCGCCCGGCACATACAGAATCAAGCCGACAATGGCTGCCATCGTCCATCGCTTCGCTCTGACCGTGCTGAAAACGCCCAGCATAATGATGACGTACAGGAAGCCTCGAAAGAGTTCAACAGGAATCATTACAGCAAATGATGGAATCTTAAGCCCCAGCGACGGATCCGAATAGTAGGGCATAACGAACGGACTAATCAACATGCCAAAGAAGAAGTATATTGAAAAGTAGGCGACTGAAGCTAACAGTATGCGCCAAAGCCACGAACTCCACCTTCGCTCACTGAAATAGGTTGACAACTCAGCGAGCAACGATTCCTCATGACTTTCGGGTAGAAAGAGCACCGCCGCCAACCCGCCCTCCACAAACGCCAAAAATAGAGCGAACACGACGGCGGCCGTAAGGATGGAAAGGTTCGCGAACATGGTAGTGAAGAAGACAGCCTCAACGTAGTTACTAAATCGCCCGACAACAAAAAGGATCAAGCTCATGAGAATGAAAAAACCAAACCGCCTAAGCCGCATCTTGCCAGACATCCACACAAGCAAAGCGCCAATCAACACTCCACCGGCCAAACTCGACGCAAGATCAAGCACAACGTGACTGCTAAGCAAGCCTATGTGCCAAACCTCAAGCAAGGCAAAGGCTAGGGCGAAAAGCAACACTCGAACACACAACGAAGATAGACGTCTCAAGTCAATTCATCCTATCATTTCAGCAGACAATCACATTTCGAAAGCCTGCCACTTCATATGAGCTGTTAGATATGGCGGGCGCGCCGAGAATCGGCCCGTTGACGGAGAATGATTAGGCACAGCCATGCCATGTGAACCAGCGCTAGGAGTCAGGGACACTCCCCGCTCCGGCAGGCACTATTGCAGTATTGCATCACTAACTCAGTAGTGATGCCTCCGGAAGGCGGTATGCCTGTGGCCATCAATACCATCCTTATTCTCAACTGCGACGGTAACCCGCACATTTGGGTTTCCGGAGTCTCCAAGAGAGTCTTGACACGGCTTGCTGGTGTTTAACACCCTTCCTTGAGTGTTTAACACCCAGACTCCTTCTCTCGCTCCCCATCTCACCGATTCTCGTCACCCGCACGTCGAGCGCTGTTCTCCCAACCGAAACAAGCATGAGCAAGAACTGCATCCGGGCCCACCTTGTTTGTGTCGGATCTCGTGGCGTACGGGGCCTCACATTCGTGTGGTCATATCTCGCGTGCTGGTTCGGCCTAACGTTCACATTCCTCTGGTTCCCTACCATAGTGAGTTATTGGCTGGCGTATCGGGTTGACGACTGTCAAGTTTGAGAAGTCCGTGGTCGACAGCATACTGAGCCACGCCCTCGACATGTATCCCAGAGAAGCTATTCTGCTCCTGCGCGGCAAGAAGGATAAAGACAAGATACTAATCGACACGATCGTGGTGCCTCCTCTCGCCACACATGGGCTTCGGTTCTCCGCGTTTCCAACCTACATGCTTCCGATGGACTTACGCATCATGGGCGTCTCGCATTCCCATCCTTCAGGAAATCCCAACCCTTCCATGCAAGATCTGAACCACATCTACGGAAGAATCATGGTGATCGCCGCGCACCCGTTCCAATCATACACTGACATCGCTGTCTTCGACAAAGACGGCAGAAGACTGCCTTGGCAACTCACATCTGATCCCCAGCCAAACCTACTCTGATTTTCGTGAGCTGTCGCATGATTCAGGCGGATATTTTCTAGGTAGACTTTGAAGAACCATCGGACCGCTTGAATTGTGAATTGTAAATTCAAGGCAACTGGAACGGACCCGGGGGCTGCGTATTTATCATGGTTTAAGGGGATGGGGCGCGTAGGCGCAATCATGAGTCCGATCATTGAGGTCAAGGACCTAACCAAGAGGTTCGGAAGCCTCGAAGCAGTGCATGGCATCAGTTTCGAGGTTGAGCAAGGTGAGGTTTTCGGGTTGCTTGGTCCAAACGGTGCTGGGAAGACTACAACGCTCTCAATGTTGTCCACGATTCTGACGATCAGCTCTGGCATGGCAATCGTTAACGGGTTTGATGTGGCAAAGCAGCCATCCCAGGTCCGGCGGTCCATAGGCATCGTCTTCCAGGAGCCAAGCATCGACGATAGGCTCACGGGCAGAGAGAACCTCGAGATGCACGCTGACTTGTATGCGGTTCCAGGGAGTGAAAAAGGGAAGCGCATCGACGAGCTCTTGAAACTTGTCGAACTCGAGGACAGAGCCGGATCTCTGATGAGAACCTACTCCGGGGGGATGAGACGTAGGCTCGAAATAGCGAGGGGACTGATCCACCATCCCAAAGTGTTGTTCCTTGACGAGCCGACCTTGGGTCTTGATCCCCAGACCAGGGAGCATATTTGGGATTACATAGTGAAACTGAGCAAGCGCGAAAACATCACGATGATGCTGACCACGCACTACATGGAGGAAGCTGACAAGCTATGTGATCGAATCGCCATCATAGATTACGGCAAGATAATCGCCCTCGACGAACCTGAGCAACTGAAGGGCGATCTCGAAGGAGACATCATCACGGTCAAGACTGAGATGGTCGAAGAGCTATCCCGCAAACTCAAGGAAACGAACTTGGTGAAGGACATGAAAGAGCAGAAGGGCGAGTTGAAGCTCATCGTGAAGGACGGGGAGAAACTCATTCCCAGAGTCATGGAGATCGCAGCGAGTTCAGGAATCCACGTCGAGTCGATGTCCATTCACGAGCCCACCCTCGAAGATGTGTTCTTGCACTACACTGGACATGAGATACGCGGAGAAGGCGGCGAGGAATACCACGGAATGGCACAGATCAAAAGGAGGAACATCAAATGAGTGAAGCCCGAGGGATCTACACCCTCTGGTTGCGGGAAGTCAAACGCTACACGAGGGAGAGGACGAGACTCATCAGCTCTTTCATCCAACCGCTTCTATGGCTGGTCATCTTTGGATCCGGGATGCAATTCTCCTCGTCAGGGTTTGGCCAACTCAGCTATCAAGAGTTCATCTTCCCTGGAATCGTGGCCCAGACGATGCTATTCACATCCATGTTCATGGGAATATCAGTAATCTGGGATAGGGAATTCGGCTTCCTCAAGGAGATCTTGGTATCACCAATCTCAAGAGCCTCAATCTTCATCGGGAAAATGGTCGGCGCAACCACCGACGCCGTAATACAGGGAAGCTTCGTTTTTATCCTCAGCTTCGTCGTCGGCATCTTCGTCGACATCCAAACGTACCTGACTTGTCTGCCGATAATGATCCTGATCACCTTTGGATTAGTGAGCGTTGGACTAACCATAGCCTCGCGCATGGAGAGCCTCGAAAGTTTCGGCGTGATCCAAACTTTCGTGAACCTGCCACTCTTCTTTCTCAGCGGCGCGCTGTTCCCGTTGACTCATGTCCCTGAATGGCTTAGGTGGGTAAGCATCGTGAATCCCGTCACCTATGGAGTTGATGCCTTGAGGATCGTGATCCTCAAGAGCGCTTGGACTCCACTCTTCCCATGGCAATATGACCTTCTCGCGCTTTGCGTATTCGATGCAGTCATGATCCTGCTTGGCACTAGGGTTTTCGGCCAGAGAAAGTGATCTCGTCAAGTTAGTCGAGGAACGAAACCGAGAATTCTCATAATCCCGTCAGGGCACTAGATCCGCGAAGATTTCGAGCACAACTGGAGTCGAGTCCTGCAAAGACTAGTTCCTAAGCTCAGTATCGTGAACGAGGTCACGACAACCGAGCTAGGCCAATTCGTAGATCTGGTAAGACTCGTCCATGCAGGACTGGAGACAGCAACGCATTTCACCTCCAATATCGAGTATTAACGGTTAGACGATAGTTCTTGCCCGAGGCATGACCCCTTTGGAGTCCTTGACTTCCCGTCTGCGAAGTCGAATCTCCAAGCTCACACGTGCAGAGAATTCGAACCTGAAATCATTGGTCAAGGCGCTGAGCCGGAGGTGGGCCGAGCATTTCGTTAGAAATCACATTCTCGCTATGGTAGCCTTGGTAGCGTACACTTGTCTGCAGTGGTATCTGTGGAGCAGTTTTGGCTTGAGCGGCAGGAATACTGTTGCAGGATTAGTTTTCGTGGGTTACTTCCTCTTCAGCCCGACGATCCCATTGCAGTACTGTGAGAAATATCCTGACCAGCTACTGAAGGCCGAGAGACTCTTTCTTCCTCTGTTCGGCGTGAGCCTTGTCCTTGATGTCGCGGCCATCTCATATTCCGCCCAGAACTCGCTCTGGTTCTATTCTCAGACGATTCTTGGGCCGGTGTGGTTCACAAGCTTCTTGACCTACATGTTGATCCTCAGGAACTATCTCCCGAGAGCACTTGCGCGAATTCATGTCTCTGAGCGTGTATTGATGGAATCTCGGAAAGTCACTCTTGATGCTGAGAGTCTTGTCAAAAGAGGACTCAGACTACTGACGGGTGGCTTGGGCCTCTATGATCGATATTTGGTGAGCTCGTACGGATTCAAGGTTCGTGACGTGGACCGGTTCTGTAAGCCACTACTAGTTCAGTCTCTATCGCAGAAAGGGACTGCGACTGCCCCAACAATCAAGTTGAATGACCTAACGATGTCGATGAAGCAAGGGCCTCTAGTGTTCCTGAAGACTGCGAAGACAATGATAGGGGAACCCGTTGACAAGGCAGAGGATTTCTACGCAGATATCGAAATACAGGCCGGCTACGTCAGGCTCCTCACGAAGTACCTTCCTGACGTTGTGACGGTGATTGCGACCACGGTTGGTGTCGCCGCAGCAATCTATCAATTAGTGTATCGATAGCGCCCTAAACAAGAGAGAATTCAATTGTGTGTGGGTAGGCTGGTGCGCGACGACGACATGCCATGACAGGCTACTGTAACGCGCTACGTATGGTGCGGTAGAGGTCTTTGGTCAATTTCTTTCTTCCGCTACCAGTGTTTTGGTAGACAATGGTCCTAATGGGCCTCACGTCGAAGGGTACGTCGTCCATAGTTTGAGTAATCTGGATGAACTTCTTCGGCAATGCGTGAGACAGCCCAGCCTCATAGAAAACATTCGGATTCCTTCCGGTCAGATCGGCAATAACGAGCTGGGCCCTGTTTATCGACTCCCATATGTCTTGAACTATTGGCTTCACGCCGAAAATCTCATCAGCGCGCTTGCATTTCAGCTTGGCGCGGCGAACAGTCGATCTGATAGTCTTGTAGATCTGCTTGAATGGCTTGCGTCGTGCATTCTGCTCGTCAAAAGGCATCAAGACAAAGCAGAGTTTTGGGTCAGGCTCAAACTCCCTTTTTCGGAACATATCATACTCGGATTTGACTTGCTTATCAAGCTCGGCTCTGAATTGGGCCCAGATTTGTTTTGACGTCTGTAGTGCTCGCCATTTGGTTTCCCTGGATTCTTTGAGCTTGAATAGAGTTGCTAGCGAAGTGTGTAGTTGCTGTAGAATGGAGGCTAGTGTTGCGTTCGCGGCAACGCTCTTCTTCAATGCTTTGAATGCGGACCTGTTCTTCCTGATCAGCATGACGTACCCTTCCCGGTAGCTCTTCCAAGAAAGTTCCTGTTTCCAGGTCTGCGCGGTTTCAACGCGCCTGGAAATCTTTTCGTATGTCTCCTCGAAATCTCTAGCTAGTTTGATGGTCTTGCTCCAACCCAATCTCTCGGGATCTCCTAACCTCGGTCTACTTCGTAGTTATCTTCCGAAGCAGCTTTTCGACTTCTTTTGGAATTGGCTTGCTGACTTTTCTCTTTGCCAAGAATTTGCGCCAAGTCTCCGATGAGCCGCCGTAGAACCAAGCTAGAATTCTCGCCGCCACTCTGAATTTGTTCTCTGAGTAGGCTAGGATCGTATCGACCTGCGTTGCGTGTTCGAGATAGATCTTCTCCGCATCTTTCCGTTTCGACATTCTTCACATCGCGTATGGGTATTGGCCGAGTATAACATATTGAACTATCGGTCGGAATCGGGGGATTGTGGTCGAATTCTAGGTTACGGTGAGGATTTCTTGGAGCGAGCGTCGTAATTTGAACCCTCATGGGAAGCGTGATTTTTTTTGTGTGTGTGTGTGGGTACCTTGGTGCGGACGCTCGAATTTGGACCGTCGTTCAGATTCTTTCTCAACGACGAGCGTTTCGGCTTGGTCATGCTGACAGAGTGCCGCATCTTGACTGTCAGGCTAGAGTTGGAGGATTTCTCTGGCTAGGATGAGTCTCTGTATTTCGCTGGTGCCTTCGACGATTTCGAGGATTTTTGCGTCGCGGTAGTAGCGTTCGAGCGGGTAGTCCTTCGTGGGCCCGTACCCGCCTAAGATCTGGATTGCGCGTCGTGTGGCTTCAACGGCGACTTCGCTTGCGCACACTTTCGCCATGGACGCTTCCTTGACGAAGTCTTGTTGCTGATCCCTAAGGTACGCGGCATGGTATGTCAGTAGTCGTGCCGAGTGGATCTGACGTAACATGTCCGCGAGCATCCACTGAATCGCTTGGAACTTCCCAATCAGTCGACCGAACGCCTTTCGCTGCTTAGCGTAGTTGACTGCGATGTCGAATGCGGCTTGGGCGAGTCCGACGCCGCCGGCGGCGACCCCTATCCTGGACTCGTTGAGTGTCATCATGGCGATCAGGAAGCCGTCGCCTTCCTTGGCCAGCACGTTCTCTTTCGGGACTCGGCAGTTCTCGAAGATGAGCTCGGCGGTGCCGGTTCCCCTCAGCCCCATGACTTCAATTTTCGATCCGACTCTGAAGGGCGACTTTCTCTTATCGACTAGGAAGGTGGTGACCTCTTCGCCGTCTTTTCCGGGTGTCTTTGCGAAGACGACCGCTAGATCAGCGACCTCGCCTTGTGTGATGAAGGTCTTCGTCCCATTCAGCACATACTCGTCGCCCTCCTTGACAGCCTTCGTCTCTATGGAGGCAGCGTCGGAGCCCGCAACGGGCTCGGTAAGACAGAAAGCGCCGATTCGTTTGCCAGTCGCCATGTCGCGTAGGTACGCCTCTTTCTGCTCCCCGCTTCCGAATTTGGCGATCGGCGCGGCCGTGACGGCGGCTTGAATGCCAATAATCCCCGAGGCGGACATGGAGACCTTCGCGATCTCCTCAGCAGCGATTGCGGAGGATAGGAGGTCCAGGCCGGTTCCTCCGTACTGTGTCGGCGTGAACATGCCGAAGAGTCCCTGCTTCGCCATCTTCTCGAAGAGATCCATCGGATACTTGTTCTCGCGGTCGATCCGGTCCGCGATAGGGGCGATCTCCTTCTCAGCGAACTCCTTCGCCATCCGACGTATCGACTCAGCCTCGGGTCTGAATTTGATTTCCCATGACTCGAGCATGTAGGGCCAGTGGAGCGCCTAGAGTCCTTAACACCTTTGGCAATCACGCCGCGCCGAGACGGCCACGTGCATAGAGGAAAACTAGGATAGAAAAAGGTGGGAAAGGTGGAAGGGACTCGCTCTATTCAGATCTGAGTCGTTGTCAGGTCGTGTTTGTGCTTGGGGCTGTCACGGTTATGGTCGTGTTGGCGACCGTACTAGTTGCGGTCTCTGTGAGGGTTACTGTTGCTGTCGATGGGGGCTCTGTTATGGTCTGCGTTACGGTCTCAGTCATTGTCTGATTGCTAGGTTCTGTGACGGTGGCGGTGCTCGTCTGCGTGACAGTCAAAGTCTGGTTCTGGAATTGTGTCACAGTCTCTGTGGCCGTGTTGCTCTGGGTTACTGTTACTGTGTTGTTTCCGTAGTGGTGACCGTGGTCATGCTCGTCGTCGCTCTCAGTCATGTTAGTGCTCGTGGTTGGCATCGTGACGATCGCTTGGCCCTTGAGGGAGAGGAAGTACAGTGAGGAGAGTTTGCTTTCCTTCGCGTCGAAGGTTACATTGTCGCCTTGGGTGCTGCCGTGTAGTTTGACTTCCAGCTTCTTGCCTGCGTCGCTTGTCTTGGCGTTGATCTCGATCGTGCCTTTCTTGTTGACTTCTCCGCTACCGCTCGTTATGGTGTAGTTTGCTATTCCGATTTGTAGGCTGCCGGCAAGGTCGTTTAGTTCGAGTCCTCCGTTGCCCTTGGCTGCGACTGAACCGTACAGTGTCAGCGCCGCGCTGGAGAAGGTGCTGCTGGCTTTGCCTTTCTGGTTCTGGAATGCTTTGCCGTCCGCTTTGATAGAGACGACCGCGGAGCCGTTCTGCGATTTCTCGAGCGTCATTGTTGGGTAGAGTGCTAGGACCGATGCTGTCAAGAGCACAAGAGCAAGTCCGTATTGTCGTTTCTGTGTCGTCATGGCTTCCACTTTTCTGATGTCTATTTGGCATGGGCGTAGGGTATATTAGCGTTCCGTCACTAGGACATCAATGTACCATCATGGGTGAAGGCAATGCGGCACCTCTTTCAGGAAAACAGGCGCCGCTTTCACGCTTACAGGCGCCTCATTCAGGCACATGGCCGCCATCAGGAACGACGAGCATGACCAACGCAGGCCTTCGAAGCCTCGCCAACAATGCGAGAGAACGTGGATGGAATACGCCATGACAAGGGTGGCGTCCGCCCAGAAGAGGGTGTCAGCCACCCTGTACCGGCGCGGACGGATTATGCCTAATATGGGCCGTTAGGCACTCGGTCGTCCCCGAGGAGCCGACAACGCGAATGGTGCCCTCGATGCGAGATACTGATTCTGTCGCGTCGGAGGCTGAGGCGATCATCCGCAAGGGCGACCCAGAGAAAGCATGCAACATTCTTGACCCGCTGGCACTCGGACGCACGAAGTTCCCAATCCTGGACCGAATGGGAATGAGGCTCGGACAGGCAAGCCTGGAAGAAGTTGCTTTGCTAGGCGGGCTCGATCGGATGATCTCCCGCGGGTCGGTAGGATACTATGTCATTGTGGGCTCGGCGCTCGCGCAACGACTCGGGTCGAACATGACCACATGCCTAGAGAAGACAGCCAAGTACATCGTGATCGGAGAGAATTGGGCAAAGTGCGATTCCATCGCCGAACGAGTGTGGGGCCAAGCTCTCGTCTGTGATTTCCCTCAAGCCTACAAGTACCTGATCAGGATGAGGGATCATAAGAATCGGTGGATTCGTCGCGCAGTTGGCGTGGCGGTTCACTATTTCGCAAAGAGGAGACCCACCGCAACAGCGGAACTGAGGATGCTTCTCGTGTTGCTCGCTCCCGAGCTTGGCGAACGAGAGTATGACGCGATCAAAGGCGTCGGTTGGGGGTTCAAGACCATCGGGAAGTATCAGCCACAACTTCTAACGAAGTTCCTAGAGAATCACGTGAAGCGGGTGCATCCGACGAAGCTGATGCTCAAGAAAGCCACAACATACCTTCCAGCTCGCACAAAGCAACGACTGGTCAACTTGATGGAGAAGCATAGCTAACTTAATCAGCACCTCCCGTGTATGCAAATATACACACTCACGATTAGAGGGAGAAGAACATGCAAACACTTGTCCGCGGGGATAGGCACAGCCCGAGACTAGACACTCAGTTGATGGTCGAGAAATGCGTCCGTGAAAAAGGTCCTTTCTCCTCTAGGCGTGCCCTGATGCGGGCCCTGCCACGTAAGGTGGAGTATCCGACACTCGTTACCATCCTAAACTATTTGGAGGCATCAGACAAGATACTCATCAACGGGGACTCGATTACTTGGGTGTTCACGGACAACCCGAAGCTCCTTCGACTCCTCAGAGGAAGCCCCGTCTTGAGATCCGGGGACACCCCAAGTTCGCGGCGTACCTAGAACAGCTGAGAAGTTCAAGCCGCAACGAGGACCGGGAGCTGCTCCAGCGAATCGAAGAAGCAGAGTCTCTCATTCAGGAAAACCCGAAGGCTGGCGAAGCTATTCCGCGCGATCGTTGGCCTAGGGAATACCGCAGAGAATATCCTGACCTACCTAACCTACACCGCTACAGGCTCGACGACACGCATAGAATGACGTATTCGATCATGAAGACTCCTGACTTGCCGGTTTTCGTGTGGATTATCGAGGTGATGGATCATGACAGATACAACCGATTCTTCGGCTACAAGAGAAGACGATAGGCTACTGCAAGCACACGGATACGGGGTCAAGTTCGTCCCCTACGAGCCGAAACGAGTCCTCAATGTTCACAAGCATGTCGACGGCGGCTGGTTCTGGACGAAGTATGGTGCTCACCCGTATATTGGCTGTCAGGAAGGATGCGTCTATTGCTACTGGCGTGACGAGAAGTACAACATGCTCGCCCGTGATCCAGCCGCGCGCCACCTTTCTGATCCGTTCTCTCAGTACATCAAGGTCAAGACGAACGCGCCCGAGCTGTTGCGAAAGGAACTCTCACGGGCTCAGAAGGACGTGATCATGGTAGGCGACTACCAGCCCGCTGAGGGAAAGTACGGCCTCTCTCGTGAAATGCTCAAGGTTTGCGCACAGCTGGGCTTCCCGACCATGGTTCTGGAGAAGTCTCCACTCGTCTTGAAGGATCTCGACGTGATCTCGGAGATCAATGAGCGCACTTGGGCGTGCGTGATGTTCAGCATAGTTCGCGCCGACTCAGAAGGATATGGCGAGATTTTCGAGCCCTGCGCTCCGAGGATCGAGGGGCGATTCCAAGCCATGCGAAAGATCGCGGACGCGGGAATACTGACTGGGACTGCGTTCATGCCTATCCTGCCCTACATTTGTGATGATGACTCAAACCTTGAGGCGGTCGTGAGAAAAACCGCGGAGTTCGGCGGGAAATTCGTGTTGGCCGCCGGGCTCACGATGAGCGGCGCACAGGCAACCTACTTCGCTGAGGCACTGAAGAAACATGATCCCACACTTGTCGAGAGGTACAACACACTCTACAAAGGCGCATACAGCCCCCTCGACACGAAGTACTCTGGCAGGATCGGACTCAAGGTGAGAGAGCTCTGCACCAAGTACGGCATCAGCGACAGGATGCCACGGTATATTCCCGATGGTCCGTTGGCTACGAACAAGCGTGTTGCGGAAGAGATCTTCACCAAATGCTATCTATTGGAGCTGGAGTCTGCGCCGTCTTTCAAGATCTGGGCGTATAGACGAGCAGGATGGACCGTTGACGAACTCGACCAAGACATCCTGGCAATCTACAAGAAACACGGACTGAATGGGCTGAAGGCGCTTCCGAACATAGGCCCGAGCATAGCTGCCTTCATTGCAGAGAAACTCAACAGGGCTTGAAGCGCTCACCTTCAAGCTTCCGAGACCGGTTTAGCGCGTGTTTTCTCCGTGAGTACGAGCCCTTCATCTCGGCGTCCTCAGTCATCCTGCTCGTGCGCCACTAGACACACGGTTCTCGGGCACTGCGAGTACGGGTTTGATTCCGTCCGCGTATCCGATGTCGAACAGCATGCCTTCTGAGACTTGGCCCATCATCCTTTTCGGTTCGAGGTTAACAACGAACAACGCCTGTTTGCCTTCGATCTCTTTCGGATTCTCACGCTCTTGCTTCATCCCAACCAGTATGCTTCTCTTGTGATCGCCGAAATCAACGGTCAGCTTCACCAGTTTCTCGGATCCTTCCACGTCTTCGACAAGCTCGATTGTTCCAACACGGATGTCGATCTTGTCGAGTACGTCAGGGGAAATTGTGGGTTTTATTGGCGCCACCTTGAATGCCGTCATGGTCATGACAACAGTCCTCGCGTTGATCTGTGGTCTTCACCACGATAAATCGACCGGTCGGCTTTCAAGCCTCTCATCAAAGCACGTAGCGAGGCGCGTAGTTCACGCTTATACGGCGCGTTCGTCTATCCTACGTAGGAACGGTTCATGCCTCGCAAGTTGCCGAAGTCATACATCGTGAAGCTGAATGAAGAGCAAGTACGCGTCTCAACTATGAAGAAGAAGAGCGAGGAGAGACAGCAGAGTCGAGCTGAGCAAGGCCTCTCAAGCGTAACCATGCTGAGGTCCTTCGAGGGTAACTGCAGCGCATGCGGTCAGCGGACATTGTTCGCTGTTGACAGCCTAGGTTACTGCAAGTGCAACAAGTGCGGTTCCCAAGCAAACTTCAGGCTCGGCGTGGCCTAGGAACACTAGCGGCCGACTTCTCTGATGAACAGGCGTAGGAATTCCTGCAGTCGCTTAGTTGGAACCATTGCTCCAGCAGCAATCTTGTGTCCGCCGCCTTCGCCGCCAAGTCTGCGAGAGAGCGTAGACAACAGTCTCCCAAGATGCCGGTCGCATTCATCGGTGCTTCGAACAGATATCCGAGTATGTGCAGGTGTTCTGGCTGTGTGGTACACGAGGCTCGCAATGACATTCGGGACACCCAACAGCAGCTCAGCTGTGGTTCCGAGCGATAGGTGGCCTCCACTGGCGATCGCTATCCGCCTTCTCACTTCTGCCCGGCGAAACAGCTGCCGCTGAATCCTCAACATGCTCGTGGCTTGTTCATTGGCGAGGCGACGAACTGGAACGATTTCGTGAGGCAATTTGAGCGTTGCTAGTTCGCGGACAGTCGTCTCTCTCAATGCGGTTGTACACGCCTTAGAGGAAAGGGCGAGCGCAAGCAGGTGGCCTTCGTAAGCGTCGAGGTTCCAGCTCGTCTTCAACATGACCTGGCGGGTAAGGCGACCAGAGACGGGTGGATCGGTCACGGCTCCGTACGCGGCCAAATTGACTGCACCCTCAGGAAGTTGACTCCTGAACACGTCCCATGCCAGCACACTCGTACAATTGTCCAGCGAATGACGAACGATCACTCCTGCTTTCCGAAGTGCTCTCTTCGATTCGGCGGAGAGCAGATGATGATCCAAGTACAGTACGTGTTGAGCAATCTCTGGGAGACCGCTGATCAGTTCCATCTTCTCACTGAGGCCAAGATCACCTAAAACGAGCCAATCTAGACTGCGCGGCGCCTCTGCCAGAACTCGCTCAAGATCCTCATAACCGGTCAGGCCGAAAGAACAGTGTGTAGCACAGCGGACAAGGGCGGCGCTGGAAAGTCCGTCAGGATCGTCCTTGTGGGATATACAGTGGACTTTCGAGCCGGAAGGAATACGAACGCGTTTTCTCTGTGTTGCAGAGGTCGTCATCGAGGAAGATCCATCCTTAGGGGTGCCCTGGCTTCTTCGAACTTTCCGAAACGTTTCCTCGTCCTCATAAGGGCTCTCATTCGGAATCCTTTGCCGCTCCGTCAACCGTTTGATTTACCTATGGCGAGCCTGACATCGCACCCGAGTCCAAGGTCGGCGAGCGGACATTGATACAGTGCGAGTCACTGACTAAGAGGTTTGGAGAATTCACAGCTGTCGACCACGTCAGCTTCGAAGTCGGTAACGGAGAAGTTTTCGGTCTTCTAGGCCCGAATGGCGCTGGCAAAACAACCACGATGCGACTGCTCAGCACTCTACTGAAACCGACTAGCGGAACAGCCACAGTTGCAGGCCATGATCTGTTGCGGGAGCCCCAGAAGGTACGTGCCTCCATCGGTGTCTTGCCCGAGGACACGGGACTCTACGATCGCCTCACACCAAGAGAACACCTGCTCTACTATGGAAGACTGCACAGAATGCCTGAAGATGTGCTGAGGAAGCGAGGCGACGAGCTGCTCGATATCATGGAATTGAGGGATAGAGCGAACACGAAGGTTGGGGATTTCTCGAAAGGCATGAAACAGAAAGTCGCGCTCCTTCGAGCGTTTATTCATGATCCGCCGGTTCTGCTGCTCGACGAGCCCACAGCAGGATTGGACGTGATGAGCGCCCGGTCCATACAAGGCTTCGTGGAGCGATTCCGAAAAGAAGGAAAAGCCATCATGATCTCAACGCATAACATGACGGAAGCCCAGAAACTCTGCGACAGAGTAGCGATCATCGATCACGCAAGAATCGTCGCGGCTGGAACAGTTGCTGAGCTTCAGAAGAGGACGTCCCAGAAGGATCTGGAGAGCATCTTCGTACAGTTGGTGACTGAGTGAGGGACGGGCAATGAACTTGGGGAGAATCATTACAATAGCCGGGAAAGAACTCAAGGACGCACTAAGGGACCGGCGCACAATCCTTGCCATGATAGTGATTCCCATCATAGTCTTGCCCGTGCTGATGTTCATGCCAGCGTTCCTGGCGAGTCCGGAAAGAAATCCAGTGAGAATAGCGGTAATTCAGGGTGACAACACGTCCGACGATTTCCTAGCCGCCCTCGCCTCAGATCAGATACACATAGTGAGAATCGGGAGCGAGGAGAACATGACGAAGCTGATCCAGAACGGGGACTATGAGCTCGGGATGGCGCTTCCGCAGAATTTTTCTCGAATACTCGAGGGACCAGCACAGCGAGCAACGATAACGGTCTTTGTTGATCAGAGTAGTACACGAGGCACAATTGCACTGGCCCTTGTGCAAGACGCGATCACGAAATACGCCGACAAGATCGTCTCGGATAGATTGGCGAAGACTGGGTTGCCTCCCGAGGCTTTGACACCGATAGAGACTGACCTCCACAGCGTCACAGTAACAGGGACTGGAGCCCTGTTCCTCGCAATTCTACTGCCGTTGTTTCTCGGAATCTACGCTGTGACGGGAGCCATGTATTTCGTCATGGATACGACCGCGGGAGAGAAGGAACGCAAGACTCTGGAAGCGCTGTTGACAATGCCGGCGACACGCACAGAAATCGTGATAGGCAAATTCCTGATCGCTGTCCTGATCGCGCTTCTCTCATCCGTGCTTGCAATCGTCGGGATGACTGCGGGAATTGTCGTTTTCTCCGGAGCGATCGGCGAATCCTCAGCACTAGGCCTCTCCATCTCAGTGACCAATCTGCTTCTGATCGGCCTAGCAACGCTCGTTCTTGCCATGACTAGTGCATCGCTTGAGATGGTGATCTCCATCTTTGCACGAAGCTTCAAGGAGGCACAGAACTTCCTATCCCCACTCTCGATAGTTGTCGTCGTTCCCGCGATAGCCATGCAGTACATGAGCGAACAGACACTGCGACTATTCGCAGTCGCACCGATATTCAACGCCATGATAATCATCAGAGATGCACTCCTCAACAGAGCCTCAGCGACGAGTGTGACACTGGAATTCCTGTCCGCCTTCGTCTACATGGTCATCGCATTGGCGGTCGCGATCAAGATATTCAACAGCGAAAAAGCAATGGTACGCTACTGACATTGGACCTCGAGGGTTCAGAACTCAGCTTCGACACCAAACTTCTGGTTCAACGCGTGAGTTGTCTTGCCTGATTCTCAACTGGTGAGAGCAGAGTCTGAAGAAGTGGCGTATGCCTTGCGTCTCAGCTCAGAGTGCCTATCAGATTCGTGGGCTTTTCAATCGACCTGGAGAACTCCTCCAAGTTCGAATGACGACAAGTGCACAACAGGACTGTGGCCGGACCTGCGGATTTCCTCACATCAACCTCTGCTCGAAGTCTCAGCGTGAACCGCAGATCGGAATCCTCAGCAATCGTCTGGGCTTCATGCAAGATGCCTTGAGATCCGACCGGAATAATGTCATGTGCAAAAGGGAGATCAAGAAGTCTGACAACGTCTCTTGTGTCTGCGATTCTTCGCTCTTTCTCACCTAGGATCACTTCGTCTCGGACAGCTGGGAGACCTATTGCGACTACGGCGTCTCCAGGCTTCGACCGACCTATCCTTAACGACCTAGGAGTGACGATGCCCACGACCGTTATTCCGACCCCAGTTTGGTTGACGAGCACATTCTTCTCAGTGCTCCCTGTAATGACGATCCTGCGGTCGAGACGGGCATATCTTACCTCGGCGCGTATTCCCTTGATGATCTGGATGCCTGTAGGCTCAGGCTCAACGGCGAGAGTGTTCACAATACAGATGGGGTAGGCGCCCACCGACAGCGCCTCCATGAGAGCTACTCTCGCTGTGAATCTACCCACCATGCGACTGTCCACCTTGACCTTGTCGAGACGCTTCGGTCCTATGCCTCCCGCAGAATCACAGCTCACAACAACGATCCGTTCCCTGTCAATTCTGAAGAGGCGGACGTCTCGGGCTGTCTTCACGACGTTAGGTCTGGACGACGTTCCTCTCAAAGGCGGAGTCTTCCTCTCACGCCGACGTAAGCAAGCGCGGCAACCGAGGCATTCAACACGGCTGCGAGGAGTAGGAAGGGAAGGAAGCTCAATGCCGCCGCCCAGCCCAGTACTGGAACCACAACAACCACCAAGCTGGTGTTGATCGCCACCCCCGTGAGAACGGCGACGAAGTTTGCTCGACGACTAAGATGATTGATGAAGCCCATGGCTGCTCCGGCCGCAGCCATCCCTAATGCGATGGGGAGATGCAGTATGCCGAGTGGGAAACCATTGATGATCGATGTTACGATGTGTCCGATTCCGCTGACCAAGGCGCCATCTGCGGCTCCGAAATAGAGGGCGGCGAAGAATCCCGGGGAAGAATCGAAGGCCACTGTCTGGATAGGACTCGGAGGGTGAATGAAAGAACCGACGACCGATAATGCTGAGAACACTGAGATACGAGCAAGTCGATATGTCCTCGGCGCTCCTGTGAGTAATGACTTCTCGCGTGCGCGCGCGCCTCTAGCCTTCGCGAAGCGCTCTCTCGCCTCCTCCAATTCCCAAGGAGTATTCACGTTAACAGCATGCTCCTCCAAGTCTGTAACAAGTACGGCTTGGTCCAGCTCGGGCTCACCTATTCTTCTCCCATCAATGACGTTCAGGCCGATCGGTACCAGTCTTCTCCCATCGATCTCGAAGACATATTCTGGTTTTGAGCCGATTTTCCTGTAGACATCCGCTGGGGCCATGACCGCCAGGGACGGCTTGCCGGAGGACCTGTACTCCTCAACCGCACGATCCACAATCTCAGCCGTGATGAACGGTATGTCCGCAGCTATGGTTAGGACATCACGGAGGTTCAGTGTCTTGATCGCACATTGCATGTCGGATATGTAGCCCTCTCCAGGCGTCAACACGATTTCGATACGAAGCTCCCTCGCCTTGCGAGCAGTTTGGGGAGTGTTTCCGCTCACGGCTACAACGATTCGATCCACCATTTTCGACCGCTTCAAGCCCCCCACGACGTGCTCAATCATCGGTCTACCGCCGACTTTGAGCAACGGCTTCTCCGTCGCAGATTTCATTCGGGCACCTTTGCCGCCAGCCATGATCAGCGCGGTCACGGGCATTTTGGGATCACCAGGATGACAAGTAGTGAAGCAAGCCGGACTAGCTCGTTTGTTGCACCCATTACGTCGCCGGTCAGTCCTCCGAACTCCTTTTTTGATATCAGTAGCATCGCTGCTGCCACTAGTAGTCCTGCAAGCATGACGGCTATGCCAGTGACTTGCAGAGCCACCAGCGAAATCGCGAGAGTCAGGAAGAAAGCAATGCCTAGCCGCATCGACCGCCATTTCCCGCGCATGGCCTGAAGAAATGGTGTGTTGAGTCCCTCATGCGCGGAACTACCCGTCCAAGCTTGGAACACCATGGCGAATTTGGATGATGCTTCCGATAGAATTAGGCTCGGGATGATTATACTGCGATCGAGAGCAGCCATACCGAAGGCGGTTGTAGACAAGACCACCAGTCCGAGGCACAGCCCACCTGCTCCGGTCTGGTGGTCACGCATCACGCGCATCTTCTCTTCCGGCGATCCGAGAACCATAATTGCGTCTCCAAAATCGAGTAAACCGTCAGCATGGTGCGCGCCGGTAAGCAGCAGAATGAATCCTAATCCAAGCATTCCGGCTATCAGAGGAGGCAGAATGGCTCGGAGACCCCACACGAGCACTCCTGCTGCAAGACCAATCAATCCTCCAATGATCGGAAAGGAGGGCATGTATTCGGCAGCTTGGATGATCCCGTTCTCATCCATTCCGACCGGAATAATCGTAAGGAATGCTAGGGCGTTCTTGAAGCCGCTGAGTATGCTCAATCAAGTCATCCCGTGCTCTGCCGTAGAGCTTGGGAGTACATGTTTGATGAGCAACCAGCAACTAGGCCTCCAATGGCATCGTTGGTGATCGGCCCCAACTTGCTTAAGATTCCAGGCTTCTTCTGATCGAACCTCACGAACTCGAAGACGCCCCTGGCACCTGCGATGTAGTTTGCTATCGTCATTCCCAGAAGTTCATCGGCCACCAATCCCGGACGACCCGAGAACCTCTCGCGTGTCAGTCCCGGAATAAGTCCCACCTTCGCATCTTCCTCGGCTCGATAGCACGCAACGACCAAACAGGAGACGTTCACGTCGGACAAGGCGTCGTGGAACTCTCCAGTGATTATCCGCTTTGCCTCCTCTGTGCTTGCTACTCCTGGGTGAGGAACAAAGAGCTCCATCGCTGTCTCAACCAAGTCGTTGAGCACTATTCCCTTCCCCTCAAGGTATCGGAGAAGCGGGGGTTTCTCGGCCCGCTGGGACGATTTAGCCTGTTGCAGTTTACTCACCGCGAACGTTATCTGGATGGATTATCCATCCAATATAACACTAGCGGAGGCAGCGTCTGATGCCTAATTCTCGGGAGGCCTGCATGGTGTCGGCCCTAGTGGCTGTCGGTTCCGTGACCAGGATCGCACTCGGACAACTCGCTCTGGGAGTTCCAACCCCTCTGTATGGGGTCATGATCAAAGTTGGCTTGACGGAGACCTTGGCCTTCGTCAGTGGTTTCGTCTTCGGACCTGCAGCAGGTTTCCTATGCGGCGCTATGATCATAGTAACTTCGGACCTTTTCATGATTCCCGGGCCTTGGACGCCATTCATCGCAGCAATAGTTGGCATCTTCGGCTTGGGCGGGGCGGCGATTCGACGCTTTCGTCAGGAACCGAGCCTCCTGACGTTAGGTGCTTTCGCGGTGCTGTTCACTGTTCTGAGCGAACTTCTTCAGAATGCTTGGTTTGCATTATTCTTCAACTTACCCGTTGTGGCCACGTTGGTGATGGGTATTCCGAGCACATTAGCTGCCATTGCGAACAACACTATTCTGTTGACCTCGGTGGGGGCAAAGGTCATCAGATTGATTGAGGACACTAAACCTAGGTCGTCGAGTACCTCGGGCGCGTGAGAGATCCTTGAAGACTTTGAAGATGCTCAAGGAGTTGGCTATGGAGAAAGCGGCCGGGCCCACGCCTTCTTTTACGCAACTCGACTTGGCGAGAGCCATAGAAATCATCGGCTCGGAACACATCGGCAGGAACAAGCTATCTGCAAGACTTGGTCTGGGCGAAGGGACTACCCGTACCCTAATTGATCGCCTTTTGGATGCCCGGCTAATCAAGATCTCAAAGCTGGGATGCGAGCTAACGGGAAGCGGACACTCCATCCTGAATGAACTGAACGCCAAGCTTGGCACGAAGAAGAAAGTCGCGCGGAGCTCAGTAACGGTGGGCAACTACAACTTCGGAATCCTTGTGAAAGGCGCCGCGAACAGAATCAAGAGCGGGATCGAACAGAGGGATGCCGCGGTGAGAGTTGGGGCAAATGGAGCCGTAACGTTCGTGGTCAAGCACGGAGAACTCATTATGCCTCCTCCAGCTGGATCAGTAACCAAAGGACGGGAGAATGTTGCAAGGGCAATCAAGGAGGCATTTGAACCGCATGAGGATGACGTCATCATCATTGCAGGGGGAGATAGCGAGCAATATGCTGAGGAAGGCGCGATGGCGGCCGCGTGGGTCATTATCGGATAGTGGAGTGAATCGTCTCGCCGTCGTGTTTTCTCTCTGTGTCGACGAGTATGCACGAAGGATGCCGCACGCGAGGCTTCACTGATTCCATGACTTTCCCGAGGCGGGGTACCTCGTCGCAATCCTTCCCATTGCTCAGAAAGGACGCGTAGTAAGCGTTGACATTACGAGTCAAGCGTCTTTTCTACTAGTCGAAAGTTGTCCGAGAGAATGTACATTGTCATGTTCTCTGCGTGTCTCGAAAATGAAGCAATCTTGATGCTCTTCCTGAATCTCGGCCCATCCAAGACCCATGTATGATATTCTCCCTGTTCTCCGCAGATATCAAGCCCAGTTCGCTTACTCAATTCACAGAGACGTTCCAGTGAATCATGGGAGAGCTCCAGTCCAAGCCATTCCTCCGTGAACCAAGGCCTCTTGACGCAAGAGAAGACTACCTTGAATCCGAGCGACAGCAGCTTATTCAGAAGTTCAAGTCTGTCTCGGTGCCACAAGGGGCTAAGCACATCAACGCCGCAGCGCTCGCAGCGATCCGCCATCCAATTCGACTCGTGGCCAGCAACCTCGCTAATATCGCCTGTTACCAGCGCATCTATTCCACTTTCCTTCTTGAGGGAGGAGATTGCATTTTCGTAGCCTCGCTCGAATGGCTCCTCAACATCGATTACGTAATGCGGAAGAGCCAAAGCCTGTGCCTGCAGTCTCATTAAGGCGAGAGGGTGGGCGAGAAACCTCTCTTGATGCGGAGCGAAGGTGACAAGACACTTGACCTCACAACCTGTAGCTTCTGCTTCATAGAGAGCTAGAGAAGAATCCTTTCCGCCCGTCCACGAAACAGCTACGTGGGACATATCGCTCGAAATCAGTCGCGAGAATTTTAGGGTATCGAAGAGTTCAGCGAGGCACAAGGTTCACCCTTGAACCACTGCTCTCTTGCTAGACTCGTAGTGACATGAACTTGGTCTTGTACGTGGAAGATCCAAGAAGCATTAGCCCGTTGCCCTCCCGAACGCTGCGGAGGTCTTTTCTGCAACTAGACGAGCCCATTCTTGCCATACGAGGCTCATGCAGCAGACGCTATGAGCGTGCGAGGAAGGAGAATCGAGACAAGATGGTTGGTGACGTGTACGAGCAACTTGCGGATGCCTTAGATAAGCTTCCGAACGGCTTTCCCCGAACAGAATCCAGAGTCGAGATCGCAATTCTGAGGAAGATCTTCTCGTCCGAGGAGGCGTCTCTCGCGTGCCAACTGAGTGGCCACAGGGAACCTTTGGACGCGATAGCTGAACGCCTCGGACTTCCCATCGAAGAGGCAGGAACAAAGCTTGGGAGGATGGCTCAGAGAGGCCTGGCACTGTTTGCAGAGAAAGAAGGCAAACTACTGTTCAGGCTAGCCCCGTTCGTTGTGGGGATCTATGAAGCACAGCTCGACACGATGGATCACGAGCTTGCCCATCTCGTCGAAGACTACCTGGCGAACGGCGGGGCAGCCGGCATCATGAAGCCGCAACCTGCCCTGCATCGCGTCATCCCCGCGCAGAGAGCGGTGAAGTCCGAATGGATCCTGCCCTATGACGACGTCCGGCAGATTCTGCTGTCCGCCAAGAGCTTCGGTCTACGTGACTGTATATGTCGAGTGCAGCAGGATCACATCGGTCGCCGTCGGTGCGACTTCCCAGTGAGAACGTGCCTCTATTTCTCGCCGTTCGAGCGTCCGCCGAGTCCGGTTGATGTTTCTCGGGAAGAAGCCCTTGAGTTCCTCGACAAGGCTGAAGAGATCGGTCTTGTTCATACGGTCAGCAACGTGATGAAGGGAGTAGGTTACGTCTGTAACTGCTGCGGCTGTTGCTGCGCGATTATTCGAGGAATCAATGATTATGGCATCGAGAACTCGGTAGCCCAGGCCAATTACTTTGCAGTCATCGATCCTGACGAATGCTTAGGATGTGGGACATGCATCGAGAGATGCCAAGTACACGCAATCTCCGATAAGGATGGAGTAAGCGTCGTGGACCGCAAGCGATGCATAGGCTGCGGCTTGTGCGCCACAGGATGCCCAAACAACGTGGCGAGACTAGAGCGAAAACCAGAGTCAGAGGCTGTTCACCCTCCGGCCGACTTTGCGACGTGGGGACGTGAGCGCCTACTCAATCGAGGCTTGATCAAGCAAACCTAGACGCATCATGCCTTCGTGGACCCAGCGGCAAAACGGCTTCAGCTGTGGACTGCTGCTTCGAAGCCTCTGAGGGTTATCCATAAGTACATGTCAAACTCAAGCATCTTTTCCGGGTGGCGTGAAAGTTGGTTTCCTTCGGAGGCTCATGGAAAGGGAAGGATTTCCTCGACACAAACGATTTCTCACAAGAAGAGATCAAACTCGTACTCGATACAGCGGACACGCTTAGACGCATGTATTGGGCGCACAAGAAGCATCAATATCTACCCGGCAAAACGCTGTTCATGCTGTTCTACAATCGCTCGCTGAGAACGAGGAACTCGTTTGAAGCGGGAATGTATCAGCTGGGCGGACATGCGCATTTTCTCAGCCCGCAGGATGTCTACACGCCAGCGCTCCCCGAGGACATGGTTGCGTATCAGACTGAGGCCATTTCTGACGTTGGCCGAGTTCTTAGCAGATACGGGGACGCGATTGCGATCCGAATCTATGGTGACGCGGCGAAATGGACGATCGGGAGAGGCCACAAAGTTGTGCTAGAGTTCGCGAAGCACGCAACCATCCCTGTCCTCAATATGGAAGATGACATCTATCACCCGTTCCAAGCGCTGGCAGACGCCCAAGCAATGAGGCAAGCCATCCCGAAGCTGAAAGGGAAGAAGCTCGTTGTCTCCTACGCCTATTCTGGTGGACTGAAGCCCCTAGCTGTTCCTCAGAGCGAGGTACTCATCGGAACACAACTGGGAATGGATGTTGTCCTTGCGCATCCGAAAGGGTTCGAATTGGAAGACGTAGTGCTCGATGCAGCCAAGTCAAACTCCGACAGATACGGAGGCAAGTTTACCGTCGTCAACGACATGAAGAGCGCCTTTGAGGGCGCTGATGTCGTGTATCCTAAGGCATGGTCGCCCAAGAACTTCTTCCCTCCACACAGCAACTCCATGGACAAGTCGGGTGCTACCGCCTATCAGGACAAGTTCAAGGACTGGATCTGCACGCAGGAGCTCATGGACCTCACAAACAAGGGCAAGTACATGCACTGTGGGCCCGCAGACCGCGGCCAAGAGGTCACTGACGACGTCATCGACAACAAGGACTATTCATTGTACTTTGAAGAGGCTGAAAATCGACTGCACGTCCAAAAGGCCGTAATGGCTTTGGTAATGGGCGATCGCGCGTCTCGACGCAGGAAATAGAGCCGCTGAAACAGTATTACCAGTGAGAGAGCAGGCAAGCATAGTTAGAGAGGGCTTGCGGACAACTTTCCTGTTTTCAGTTTCTCAGCGGGCAGTAACATCACTTAGATTGAATCTTCGTCGAGACCATGATTCAAGGTTCTGTCTAATGGTTCTCCCTGGGTTCGAGATCCTCGTGTTTCCAAGCGGCTTTCCAAGTGGCGTCAACGATAAATGTGCAGAAGACTCCAGAAGGGCAATGTCGGAGAGCACATGATGTTTGAAAAATCCATCTTGAAGAGAATCCGGGCTGAGTTCCCGAGGGCCGCTTCTGACGCAAGAGGTCGAAGAAGAGCATTCATGGATAACGGCACTGGGACGCTTGTTGTGGGAAGAGCCGCCAGAGCTGAGGCAGCTGCACGCGTCGATTGTAGTGCCAATGTTGAGGCGATTTTTCATGAATCAAAGGACGCGGAGGCGACAATACTTGAAGGCAGGAAGGCTGTCGCGGACCTGTTGAACGCACCATCCCACGATACAATCGTCTCGGGCGAGTCCGCTACGAGCCTGTTCTTCAGCCTAAGCTACGCCATGGCAAGGGACTTCACGGGGAACGAGAATGTTGTGACAACGGATTATGAACACTACGCAAACCTCAGCCCCTGGATCGAGCTGCAGAGGAGAGGGGCCATCAGTGAAGTGAGGTTTGCTCGCCTCAACAAGACAGATGGGACACTCGACCTCGATCACCTCAAGACCCTAGTAGACGACAAAACGAAAGTGGTAACGGTCACAGCCGCATCGAACGCGCTTGGCACCAAGACCAAACTGGACGAAGTAAGGAAAATCGCAAGAGCAACGAATGCTTACTTCCTGGTGGACGCAGTACATCACATCGCTCATGGTCCGATGGACGTACAAGCCATCGACTGTGACTTTCTGGTCTTCTCCGGATACAAGATCTTCAGCTCACATGGGAGTTTCCTCTACGGAAAGGAAGATCTTCTCAAGGCGCTCAAGCCATACAAAGTTGCCCCAGCACCAAATGAGCCACCTCACAATTGGGAGTGGGGCACTCGCGACCAAGCGAAGTTTGCTGGCATAAGAGGCGTGACGGAGCATTTGGTCTGGCTTGCCGGACAAATCGACACGAAACGGAAGAGAGATGTCAAGGTTCATTCAGACCGCGCACGACTCCTGAAAGTCGCGATGCACGCTATCGAGGAATATGGTCGAGACCTGTCCGAAGCAGTGCTGGAGGGACAAGGGAGTGCCCCGGGATTGCTCCAAATGCGGCACGTGAAGCTCTACGGACCTGCAGAGCCTAAGCGTCTGGAGGAGCGAGATCCGACCTTCTCATTCAGACTTCAGAACATGTCGGATCAAGCTGTCGTCGAACACCTATGGACCAAGTACGGTATTGCTCTACGTGCCGACAACTTCTATTCGAGGGTTCCTGAAGTCTACGATGTCCCGACGATGATACGGATTAGCCTCGTACACTACAATACGCCAGAAGAAGTTGAAAGGCTGCTCAAGGGACTCGATGAACTCGACCAGTCCTAGAGCCAAAACACCAACGCGTTGGTCCCACAGCACATAACGACGACTCTCCGTTGCAGAACTTTCCCGCCCCGCTAACGCGAGTGCACACGGATCGGCGAATTCCGGCTACCTTGCTCAGCAATCAGAAACCTAATCAATCGAGCTGAAGCACCCTTCCTTGGGTTTCAAAAGATGCCCGTCCAATGGAATCGCACAGGGTCCGTACAGGAGAATGTGTTCGGCTGCATCGGAAGAACGCCACTCGTTGAACTCAGAAGGATCTGCAAGGCGGAGAGGATCGCGACCAAGATCCTCGCCAAACTAGAGTACATGAATCCAACCGGGAGCCTCAAGGACAGAATCTACCATGAGATGATCACACGCGCCATCGCGCGAGGTCACCTCAAACCCGGCATGGAGATACTTGAGGCATCAACAGGGAACGCAGGTATTGCCTGCGCGTTCGTTGCGAAAATGCTCGGCTACCCGGCAACGATCGTCCTTCCCTCAGGCATGAGCCAAGAACGGATGAAGCTGATTCGAGCGTACGGCGCAACGATAGTTAACACACCTGGCGCGGAGAGCGACGTTGACCTATGTATCAAGAAGATCGAGGAACTGAAACGAGACAATGCCGGCAAGTACTGGGAACCAGCTCAGTTCGCAAACCCCGACAACATCAACGCCCACTACAAGACGACCGGGCCCGAAATCTGGGAGCAAACGAAGAGGAAAGTGGACTGTTTCGTAGCTTCGCAGGGAACCGGCGGAACGCTTACTGGCGTAGGAAAATTCCTACGAAAGAAGAATCGCAAAGTACTGCTGTACGCGGTAGAGCCTGCTGAGGCACCTATCCTCGCAAAGCGAAGGTGGGGAACCCACAAGATCGAAGGGATAGGCGACGGATTTGTTCCACGGAACTTGCACCTGAAGCTGATGACTGGTGTTGTGACGACAAGCTCAGAGGAAGCACTCAACATGGCACGTCGGCTCTCAACAACCGAAGGCATCTTCTGCGGAATCTCATCGGGATGCAACGTCGCAGCGGCGGTGAAGATCGCGCGGAAGCACCCCAAGCTTCGCGCTATCGTGACGATGATCAACGATACAGGCCAGAGATACTTCTCTACGGAACTGTGCGGCGAAGCCAAATCAGTTGACATACCGGAACGCGAGCATCCACTAGACGACTACAGTCTGGCGGAGCTGGACAAGTATCAGCCATCTTGGGAGATCATCGAATAGCACGCTGAACTGGTCGAGGAAAGCCTATATCAGGTCTTGGAGCTGTCAAGCCCGGACCGGAATTGGCGGATAGCTTCCTCTTCAACATCGGACTACTTCTAGGCCTCGCCGGATTCGCGCTGGCAATAGTTGCGATCTTCGTCGCGATTCTGAAATCAGCAAGAGGAACCGGGAAAGTCCGCGGCGGGGGAGTTGTGATGATAGGCCCGGTACCAATAGTCTTCGGGACTGACAAGGAGTCCGCTCGGATACTGATATTGCTCGGCATCGTCTTGATGATTGTGTTGATACTCTTTTCATTGCTTCCGGTTGTGTGGAGGTAGAGGTTTGTCTCAACGCTGTGAGATCTGTGGAAATCAAGAAGCACGTTTCGTGTGCAGTAGATGTGGCAGGCGAGTGTGCTTCCAAGACTTCCGACAGAAACAGTGGCTCTGCGCAACTTGCGAAACGAGCGCACAGACGCAGCCACCGGAATTCAGGAGCGCCTTTCCCGTGGGGTTCTCCTGGATCTTTCTTGCTAGTTTTGCACTGATATTCATTGGTATGGTCGTGATGATGATCGCTTCTTCTTCACAAGGCCATGGCATCGCGAGCGGTGGCGCGGTGATTCTGATAGGGCCGATTCCCGTAATCCTGGGAAGCGGACCCGAGTCAAGCTGGTTGATTCTGTTAGCTGTGATAATCACCGCGATGGCGCTGGTGATGTCCCTACTTGCACGCAGGAAGATGCGCAGCTAGAAGGTTACTTTCGCACGTTCTCGTAACCTATTACGTCGCCCGTCTCTGCGTCGATCTGGAAACGAAACGACTTGCGATCCCTTAGAATTCCTGCTTTCCTCATTGATAGGATGCCTTCTACTTCCCAGACATCCTTCCCTTTTCCGCCGACGAACCAGATCTTGCTGAACTTGACCTCGATGGCCTTGCCCGGGTACTGCGACTCAAGATAGCGCCTAGCCGCAAACTCCGCCGCCGTGGCATCCTCAACCCGGACATCATCGCTCATGTTGCGACCACTGCCAGTCTACCTATCAGGGCCAGTTCATTTATGGTTTGCATCTGTCCGTGCCTTCGCAGAGCATTCCACGCTCGCTCTGTGCATGGCCAGTGCAACCACTCAACTGTGATACGACGGGAAGGCCGCGGGTAGAACTGGATTCAGGCCTCATTTTTCCGGCGCTGGACCTTGCTTTCCGCTAGTTGACTCAACAGAGATTCGCACTATCCCGACCTTTCGGACCGCTTCGTCGTTGCCTGCGAAGCGAGCGAGGATAGCTTCCGGTTGGCGTTCGTGCTTACGAGCGAGAAGCTCGAGCGCTCGTCGCTTCTCGGAGAGATCCGTGACCACGCTTGCCTTTCCTTCCAAGACCAGTGAGCGATAGGCGTGATCGCATTCGCCATCCACGTAGCCCCGGTCTTCAACCACTGTTACGCAGACCCGAGGGTTAGCTTGAAGAATCTTGATTTTGCGACCTTCGGTTGCGCAATGGAACCATAGCTCACGTGCCCGTGGATCCCAGGCAAAATCCACTGTGAAAAGGTACGGCTCGTTCCCCGAACAGCAAGCGACCGTCATTATCCTAACAGATGCAAGCACCTGCTCGATCTCTTTGGGATCGTCCAATGCTTTCTCAGAGCGGCGAAGGTGATAATGTACCATACAAAAGCATCCTTCTCGTCTTCAGCCTGAGGTGAACATGAAATCCTTGACACGGTTCCCGTCGATATCCAAGAGCACGCCTCGCAGGATACGTTCGGCGTACTCCGAGCCTGGATTCAGGCAGAGTGTCCGACCAATCTTGAATGTGCCCTTTGACTCATGAATGTGACCGTGCAGCGCCAAGAGAGGCTGATGTTTCTGAATCGCATCTCTGACGGCGGTGCTTCCTGCGGGAGCCATCTCAAATCCCCCTCCAGGCTGAACAGAAGGATTAAGGTCCTTGTCTAGTTTGGGGGCTTGGTCAAGTCCGCTGTTGTATGGTGGACAGTGCAGATTGAAGATGCATCGCTCCATCTCTTGGACTTGAGAGGTCATGCTTGCGACCTTCTCGCTGAGCTCTTCTTCAGGTATGTCTCTCGGGCATTTCCAGGGTGTCATGTTGCTGTAGCCACAACTGATCATCTCGTGCTGATCGTCTATCATGACGACCTTTCCTTCCGGACATACAACATAGTCGGATGATTGAATGATCGGGTCGATTGCGAATGTGTCATCGTTGCCGGGGGAGATGTAGCACCTGACCTCGGAGCCTTTCAGCCGCTCTTCAGCCAACTTCATCCAGCTGGCTACCGACTCGCCCATCAGTCGAGAGAAGAGGGCATCCACTCTCTCTTGGTCAGTCTGTATCTCTTCCGCCTCTTTTCGAGGCGCGCGATATGTGTAGTATCCGATGGCGCGTATCTTCTTCTCCACTGCCTGAACTTCTGTCTCGTTCCGCATAGACAAGCGTTCGCCCAGGAATGTAGTCGTCCACTCTGATTGCGTCTCAGCTACGATGGGGATTATCATCTTCCCGGTTATGTCTCCGCCCAAGATCAGCACGTTGGGCTTGTACTCCTTCGCGCCCGCTAGGAACTTTCTGAAGCAGTCCTCGGATCCGTGAATGTCGGTCGCATAGAATATTCTGGTGCGAGTCATCTTCAGCAGGCCTCCTTTGTTCTATGGTTGCAGAAAAACGGGAGGCCGGAGTAGGCGAAATCTTGCGCCTACTCTGGCGGGAGTTGCTTGAACGAGAGTTCGAGTGGGATTCCCTTGCGGTGGTAGAGCGATGAGATGTAGTAGAGGATAGCGCCCAAGATGAAGAGGCCTATCGTGAACTCCATCGTGGAGGGGTTTATTGTCCCCACCATTGCTGGCGAGACGCTTGCGTAGCCGATCCAGATCGATATCAGCAGCGTGATGAATCCGAGTATAGTGATCACTGGAACGGGTCCGACCTTCATCTTGACGACCTTTGGTGAAGCCTCGAAGATGTCCTTGCGTCTCCACGGGAAGATCATGCCTGAGATTGAGGCTATTCCTTGCATGATCATCCAGCCGAAGACAGCGTAGGCGAAGAGGCTCGTCCAGGGCGTCCACAGCCAGATCGCTGTCATGATGACTGTGACGATGCTCACGACTATCAGCGCAACATATGGTGATCCGTACCGTGAATCCACCTTCGAAAGTGAGGTTGGGGCCACTCGATCAAACGACCACGCGAAGAGGAGCCGCACGCAGACGAAGATGTACGTCATCGAAGACGAGAGTGTCATCATCGCGAAACCGAACAGGGCTAAGCCATAGACCAATGGCGAGGAAGTTGCAAATCTGAACAGGTTCTCGAAGAACGGCGGATATGCGAGTTTGTAGGCTGCGTCACCTGTTCCGAACAAGAACGCGAGCGAACCGATGAACTGTCCACCCATTGTGTAGTACGTTACGGCATAGATGACCCACATTATCGCGCCGAAGAGTATTACGCTCACAGGTATTGCGATCAGTTGTGACCTCTGGACTTCCTTTATCTCGCCTGACATGTATACGGACGAGTTGAAACCCAGGAAGTTCATGAAGGTGAAGGCCAAGCCCAAGAGCGTGGCAGACCAAACCATGCCGGTTGGATATCCGCCTGCCGTCGCGATTGAGATGACCTCATCATAGTTCATCCCGGATTGGGCGTTGAAGTTGGTTTTGAATCCGTCTGGGCCCACATACAGCAGCGCAGCGATGTATGCTACAACTCCGATGGCAATCAGTGCAAAGAAGACCCAGAAGGCTTTGTGTGAGGCTTTGGCTCCTCGCGAGATGATCACTGCCGAGACGATGAAGAAGACTACCGAGAAAGCAAAGATGAATTCGGGAGTGACTACAACAGCTGCAAGGTCTGGGTATCCTCCTACTTCGAGTATCGGCCCTAGCGCATACTGGGTGAACCAGGGCATGTAGGATCCTGCAATTCCGAGAATAGCCACGAAGAAGAAGAAGTTGATACTGAATCCTACAGCTGGGTGAATGACTCGACTAACCCAGACGTAATCTCCCCCGGACCGAGGCATCGAGGCCGAGTATATCGCATAGAACAGACCGATTGGTATGGAGATCAATATGCCTACGATGGCCGTGATTGGCAGGTCTGTTCCCGGATATGTGAGCAGCGCCCAGATGCCGTAGACGAACACTGCTGTCGGCGCCATGAAGACAACGTTATAGATCATGGCGTCCCAAGCAGAGAGTCGTCGTATCAGTCCTGAAGTTCTTCTTGCATATACGAGCGGTTGTTTGCTGGATTCCGAACCTGCATTGCTCAAGTATGATCACATTCCCTGCCTCCGCTACTGTCTAACTTCATAAAGCTTGTTAAGAAAACAGGCTTATGTGTGAGCCGACGCAACAAATCGTTTTCCAATCGTTTGGAGAGACCACAGAAATGCCAAGCACCACTGACGATGCCATTCTCGACGATGCAGTTCGCATTGTGAATCAGGCCCAAGAAGCCGATTTGACGGTACGCCTCTTAGGCGCACTAGCGGTGAGAGTTCAGGCCGGCGCGAATGCGGACCTTTTCTATCGACTCGACCGACTAGGTTCCGCAGGGAAAACCTTCACCGACATAGACTTAGCTGCGTACAGCAAGCAACGCTCGAACCTGCACAAGTTCCTTGAGGGCGCGCTCCGTTACCGGCTCGATCAATACGCTGTCCTGATGCATGGTCGCGATCGGACAATACTCCATCACCCGGAAGGGAAGTACTCGATAGATGTCTTCTTTGATAAGCTGCGTTACAGTCACGAGGTCAGTTTTGGCTCGAACCCTGATGATGGAAGGTTGTCCCTGGATCCGGTCACCATTTCACCGACTGATCTTCTCCTCGAGAAGATTCAGATCCACGAGATAAATGAAAAGGACATCAAAGATCTTGTCACCCTATTCGCATCATGCGAAATCTCTGATCAAGAAGGCCGAGGCAAGACAAATCGCAAACACATCGGGCAGGTCCTCGCTGAAGATTGGGGATTCTGGCACGACGCCAACTCGAACCTTGACAAGACCATCCATTTCGCCCAGAAATACCAGAAAGAAGGCAAGCTAGATTCTGAACGTCTCGACAACGTCTTGACAAGAATCAGCAATCTGAGGAAGACCATCGAAGAGACGCCGAAGACCAAGCAGTGGAAAAAGCGAGCAGAGGATGGCACAAGAAAGAAGTGGTGGAACGATGTTGAGGAACGTACCCGTTAGGAGCCGTGAGTGTGCATTGAGGAGAATACCAAAGAAACCCACGGAGAAGATGACGCAGCAAGGCGACTGTGTCTTCGGACCCAACGTTGAACCAATTGCTTCCGTCTCGGCCGGTGAAACGGTCGAGATTGAGTCCTACGACTGCTTCGCGGATACCGTACGACCAGAACACGACTGGAAGAAAGTGTTAGAGTCGGGCCAGGAGATATTCGAAAACCCAGTAACTGGCCCCATTCATGTGGACGGAGCAGAACCAGGAGACACGCTCGCGGTAGATATCGTCAACATTGAAGTGGGAGAACAAGGCGTCACAGCTCTCGTTCCCGGTTTCGGCGTCCTGGAAGGCTGGTTTACTCAGGTTCCTCCTCTGTCAAGGTTCAGCGAAATCAAGGATGGAGAGGTGACTTTCCCGACGTCGAGAGGCAAATCAATCAAAATGCCAGTGCGACTCATGATTGGAACGATTGGCGTTGCGCCTACAACGGAAACCATTGCAACCGTGACCCCATCAAGACACGGAGGAAATTTGGACACACCGGAAATCACAGTGGGGAACCGGCTGTACCTGCCGGTCAACGTCAAGGGCGCACTGTTTGCGCTAGGCGACGTTCATGCTACCCAAGGACATGGAGAAGTCTGCGGAACAGGCGTGGAAGTCCCAGCTCGCGTAACAGTCAAGTTCAACGTGTTGAAGGGCAAGAGAATTGAGTGGCCGAGAATAGAGTCCCCCAGCGAGATAATGACTGTCTGCTCTGCGAGGCCGCTTGAGGATGCCGCTAGGCTTGCTGTTCGAGAACTGGTAAATTGGCTCGTTGCTGATTATGGTCTTGAAGCGTACGACGCCTACATGTTACTAAGCGTCGCAGGCGATGTTGAGATCTCGCAGATTGTCGATCCCATGTATACGGTGATTGCGAAGATTCGAAAGCAGCTAATCCTGCAACTGAAGTGATGCCGAGCATTCTGGTCACTCTCGGTCCGTCCAGGCTTGGAATGCATCGTCTGTGCGGACTGAGGCGTCAACGCTGCGGGAGCCTATGAAAACGGCCAGAAATGTATCGGTGGGACGTAGCCTATCAAGCTCGTTCCCATCAGAATGAGAATCGCTTGCAGAATGCATGCGATGCCGATGATGATAGCAATTGGAGGGAATGACAGTATTCCTCCGATGATTCCGAGCAGATCCTCAGCAAACTTGAACAGCAAATACAGAAGCAGCGTTGCCGCGACGAACACTATGACTAGCACAGTCGTTGTGACTTGGAAGGTGTTGTAGACGTAGTATGATGCCAGCAAGCCTACGACCAAAGCCACAAGCGCGGCCCAGCGGACTCCCCTGACTGGCCTTAGGAAAAGCATCAACCCCGCGACTCCAAGGATAACCAGCGTGAACACGTCATAGTGTCCGCTTGAGAAGACCACGTACACGAGCACGAGGGCAAGGATCCCAATGAAGAATCCAATTACGACGAGAACACGAGAGACCGGCTTCAAGGGGCCTCTAAACAAGGGTGCAAGACACACGAAACCGACGACTAGGAGAACGATTGGAAGGTTCTGGACAAAGAGTCCAAGATCCAATCAGTCTGCCTTCTTCTTGCAGCATTCCGCTGCGGCTTGGTAGAGACGACACGTCGGCGAGTTGCCGTACAGTCCCTCACTGTGGGCTAGGCGCAGGCGAGGCTGGTTCCGCCGGTTGCCCTTTGAGGGATTGGCGTGCAGGGTGTTCACTCTTCGCGAGAGGGCTCGCACCAGCGTAATTCACCCGCTCCTGATCCGCCTTTGCCACCAGATAGCCTGAAACTGAGACTACGCGTCCGCCAATGGCGATATGACCGTGTGATATCAGTTGTCTAGCTTGCGAGGGGGAACCCGCAAGTCCACCGCGGAAGACAACTGTCTGTAGCCTTCGCTCAAGCAGGTCCCTGATGTCTAAGTCAAGGGTATCGTCGATGCTCGCTGTCTCTCCAGCTAGCCCCATCCTCTTTAGTCGCGAGAGGAATTCCCGTTCAGACTTCTCTCGTTCCGTGCCAGACTTCGCAAGCAGTGAACGAGCAATTCCACGCATTTCGGAGAGCATCGTCTTGTATCGCCACAGCTCCCGCTTATTCCTCAGCCCATATTCACCCATCAGTCTGAGTTCCACGTCGAGCTGGTCTCGGCGCCACGGATGACGTGGTGTCGCGTACTTCTTTCTCTGCTTCTTTGGATCTCCCAAATCACGTTCCCCTGTCCGGTTGTTACTTCTTGTCCTCAGCCCTTCCTTCTCTTATGGCAGCCCTGGCGGCTTCGATCGCGGCCTTCTTCTTCACTCCGACCGCTCGGCCCTTGCGGCCTGTGCTCTTGGTGCGTTGGCCTCGAACCTTCAGGCCAAGCGAGTGCCGCACACCTTTCCATGTGCGTATTTCCTTGACGAAGTCAATGTCAGCCTTCGTCCTTAAGGCTAGGTCGGGTCCGATCAAGTGTGCATCCCTGCCCGTCTCAAGATCCTTCCTGCGATTGAAAAGCCTTGATGGAAGGTTGTATTTCGCAGGATCCGTTACCACGTCCTCTAGGCGGTCAACCTCTTCTTCTGAGAGATTGCCAACTCGCATCTCGGCTTTCAGCTCCGCAGCCTTTACAACTGCAGCCGCGAAGCTCGGGCCTATTCCGCGAATCCTCGTAATACCATAGACGAGCTTCTTGGAACCGTCTATGTCGGTACCTGCGACACGGACGATGTGCCTAAACTCTCTCGACATCACTTGAACCGGCAAGCGGCTAACGCAGAACAAATCAGGAATTAAACCTTCCCCAAGGAGCTAGTCGTGCTCGTGCTGGGCTGTTGTCTTTGTCAGAGGCTTCCTTAGGAGAAGCCTGTCATCGCCGCTCGGATACCATTTCCTGTCAATCCGAACGTCTGAGAAGCCTAGAGCATGATAGAAGCTTCGGGTTCTGGCGTAGGGCTCGTACTCAACCGAGTCAGCGACAGTAGATACTTCGAGCGCTGAGACACCTGGCTTCATGAGGACCTCCTCGAGGGCCTTCACGAGACATCCCCCGATCCCTTTCCGGTGAAACTCTGGATGAACCGCGATCCAAGTCAACTCGGCAACCTTCTCGTCCACTGTGATAGCATAGGTGACGAAGCCAGCCGTGCTCTCGTCTTTTAATGCAACCAGCCCCTTCTGAACCTGGAGATCTCTCGCAATATGCTGTACTCCAAGTTCAGTGAACCATTGATGAAGTGCCTTCGCCATCTCGACAATCGCCGTGTGATCTTCCTGAATAATGCATCTGATGTGCAGAGTCATGATGTCCTCAGAGCCCCTAGCACGGGCCCCTTCATGTGTCTTAGGTCGACTATCAGAATCTTAATTGAAGAGCCGTCCCTCTAACGAAAGTACGGGGCGTATTCTCTTGGGCGAGTCATCTAGGGTCGAACATGATACAATGGGAAGTGTCACGGTGCCGGCAAGCGCATACTACGGCGCTCAAACACAGAGAGCACTCGACAACTTCCGGATATCCGGACTAGTGTTCCCTAGGAGGTTCATCAGAGCCCTCGGAATCGTCAAGGAGGCCGCGGCCTACGTTAACATGCAGTTGGGTCTTCTTGATGAGAAGAAGGGAAAGGCGATCGCTCAGGCTGCTCAGGAAGTCACCGATGGAAAACTGGACCGGCAATTCATCGTTGATGTCTTTCAAACGGGATCTGGAACGTCAACGAACATGAATGCGAACGAGGTGATAGCCAATCGTTCGATAGAACTCCTAGGTGGCACTAGAGGCGATAAGCAGGTGGTTCATCCAAACGACCATGTGAACATGAGCCAGTCCTCAAATGACGTCTTCCCAACAGCAATTCACATATCAGCTGCAGAGGCGCTTGTGGCCGATCTCCTGCCAGCACTGAAGAGGCTCGTTCTGGCTCTTGAGGATAAGGCTGATGAGTTTTCCGATGTTGTGAAGCCCGGAAGGACACACCTGCAGGATGCAGTCCCCGTAACGTTGGGACAGGAGTTCAGCGGATACGCTAGCATGATAGCTCACGGAATAGAGCGAATCGAGAAAGCGAAGAGCTCACTCTTGGAACTTCCAATCGGTGGAACCGCTGTCGGGACAGGCTTAAACGCGGACCCAGATTTCGGAAGGCTTGCTGTGCAGAGAATCAACAAGATGACCGGACTTGAGTTCTGTCCTTCCAGAAACAAGTTTGAGGCACTCCAGAATCGTGATGCCGCTGTTGAGACGAGCGGGGCGCTCCGATCAGTCGCAGTTAGCCTCATGAAGATCTCTAATGACCTTCGGCTGCTCAGTTCTGGACCCGAGGCTGGACTCGGTGAGATTGAGCTTCCTGCGGTTCAACCTGGTTCAAGCATCATGCCGGGAAAGGTGAATCCTGTCGTGCCTGAGTCTGTGAACATGGTTTGTGCGCAGGTCATCGGAAACGACTTGGCGATCACAATCGCCGGACAGTCCGGAACACTCGAACTGAATGTCATGATGCCTCTGATCGCATTCAACTTGCTCCAATCAATAGCGATCGAGACAAATGCGGCAAAACTGTTGGCTGAGAAATGCATAGCAGGGATCAAAGCGAACCGTGGCCGATGTGAGAACCTAGCTGAGAGAAGCTATGCACTAGCAACCGCCGTTGCTCCGTCAATTGGCTACGATCGAGCTGCACAGATAGTGAAAAAGGCCCAAAGCGAGAACAAGACGATTCGTGAAGCAATGTTGGAGGACGGCATTCCCAAAGATGAAGTCGACCGAATCCTAGACTTGAAGAGAATGACGCAAGGGGGAAAGGTGCAGAACAGGCATTCATAAGCTGGCTATTACGATTCGAGACTGCGTACAGTGCTCTACGCGGTTCCCCACCGAAGGACCGATAAAAGCCCACTGTCAGACTACGTCTCGAAGAGTAATCGACAGAGCGGCTTCATGTTGGCAAGCAGGTTCAGGACAGCCGTGCACGCATCGGCCCTATTGATCCCGTTCATTACGGAGGTCACCTCCAAATCCACAGTCGTCGTGGCTCTTGTAGCTACGACCGCTGCTTACATTCTGTCGGAGGCACTACGTCTCAGAGGCAAGAACGTCCCATTGATCACGCGATTCACACTCGTAATGAGTCGTGAGGACGAAAGCCCCCATTTGGTCGTTGCGCCGATCTACCTAGCAGTTGGTGTGGTTCTTTCTCTGCTCGCTTTTCCGAAGAACATTGCATACGCTTCAATCACCATCGTCGCGGTGGGCGATCCCGTGGCATCGTACGTCGGCAGAAAGCTGGGCCGAATACATGTGAGGCAGAAGACGCTGGAGGGTTTCGCTGGCGGCTTGATTGTCTCATCTGCGGCCGCCTTACTCTGGGTGCCTCCTCATCTTGCGCTAGCAGGCTCAGTTGCTGGGATGTTATTCGAGCTTCTCGGACTCCTTGATGATAACCTTACGATTCCAATTGGTGCGGGGTCAGCAATGCTAATCGCGACGATTCTGTAGCCCTTCACGTTTCTTGATGCAGAAGAAAGTTTGCGAGCAACCTGCCATTGACACCTTGACCAGTTCGTTGCGGGCAGCAAACAGAGATCAGACTCCTAGGTGCAGGCGATCGGCTAGTAGTCTTGGAAGCCCGGCTGCAACTATCTTGCTCGCAGCCGCATCGACATCGTAGACGACTCTGTGTATCTGGAATTCGGGTTCTGCAAACGGTTCAAGAATTGCATAACTTGCTCGAGCGTCCCCGTCTCTGGGTTGACCGACACCGCCAGGATTCCCAAGCAACATTGAGTCGAACTTTCGAACGAAGGGGACGTGCGTGTGTCCGAGCAGGAGCATAGTCCCTCCGGAGTCTTCGACTAGACTCCTGAGAATGAACCCCGCAGTGTCCGGGTAGACATACTCGTTGAGAGGATCCCTTGGACTTCCGTGCGCAAGGGCGACCTTGACGCCGTCCACAACGTAAGTTGTCTTCGTGCGCAGGCTCGCGACATACCGTAGGTTTTCAGGTGAGATCTTCTTGCGTGTCCATTCGACAGCTTGCACTGCATGCTGCACAAACCCTGACGTGTCGCCAGTCGAGACTGCATAGTCATGGTTTCCCATTACGATGGCCTTTGGTCTCAACGATCTGATCTCGGATACGACTTCGTTTGGTTGCGCGCCGTATCCGACAAGATCTCCGAGACATACCAGGGCGTCATAGTCACCTATTGCTGACAAGACCGCCTGCAAGGCATCGTAATTTGAGTGGATGTCTGAGATCACTGCGATCCGCGTTGTCTGTTCCGTGTTCGCGAGGAACTTGGGCGTCTCCTGATCCATTAGGCTCTTTCGCCGTATGTTTCTAGGAATCCCCGACATTCTTCAATAGATTCCTTGGTTATCGAAGGTTTGATTCCCTTGATGGCGTTCTGGAGGTCTCGCGTTGTGATCTTCTCGTGTTCGATCCCCTTCACCGTATCGCGCACTGCCGTCATCTTAGCTTCTCTGACGATCGCTGCTATGTCTGCGCCGCTGTAGCCTTCCGTTGACCTTACTAGGACATCATGATCGAGCTCGCCCGTTGGAGATCCACGCAGTTCAATTTGGAATATTGCCCTTCTTGCCTCAGGGTCGGGCGGGGGAACGTACACTATTTTGTCAAATCGCCCAGGTCGCAGCAAAGCCGCATCGACCCAATGCGGTTTGTTTGTCGCCGAGAGCACCATCACATTTCGCAGATCCTTGATCCCGTCCATCTCAATCAGCAGTTGTGAGATAGGCTTGACTGCTTGTGTCCCTGCTTCTCTAGAAGAGGCGAGACTCTCTATCTCGTCTATGAAAACTATCGCGGGAGTGTTTTCTCGAGCTCTGTAGAAGAGCTCCTTCATCGCAGCCGCAATTTCGCCGGCCGACTTGTGGGAAAGCTCCCCTCCACTTGTGGTCAGGAAAGTGGCCTCCAATGAGCCTGCGGCTGCTTTGGCAATCAGGGTCTTCCCGCATCCTGGTGGCCCGAAGAGAAGCAGACCTTTCGTAGACTCAAGACCATATTTCTTCATGAGCTCAGGGTGTTTAAGTGGCAGCTCTATCGTTTCCATGATAATTCGCTTGACGTTGTCTAATCCTGCGATGTCTGCGAAGGTCACTCGAGGCTTCAGTTCCTGTTCAGTTCTTGACGTTCTTCTTTCGAAGTCGAGCCTCAACCTCTCGGAGTCTTCCAGCATCCGGAGCGTGATGCTAGGCTTGTAAGTGCGGATCGTCTGTGTGAGTTCGCTCATTCCTATTGGTACGACTTTTCCTCCCTTTATTGCCCTCTTGGCGACGTCAATAGCAGTCATCTGCACGGCATTTCGAATGTCGGCGCCGGAGTATCTCTCGGATAGGGCAGCCAACTTGTCATAGTCCACATCTGCTGCCATCGGTTTGTCTTTGCAGTGTACTTGGAAGATCACTTTCCTGGCTTCTTTGTCAGGCGGCGCAACGTAGATCACTCTATCGAAGCGTCCGGGCCTCAGAATGGCTTCGTCTAGCAGTTCGGGCTTGTTCGTGGCGCCCACGACCAAGAGCATGGCCTTCTGCTTCTCCAAGCCGTCCATTTCGGCGAGCATTAAGCTCAACAGGCGCGGCGTAGTGTCGTCTGAACCGTACAGGTCTCTCTTCTTGGCTATCGAATCAATCTCGTCGAAAAAGAGGACTGATGGTGCGGTGGATCGCGCGAGCGCGAATACTTCTGTGACTCGCTTCTCGCTTTCCCCGTACCACTTTGAGACGATGTCAGAAGTCTTCACATAGTAGAAGTTCGATTTCAGAGTCTGTGCGAGGGCTTTCATCAGAAGGGTCTTTCCACAGCCCGGAGGACCGAAGAGGAGAATTCCTCTAGGTGGCTCAGCCCCGTACTTTCTTGCGACGCCAGATTTTTGCAGCGGCATGAGCACCGAATCGTGGATCTCCTGCTTGAGCTGGCTGTAGCCTCCTATCTGGTTCCAAGCCAATTCCGGCTTGGCCTCTCTCTTCTCAAGGACGGGTTGAGCCAGGGTCGTTGTTTCCGCCGCCCTAGCCTTCTGAAGCGCTGTCATCCTCGCAAGATCCGTTCTTCCGAGCTGAAGGAAGAAAGTCACGGAGAGAGCAAGGAGTAGCCCTGATATCATCTCGAATCCGACATTCGACACAAGGAATGAGGATGTATAGGTGTAGGCAGCCGCCAATGGTAAGAAGCCTAACGCAGTGGCCACCGTCCACGGGTAAGCTCGCGTCCACTTCTTGGCGATCATTCCTGTGACGTATCCGGCTAAGCCCCAGCAAGCCGTCTCGATGTAGAAGGTCATATCGTCTATGAGATTCCTGATCAAGGTGGCTTGAAGTTGCGCGTATTCCGCCGGACTAGAACTTCGTGAATTGTAAGCGAAGGATAGGGGAAGCCATGGATCTGGCATTGGTTGAGGTGGCTGAGCAGCAGGGAGGTAGGGCACCACCAACAACGCCAAGTTCGTGATCCCCCTCATCCAACCTAGGAAGAAGAGAGTGACCGCCAGACTCACTCCAACCGCTGCGCCTTCCTTCGATCCAAGTACCAGACCACAAACAATCAGGGGCACGAACGCGACGACTGAGAGCGGGGAAAGAGCCAACGCCCATCCTAGCAGCACCAGAGAGAGTGCGGGCCATGTTTTGTTCAACGCCAGCACGAGAAGGCATAGCAGGGCATAGACTAGTCCGAAGAACGTATTCTGGTAGTAGACTGGGAGGATCGACAGCAGCAGACCCGTCGCAAGCGCGGCCATTGGATATTTCAAAGACAGGATGAAGATGCCGATCGCAAGAATGGCAAGAATGAACAGAGGAAAGTACGGAGAAAGCAGCAACACGTAGAAGGACAGACAGACTGCAACTAGACTCCGAAAACTCCTGATCAGAATCGGAGAGCTCAACAGGTCCATTATCGTCAAGACCAATATATGGTATGATGATCAGAGGTGTTATACCTTTAAGGCTTGGTCACTATCAAGTCAGCAACGAGAACAGAAGGAATCTACGTGGCCTGTTCCTCTGTGACAAGGTTTCTCGCAGCCGCTTTCTGCTTGCTAGCCTTGTTCGTCTACAGCTCGGCCGAAGCTTTCGGCCAGTCAGGCGCAATTGAAGTCGCACAGGACCAAAGTATTCAGTACCAAACGAATAATGATACATTCCGCGATTCCGCGCTGAATGGAACGTATAGTTGGTGGCTCAGCATCTACAACCCGAAGGGAGCAGTTCTGAAGTCCCCCAGCGTCGAAGTTCTGACCAAGTTCCCTCATGACTGGTTCGAAGGAATGGATCCACAGCCGGATACGGAGGCTCAGAAAGGTAGCGACTATGCATACACCTGGAATTTGGCTGACCTATCCCAAGAAAAGGAAATGACAATTTGGCTCGGTGGCAAATCGCCCGTGACCTTTAGTCCCGGCTTCGACTCTCAGAGAGACGTGACTCCTGCCGTTCTCAGTTCCGAAGTCACGATTCAGAAGGTTGTGATCAAGGTCACGCCACAGAAGAGAGTAGACCGAATATACGCCGAAGTAATTCTTGAGGAGAGCCCCGGGATCTCTGCGTCCTTTGTTCAAGCCTCATTTCTCCCCAAGGATGTCTCGGTCTACAGGAACGGCAAAGGCATTAGCTGGACCATCCAGAAACCCGAACCAAACCACGATTACAAACTCAGCTGCACGCTGGAGTTGCGGAACACATCCTATCCTGAGAAAATCTACTACAAACCAAGAGTAACGATCGAATCCCTAGAAGAAGCGCCCGAGAACGCGGGACATTCGGGGTCGTCCGTAACAGTGATGGACAAGATACTCGGGACGACAACCATTTCCGCAGCTGGGAACCATGAATGGCAATACCACTATCAAAGCATGAAATCGATCGTACACAGGGCCGCTTATGGGGCACCGTTTGTCTCCGTGACAGTGGAGAATCCGCAGACACTTACGGTCGTTAGTAAGACTATCACAATCTCAGCCTTTGCCGGCGCCTCGGCCGGAGTTATCCTGTCCATGCATTGCAGAATGAATGGAGGAGAATGGATCCCCATGAGCCTAGGGAATGAGACACAGAGAATGCTGTTAGGGCGCACGGGCTCGGTCGACTGGGATACCACGAAGGTGGCTGATGGCCCCCATGATATTACCATCAAAGCAGAGGACTCAAACGGCATAACCGACAACAAGACCATCACCGTCATAGTCGACAACTCTGGGCCAAGATTCGTCGGGTACTCGCAGATCATCAACTTCGTCTATGTTGTCGCAATAGTCATCGGAATTGTCGGGTTGGTGTGGATAGGGGACAGAAAACGCCGATAGTTCCAGAGGACACGTCACGAAGAGACACGTGGTTCTGTCGAGCTACCTATGCATCTGCTACGATTCTCCGAGCCAATTGTCATGAGCGACTAATAGTTGCGCTCCGTAGTCGAGACGGCTCAAGGACGTAGACATATCCAGGAGTGAGACACATATCCGGTGGGAGAAGGCGGGTGCCATGCCTGCGTTGGAATCCATAGACAAGAAATTCGAGCGCAGTGGCGCCACGTTTCATGCCAGCCTGGTCAAGCTTGAGAATGCTGTCCTCATTCTCTTCTACGAAGGATCTAGTAAGCTTGGGACGGTGGCCTTAGCTATGCCAGGGATCTTAGAGGAGAAAGTGGGACGATCATCAGTCCTCTTGGGTGGGAAGTACCTAATGGTGAGCAGAGCGCTCGCCGAAAGGGCAGCTGGATCTTTCGGCAAACTAGCGCTCGTTTCAGTGAACACATCCATTGAGGAGCCTGAAGCGCTCAGAATCTACGCGAAACTGCTGGACGATTTGAAGCAGTCCCAAGCGACCGGCTAGTATGAGACGAGACTCGACAGCGCCGATTCTCCGAGCACGCTTGCCGCGGCTCTTTGAACCTCATCTCTGTACTGTTCATCCGTATAGACTCGAATGATGTTCATATAGGCCATCAGCACGTCAACGATTTTCGAGACCTCTGAGATCTTCTGTGGCAGTTTCTCGCCGTTTGGGCCCCGGTAGAAGACCGGGATATCCATGGGTTCCAGTTCTGCTGCCGAGTGGTATGGTACCGACGGTAGAGACGGCAAGTCTATGCTGACATCTTCGACGGCAACTTTCGCCTTGTGCGCAATCTCCTCCTCCATCTTGACTCGAACCGTGTCCTTCGTGAAGAGGCTTGAGAGAAACTCGTCTTTCACGAAGAAAGTCTTCTCGTATGCACACTTGAGCAACTTCCGGCGGTTGAGGTCATCAACTATCGTTCTGGATTTTGCGTTCCTACGGAGTGTAGCCCACACGACATCGTCATCGAGTGCAAGATACTCGTCAACAGAGCCAAGCTGGGCGATGTCGAGATCGTCCTTTGCGTACTCCAGAGCCTTCAGTAGCATTATCTGGGCTGCGCGTGAAGTCTTGTGGAAGTAGATTGTCCTGAACGATTCCAGCCTCGCCAGTATGAAGCTCTCAAGTGTTGAGAGAGCCGTCACGTCCACGGCCAGGTTGCCGTTGAGAACATCCATCGTGTAGATTAGACGGAAAATGTCGACACCGCCGTACCCGGCGCCGGTGTGGTACGAGTCTCGAAGCACAAAGTCCATCTTATCGACATCCACTGAGCTCCGAATGATTTGATCAAGATAGGCGCGCTTCTGATCCTCGAATCTTCCAACACATAGTCTGCTGACGAGATTCGGATCCAGCCCTTCGTGACGGAGCACATTAGAGAGTTCTGAGTTGAGGATGATGCTTGTGGACATGTCTTCGTGGGTCTTCCCAACATACTTCTGCAGTATCGGCTCGAAGAGATGTGAGAATGGTGCGTGACCCACATCATGCAGCAATGCGGCAACCTTCACTGCCTTCTTCTCGCCTTCATCGAGTTTCACGGGGAGATTCTCAGACACGACTCCAGCCAAGTACATTGTTCCTAGCACATGCTCAAAGCGAGTGTGCGTAGCCGCAGGATACACGTACTCGGCCCCAGAAAGCTGTCTGATCCTTCTCAACCGCTGAACCGGGCCGGTGTCGAGTATTCTCTTCTCGGTTTCTGTGAGCCTAATGTAACCATAAATCGGATCTTTGATGAAGCCCCAGAAACCCTTTTCACTCAAAGCTGCTCCGTCTCACAGAATATGTATGCCATCTCTGCTCGGCTTGTCCTTAAAAGGCAAGAAGCCGCCATGTGGATACTTGAGAGAGTGGAAGCCCGACCGACACCATTTTCTATACGACCTTGGCGGAGACCTCAAAACGACAGGAGCGGTAGGTTGTGAATAGACCCCCCAAAGGGGCACTCATAGTTCTCGAAGGCGGCGATGGTTCTGGAAAGACAACTCAGGCAAGATCGCTCCAATCCGCGCTGAGACACGAGGGGTACAAGGTCCACTCGACAGCTGAGCCAAGCCGAAGCACAGTAGGCAGACTGATTCGGCGAAGAATACTTCATGGAAAGAAAACATCGCCGGAGGTCGAGGCTCTTCTATTCGCGGCTGACCGATTCCTGCACCTAGAGTCTGAGATATTACCTGCACTCGCTGACGGAAAGATTGTGGTATGTGACCGCTACATGTATGCCTCCTTTGCCTATCAAGGCGCCCAAGGCGTAAACGCAGATTGGCTTCGCGAGATCAACCGGTTCGCCGTGAAACCAGACCTCGCACTGTACTTGGACGTTCCCGCTGAGACTGGAATGAGCAGGATAAGGAGAAAGAAGAGCGTCTTGGAGAAGCTGGAGCTTCAACGGCGCGTGAGAGACGAGTACTTGAGACTGGTTCAGGCGGGAGAACTCACGCTCGTTGATTCAACCCAACCGATCACGAAAGTAAGCGAGAATATCTTGGACTTGGTCACACACAAGATCCGAGAACTGGAAATCTAGAGGTACTTCTTCGGGAATTTCGCAATGATCGTCCAAACGTTTCCAAGGCTAGCCTTCGCGATCTGAGTACAGAGCTGATACGCGTCCCACCGATCATAACCGTACTCGTTCTCAAGCCACCGAATCAACTCTATAAAAGCAATTCTCACCGTCTCGTCTAGTGGCATGCCAGTGCCGGAGCACGCGATGGCAGCGATGAATTCTGCGGACTCGATTCGAGGCCAACCTATCTGCTTCTTCTTGATGACCTCGACAGTTGCCTCAACCTCAGCAGGCATCTCTATTGCCGTTCCACATAACTCCGCGTCGCCTTGAGTTGCATGAGCATCGCCGACGTAGAGGTAGGCGCCGCTGACGTTGACCGGCAAGTAGAGCGTGTTTCCACATGCGACATCCGGCACGTCCATGTTTCCTCCATGAGGACCAGGCTTCTCGCTCGAGACCGATTCGATCTCGGGAGCAGTCCCGATTGTGCCAATCATTGGAGTGTATGGAAGCGTGTGTCTATCATCAAAGACCACCTTGCCGTCGCGTATCGGGCAGATGCGTGTTCCGTGCGGAAGATTCGCTCCGAGGAAATCCTGGTAGGCGTACTTTGCTTGGTCGCACAGGTACCACCACCAGGACGGGATACGTGTCGCACCCTGACCTATTCTCGGGCGAATATCTTTGATCTTCACCGCGAGCGTGTCGCCCTTCTCGGCGCCGTCAACATAGATCGGTCCGACTACGGGGTTCGAGAAAGGCATGACCTTTGTGTCACGTCTATCTTGTGAACTCCTGATCTGGCCTGAGAAGGCATCCTCGGTCTCGACAAGAACGGTCTCTCCTGATCTTATTCGAAGAGTAGGTTCGTAGAATGGCCCCAGCGAGTACCGTAGTACCTTCTGATCAGCCAGGGTCAATCGCTTCATCTAAGTTTCCCTTCGAACCATGAATCGAGCAAGCTTCTCAATCGTGTTTCTAGCGCTCGATCTCGGGAGTTTCTTGAGGGCACTCAACCCGTCTTCTATGTATCTGTCTGCTAGGCTCTTCGCGTGATCTAGGCATCCGTATTTCCTGTAGAGGTCAATTGCTTCACTGATCTCTTCCTGTGGAATAGTCGACTTTCCGAGCATTTTCATGAACCGTTCCCTGTCTTCTGCCGAGGCGGATTTGACAAGGTGTGCGGCCATGATCGTCCGCTTACCTTCTCTGATGTCGCCGCCGATCTCCTTCCCGTACTTGCGAACGTCACCAGTGACATTCAGTAGATCGTCGACGATCTGAAAGCCCACGCCTGTGGCTTCGCCGAACTTTGTTGCAGCAGACAGCTGACTCTTCTTTCCGCCTGCTGCGATCACGCCCGCCTCACAGGCCAAAGCAATGAGCGCGCTTGTCTTGTTCCGTAGCACTTCGATGACGTCCTCTTCAGTGAAGTCCTGTCGGTTGTTGAGTTCGAATTCCAGTGCTTGACCTTTGGTGATCTGGAATGCCCTGTCAGCGAATCGCTGAATGAGCTTGTTCTTGGTCGTCGCGTCAAGTGATCCACCTGTGGCGGCTTCGAAGACTTTGATCAGCATCGCGTCGCCGGAGTTGATTGCTGTCGATTGCCCGAACATTATGTGGATGCACGGTTTCCCTCTTCTTAGTTCGCTCTGGTCCTCGATGTCGTCATGAATCAACGTCATGTTGTGGAGGATCTCAACTGCGCCTGCGGCTGGAAGGGCCCTTCGTTCTTGACCTCCAACTGCCTTGCAGAAGAGAAGCGTGAGGGCTGGCCTGAACCTCTTTCCTCCACGATCGAGTAGTTCCCACATCGGCTGATGAAGCGTGACGGGTTGGCCGGTCCGCGGAATGTATTCTTCGATTTGTCGATTCACCATAGTCGCGTACTTTTCAAGCACAGAATTTAGTTCGCTCATGGGTAACTGACGCTCTTGAGGCATTAGTGTTGTCAAAGACCATATGTCTTTGCTGGGGCTCGATCTGTGGCTAGTCGTGGGAGGTTGTGTCATCTTCCCTGTATGGAGCAGTAACTAACTTTCTGATCCGCTCAGAGATCTTCTTGCCTATCCCCTCTACGTTTTGAAGTTCCTTGTCTGATGCCAAGAAGACCCTCTCCACTGTGCCGAATGCTTTCAGCAGCCGCCTAGCGATGACCGTGTCGACTAGCGGCAGACCTGCCACAACGAATTCCTGCTCGCGCGCGAGTGAGTCGGGCTTGCGTTCCATTCTTATTCGGGGCCGGCGCTCTCCCTTTGACTGCTCACGCCTTGCGATTGAGAGCAGCAGGAGAGCAGTCTCAGAGGGGCTTCTAGTCCACACCACAGGCACACCGAAATCTACGATGATGCTTGCAAGTGCCCCCATGACAGCCTCTGGTGCGATGTTACGCGAGGTCTGGAAACCCTCTCCCTCGATCAGCAGGATCGGCATCTCGTACGCTGACTTGAGGTTGGAGATCTGCTCGAACAACCTCCCATCGATTATAGATGCAACAAAATCCTCAACGGTCTTTCGCTCTATCGCCGTTCGGTCTGAAATCACGAAGTCGCCTATACTGAGCGTCTCCTGCGTGATGAGGATATCGTACTTGGAAAGTTCCCTAGTAGTCGGTGAACCCAGTTCACGCGCGTCAACGATTATCGTCGGCTTCTGCGATGTCACTATCATTGGTTCCTCCTTCAGGAACTCCTCCAAGTTAGGCTGGTCGAGCTCCGTTTCGGTCGCCTGAGACGCGACCTGCTTCAACGCAACGGCCATCATCCTTTCTCGTCGTCGAGAGATGTAATAGTATGCCTCATCCCTAGTTCCGATGGCCATCAGCACTGTTGCCTTGCCAGGACCCTTCCTGCCCGTCCTTCCCCTCCGCTGAATGTATCGGATCGCGCTCGGCACTGTGTCGTAGAATATGACCTCATCACATTCAACGATATCTAGACCTTCTTCACCGATCTGGGTGGCGACCAAGACATTGTATTCGCCTGACTTGAAGTCCTCAAGGAGCATCGTCTGCTGCTTCTGAGAAAGGCCCTTGTCGGCGCTCTTCGTCTGCTGCCCCACAAGCCTTACGGCGGAGACGCCTGGCTGCTTGCTCAGCTCCTCAACAAGCCTAGCTGCGGTTGCTCTATAGTTGGTGAATACCATGACGCGCCTCGAACCGAGCGCGAATGTCTCCGTGACCCTCTTGAGGAGTACCTGCAATTTCGGATGCTCGTTCCCTTTGTCTATTTCCTGCGATGCTACTCTCGAAATATCTACAATCCTTGAGTCCTCAAGAAACGCCCTGAGCCAGGGCATTGCTCGCTTCTTCAGTCGTTCTTGCAAGCCGTCAAGGTAGGCTTTCAGCGGTGAGAACCCCTGCGTCTCGAGGAGTTCCATCGCCTTGAGCGCATGAATCGAGGAATACAGGCCGAACGATATTCTTCGAAGCAGGTTCTTTGCAGCCGGCTCATGTATTGTGTCATGGCGTATCTTCTCTCTTGCTTCGAGAATATCGCGTAGACGAATTCGGTCCGCGTCAGCGGTGGGCAGATAACCATAATCTCTGGCTCCCTTCAGCACATCCTTCACGTAGTCATCGAGCAACCGTTTGACTTCTCGGAAAACGGGGGGCAGTTCCACGGGGACCCAGTCGACCTTGATTCCTCCGACGAACGGTTTCACGTCTTGATCTGAGATCGTGCGGGCCTCAACCCGTTTAATGTTGAGACGGTTGCAGACTTCCTGTATTGCCTCCTTGGTTGATCCCGGAGAAGCGGTGAGTCCAAGCACGAGGCCATGCGGGACTTTGCTGTATCGCTCTCCGATGTACGTGTACGCGTAATCGCCGACAGCTCTATGCGCCTCATCGAAAACGAGGAGACATATCCCAGCCAGGTCGATCTTGCCGGATATGAGATCATTAACGAAGACCTGAGGCGTTGAAACGACTAAGCGTTTCGCCCAAGCCTGACTCCTGTCATCCGGGGAGGTGTGCCCTGTTATGCAGGCGAATTCTTCAGGATCAAGTCGAAGCAAGCCTTTGAACGTCTTGTAGTGTTGTTCGACTAGTGGGCGTGTCGGTGCCAGCACCACCACGTGCCTTCCAGGGTACTGTTCTAGTCTCTTTGCGGCGACTAGAGCAGCGATCAGGGATTTCCCCAATCCTGTTGGTATGGAGACGAGTGTGTTGGCGCGAAGCGCGTTCTCGGCTACCCTCTCTTGATACGTTCGCCTCTCGACCGACTCTGCATTGATCAGAGGATGATCGAAGAGGCTGAGGTGAGCCAAGTCTATCAACTCACAGCGTGATGTCGAGCGAATTAAGAATTGCCAAACGGATAGCGGACAAACATCCTGCCTGAAATACTTGAGGTTTGCATGGTGAGTTGGGAACGGCAATGCAGATCATAGCGCATGAGGATGCTGACGGAATCTGTAGCGCAGCAATTGTGAGGATGACTAACCCGTCTTCAAGGGTATTCTTCAGCAAGCCATGCAGTCTGCTGCATGATCTTGATCAGATGGAGACTCGAGGAGATCTTGTCGTACTCGATCTGGCACTGTGCGAACTTGCGAAGGAACAGATCGTGAGCAGGCTGTCTCGCTGGGGCGGCAGAGTCCTCTACATCGATCACCACCCCGACACCGCAACCTCGTTCCCAAGACAATCCAGCGTCGAGGTTGTCGCAGGCGACGTTTCAGCCTCGGAGCTGACGTTCACTCACCAGAAGTCAGGTCTCAGAAGAGAGGCCGAACGGGTGATGTTGATGGGTGCAATCGGTGACTATGCGGATCTGACACCATTCTGCGTCGATCGTCTAAATAGATGGGACAAACGCTCCGTTTTCCTCCAAGCGGGATTCTTGTGTGGAGCATTGGAGGTTACGCGACCCGATCACGAGTTTCACAGGCAGATTGTGGATCTCCTAGCCAGCTGTAGACCTCCTTGCGAAGACAGTAGAATCGTAGCATATGCGGTCAAGGCGAGCGAACTAGAGGAATCGTTCAGGCAACGTGTAGAGAAGAGTGCTCAGAAGCTTGGGAGGATAGGTGTTGCCTATGACTTGGACGGTCCTGCCGGGAAGGGCGCAACCTATGCTGCTGCCGCTGCGGCCGTCAACATCGGAGCTTACGTCGACAAGGACATGCGTCGTGGCTCTGCGGATATTTCCTTTCGAGTCATTGACCGATCGGTTGACATGAACAGAATCCTTCGAACAGTCGCTCCCAAGCTGGGCGCCTCAGGAGGAGGACATCCGGAGGCCTGTGGCGCGCGGGTTCCTCTCGACAAGCTCGATGAGTTCTTCCAAGCGATAAATGACATGCTGGCACCTAGCACGAACTAGCACTATTAGGTCAATACCGTAGAGGTCTACGACGGTTCGGGAGCTACGCAGATCTGAGCTTTCTGATCTGCTCCAATGCAGAGAGGTACGTCTTGACGGCTTCTCCAAGTTCCCGAAGGGGCGCAAGTCCATGCTCGTTCTTGATCGTCGCGTTCAGTTCAGCGATCTTCTCAAGGATCGCCTGATCAAGGTTGTCAAGCACTTGCTGACTGGCGAGCCTGACTTCTTCCTCAGCTGACTTGACGATCGCCACGGGACGATTGCATTTTGGACAGAACGTATCTTTTCCGAGCCTGAATAGTGGAGTTGCGCACACCGGACATGTTTCTTGCAGCATTGTTGCGCCAGATCTGAGGAGATCTGCCATTCGCTTTACTTCTGCGCCCATCCAGGATCGCCTGTCTAAGGGAAGGTTTTTGGGCGGGACCTATAAAATGCGTGAATCAGCGAGCTAGCGATGCGGGGCGACAGGGATTGTCGAAGGCAAAACGCAAGGAAGAATACGAGGAACGAACAAAACAAGCCATGGCCGTTCTTAACGAAGTTTCCCAGGACACAACGACCCCTAGAAACATAAGACGCGCCGCCAAGACCGCTATGGATTCGCTTCAGACGCCGGGCGTCAGCTTAGGCGTAAGGGCCGCGAACTCCATATCAATCCTCGACGACATCAGCCAAGATCCGAACATGCCACAATACACTAGAGTGAAGATCTGGAACGCCGTGAGCCTGCTCGAAGCAATCAAGGACTGAGCCAGCGAGGCATCTCCAGGATTCAATCTTAGTCAACGACGAATGTAGTCAAATGTTCACTTGACCGGGTCAAGACCACTGCGACGACGGCCTAAATTTGACTTGATCAACGCGACTGCTCGTGATGTGGTTGGCATTTCTGGGAAGCAAAGCGCTTTACGCGGCAGACCTGTATCTGATCGTACAGACAATCACAAAATCGGACTCAGCCCTTCGCAACTATGTCTAATGAAAGCACCAGTTGACTCACAAATTTGCGAATGGAAACTTATCTGGGACAAGACTTCCCATTCGAGCTGATTCCCTGTTTAAGTTGTGACACCCACTCCTTGGAAGCCGTATTCTTTGGAGGACGAGAAATTGAGTAGACGCCTAGTTTTGGCAGTAGTAGTGCTATTTGCAGCGGTCGGATTGGCGGTGTATCCCAAGGCTTACGCATGGGATTCATCTCCTCAGATCACAAGTTCTCTAGACGGCTCCGGAAACACAATTCTTGCGATTCAATTCAACTTCTCTCAAATGTCAGATCCACCTACGGCAAACCACTACCCAACTGACTTCCAAGTTCGCACATCGACAGATGGATCCTCGTGGACGGAGCTTTCCTCTATCCAGATAGCACCAACACCAACAACAACGATATTCACCGTAACAGAGAATATCGGACATGTGAGCGGGACGATTCAAGTCCAAGCAAGACTCAAGTGCAGCATACATGGCTGGAGCAGCTGGGGACCAGACCCTGCAATCCCGGTCCCGGAGTTTCCCTTTGGAATGGTCACAGTGACCTCAATGCTGCTCCTAGCGGGAGGCCTCTTAGTATTCCGCAGGAAACATCTAGCATATCCGGCCTGAAGATCGAAATCGGATGTGCATAGAATCCCATCCTCTTTCTTTATCCGCCTCGGGCCCTATCGTCCTAATAGTGGGATGATTGTCGGCTCGCGCTACGAAATGAGATGCTGTAGTCTCTTGGCGGCTAGCCGGCAGTAGTCTCGATTGATTTCCACGCCTATTCCAATCCTATTGGTCTGCAGGCATGCGATCAGTGTGGTTCCGCTACCGAGGAATGGGTCCAATACGACGTCTCCTTTGTAGCTGAACAGTTTGATGCACCGTTTCGGCAGTTCGATGGGGAACGGTGCCGGATGCCCAATCTTGGTTTTGCTTTCGCCGCTGAAGTTCCACACACCATTCGTCCATTGGATGAACTCATCACGTGTGACATCTGATTCTCCTTTTCGCATCTTCTCCCACCTGGCTTTGTACATGACCAATATGGTCTCAACTGGCGCGATCACATAGGGTGCGGAAGCGCTCATCCACGATCCCCATGCTGTGCGTCTAGAGATGTTTTGCTCATTCCAGA